>Ga0075530_1000561_pt1 | contig 17562 bp, 13 predicted proteins | sample NGEPerD_2_FD_75101 | JGI IMG/M metagenome (GOLD analysis project Ga0075530, IMG submission 75101) | Arctic peat soil microbial communities from the Barrow Environmental Observatory site, Barrow, Alaska, USA - NGEE PermafrostL1-D | ecosystem: Environmental > Terrestrial > Soil > Wetlands > Peat ... | reverse complement strand
GCTTATGCGATCGATGCTTTTAGCGGCCTGAGTGGCAGGCGCCAGATACGGCTGCATTTTGGCAAGCGCCTGGGATAACTGTTTAAGCCATTGCCGGGTCGAATTCAGCGGCACAGACGCCGCGAAGTGATTCAGCGCCTTGTCCGGCAAGTGATGGGCCTCATCAAAAATGAACAGCGCGTTCTCGGGTTCCGGCAGAATCGCGCCTCCGCCCAGGGCAAGGTCTGCGAGAACGAGATCGTGATTGGCCACCACGATGTCCACTTCATCCAGATCCTTGCGGGCATCAAAAAAGGCGCAGCTATCAAAATAGCTGCAATGCCGATTGGTGCACTGGCGGTGATCGGTGGTTACCTGTCGCCATACGTCATCGGGTATCTGCTCTGGCCAGTGATCTCTGTCTCCGTCCCACTTCCGCGAGCCGTAGCTTGCCAGCATTTCCTCAAAAAATGCCCTGGTGCCCGGCTCTTCGGTGCCGGGGCTGTCCAGAAGGAACAACGGCATGGTATCGCTGTCGCCGTTGCCTTCATCGTGCAGCCTGGATTCCAGGCGAGACATACACAGATACCGGCCGCGGCCTTTGGCGAGTGTCCAGGTGAAGTTCATCTTGCTGTGTTTCTTCAGATCCGGCAGGTCTTTCAGGACAATCTGATCCTGCAGTGCCACCGTAGCGGTCGAAATAACCAGGGTTTTACCCAAAGCCCGAGCTACAGGAATCGCTGCAATCAGGTAGGCCAGAGTCTTACCGGTACCCGTACCGGCCTCTACCACACAGGCAGCTGGCGGTGATGTGCGCTGGCCGTCATTCGCTGTGATCTCGCCCATGTACTTTGCAATTTCAGCAATCATAAGGCGCTGACCATAGCGGGCGCGAACGCCTTTACCCGCCAGTACTTCCCGGTAACTCTGCTGAATCTGCTGTTTGATGTCGTCGCTCAATGCCATCAGCGCGGGCTCATCCAGTCACGGACAATGCCCATGCGGAAGGTTCTGCCCTGTTTGCTGAGCACAACCCCGTCTTTGGTCACATCTTCTATCGTAATACCGGAGAACGACTCACCCCGGCTAAGGTAGTGGCCATTAATCATCACCCGGCTGGCATAGGGATCGGTGGAGTAGATATGGCTGTTAAACATCAGGTCCGGGATACTCTTCTGAAATGAAAGGGGCAACTCTACTAGGTGCGGAACTCTTGCTCCAACTCTTGCTCTGGGTTCATCCTGGCGCAATGCCGGCGTTTGACGCTCCTGGCGTATAGACGGCGTGATAATGGTTGGGAGCTCACGGGCAGGTTCTGTTATCTGCTCTTCCACCAGCTCTGGTTCAGGTTCAGACTCCGGCTGCGGCTCCGGCTCCGGCTCCGGCTCCGGCTGAGAAATTACAGCTGTCTCTGTTTCGGGGGTAGCTGCCGGCGCGACAGGCAAATCAGGTGCGCGTTCGGGCCAGAATACGGCTGCGAGTACTCCGGCGTTCACCAGTAATGCCAACGCCACCCATACCACCGGAGAGACCCGCCGTTTTTTGGCGCGGTGAATCAGTTGTAGCTGCTGTCCGAGATCCGGAACCTTGCCCTGGCGCCGTTCCGTTTCTGATTTTCTGAGGGCATCAAGAATGTAGGACATAATCTACCCCTTCCCTCCGGGCTTTGTGCTCACAAGCCTCGGAACATCTGCCTTCAGGTCGTTATTGATCTGGATAACCGTCATGGCCCCCGAAATACCGTCCACTGTCAGGCCCCGAAACGATTGATACCAGCGCACCTGGTCTTTCGCTGACAGGCGCTTGATTCTCGCGCTATCGGCGGGCGACTCACCATGGGTATCTGCAAGCTCCATCATGCGTACCCCAATCCAGAGCTCTTCACCCGTAGCATCATCGGAGGCCATGCGGCTGGCGACATAATCAGGAAGTTGCCACAACAGCCGATACTCACCAAACCAGAAGGGCTCCAGGCTGGAGAAAGATATCTGAGCCGACCCTCCGGGCAGAACAATTTCCGCAACGTCGCCATTGAGATGTCGCAGCACAACATACCCACGGTTACCCGCATCGTCCTGAAGCATCAGCATGGCTGGCCTGTCCAGAAACGTCAGGCTTCGACGGCTACCTTTCCGTTCAAGGCAGCCCAAGCCGGATGCGCGGGCAAAATCACAGGCTATCGGGGACTCCTGCGGGCTGTATTCAACGCCCCATAGTTCAAACAACCCACGGAAAGCTTCTGGCAGATTCAGTGCCTGCTCCGAGAACCTGAACGACGGCTGGCCCGGGTTGAGTTTCGAAGACACATCCTCGACAGGAGGAGGCCTCTGCAAGCCTTCAGATTGCTCGTCAAATTGTTCTTCGGGCTCGCTTTCACGCTGAACGGTGCCGCCCTGATCCGCGGGTGCTTCATTCGTTTCGGCTACCGCTTCTCGCCCAAACCCATACTCAGGCCACTTCTGGTAAAGCCAAAAGGTGCTGATAATGGCCAGTAACAGTGATGCGGCGAACACCAGATAGCCGGGAAGATCCGTTTTGCCTCCGGTCCCAGCCGGCTTTGGCCCCAGATTGCTGCCCCCGACTTCCTTTGCGGCCTGTCGGATGTGGGCCGGCGTTACTTCATGCTCACCTTCGGCATAGGCGCCCAGCAGTGCACGGTCACTGATCAGGTTGATCAACCGAGGTATGCCTTTGCTTAAACGGTACAGTTTCCGAACGGCTGCAGGCGAGAATACATCGCCCCGCATGCCAGCCACACCAAGCCGGTAGCTGAGATAGGCAGGCAGTTCGTCACCGCCGATCGCATCCAGGTGATAGCGGGCGGTTACCCGCTGATTCAGCTGCCGAAGCTTTGGAAGTGCCAAAATCTGCTGTAACTCTGGCTGGCCCAGCAACACAATCTGTAGCAGCTTTTTCTCGGCGGTTTCAAGGTTGGTCAGCAAGCGGAGTTGTTCGAGTACATCGGCAGACAGGCTCTGCGCCTCATCAATCATCAAAACCTTGTGTCGCCCCGCAGCGTGGGCCTTTAGCAAATCCCGGTTGATCAGATCGACCAGTTGTTTGATGCTGGCACCGGCAGGATGAGTGATTTCAAGCTCATCAGAAATAGCGGAAAGCAGTTCCCGGGCGGAAAGCCGGGGATTGAGAATCAGGGCAATATCCACGTGGGGCGGTGCGTTTTCGATAAAACACCGGCTCACAGTCGTTTTACCGGTACCCACTTCTCCGGTAATCACTATAAAGCCACCCTGCCCCTGCACGCCGTACATAAGATGCGCAAGCGCCTCTTTGTGACGTTCACTCAAGTAAAGGTAGCGGGGATCAGGCGCGATAGAGAACGGCGGTTCTCTGAAGCCGAAGAAGTCGTAGTACATGGGCGTCCAGTCAAATGCTCAGGGGCCGGGCGGATCGGCCATTCACCGGGCCAGGCGCTCTAGCAGGGTATCATACCGCCCGCTTCACAGGCCTGTCATCTCAGGATGGCCCGGAATCGCCACTGTTTATCAGTCTCAGGTCGGCAGCACTTCGATTGTTTTGCTGTTTCAGGCGGCGCACGCAGCGTTCCAGGGTTTTGGAGATCCGCGCGTGGGAACGAATCATCGAAATTTTTGGCCAGGTTGCGCGCTCGCCCGCCAGAATCATCTCCCGAACAAACGCGGGTTCAGGATTGGCGAGCATTCGCCGGTAATCCTTGAACCTGTAAGAAGGCGCGATGGTGACGTCTCCGGAATACCGTTGAGCCATGATGGTATAGAGCTGGCCGGAGATCTGCCTGAGCAGTTCAGGCCGAACGCGCTTGCGGAGGTAATCGAACACCCCTTGCCCGTGAAACTGCATCTCTGATTTCATCAGGTGTAAAGGCAGGCTGGCCAGAGAGAGCTTTTCGTCCAGGCCGCGAGCGTTCAGGAAAGGCACCACGTGCGGGTTGGTCTGGCTGACAATGGTGAAATTCACATCGTAAAGGTGCATCAACCGGTCAATGGGCAAGTCACTGACAACCGAACCATCCACAAATTTAAGCCTCGGCATGTATGGCAGTGCCTGACCGTGGATATCTTTCTTCATCAGAGTAACCGGCGGAAATATACCCGGTACGGCCGCGCTTGCCAGTGCGGCGCTCCACACCATCAGGTAGGGCGATGTATAACCAGAGAGTAACCGCGCTTTCTGGTGCGTCTGAACCGGCGATACGCTCATATTAATGGAACGACCGGTGCGCTGGTAAGCCTCTTCAAACGTGTACTCACCGATATTGGTTCTCAGGCAGGTACGAAGTTGTTCCTGGTCCATCAACCCTTCGCCTCGCATGGCGCTTAGCAGTCCGCGCCACTTCCAGGCTTTGAGATTGTGATTTTCAGGAACCAACATCTCAGGAATTTCAGCGTCTGTGTGCACGCCCAGCATTCCCGCAATAATGGCGCCTATGCTTGAGCCGGTAACAACCTGAGGGAGCAACCCTCTTTCCCAAAGCGCCTTGATAACCCCGAAGTGAAACATGCCGAGGCTGGCACCGCCGCTCAAGAGAAGTGTCGGCCTCCCGTAACTGGTCAGGGTATCGCGGAAGAACTGGAGCTTGTCAGCCACCGGGAAACCCGGCACCGGGTGATCGCACAGGAAATCCAGGGCTTCGCAGGCCTGAGCAATGTATTCTTCAATCAGGTGTTTGGTACCAACACGGGAACGGGTATACAGCACCGGATTACCCATATTGCCAAGATCGTGATGAAGGCCCTCGCGCAGCGCCCGCTTCAAGCGCTCAAAATCATTCTGCTGGCGATACTGTTTGATGTTGCTGAGGCGGTCGTAAATCAGCTCATAGTGGTAGTGCTCAGAGGCAAAATCCTCTTTCCATTCGGCATTACCTTCAAGAAAATCCAGTTCGAGCGCTGCGCCCTTCCACACTTCGTAGTTCGGTGCCTCGGCCAGCATTTTGCGAAACTTGTGAATCCTTGGGTCTTTCAGCACCGTGTATCTCCCTCAGCCCGCAGCCAGAATCAGAAATCGTCCAGCATCAGGCCTTCGTTGTCATCACTGGCGAACGGATCCCGGGTCACCTTTCCGTCGTTGATCAGATACTCCCTGCGCTGCAGGAAAGCATTACGAACAAAGATATAGACGTCGCCGGAAATGAAGCCCTCAGCCGGAATCAGATCTGCCCGTTTATCGACAATCTGGAGCCCCCTGGCGTAATAGGTTTCCGGGCTGTGGACGTCGTCCCAGAGTGACGGAAACACAAAGCCGTCTGCACCCAGGCCACTGAGGTGGCGTGGGCTGGATGGGCCAAGAAACGGCAGCATCAGATACGGGCCGGAACCGGCGCCCCAGTACCCCAGAGTCTGCCCGAAATCTTCCGGCCTTTCCGGCAAATCAAACGCGGTTGCAACATCGATCAGACCGCCAAGGCCGAACACCGTGTTATAAGTAAATCGACCCGCTGCCACAATGGCGGACTCGCCCTTCAGCTGAAGAATGCTGTTGGTGAAGTTTCGGATTTCCGTCAGGTTATTGAAAAAATTAGTAATGGCGCGGTCAACAACATCCGGCGTGAACGTACGGTAAGTCTTGGCCACAGGCTTGAGCGCCCAGCGGTCAACAGTATCGTTGAAGCGGTAGACCTTGCGATTCCAGTTCTCGTAGGGATCCTGGGGGTTCACCCGAACAGAGCCCTCAGAAAGCGGCTCCTGTACGTTTTGGGCAGCAGCCGGCCCTGCTGACATAACAACCGCCAACACAGCCACAAGCGGCATGGAGCTTAGCCAGCCCCGGCGTGAATAATGTGTCATCACCGCCGGCGCACTACAACACTGCCTATGGAATAACCCGCACCGAAGGAGCAGATCACACCCGTGTCGCCGGCTTTCAAATCGTCTTTGTGTTTGTGAAACGCGATAACGGAGCCCGCAGAGCTGGTATTGGCGTATTCATCAAGAATCACAGGCGCTTCATCTTCGCTCGCGTCCCGGCCAAGCACCCTGCGGGCAATCAGCTGGTTCATGCTCAGATTAGCCTGATGCAGCCACATTCTGCGCAGATCTTCCGGCGCAAGCGACAGACTCTTAAGATGGTCCAGGATGGTTTCCGCAACCAGCGGCGAGACTTCCTTGAACACCTTGCGACCCTGCTGGATAAACAGCTTATCTGGCGTACCGATACCTGCGTCGTCCGCCCGGTTCAGGAAACCGAAATTATTCCGGATATTGTTCGAGAACGTCGTTTTCAGACGGGTGCCAAGAATTTCAAACCCATGCCCAGGCTGAGTATCTTCCTCACGTTCCACCAAAATGGCGGTGCAGGCATCACCAAAAATAAAGTGGCTGTCGCGATCGCGGAAATTCAGGTGGCCGGAGCAGATTTCAGGGCTGACAACCAGCACTGCACGCGCCGAACCGTTCTCTACAGAGTTAACCGCAGCTTGCAAACCAAAGGTGGCAGAGCTACAGGCCACGTTCATGTCGTAGGCAAAGCCATCAATACCCAGGGCCGACTGAACTTCAATCGAAACCGCCGGATAGGCCCGCTGCATGTTGGAGCACGCCACAATCACCGCATCCACATCGCTGGCTTTCTTCCCGGCTTGTGCAAGTGCTTCATTGCAAGCCACAACCGCCATATCGCACTGAACGGAAGGCTCATCGTTGCCGCGCTCGGGGATGTATGGGGCCATACGCTTCGGATCAACAATGCCCGTCTTGTCGATGACATGCCGACGCTTGATGCCTGACGCTTTCTCTATAAACGCCGAAGACGACGGCTGAAGAGCCTCAATTTCGCCACGTTCAATCGCTTCCGCATGTTCAGAGTTGTACATCTCGACAAACTGGTTAAAGGCTTCAACCAGCTCATCGTTATCGATGGTCGCCGGCGGTGTGTACAGGCCGGTTCCGCTAATAACGGCTTTAATCACGCTAACCCCACGTCATGAGTATGAAAACAGAAGGAGACGAATATCGAACTTTCGGAAATACTACCACAGTCCCGGGGTTTTGCCCGCCCTGAAGAAGCTCCTGAAAAGGAGCGGGATTAAGCCATCAGACACGGGTAAGCTCCCACTGCTTATCAAGGCGTTTGACAGATACCGTCATAATAGTACCCAGCTGCTGGGCAAAAAACGATACGCGATATTCCTCAAGCATCCATCGGTAGAGAACCAGTTCAGGATCACGAACACCCTGCTTTTGCTGCTGGTCCCGTTTGCTTGCGTAACGGCTCCAGAGCGGCTCCCTGGTATGCAGAAACTCCCGTTCACGCCCCATTTCACGGGACATTTTTTCAAACCTGACCAACGCCGCTTCAAAATACCGACCGAACTCAGCCAGCCATTGGGGAGGCGTTGCCACCAGAAAACCCGGATAAACAAGGTTCTGCATCTGAAACTTCAAATCCGCCATACTGTTTGCAAGGGCCAGATTGATCTTGCCCTTCAGCTTTTTCGCAACTTTCTGGTAACCCATCATGGCCTGGTAAAGGCGCTCGTCAGCCTGTTCCAGAGCGGGGATGAATTCACCCCGATATTGGTCAAACAGCGCATCAAACGCCTCACGGGTTTCGGGCAGCTGGTCGTGTAAAAAATGCTCCATTGCAGTGGAAACAAGCAGATCGTCCAGAAGAACCTTTGCCTGGCCAACGGTTGCAAACATCAGGGCCGATTGTTTGAAGCGGGGAAGCTTACGCTCCAGATCATCCAGTGTATTTCCGAACCGGTTAAGAATCAGGCGCGCAATACCCTTGCGGGTCGTGTCTTCTGCAGTAAGGCGATCCAGACAGCGAATCTCCCGTACGCGCTTGCCCAGATCCTCAAGAGCGGGATACACCGTGATCTGCATACCACCCCTTTCGGTCTGCACCTGTCGTGGTAGCTCGCCGAACTCCCAATCCGTAAATTCGCTGGCAGGTTCCTGATTCCGGCTATCGCTTGTCGCCGACGCAAGCGCTTCCTCGGCCCGCCCTTCAAGCTGATTCTGAAGCTCTCCGGTCTCCCGGCTTTCAGCGATCACCTTACCGCCGTCCCCGAGAACTCTGAGATTCATTCTCAGGTGGCGAGGCAGGTCATCCCGCGGCCAGGCTTCAGGATCAATTCGCACACCGGTCATCCGCCGCAGTTGATCCCCTAGCTGGAAGGCCAGTGGCTCGTTGGACGGCTGAAGGCTGGCAATGGCTGCGTCCACAAAGTCCGGCACCGGCACAAAGTTGCGGCGCAGAGATTTTGGCAAGCCTTTAACCAGCGCAATACATTTCTCGCGGAGCAGGCCCGGCACCAGCCATTCCAAACGCCGGGACGGTATCTGCCGAAGCGCCATCAGCGGCACCTGAAGCGTTACGCCATCGCGCTCACTGGTAGGCTCAAACTCATAGCTGAGCGGGTAACGAACTCCCTCCCACTCCAGAAAATCCGGGTATAAATCCCCCGCCAAGGCATCAACCGGCCTTTGCAGAACATCGTCCTCAGTCAGCTCAAGATTACGAAGCTCTTCCGCCGTAAGGCTTTTCCACCAGCTTTCAAAATGGCGACCACTGACGATCTCAGCGGGCACCCGTTCGTCGTAAAAACTGACAAGCACTTCGTCATCTACCAGAAGATCCCGGCGCCGGGTTTTCTTCTCAAGATCCTCTACGCTGGCAAGCATCTCGCGGTTGCGACTGATAAAAGGTGCTTTGGAACGATAGTCACCGTCGACCAGTGCGTGGCGGATAAACAGGTTACGGCACTCAACAGGGTCTATTTTGCTGAACGCGATGCTCCGCTTGGGCACCACATCAAGGCCGTAAAGGGTAATCGTTTCATACCCCATCACCTGAGCTCTCTTCTGCTCCCAGTGCGGCTCAAAATAATGATGCTTCACCACGTGCCCGGCCAAGGGCTCTATCCATTCAGGCTGAATAGCGGCCACCATGCGGGCAAACACCCGGCTGGTTTCAACAATCTCCGTGGCCACAATCCATTTCGGCCCGGTTTTGGACACTTTGGAGCCGGGAAAAATCATAACCTTGCGATTGCGGGTGGCCAGGTATTCCTTTTTCTCGACCTTGGTCGCCACCTGCCCCAACAATCCGGCAAGAATCGCTTTGTGTATCGTGTCGTAGGTGGCGGCTTCTTTATTACACGACAGCTTCTGATCACGGCAAATCAGCGTGAGTTGCCGATGAATGTCGCGCCATTCACGCATGCGCATCCAGCTCAGAAAGCTTTTTTGACACACCTTTCTAAGCTGGTTCTGGGTTAGCTCCTGCCGCTGCTCTTCGTAGAAATTCCAGATATTGAGCAGAGTGATAAAATCTGATTCTTTATCATTGAACGGCGCGTGGGCCTGGTCGGCGACCTGTTGCTTATCCTGGGGCCGCTCTCGGGGGTCCTGAACGCTTAGCCCCGCAATGATAATCAGCGTTTCCGCCAGGCTACCCTGATCTGCTGAAGTTACCAGCATCCGGGCCAGGCGCGGATCCAGTGGCAACTTGGCCATGGTGCGCCCAAGCTTTGTGACCCGGCGTTGGTCGTCTACCGCACTCAGTTCTTCCAGCAGCTTGTAGCCATCGTTGATCAGGCGTTTGTCTGGTGCCTCAAGAAACGGGAAATGTCGAATTTCGCCAAGGCCGGACGTGGCCATCTGCAGAATAACGGAGGCCAGATTGGTCCGCAGTATTTCCGGGTCGGTGTATTCCGGGCGGTTGATAAAGTCTGTTTCATCGAATAAACGAAAACAAATACCGGGAGCGACCCGGCCACAGCGGCCTGCGCGCTGGTTAGCACTGGCTTGCGATACCGGCTCTATGGGCAAGCGCTGGATTTTGGAACGAACGCTGTAGCGGCTGATTCGCGCCACGCCGGTATCAATCACGTAGCGAATGCCCGGTACCGTAAGCGACGTCTCTGCTACGTTGGTAGAAAGCACAATCCTGCGGCCGCGATGGCTCTGAAACACCCGGTTCTGTTCCTGATTGCTCAGGCGGGAATATAAGGGCAGCACTTCTGTATGCCGAAGCTCCGCGTGGCGCAGCAGGTTGCTCAGGTTACGGATCTCGCGCTCACCCGGCAGAAAGATCAGCACATCGCCCGGCGGTAGCTTTTCACTGCGCTCGTGCTGCTCGATTTCATCAAGCGCGGCGAGAACGCCATCGTTCCAGCCCTGGTCGCGATCGTCTTCATCGCCGGTCAACGGCCGGTAACGAACGTCCACCGGAAAGTTTCGGCCGCTGACTTCAAGCACCGGCGCCTTGTCAAAGAAGTCGCTGAAGCGATCCACTTCAATGGTGGCAGAGGTGATGATGACCTTGAGATCAGGGCGCTTGGGAAGAAGTTGTTTCAGGTAGCCCAGCAGAAAATCGATGTTCAGACTGCGTTCGTGGGCTTCATCAATAATCAGCGTGTCGTAACGATTGAGAAAGCGATCTTTCTGGATTCCCGCCAGAAGAATCCCGTCGGTCATTACCTTGACCCGGGTCTGTTCTGAGGTGTTATCGGAAAACCGCACCTGATAGCCGATTTGCTGCCCGACCTGCTCACCAATCTCATCGGCAATGCGGGCAGCAACGCTACGGGCTGCGATACGTCTTGGCTGGGTATGACCGATAAGGCCGCGAATGCCGCGGCCCATATTCATGCAGATTTTGGGTATCTGAGTAGTTTTACCCGATCCGGTTTCGCCGGCAATAATCACAACCTGATGGTTTTCAATCGCTTCGCGGATGTCATCCACACGATCAGAAACCGGCAGCCCTGCCGGAAAACTAAGTGGCTTGTGCAGGGCGGCCCGGATATCAGATTGCGAGGTCACCGTAATTACTTGTTACCCGGTTCGTCGCGCAACTCACGGCGCAGAATCTTACCCACGTTGGTTTTCGGAAGCTCATCACGGAACTCGAAGAAACGCGGCACTTTGTAAGCGGTCAGGCGCTCACGGCAGAACTCTTTCAGCTCGTTTTCGGTGACGCCTTCGGCCGTCGCAACAAGGTAGACTTTTACCGCTTCACCACTCTTGGCATTCGGAATACCCACTGCGGCACACTCAGCCACCTTCGGATGGCTGCTGACCACATCTTCGATTTCGTTTGGATAAACGTTGAACCCGGAGACGATGATCATGTCCTTCTTGCGATCAACAATGCGTATATAGCCATCTTCCTGAATAACCGCAACATCCCCGGTCTGGATGTAGCCATCTTCCGTGAAAGATTTCTGTGTATCCTCGGGGCGCTGCCAGTAGCCTCGCATAACCTGAGGGCCTTTCACGCAAAGTTCACCCGGCTCTCCCAGCGGCGTTTCATTGCCATCGTCATCAAGTGTTTTAACCTGGGTCAAAGGAACCGGCAAGCCAATGGTGCCCAGCTGGATAGCACTCCGGGGGTTAAAGGTAACCACCGGAGAGGTTTCGGTCATGCCGTAGCCTTCCGAAATGGGACAGCCCGTCACACGCTCCCACATCTTCGCAGTATCGGTGGTCAATGCCATGCCACCGGAAGACGTGAGCTTGAGATGACTGAAATCGAGCCCCTGAAACTCTTCGTTATTACACAGTGCAACGAACAACGTGTTCAAACCCAGGAATGCGGTGAACTTGTGGTTCTTCAGCTCCTTGACAAAGCCTGGGATGTCCCTCGGGTTAGGAATCAGCACGTTGTGGCCGCCGGCCTCGAACATAATGCCGAAGTTCAGAGTGAAGGAATAAATGTGATACAGCGGCAGAGGCGCAATCACCACTTCCTGCCCTTCTATCACCGTGTCTTCCATCATTGGGCGAACCTGTAGCAGGTTCGCCACCAGGTTTCCGTGGGTAAGCATTGCGCCCTTGGCGACGCCGGTTGTTCCGCCTGTGTACTGAAGCACGGCGATGTCGTCCTGCTTACATTCTACCGGTGTGAATTTTTCGCGGGCGCCTGCTGCGAGCACTGCCGGCAACTTATGGGCCTGCGGGATGCTGAACGGTGGCACCATCTTTTTAACGTGTTTGACGACGGCATTCATCAACGTGCGCTTGATAGGCGAATGCATGTCGGCAATTTCGGTTACGATGACATGCTCAATGCTGGTGTGAGGCAGAACTTTCTCGGCATTTTCAGCCATGTTCGCCAGCACTACCAATGCTTTGACGCCGGAATCGTTAAACTGATGCTCCATCTCGCGGGTCGTATACAGCGGATTGGTATTGACCACAATCAAACCGGCACGCATGGCGCCAAATACCACAACCGGGTACTGGCTCAGGTTGGGCATTTGCACGGCAATACGGTCGCCGGGCTTCAGATCCGTTTTGTTTTGCAGCCAGGCCGCAAAGTTCCGGGTTTGAGTGTCCAGATCGCGATAAGTGAGAGTTGCTCCGACAGCACTGAAGGCGGGGCGATCTGCGTATTTCTTAACCGCCTGCTCAAACACATCCACCATACTGCTGTATTTTTTAAGATCGATATCACGAGCAACGCTGGCGGGGTATTTGTCTTGATAGAACTTCTCAAAATCCATCACCATCTCCTGTCTGGCGCCTTTCTTTATAATAATTTACGAATGTCGCGCAGAATAAAAATCAACTCGACATAAGTATCAGCCTCGAAAAGTCGGGAGAGAATAGCAGTTTTGTTAACGATGAGGTAGTTTCAGCGCATAACCAGAAGCACCTCTACCCATACGCCTCGCCCACGGAGCACCTGATGAGCGGCACCCTTGATACTCTTGAAAACATTACTTATAACGAGCTTAACGAGGGCGACACCGCCACATTTACCCGAACGCTGACAGAAACTGAACTGGTGCTGTTTGCCGCGGTTTCGGGGGACGTTAATCCCGTGCATCTGGACCCGGAGTTTGCAGCCGGCTCCATATTCAAGGAACGGGTCGCCCACGGCATGTGGAGCGGGGCACTGATTTCTGCGGCACTGGCTACGGTTATGCCCGGCCCCGGCACGGTTTACCTGGAACAGAAGCTCTCATTCAAACGCCCCGTAAAGCTGGACGATACGTTGACCGTGAACCTTACTGTCATGCGCAAAGACCCCAAAAACCGTGTTGTATTTCGGTGCAACGTGACGAATCAGAACAACCAGAAGGTGGTGACCGGAGAGGCCAGAGTGATTGCTCCGTCTGAGAAGGTTTCACTTTTTAAAGCAACGCTTCCGAAAATCACGATCGGCGATCGCGACTGATCCTTCGGGGCGCCTTTTCAGCCTGGCAGAAAATCGATGGGGAATCTTACCTTCCCGGCTCCATGACAGAGACGACAAAAGAATGCGCCCCAAATCGTTCGGAAGACCGAGGTCGGTGCTGGCAGGCATAGCATTCATACCCGTCATTGCCTCCTTCCGGATCGCCCGCCAGGATCCGCGCCACCCAGGCTCCCGCGAAACTCGCGGTGACGCTCAAGAACAAAAGGGTCCAATGGCTGGACCAGCTCCGGCGCGGCGCTTTCCAGTTCCGCCCTTGGTCGGCGCGGCAGCGTGGGGGATCGCCAAGGCAGAATGGTCAGTACTCGCGGCTCATCTTCGCCCACACTGGCAGATATACCTTCGATGCTCAGGCGCACCGTTTGGTCTCGCTGAGCGTTTTCGCCCAGCGCTTTATCTTTAACGGTTGAAGCTGCGCAAACTGCCGGTGTCAGGGCTGCGAGCAATCCATCCTGTTACCTTTTTATCTTCGCTGGCCGAAAGCACCTGATACCGCTGGTAATGCCTCAGAGCCCTGCCTAAATCGAGCAGGTAGAGCTCTGAAATCACCGCCAGGTTGTAGTGCAGTTCGGCAACCTCTGGTGAACTCTGCAGGCCGGTTTCCAACAGCACAGCTGCCTCGCTGAAACGGTGCTGCTGCTTTAGCAAAAGTGCCTGGTTATTCAGAGTTGCTACAAGAGTTGCTACATCAGCCGGGCTAAGAGAATCGGCTTTCGGGGACTTCATCGGCTGTGCGGCGCAACCCGCAAGTAAAAGAGTTGCAGTCAGCGAGCCACAAAAAATCCATATCTTGAGTACGGGCAAACGGACGCACTTCTGTTCAGGCATCGTCATTACCTTCCGTCGTAATACTCATCCAGCGCGGAGACCGGTCGTATCGGCCTGGGTGCAATTCAGCCAGAACACCCAGACTTTTTTCGATCCAGGCATTAAACCCACCAGCGGTAATGCGTTGATGGTTTTCCGAATGCAGTGCAAGTGCCCGCTCTTCAAACGGGTAAGCTTCCTCCTCTAGCAGCATTCTGTATTGCATCTGCTCCCATTGTCATCGCACCCCGGGCTGCCCACTGCAAGCTCTCCTCGGAGTGCCACTCGCTCTTCAGCTCAGCCGACACCATGTCAGCACGCCATTGCTCTGAATGGTTGGCCGTCGCTAGCAACCGGTGGCGCATGGTCTGCAAGCGGATATGCTCATCGGCGCCTTTGGCAACCGGGCTGAGAGCAAGGTAATCCGCGTAGAGTTCATCGCGCGAGTCATTCGCTCCAGCAGCATGGAAAAGTTCAGCCGCCCGAAGCCGGTAACCCCACACATCCTCTTGTTCCAGCATCGCTTGTTCGCTGCGCATATCAGCGATGTCCATCAATTCCCCGGCTGCGCGTGCAGGCTGACCTGACGTGGTGTAGGCCATAACCAGTTTTTCACCGATTTCAGGGGTAAGCGCGTGAAGTGGGTAATCTGTGCGGAAGCGGTTAAGTTCGTTGATCGCCGGCTGCCACTCTGATGCCGTGAGCAGCGTATTTGCCGCATCAAAACGACCTTTAACGGCCGTTTCAGCGGCGAGGGCTGCGAGGCCCGCCTCATACCCGGTCGAAGCGACGTCACCACTAACACCTGCCCTGATCGGCGCAGCGGCGGTTCTGATAAGAGAAACGGCGGCCCAACCGGCATCGGCTCTGTGCGCGTAGTCGCGGGTAACATTCCCTTCACCGGACGTGCCCTTTACATAGTAAAAATCTGCGAGAATGCGGCTGAAACTCCGCCATTTTTCCCGATAATCGACCTCCAGGCCGAGATACTCTTTTTGATCGGCAAACAGAGCGACATAGTCACTCATGGCTTCTCTGGCTTTTGAGGGCTTAACGGCACGGCTCCAGACATCAACAACCTGCGCCATAAAGTTCGCCCGCTGAGGGTGCACCGGGAAGCCCTCAACAAATGCCCGATTAGTCGCCACGCTGGCCGCGGCATTGCCGTTCACCGCGTATAAATCAGCGAGGCGATCAAACACCAGGGGTGTCCAGGAGCGCAGCGGTTCAGGCTCCAACCAGCCCATCAACGTTTCTGCTCCGTCCCGGCGGCTCGCCATCAACGCCAGAACCCGGAGGGTGTCATCAATGCTGTCTACACTGGATTCAGAAACCCGATCAAAGCTTTCGGTATCAGGCAGGGACTCATCCAGCATCGCCGCTCCCATCAACGAGTTCGCGGTATCCTGCCTCAGCCTTAAGGTAGTTCCCGGCCGCAAATGCTGATTCTGCAATCCGGAACCTGGCCTCCGGAACCAGAGGCGAATCCGGATAAAGGCCAACCAGTTGCTGCAGGCGTTGTACAGAGGCTTCGTTCTGCCCGGTCAGAGCATAGGCTTTCGCCATTTGATACAGGAGTTCATCCAGGCGCCCGCCAAAAGCACCGCGTTCAAGAATGGACTCATAGCTTTCAATTGCCCGCTGGAATACGTGCGCTTCTTCGGCCGACGTGAACCCTATGTCTTCACCGGAGCTGTCACGAATATTCGTCAGGCGGTTCAGAGCATCTACACGCACCGCGGGTTCATCGCTCGTGCTGAACAGTCGCTGGTAGCGCCTTGCAACTTCCGCGGGCGAAATGGCGGGCAGCGGCCTGGACTCAAACTTCAGAAATACCGGGCGCATGTCCGCAATGGTCTCACCATCCTTTCCCAGCTCTACCCGAAAGGATTCCTGCCCGTAACACCAGCTGCAAAACAAAAACAGCGGTAAGACAACAACACGCAAACACCTCATCTTCCCTGCTCCCCGGAATCCAGTTCCTTCAAAGCCAGGTACTCGTAGAGATGCGCAATCTGCTGTTCGGTTTTATCCAGAGCAAACACCATTTTCTTGTCCTGAACGGCGACAAAATCCAGCGCCAGGCGATCAAGTAACACTTCAGCCTGAGTGCGAAGCGTCAAAACGGATGTCCGATAAGCAAGTGAGCTCTTGCGTAATGTTCGGGCTTCCGCAAGCAGTGTTTTTAGATTCGCAGAGCGGTTGGCTGACCTGCCATGAAACGTATCAAGCTGGTGTCGGGAGTCGGAAAGCGTCGTTTTCATTATTGTAATCGTCAAAAGCTGATCCGGGCTCAATCCATTATCCACACGCTCCAGCAGAGCACTCAAACGCTGTTCCAGGCGCGCATTGCTATCCTTCAGCGCTTCTTCTCGTAATGCCTCGCTGGCGAGGCTTGGTGATTCAAGCTGGCCAGTTTGCGCAGGGTGACGCGCTCACTTTCATAGGCTGCATTAGCAGCCAGGTATGCCTCACCGGCCTGCCCCAGATACCCGGAAAGATCGTAACCACGCCCCATTCCTATCCAGGCTTCTGCAACACCGGGGTAAGCAAGAGGGTATTTTTTAGCCCGGTGCCAGCTCTGCATGGCCGCCCGATGATGACCCTGCTCCGCCAATGCCAAGCCATGGAAGTAGAGTGCTTGCGGGGTTTTGTGGCTATCCAGTGGCATCTTTTCAAGAAAACCAATGGCCTTCTCATAGTCTGCACTTGTGTAGGCGAGGTAGCCGGCACGCAACAGAATACGGCTGCGCAATGCCGTTTTGCGCTGGGTGTCGCGATCCTTGTCCGCCATAGCCAGCGCCACCCTGAGAGCAACCAGAGCTCGGGACGGGCTCAGATCATTGCGGGCATATTCACCGGACAGGTTGAGGTAACCAACGGCAGACCAGTACCCCGCGTCCATTCCCGCAAGTATCTTGCCCACTTCCTCCGTGTCTCCACGGGTACGCGCAAGCTCAGCCTGCTCGTAAAGTGCCTGCTGCCGGGGTTTTCGGGATTCGGGCGCTTTTGCTTCCAGAGCCATCTGGAGTCGAAGCGCCCCTGGGCGCTTTTGAAAACGGTGAGTGGATTCCCGCCGCACGAAATGATCATTAGCCGCCCGCGCCGTTATAACCACGTTCAGCTTATGCTCTCCGTTGGCCAGATTACCGGTGAAAAGCTGCTGGATGCCGCCCTGCTGCAACGAGTCGCTCTCCCGGGCGGTGTAAAGGTGTGAAGCAACGGGCTTGCCGTTAACAAACACCTCCACTGAATCCAGATCAAGACCATCCCGGCTGGCGAGTGTCAGGAAGATCGCCAGCCGCGTATCAACGGGGTGAAGAACTCTTTGTTCAAGTTGGAAAATCTCGCCTGCATGAGCCGAAACCTCAGCTTTCAGGCTAGTGATCTCCTCATCAAGAGGGGACGCGACGGCTGAGCAGGAACCGACCAATGTTGCAACGATCAATCCGGTGCTGAATCCCTGTCGCCGCCTGCTCCGGCACTCTTGTGTTTTTTGTAGGCCGAACATAAGCCTCCTGCTCCTGCCGTCTCTGGGCTTATTAGTAGTGCCCTGTAACAAACTGACAGGAAGAGTAACACTTGGTAACAGCGAAGAACGGTATCCAGATCACCAAATCAGAAACCCGG
>Ga0075530_1000559_pt1 | contig 17602 bp, 18 predicted proteins | sample NGEPerD_2_FD_75101 | JGI IMG/M metagenome (GOLD analysis project Ga0075530, IMG submission 75101) | Arctic peat soil microbial communities from the Barrow Environmental Observatory site, Barrow, Alaska, USA - NGEE PermafrostL1-D | ecosystem: Environmental > Terrestrial > Soil > Wetlands > Peat ... | reverse complement strand
CCGCCGCTCACGGTCACCGACGACGAGGTCGACGAGATCATCACCATCATGCGCACGACGTTCGCGTGATCGACCACGCGACACTGTCGAGCGTCGAGCACGACGTCACCACCGCGCTGGCGCGCAATGATCCATCCGGGCTGCGGATCCTCGGCTACGGCGAGATCTCACTGGTCGTGGGCTGGCCCCTCGACACCCCGCAATGGGCGTGCAAGCGGTTACCGCCGTTCCGCTCGCCCGACGAGGCGGACACGTTTCGCGACACCCTGGACCGCTACGTCGCGGAGCTGGCACGCCGCGGTGTCAGCGTCGTCGACACCGAGGTCATGACGGTACCGACCACCGCCGACGAGCTCGCGGTCTACTGCGTGCAGCCGGTGCTGCCCACCCCGTCGCTCGGCGTGCAGGTTCTCCGTGACGATCCGGAGCGTGGGGCATCGCTCCTGGAAAAGATCGTTGCCACCGTGCTCGACGTCGTCGACGAGCGCGTCGGCCTCGACGCGCAGCTCTCCAACTGGGCCTGGGCCGACGGTCGGCTCCAATACTTCGACGTGACCACGCCGCTGCTGCGGCGGCCCGACGGGACCACCGAGCTGCCCACCGACGTGTTCCTCGCGTCGCTGCCCTGGCCGGCGCGGGCGGGCGTTCGCCGCTTCGTGCTGCCCGGCATCATCGAGCGGTATCACCACCCACGCTCGGTCGTTCTCGACCTCGCCGCCAACCTGATCAAGGAGCACCTCGACGGTGGCATTCCCACGGTCCTGGCTACGGCGGGTGATCGCCTGGACCCGCCACTGACCGTCGAGGAGATCCGGCGCGACTACCGGAGCGACGCGCGCACCTGGCAGCTCATCCAGGCGGCCCGGCGTGCCGATCGGGCCTGGCAAACCCACGTCCGGCGTCGCACGTACCCGTTCCTGCTCCCGGAGCACATCGAACGCTGACCGCCCGGCGGACCGCCACCGGCGCGACCACCGTTCAGCCCCCGGTGGTTGATTCGATCCGTTCCACGCGGCCGTCGGCGTGGTGGGCGAAGCGCGACTCGTCGCGGCCGTGGACCGGATCGTCGGCGGGCCACGGCCAGCCACCGAACCCGGTGCGGCGGTAGTCGGCGAGCGCCTGCTCGATACCGGCCCGGTCGTTCGACACGAACGGTCCGTACCGAGCGACGGGCTCGCCGATCGGACGACCCTGGAGCACCAGCAGCTCGACGTCGGTGTCGCCCGCGGTGAGCTCGACCGGGACGTCGGTGCGTACGACCGCCCCGGTGTCGGGCCCGATCGGATGACCGCCGATGTCGAGGCCCTCACCCACGAAGCCGTACAGCGTGCGGACGGTCTCCGCGCTCCGAGCCGCGGGCAACGTCCACGTCGCGCCGGCGTCCATGCGGACTGCCCAGATCGCGACGTCCGCCTCCGGTCGCGCCGCCCACGAGCTCGGCGGCGGAGACGGCGGCTCGGCGCCGTCGAGCGAGCCGGTCACGACCTCGATCTCGACGCGGCGACCCGCGTCGTCGAACACGACGCGGGGGATGTCATGGGACCAGAACATCGTGAAGTACGGGTCGGCCATCTTGTCCGCGGCGGGCAGGTTGAGCCAGATCTGGAACAGCTCGACCGGGTTGGGTCCGTCCCGGTCGAGCAGCGGGAACATCTCCGAGTGCACGATCCCGCTCCCCGTGGTGACCCACTGCACGTCGCCGCGGCCGAACCGGGCCGCCGCGCCGAGCGAATCCGAGTGATCGATGAGCCCACGGCGTACAAAGGTCACCGTCTCGAAACCACGGTGCGGGTGCTGCGGGAACCCGGGCACGACCTGACCGTGGTACATGCGCCAGCCGTCGAGGCCGGCGAAGTCGGACCCGAGGTCGCGTCCGTCGAGCGACGCGGCCGGACCGAAGTGCTCGTTGCCGGGCGGGTAGGCATCATCGTGGTGCGCGCAGAAAAGAAATGGGTCGGCCGTCGGCCATTGGGGGCCGAGCGACACCGTCTGGATCACGGGATCTTCGATCACGGAGTCGGTCATCTGTGGGATCAACGTCGCCTGAGGACTGGGAATTCCGGCCTCGAGGGACACCGCGACCGGGCGGACCCGGTGAGCCGGTGGGGAGCGCACTTGTGCGGGGGGCGAATCGGTTGCACAATTCGCGCCTTGCTTTCGGGGGGAGAGTTGCGATGACGCAGCGACGCACGGCTTGGCGTTCGGTGCTCGTGTCGGCCGTGGCCCTGATGCTGTTCGCGGCCGCGTGCTCGAGCGGCAGCAGCGGCGACGGTGGCGCGAACAGCGGCAACGGCGGGGGCGGCGGCTTCCGCTCCGGTGAGCCCCAGCAGGGCGGGACCTTGCGCTACGGCGTCGAAGCCGAGACCAGCGGCCTCAATCCCACCACGGACCGCTTCGCCGCGGCCGGCTACCTCATGGGCAACGCCGTGTTCGACCGCATCGCCTACCTCGACGAGAACGGTGAGTACTCGCCCTACCTCGCCGAGTCGATCACCCCGAACGACGATCTCACCGAGTGGACCGTCGTCCTTCGATCGGGAGTGAAGTTCCACGACGGCACGCTCCTCACATCGGAGGCACTCAAGCTCACCTTGGAGCTCGCGATCGCGGATCCCCTCGTGGGGCTCGCGATCAAGCCCCTCTTCCGCGCCGAGAACCCGGTCGAGATCGTCGACGAGCTCACGGCCCGCTACTACATGGCGGAACCGAACGCGCACTTCCCGTTGTACTCGACGAGTCAAGTCGGCTTCATCGCGTCACCGACGTGGCTGCGCGCCGCGGCCGAGAACCCCGACCTCAACCAGGAGCCCGTCGGCACCGGGCCATTCATCTTCAAGAGCCGCTCGCAGGACTCGAGCACAACCTTCGAGCGCAACCCCGATTGGTGGAACGGCGACGTGTACCTCGACGAGATCGAGTTCGTCGTCCAGACCGACGCGGCCCGCCGCTATGACCAGCTCGTCGCCGGCGAGCTCGACGTGATGCACACGAGCGACCCCGCGGTGATCAAGCTGGTGCGGAACGACAGTGATCTCACCAGCGTCGAGGACGACACCGGCGAGGAGGGCTTCGTGATGATCAACACCGAGGCCACCCCGTTCGACGACCTCCGCGTCCGCCAGGCTCTCGCCTTCGCCACCCCGAAGAAGGACTACCTCGAGCTCATCACCCAGGGGGTCACCGACCCGGCCGACAGCATGTTCCACCCCGACCTGAAGTGGAACAACCCGAAGGTGAAACAGGAGGCCGACCAGCCCGAGAAGGCGAAGGAGCTGGCCGAGGAGTACTGCGCCGAGAACCCGCAGAACTGCGAGGGCGACAAGATCAAGATGCAGTTCAAGTACACGGGACCGAGCGTGCAGCAGGATCTCATCGCCGACACGTTGATCAACGGTTGGCAGGACGCGTTCGTCATCGAGCGCGACCAGGTGCTCCAAGACGACTACATCACCCAGGTCGCCCTGGGTGACTACCAGGTCGTCACGTGGCGGCAATACGGCACCGCGGACCCGGAGGGCGAGTTCGTCTGGCACGACTGCCGGAGCATCTCCCCGGTGCTGTCAATCAACTGGACCCGCAACTGCAACGAGGAGACCCAACAGCTTCTGGAGGACCAACGCTCCTCGTCCGACGAGGCCGAGCGTATCGACACGTGGCAGCAGATTTCCCAGAACATCCACGACGACTACATCTACATCTTCTTGAACCACACCGACTGGATGATCGCGGCTCAGCCGTACGTCGGCGGAGGCCTCGACTCCGACTTCCCCGAGGGCGGATTGAAGACGGCCGCCAGCAACGGGTCGCACTCGGTCTCTCAGATGTGGCTCGACAAGTAACTCGCCGTGGGCTACGTCCTGCGACGGCTGCCGCAGCTCGTCCTCGTGCTGTTCGCGGTGACGTTGCTGACGTTCTTGTCGCTCAATCTCCTCGGTGACCCGCTGAAGTCGATCCTCGGCCCGCAGTACGGAGACAAGGAGCTGCGGGCCCAGGTACGAGAAGACCTCAACCTCGACCAGCCGATCCCCACTCGGTACGTCACGTGGCTCTCCGACGCGGCACACGGAGACCTCGGTCGGTCGTACAACACCCGCGAGAGCATCAGCAACATCCTCTCGGACCGGATCCCGGTCTCGGCGCTGCTCATGGTCTACGCGCAGGTGCTCGCGCTCGGGCTCGCGATCCCGATCGCGATCATCGCCGGGTACAAGGCGGACTCGTGGTTCGACCGATCCACGACCACCGCCGCGTTCGGCTTCGTCGCGGTACCCAGCTTCGCGCTCGGGGTGATCCTCCTGTACTTCTTCGCGGTCCAGAACGACATCTTCCCGTCGCGCTACCTCGACGACTCGTTCGGCGATCAGCTCTACTCGCTGTTCCTGCCCGCGCTCACCCTGGCGCTGCCCGCGGGAGCCACCTACGCGCGGCTGCTGCGAGCCGACATCATCCGCACCCTCCAGGAGGATTTCATCACGACCGCCAAGTCCAAGGGAGTCCGCCCGACCCGCGTCCTCGTGCGCCACGCGCTGCGCCCGTCCAGCTTCTCGCTGCTGACCGTCTTCGGGCTCCAGGTCGGTGCCCTCCTCGGCGGCGCGCTGGTCATCGAGAACATCTTCTCGATCCCCGGGATGGGCAAGGCGGTGGTCGACGCCATCTTCCGCAAGGACTACCTCGTCGTGCAGAGCGTCGTGCTCATCGTGGCCACGACGTACGTCATCGTGAACTTCATGGTCGACGCGCTGTACAACTTCCTCGACCCGAGGGTCCGTGATGCCGCCACCGCCTGAACCCGAGCTCCGCGAGCCGCTGCTCATCGGCGACGAGCACGACCCGGACGAACCGCCGCTCCCGGTCCCCGGCTCCGACGAAGCGTCCGTCGTCACGCGCCGGCGACTCGGCCCGATGTTCTGGATCGCCCTCGGTTGGCTCGCGCTCGTCGTCGCGTTGGCCGTGCTGGCCCCGGTCCTGCCGATCGCAGATCCGAACGAGACGCTCGACGGGCCGCGCGCTGGTGGTTTCAGCACCCACAACCTGCTCGGCACCGATGATGGTGGCCGCGACCTGCTCGCCCGGACGATCTGGGGCTCTCGGGTGTCACTGCTCGTCGGGTTCACCTCGGTCGCGTTCGCGCTCCTGGTCGGCGGGACGATCGGGTTGTACGCGGGCTTCTATCGGGGTTGGCTCGAGAAAGCGATGATCGCGACCTTCGACATCGCGCTCGCGTTCCCGGCCGTGGTGCTCGCGCTCCTGCTCATCACGTTCCTCGGGCGAGAGCTGCAATGGATCCTGCTCGTGCTCGGGATCCTCGCCGTCGCCCCGGTCGGGCGCCTGGCGCGCGCGAACACGTTGGTGTTCTCACAGCGCGAGTTCGTCGTCGCGGCCCGCGCGCTCGGCGCCAGGTCGAACCGGCTCATCTGGCAGGAGATCTTCCCGAACGTGATCGTGCCCATGACCGGGCTCGCGCTGTTGGGCATGGCGCTCGCCATCGTCGCCGAAGGGTCGCTCGCCTTCCTCGGTCTCAGCGTCGAGGGCGCCACCACGACGTGGGGGAAGATGATCGTCGCCGGCTCGTCGGGCACAGCCCTGCGAGAGAACCCGCTCACCGCCTTCGTGCCGATCACCGCGATGTTCCTCACCGTCCTCGCGCTCAACTTCATCGGCGACCGGCTCCGCGCCCACTTCGAAGTCCGCGAGTCCGCCCTCTAGCTGTACTCGGCCGGGACGTTGGTGCAGAGACGGGGCTATAGGGTGCCCGAGCGCACCAACGGAGCGGAGACCGGCGGGAAGCACGAGGTGGCAACGATGCGGCTCGGGATCGTGACACCGGTGGTGACACGCCTGCCGGGCGCGCACGCCCGGTGGGAGGCGAAGGCGGGCATCGGCGAGATCTCCCACGCCTGCCGGGAGGCCGAACGACTCGGCTACGACTTCGTCACCTGCAGCGAGCACGTCGCAGTTCCCGTCGCGGTGGCATCCGAGCGCGGCGCGTCCTACTGGGATCCGCTCGCCACGCTCGGCGCCGTCGCGGCGGTGACCGACCGGATCCGGCTGGCGACGTTCGTGCTCGTGCTCCCCTATCACCATCCGCTGGAGATCGCGAAGCGATACGGCACGCTCGACGTCGTCAGCGGTGGTCGGCTCGTGCTCGGCGTCGGAGTCGGGAGCCTCGAGGCCGAGTTCGAGCTGCTGGACGCACCGTGGGCCGACCGGGGGGCGCAGACCGACGACGCTATCCGCGCGCTGCGGGCCTCACTCGGCGTCGCCGAACCGTCCTACCGGGGGCCCCACTTCAGCTTTGACGGGATGATCGTCGACCCGTGCGCGCTGCAGGCGTCCGTGCCGATCTGGGTGGGGGGTCGCACCGGCCGCTCGTTGCACCGGGCCATCACCCTGGCGACGGGTGGGCGCCGTTCGGACTCGCCGGCGCGGAGCTGAAGACCATGTTGGCCGCGGCGCGCGAGACCGACGCGTGGGCGACGCGCGACCAGCCCCTCGATGTGATCCTCCAGAACGATCGACCCCTCGACCCCGGTGGTGAGCCCGACCGCGTCCGTGAGCAACTCTCCAAGTACGAGGCGCTCGGTGCGACGGCCCTCGCGGCCCGACTCGCCCATCACTCCCTCGAGCACTACTGCCACCAGATGAGCGCGCTCGCCGAGCTGGCATGACCGACGTGAGCTCGGTCATCGGTCGCGCCGCGCCGGTGCTGTGGGATCGCGCCCGCGCGCTCATCGACGACGCCGTCGCGCGCGGCGACCTCGACCCGGGCTGAACCCGACCGCCGCTTCGCTACGATCCAGCGCGTGGCTCCGCTGCGCATCGCTGCGCTCGTCAAACAGATCCCCGCCTTCGAAGAGATGGCGATCGGCGCCGACGGCCGACTCGTCCGTGAGGGCCTCGAGCTCGAGATGAACCCGTACTGCCGGCGCGCGGTGTCCCAGGCCGTCGCGCTCGCGGGCGAGCACGGTGGCGCGGTCACCGTCCTGACGCTCGGTCCGCCGGCGGCCGAGGACACCCTGCGCGAAGCGATCGCGTGGGGTCTGGAACGAGGCGTCGAGATCGACGGGGTCCTTCTCACCGATCCGGCCTGCGCCGGCTCGGACACGCTCGCCACGGCCCGCGCGGTCGTCGCCGCGCTGAACCGGACCGGACCCTTCGACCTCGTGTTGACCGGACGGAACTCGGTCGACGCGGACACCGGTCAGGTCCCACCCGCGATCGCCGAGCTCACCGGGCTGGCCTTCCTCACCGGCGTGCGGAACCTCACGATCGACACGAATCGAGTCGTCCACGCGGGCTGCGAGCACGACGACGGGTGGATCGAGGCCGAGGTCCGCCTGCCCGTGGTGCTCTCCGCCGCCGAGCGGCTCATCGATCCGTGCAAGGTCGAACCCGCCGGTCGCGCGTCGGTGCCCCTCGAACGACTCCGAACGTTCGATGCCGACGACCTCGGCCCGGGGCCATGGGGCGCGGCGGCGAGCCGGACCGTCGTCGGCGACATCCGCGTCATCGAGTCGGAACGGCTCGGCGCCCGCACCCCCGATGCCTCGCTGTCGGATCAGGTGGAACGGGCCGTCGACCTGCTCGTGGCTCGCGGCGCGCTCGACCCAGCCGAGAGCCGCGGCGAGGAGACTGCCGAGGTCCCGGCGTCCTTGGATGACCCCTCCCGCATCCTCGCGGTCGTGGTCGAGCCGGACCGTGACGAGATCACCCGCGAGCTGCTCGGCGCCGCGGCAACACTCGGCGGAGCGGTGCACGCCCTCACCACGACGCCGTCCGATCCTGATCGGCTCGGCGCCTGGGGTGCGGACGTGATCACCCGGCTACGCGGGGCCACGGTAGAAGAAGACGTCGCCCGGGGAGTGACCGACTGGGCACGCGCGGACGCGCCGTGGGCCGTGCTCGCCCCGAGCACCGTGTGGGGCCGCGAGGTCGCGACCCGTTGCGCGGCCGCGCTCGATGCCGGGCTCGTCGGCGACGCGGTCATGCTCGCGACCGACGGCGATCGGCTCGTCGCGTGGAAGCCCGCATTCGGCGGCGCCCTCATCGCCGCGATCACCGCGACCTCTGCGGTCCAGCTCGTCACCGTGCGTGCCGGGATGCTCCCGCTGCTGCGCCCACGGACCGCAACCGCACGGCTCGTCGACCTCCGAGTCGAGTCCCACAGCCGCGTGCGCGTCCTCGCGCGCACCCGTGACGACGACCTCGACGTGCTCGCCGACGCGCGCGCAGTGGTCGGCATCGGACAGGGCGTCGCCCCGGCCGAGTACGGCGCCCTCGATCCCCTGCTCGACGCGTTGGGCGCCGAGTTGGCCGCCACCCGCAAGGTCACCGACCAGGGTTGGCTCCCCCGGGCGCGCCAGATCGGCATCACCGGCCGCAGCATCGCCCCTCGCCTCTACGTCGCGATCGGGCTCTCCGGGAAGTTCAACCACATGGTCGGCGTGCGTGCCGCCACGACGGTGCTCGCGATCAACAACCAACCCGACGCGCTGGTGTTCGACGGTGCCGATATCGGCATCATCGGTGACTGGCACGAGGTTGTGCCCCTGCTCGTCGGCGCGATCATGTCCCGCCACCCCGGTCGGCCGGCCGCGCGCTGATCATCACGGGTGACCGCTCGATCAGCGACAACCGAGCGCCAGGGACCGATCGGAGACGGGAGCACCCGCAGAAGACCGGCTACGCGGTTGCGTCGGGCTTGGTGGGACGCCAGAAGATCGCGAGGAGCACCAGCGCGCCACCGCCGCCGGCCACCACCGCGGTGAGCAGGCCGCTCCAACCATTCCAGTCGATGTCGAATGCGTCATCGAGCGACCACGTGCCCGCGCCGAGCGCGCCGAGCGCGACCCCGCACATGCACAGGGTCATCACGTACTCCCAGCCCTCACCGGGACGGAAGATGAAGAAGCCGTTCTTCATGTGGTTCGTGATCCACGCTACGAGCATCACCCCGACGACCCCGGCCGCAGCGAGCGGCATGAGGAAGCCGGCGAGGAGCATCGCTCCGGCGCCGAGCTCGGTGAGGCTGGCCAGCCACGCGTGCAGCTTCCCCGGCTTCATCCCGAGGCTCTCGAACCAGCCCGCCGTCCCGGCGATCTTGCCGCCCCGGAAGATGTGGTTGTAGCCGTGGGCGATCATCACCGCACCGACCGTGACCCGCAGCACGAGCAACCCCGCGCTCACCCCGTCATCCATCGCCGCCGATCCTCCCCGGCCTCCTGGGCCGAACTCGTCTGGCGGGCTTGGCTACCGACCCCGGCCCACCGAACCCGCCGGCCGCTGCCGACACCGGTACCGGCACCAGTACCGGCACCAGTACCGGCCGGCGATGCCTGACGCTATCGTCAGGTCACTGCCACAGCCCGGACGTTCCCAGGGGATCCTATGAGCACCGTCGAACCGACCGAGGACTACGACCCGTTCGAGGACTTCAACCGATCCGCCGGCATCGGCGTGGTGGAAGACCCCTACCCGATGTTCGCACTCGCTCGTCAGCAGGCGCCGCTGATCAAGCAGGACATGACGGCGGCCGCCGCGCTCGATGTCGACGTGGCCACCGAGGTGGCCGAAGACGCCGCCGACACGCTCGATTTCGTGGACCTCGGGGACATGCCCAACGTGTTCACCGCGTTCAGCTTCGACGCCGTGCAAGCAGTGCTGCGCGACGGCGAGATCTTCTCGTCGAAGGGCTACGCGGAGGTCATGGGCCCGGTGATGGGCCACACGATCCTGGAGATGGACGAACCGGAGCACCACACCTACCGCTCCCTGGCCCAGCAGGCGTTCAGCCGCAAGGCGATGGAGCACTGGGAACGGGACCTCGTCGCGCCGATCGTCGACGAGCACATCGACCGATTCATCGACCGCGGCCGGGCCGAGCTCGTACGCGAGCTGACGTTCCCGTTCCCGGTGAACGTCATCGCCGGGATGTTGGGATTGCCCCGCGAGGACCTCCCCCAGTTCCACCGATGGGCCGTCGAGCTCATCAGCGTCGGCTTCGACGCGGAACGCGGCCTGCGGGCCTCCGCCGCCCTGTACGACTACTTCCAGGCGATCATCACCGACCGGCGGGCAGCGCCACGCGAGGACGTCATCAGCGTGCTGGCCCACGCGGAGCTCGACGGCCAGCGCCTCACCGACGACGAGATCATCGCCTTCCTGCGCCTTCTGCTCCCCGCCGGCGCCGAGACCACGTACCGCTCATCGAGCAACCTCCTGTTCGGGCTCCTCAGCCGGCCGGACCAGCTCGACGCGCTGCGCGAAGACCGTTCGCTCATGGGCCAGGCGATCGAGGAGGGTCTGCGCTGGGAGCCGCCACTGCTCAATATCATGCGGACGTCCACCCGCGACACGGTGGTCGAAGGCATCGAGATCCCCGCCGGCTCGACCGTGGTCGTCAACATGGGCTCGGCCAACCACGACGAGCGGTACTGGGGAGATCACCCCGACGAGTTCGATCTCTTCCGGGCTCCTCGCCAGCACCTCGCGTTCGCGTTCGGCCCGCACATGTGCCTCGGGATGCACCTCGCGCGCATGGAGACCACCGTCGTGCTGAACCGCGTGCTCGACCGGCTTCCCGGATTGCGCTTCGATCCAGACGCGGATCCTGGGTTCATCACCGGCATGGTGTTCCGCGCTCCCAACACGCTCCCCGTCGTCTGGGACTGAGCTCCACCCTCACACACCCGCTCCCGACTCGCGACGTTTGATGCTTCTGTGACGCCTGGCGTCACAGAAGCATCAAACGTCGGGGAGATCGGAGAGGACGGCGGCAGGCGAGGCCCGACGGGAGTGCACGCCCAGCAGCGATGCCGGTAGGCTGACACGAGCGTCAGTAAACAGGTCCGCGAACAAGGGGAAGCGCGATGCAGGCCGATGATCTGATTCTCGTGAGTGTCGACGACCATGTGGTCGAGCCGCCCACGCTGTTCGACAACCACCTCCCCGAGAAATGGAAGCAGTTCGCGCCCAAGAGCGTGCACCGCGACGGCATCGACGTGTGGGAGTACGAGGGCAACACCATCCCCAACATCGGGCTGAACGCCGTTGCCGGGCGACCCCCCGAGGAATACAACATCGAGCCGACCAGCTACGACATGATCCGCTCTGGCTGCTACGACATCGACGAGCGCGTGCAGGACATGAACCGCGACGGCGTGCTCGGATCGATGTGCTTCCCCAGCTTCGTCCAGTTCTGCGGCCAGCTGTTCTCCAAGTCCAAGGACAAGGACATGGCGCTCAACCTGCTGCGCGCCTACAACGACTGGCACATCGACGAGTGGTGCGCCACGCACCCGGGCCGGTTCATACCCCTCAGCATCCCGCCGATCTGGGATCCCCAGCTCATGGCCGACGAGGTGCGCCGCGTCGCGGCCAAGGGCTGTACCGCGGTGACGTTCTCGGAGAACCCGGACAAGCTCGGCTGGCCGCACATCTTCGGCGATCACTGGGATCCCTTCTTCACGGCCTGTCAGGACACGGGCACGGTGATCTGTCTCCACATCGGCTCGAGCTCGACCCAGATCACCACCGCGCCGGGCGCGCCGATCGACGTGATGATCACCTTGACGCCGATCAGCCTCATGAACGCGGCGAGTGACCTGTTGTGGTCACCGGTGCTGCGCAAGTTCCCCGACCTGCAGTTCGCGCTCTCCGAGGGCGGGACCGGCTGGCTGCCGTACTGGCTGGAGCGGGTCGACTACGTGTACCAGCAGCATCGGTTCTGGACCCACCAGGACTTCGGCGACGAGCTGCCGAGCCAGGTCGCCAAGGATCACTTCACGTTCTGCTTCATCAGCGACCGCGCCGGCGTCGACGAGCGGGCCGCCATCGGGATCGACAACATCACCTGGGAGTGCGACTACCCGCACTCTGACTCGACCTGGCCGAACTCCCCCGAGTCGGTCGCAAAACAGCTTGACGGCGTGCCCGACGACGAGGTGAACAAGATCACCTACGAGAACGCGATGCGGGTGTTCCGCTACGACCCGTTCGCCCACCGCCCGAGGGAGCGGGCCACCGTGAGCGCGCTGCGGGCCGAGGTGCGTGACTGACGGGCCGGCCAGACGCCCCGACGCTCGGCCCCGTCAGGCCGTGCGCTTCACCAGCCGCAACCGCGGCACCAGGCCCTCCCCCTGGAGGAGCCGCACCGCGCGTTCCTCGGCCGCGTCGAACACGACCGCGTCGCCCGGCTCCCGCTCCACGAGGAAGCTGACCACGCAGTCGGCGCACGCGGCGGTGCCTTCCATCACACATTCGTCACAGTCGATGACCATGCCGTCAGCCTCACACGAGGTTGTGACACCCATCCCGATCCAGCCGTCCCGAACCCGAGCCCAAGCCCAAGCCCGAGCCCAAGCCCTCGGGCTCGACACGACCGGGGGCCTGCGGCGGGCCGACCCGAGACGTGGAGGAGTCGGGTCAGGCGGTCACCTGCAGATCCGCGAGCAGCACCCGGACGCGCCGCTCGATCTCGTCACGGATCGGCCGAATCGCGTCCACGCCCTGACCCGCCGGGTCATCCAGCACCCAGTCCTCGTAGCGCTTGCCGGGAAGCAGCGGACACGCGTCGCCGCAGCCCATGGTCACGACGACATCCGCGGCGCGCACGATCTCGTCGGTCCCGGGCTTGGGGAGCTCGCCGGCGATGTCGATGCCCCGCTCCGCCATCGCGGCGACGGCCGCGGGATTCACCTCGTTGCCCGGCTCGGAGCCTCCCGACCAGGCCACCGCGCGATCACCGGCGAGGTGTTTGAACCACCCGAGCGCCATCTGCGACCGGCCGGCGTTGTGGACGCACAGGAACAAGACGCCGGGACGACCATCGTCGAGGGGCTCGTCGATCATGGTGCCTCCTCGGTCTCGGACGGCGACGGGCCCTCGTGGGGCACGACGAGGTCCGCTGCCGGAATGCCGGGGAACAGGTACCGAGCAAGCGCGACGGCGGCGAGCGCGCCGACGACCTGCGCAACGACGAACGCGGGCGCGCTCGACGGCGCGATCCCGGTAAACGTGTCGGTGAGCGTGCGGCCGATCGTGACCGCCGGGTTCGCGAAGCCCGTCGACGAGGTGAACCAGTACGCGGCCCCGATGTAGCTGCCCACGGCGAACGCGGCCACCGTGGCTCGTCCCGCCCGTACGACGCCGAGGATCACGAGGATCAGCCCGAACGCGGCGACGACCTCGCCCAGCCAGAGTCCGCTCGACGAGCGAGTCCGGGTGGCCAGGGTGACGGCGGGCAGGTCGAACATGAGGTTGGCGATGATCGCCCCGGCGCACGCTCCCCCGATCTGAGCCAGGACGTACGCGATCGCGTCACGGTTCGTCGTGCCGCCGAGCACGCGATCGGCAAGGGTCACGACCGGGTTGAGGTGGGCTCCCGAGACGGGACCGAGGGCGAGGATGAGCGCGACCAACCCACCGGCGGTTGCGATCCCGTTCTCGAGCAGCTGCAGGCCGACGTCGTCGGGTGACAACCGGCTCGCCGCGATACCCGAGCCGACGACGATCATGACGAGCAATCCGGCCCCCACGGCCTCCGCCGTTGCTCGTCGGGCAAGGCTGTGATCGCTCACGAGCGGGCTCCCGTGGTGGCCGGCGCGGCCCTCGCGACGGCGGGGGCCGTGGCCGCGGGACCCGGTACGGCCGCCTGGTCGATAGATTGGTGTACGTCGATTGATCGATCATCACCGATCGATCGATCAGTGTCAATACGTGAGCATGTCAACGCGAGCGCTCGGCGCATCGCCCCCAGGCGACGGTGGCCTCGCACGGACGGAGGATGTCGTGGCGACCCGAACCCGCCCTCGAACCACCGGCTCACGCGCGCCGGAGGAATGCAACCCATCGGTGCTGTCGGAGCGACTCGATCGCCCGCGTGCCGAGCGACTCGCAGGAGCGTTCGCCGCGCTGGCGGACCCGGTGCGTCTCCGGCTGCTGAATCTCGTCGCCCAAGCGGGTGAGGTGTGTTCCTGCGACTTGCTCGCCCCCCTCGGAAAAGCGCAGCCGACGATCTCACACCACACGAGCGTGCTCGCCGACGCCGGCTTGATCATCGGTGACAAGCGCGGTCGATGGGTCTGGTGGCGCGTGGTGCCCGAACAGCTCGCGGCGCTGCGCTCGGCGCTCGACCCGGCACGGGCCGATGGCGATACCGGTCAATCGGTCCCGAGCGCGAGGGTCAATGACGGAGCGCGGTGAGAAAGGCCAGCGACCCCGAGACGCGGGCACCCTCCTGTTCCGCGTGCGCGCCGACCCACCGATCCGACGACACGACCAGGACGGGCGTCGTCGGCGGGAGCGCGGCCACCTCGCGCACCACAACCGGGTCCGCCTTCTCGCCCGGGGGTGAGAACACCACCCGCACGCCCGGTCGGCGCGGCGCCGGCACGCGGCCGACGTCGGCACCGTCGAACACGATGGTCATCGACGCCTTGGTGCGGAGCGCCACCTCGGCCACGAGGCCCACGAGCCGTTCCCGCTGGTCGGCCACCGTACGGTCGGGCCATTGGGTCATCGAGACGTTGTAGCCGTCCAGCACGACTGCAACTCCGGGATGGCGAAGCATCGCGCCGATGGCGTCGGGCGCGTCGGCCGAGAGACCGGGTGGGACCGGCAGCGATGCCCGCCGAACCCTCGACTGGGACCTGGAGCCCGACTGGGACCTCGAGCTCGACTCGGGGTCGGGCTCGGGCTCGGGCTCGGGCTCGGGCGACGGAGGCTCGGGCTGGATCTTCGCCGCCCGCTTGCCCAACGCACCCTTGGCTCGGGCATGGTCGACGACACCCCCCAGACCGTCGGCGAGCCGCCGGGCCAATGAGGCCGCGTCGGCAAGAGCTTGGAGGTCCTCGGGCCGCAGGCCCGAGGCGGTGGCGACACGCTGCGCCTCTCGGGCCGCCGCGAGCTCGGCGCGTGCGGCGCGCAGCTCCGTCTGCACGGCCCGCACTCGCTGGGCGGAGCCGTCCAGCCGTGACGTCGCCGCGTCGGCCTGCCGCCGGGCCACCTCGGCAGCGTGCTCTCGGTCCTGCGCATGACGTTGCGCCTCGGCGACGCTGAGGTCCAGCTCGGCGTCTCGAGCACGGCGCGTTCGGCGCTCCTCGCGCAGCTCGACCTCGAGGCGCTCGGCCGCGGCAGCGACCTCGGTGCGCTCGCCCTCGGTGCGCCGACAGGCCTCTTGGAGCTCGGCGATCCGAACCTCGAGCGCGTGCTGGTCGGCACTCTCGTCATCGGAGCGGCGCCCTCGCGCGTAGGCGCCGCAGACCGCGCCGAGCGCGAACTGCCAGCCATCAGGCCGTGCGGCGTAGAGCATCGACGCGACCAGCGGGAGATCGCCTCGCTCGTCCGCCGCGCCGATCAGCTCGGTGGTCGCGGTCGCCTCCCACTGCTCCGCGAGAGCGTGCACCTCGGGCCGGGCAAGAAAGTGCTCGACCACTGCGGTTCGGAAGTCCTCGTCCAGGTCGATGGCGCGTCGCAGCTGTTGGCGCGCCGGGCCTCGCGCCAGCCCGCGCCGGTCGAAGCCGGTGATCGCCCGGAGCACAACGGGCACGTCGTGAGCCTCGAAGGTTCGGAGCACCTCGCCGGCGCTGTCGAGCAGCGGGTGCAGCAGCGCGTCGGGAACGGGCTCGGGGCTCACGTCGGGTGCGCGGTTGATTCGCTGCCCTCTTCCAGGGTCTCGATGGCTTCGCCGGTCGCGCTGCACCAGCGGCACGTCACCGACTCGATCCGCTCCTCGAGCAGCTCACGGTCATCGATCGAGAGGTCGCCGCCGACACTGAAGTGGTGGAACTCGCGGGTCCGCCGACTCGCGATCACGTCGAAACGCGTCAGGTTGCCGCATCCGGAACACCGAAACCGCTCATCCATGCGATGGCAAGTCTACGGCTCGGAACGGCGTGGGTAGGGTCCGACCCGACGTCAGCCGCGGTGGTGATCGTTGGGCCGAATCACCCGAGCACGTCGGCACCTGTGCGCCAGACCCGCCGGGAGCCTCAGGGGGTGGCCTCGCGGGGGCGGATGCGGGTACGTCGGCCGGGCGGTGGCGCCGGTCGGGGCGTCGTGACCGTCGACTCGACCGCGTCCGGCACGGACTGTCTCAGCGCGGGACGCTTCGACTCCCGGTCGCCATCGCCGCGTCTCGACGGGCGCCGGCCTTCTGCCAGCTCACCGGCGCGATGGGCCCGGAACCAGCGGATCCCCTCGATCAGGACCGTGGCGGAGGTCGCGCTGGTGAACGCCCAGAGGGGAACGAACAGGGCGAGCCGCCAGTAGTTCGTGGCGGTCGAGCTGCGGAACATGTCGACGAGCATCGTGCGCGACAACAGCCCGACGCGCGACGCGATGAGCCACGCGAGAACGAGGCCGACGATCACGGCCACGACCCACGCGAGGAGTCGCAGCGGCACGGGGACCACACCCGGGCGCCGCCGGTTCCGGCGCGGGCTCGGACGCGACGGTGGCGCGGTCGATCTCCCCGGGGTCTGCTGCTGTGCCGATCTTCCGGGCGATACGGCGCTCGACATGCCGGCGTCGGGAGCTCGCGTCGGCCCACCCGTCGTGGGGCGGCCATCAGAGGCGGCCGGGTGCACCAACTCCGTCGGAGTACGAAGCGTGCGCCCGCACTGCGTGCACGGAAACGTCGGCGTGGCCGACAGCTCGCCGAACGAGTGAGCTTGTCCGCACGCGGGGCATCGGAGTATGCGGCCCATCAGTGCTCTCCGGCCGCACGGGCCTCGACCGCGCGTGCCGAGGCCGACGCGGCGATCAACGCGTCGAGGGCACCCGCAGCGGCGCCGTCGTCGATCGCGGCGCACGCGACCTCGACGCCGGCGGCGAAGTCCGCAACCGTTCCGGCCACGACGAGCGCACCCGCGGCGTTGAGCACGGTGATGTCTCGCGCCGCACCCTTGTCGCCCGCGACCACGCTGCGAACGATTGACGCGTTCATCGTCGCGTCGCCGCCGCGCAGGTCGTCGAGCGTGCTGCGGGCGAGGCCCACGTCGAGAGGATCGAGCACGAATCGATGTACCGCACCGTCGCGTAGCTCCCGCACCGTCGAAGTGGTCGTGGTCGTCAACTCGTCCAGACCGTCGTGGCCGAAGAACACGAGGGCGCGTTCGACGCCGAGCTCGGCCAGTGTGCCGATCACCCGGTCGGCCATCTCAGGATCGGAGACTCCGACCGTGCGTCGCGCCGCACCGGCCGGATTGGCCAGCGGCCCGAGGAAGTTGAACGTCGTCGCGACGCCGAGCTCGCGCCGGGGCGGGCCCGCGAACCGCATCGCCGGATGGAAACGAGGGGCGAAGCAGAAGCCGATGCCCGCGGTCTCGATGCAATGGGAGACGCCCTCGGGTCCCAGGTCGATCGCGACGCCGAGGACCTCGAGCACGTCAGCCGACCCGCACTGCGACGACGCGGCGCGGTTGCCGTGCTTGGCCACCCGAAGCCCGGCCCCTGCGGCGACGAGCGCCGCGGCGGTCGAGACGTTGAACGTGCCCGAGCGGTCACCACCCGTGCCGCATGTATCGACCAGCGGTGCCCCCGGCGGAACGTCCACGTGCTCGCCGAACGCCAGCATCGTGCGAACCAGAGCGGCGAGCTCGGT
>Ga0075530_1000556_pt1 | contig 17637 bp, 17 predicted proteins | sample NGEPerD_2_FD_75101 | JGI IMG/M metagenome (GOLD analysis project Ga0075530, IMG submission 75101) | Arctic peat soil microbial communities from the Barrow Environmental Observatory site, Barrow, Alaska, USA - NGEE PermafrostL1-D | ecosystem: Environmental > Terrestrial > Soil > Wetlands > Peat ... | reverse complement strand
TGCAACGCCTCGGTATCGCGCTCCATCGTCTCGCGCGGACCGTTCGACACGACAGCGCGACCCTTCTGATGGACGTCAAGCATGAGTTTCTCGGCCTTCTCACGCGAGTAGCCGAAGTATGTCTGGAAGACGTATGTCACGTAGGACATCAGGTTGACCGGGTCGTTCCACACGAGCGTGATCCAGGGCGAGTCCAACGACGTGTCCTCGGCAATCTCGGTGCGAGACAGTTCGGCGGGGGCAATAGACACGGCTCCACAATAGGCTGCAAGCTGTGACCACTACCTCACCAACGGGCGCCGGACCAACCAGCACGGCGCTGTTGACCGACCACTACGAGCTCACCATGCTCCAGGCCGCCCTTCACAGCGGCGCGGCCTCGCGACGCTGCATCTTCGAGGTGTTCGCCAGGGGACTCCCCGAGGGCCGTCGCTACGGCGTGGTCGCGGGCACCGGGCGCCTGCTCCAGGCAGTCGTCGACTTCCGGTTCGACGGCGCCGAGATCGAGTGGCTGCGCGAGAACCACGTCGTGGACTCCCTGACCTTGGACTTCCTGTCGAGCTATCGCTTCACCGGCAACATCAACGGGTATGCCGAGGGCGAGTGTTTCTTCCCCAGGTCTCCCCTGCTGATGGTCGAGGGCACGTTCGCGGAGTCGGTCGTCCTGGAGACCGTGCTGTTGTCCGTCCTGAACCACGATTCGGCGATTGCCTCGGCGGCCTCCCGGATGACCAACGCCGCTGGTGACCGCCGGTGCATCGAGATGGGGTCGCGCCGAACGCACGAGTGGGCGGCCGTGGCAGCTGCCCGGGCGGCATACGTCGCGGGGTTCGCCACAACCAGCAACCTTGAAGCCGGGCGCGCCTACGGGGTGCCCACGAGGGGCACGAGTGCCCATGCGTTCACGCTGCTGCACGACGACGAGCGGACGGCTTTCGAAGCGCAGGTCGCGAGCCTGGGTGTGGGCACCACGCTGCTCGTGGACACCTATGACGTCACGGCTGCGGTCAGCCTCGCCGTTGAAGTCGCCGGCGTCGGGCTCGGCGCCGTCCGACTCGACTCGGGCGACCTGCTTGTCCAGGCCCGCCAGGTCCGCGCTCAGCTGGATGCGTTGGGAGCAAACAACACTCGCATCGTCGTGACCTCCGATCTCGATGAGCACTCGATCGCTGCGCTGGCCGCCGCACCCGTCAACACCTACGGCGTTGGGACGGCCCTCGTCACGGGATCGGGCGCACCCACGGTTGGTCTCGTCTACAAGCTGGTCGCCCGCGAGGATGAGGCGGGACAGCTGATCGCCGTGGCCAAGAGGAGCAAGGACAAGATCTCGGTGGGCGGCCGCAAGTGGGCCGTGCGACTGCTGGACGCCGGAGGTGTGGCTGAGGCGGAGGTGATCGGGATCGGCACGATGCCCGCCTACAACGGCAAACCCTCACCCAGCGCCCGCCCCCTGCTGGTCGAGCTGATGCGCGACGGCGAGATCGTTGCTGATCTTTCTCTGGACGCCGCACGAAGCCGACACGAGCTCTCGCGCGCTGAGCTGCCACCCCACGCACTCAAGCTCTCACGCGGCGACCCGGCCATCCCGACGTACTTCGACGACCAGCGCCACTGAACCGCCTCGGCTAGCGTTGGATCCATGTCCGCCAATCTCACTCAAGCCTTGATCCTGGTCGACGTGCAGAACGACTTCTGCGAAGGTGGGTCCCTCGCCGTGGCCGGAGGCGCTGAGGTCGCGCGAAGGATCAGCGCACACGTTCTCGGCCATGGTGACGAGTACGCCGTCATCGTCGCCACTGCCGACTGGCACGACGACCCCGGCACGCACTTCGCGGAGGACCCTGACTACGTCAACACCTGGCCCGCACACTGCAGGATCGGCACGGACGGGGCGCTCTTCCACCCGGCCGCTGAGGCGGCCTTCGAGCAGGTCGAGGCAGTCTTCCGCAAAGGTCACCATTCGGCGGCATACAGCGGATTCGAGGGTTTCACGACGGAGGGCGACAGCCGAGTCTCTCTCGCCGACTGGTTGCGGGACAGGGCGATCGAGCAGGTGGACGTCGTCGGCATCGCGACAGACCACTGCGTACGGGCGACGGCCTTGGACGCCGCCGAGGAGGGCTTCGAGACGACCGTGTTGCTGAACATGACGGCTGGGGTGGCGCGCCAGACCACCGACGACGCACTCGCCGCGATGCGCGAGGCCGAGATCGAGCTCGTCGGCGAACCACTCGTCGCCTAGCCAGCACCGTCAGCCAGCACCGTCAGCCAGCACCGTCCACGGGTGGCTCGTCCTTGCCGCCGGCCCAGGACCAAGCGCCGCATGGTGTCAGTCGCTCGCCTGTTCCTGCAACCAGGTGCGCAAGGCAGGGATGTCCATGCCGTTGCCGGACTCGACCAGCGACTTCAGCTGGGTGGAGGTGGGCGTGTCCACCGGGGCGCCGAACTGGGCCAGGAGCAGCGTGGCGGTCATCGGTGGGAAGGCGTCGACCACCTGTTGCAGCGTCATCGACCCCTTGACATCGGCCGGGTCTGCAGGAGCCGCAGGGCCCGTGCCGCCATCTCTCGAAGGTGTGTCTGCCTGAGCCGTGATCGACGTGCCGGTGGTGGCCCACAACCCGGCACTCATGAACCCGACTACCACCAGGCTCGTAATCATGAGCAATGCCAAGACATACATCACGACCGGGACCCGGCGGGTGTGCAGATTGGTCTGTGTCGGCGCGGGGTGCCGCCCGAGAGGGATGGTGAGCTCCCGTGCTGGCGACGCAGTGGCGTCACGGTGGCTGGTTCGGTGCGTGAGTCTCATCGTGCGATCTCCAGCTCGGTGGCGGGCTGCGGGTCAGGCTCGACCGTCGTCTTCGAGCGGCGAGGAGGGAAGGTGGGCATGGCCAGGGTCACTGTCAGGCCATCCTGGCTGGGGCAGGCCCCGACACACTCGAGGCAGCCGGTGCAGGACGTGTCGGTGACCCGGGTTCGGGTGTTCACCGGGATTGCCATGGGGCACGCCTTGTTGCACAGGTCGCAGTCGAGACAGGCGGAGGCGTCTCGCTGGACGGCGATCGGGCTGAGCTTCCCGGCCAGCGACTGCACCGCACCGAGTGGGCACGCGTAGCGACAGAACGGCCGCTCGATGAAAAGCGCCAGCACCAGGGTGGCGATCAGGACGACGAAGGCGAGGCTGAGCTCGAACTCGGCCACCGACAACAGCGCAATCCATGGGTCGGCCTCGCGGAAGACCATCGTCCCGGTGGCCGCTGCGCCGATGATTGCCCATGCCAGCACCAGCCACCGGCCCCAACGCAGGAGCCGGTCGATCCGATGCCAGCGCTCGGTGCTGGCATCGCGCTCCAGTCTGCGTCGCAGTCGTCGTAGCGCCGGTACCCGGTCGGTGACGGCGCGCCCGGTCTTGTGCACCATCTCCTGGATCGTGCCGAGCGGGCAGAGCCACCCGCAGAAGAACCCCCGCCCGGCAATGGCCAGCACCAGGACGGTGACCGACAGCACCAGGCTCGAGGTGTGCACGTGAGATACGGTCCGCCCAGTGGCCAGCAAGGTCCAGAGGGTCTCGAAACCTCCCAATGGGCACCACGCCTCAGCGGACTCCCCCCCGGACGTCACATGGCCCACCGCCTGCCAGCCCACAAGGGCGACAACTGCACCCTGGATGGCGTGCCGGGTCCAGCGAACCTTGGTCCGCCAGGCTGCAGGGCGGCGTGGAACGCGGACCCGAGCTTCGTCGGCGGCAGCGAGGCTGCGGTCCGTTCCTTCGCCTTGCACATTCATCGGTGTCTCCTCCGTCGGGTGGGCAGCAGGCGTGCCCGGAGGCTGCCTCGCCCAGTCAGGCTGGTCGACGAGTCAGGAGCACCGATGGATCTGAGATGGAGGATGTGTGGAGGCGATCAGGGAACGAGAAAGGGGCCCGGATCTCTCCGGGCCACCTGACTCTTGTACAGCCGATCGCGGTCAGGCGGGCTGCTTCGACTTGTCCGCGGCAAGGGCGTAGAAGAACAACGCCACGGGCCGGTACATCGCATGGGCAAACTTGGTGAATGGCAGGAGGAGCATGAGCTCCATGGCCACGGCGACGTGGAACAGGAAGACCCAGTATCCCCATGCCGGCGCATTCGGAAGGTAGAGCGCCAATTCGATGAAGAACCCGGTAGCGCCGGTGATCCACAGCAGCACCAGCAGGAGCCAGTCCGACGCCGTGGTGAACTGCGCCGCGCGGTTGACCTGGCGCACCCGGTTGATCATGAACATGCTCACGCCATACACCAGGGCGATCCCGGCGATGGTCCCGATCAGACGGGAGGGGTACCACAGCGGGATCGGGGTCCCGGTTTCCTTGACCCCGATGAGAGCAAGGCCCCAGTCGAGGATGGTCGCGCTGAACAGGCCGAGGAAACCCCAGATTGTCAGCGCATGTATGAGCCACCGCCGGCGGTACAACGGCTCGACCGGGTTGTCGTCCTTGCAGTCCTCGCGGTACCGGCGCTGTCCCAGCGACTCGACCCCGAGTGCCGACCACAGTGCCTTGAGCGTTCTTGAGAGGGGGGCACTGCCGCCGAACATCGTCGAGAGGCTGACCCCTTCACTTCGTGCGACCCGTCGAGCCATCGAGGTGATCCCGAAGACCCCGGCAAGCGCCAGCGCCACCATCACGGCAACACCGGTCCAGTGGATCAGCCCCTCGGGGATGAACTCGAAGAGCGCGAGCGACGCCCCGTCCTGCGGCCCGTGGGAGGCGTACATGAAGACGGCGAAGAAGATAGCCACTGCGGTCGCGATGAGCGAACCAATGACCGGTCGGGTGTACAGGATCCTGGCGAGCCCGGTCGGCTCGTAGCTCGCGATGGCGTACCGCCGTGCGGCCGCCATGAACTCGCTGGGATCTGCCTCGGTCGGGCAGCTGTCGGAGCACAGACCGCACTGGTAGCAGGTCCACAGCTCCTTGCTCGAGAGCAGCTCGTCCCTCATACCCACCTGCGCGTATCGGATGATGCGGCGGGGGAACGTGCTGTCGTTGTCCACCAACGGGCAGATCGCCGTGCAGGTGCCGCAGCTGAAGCATGCCGAGACATCGGCCGCTCCGAAACGCTTCAGATCGGACAGCAGCTCGGTGTCAATGAACTTGGTCGTCGTGGTGGTCACGAGGTCGCCTCCTGGTGGACGCTTGCGTAGCGGAAGTAGCCCTCGTCGGTCGGGTCCTCGACCTCGACGACGTGGCCATAGCGACGCATCCCCATGACCCAGAACAGCACCTCGTTGGCTGGTTCGCCGATGTGCTCGGCGATCTCGGGGACGGTCAGCGGTCCCGCCCTCAGTGCCCAAAGGATCGGGCTGTGCATCATCGGCTCCTCGCGAATGATCTCGCGGGGGTCCCTCAGCGTGGTGCTCATGCGACTGGCTCCTTCACCAAGCTCAAGCTGTCGATCGAGGCCCGCATCTGGGCATCGGTATATCCGAGCAGGTTGATCGCGTCCTCCGGGCAGACCGGGACGCACCCGCCGCATCCCTTGCAGACGGCCGCGCTGATCTCCGCCACCTTTCGCCCATCGGTATCGACTGCGGTGATGGCGTCATACGGGCAGCTGGCCAGGCACGTATCCGTGCATCCGGCGCAGGCCGCTGTGTCCACCGTGGCCACGAGCGGGTCGAGCTCGGCGAATCCCTTCAGCAGGATCCCCGCGCTCTGGGTGACCGCAGCCAACCCGGACGCAACGCTCTCCGACAGGGTCTTCGGACTCTGGCAGGCACCTGCGATCATCACGCCGGCCACGACGGTCTCGACCGGGCGCAGCTTGGGGTGGATCTCGTTGTAGAACCCGTCGACGCCGACCGGGAGCTTCAGGACGCTGGTCAGGTCCTGGTTCTTGCGCGGCACCATGCCGGTGACGAGGACCACCAGATCGGCAGGGAGCGTGAGCTCCTCGTTGCCGGTCTGGGTGTCCACGACGGTCACTGCCAGGCGTCCGTCGGCCATCTTGGCCACCGAGGGCGGGGTCTCGTCCGGGAACTTCATGTACACCGAGCCCCGCTCGCGCGACTCCGAGTACATGAGCTCGAATTTGCCGTAGGTCCGGATGTCGCGGTGCAGGTGGTACTGGCGCAGCTCGGAGTCGCGTTTTGCGATCTTCAGTGAGGCGTGCACGGTAGCCGCGCAGCAGAACTTCGAGCAGTACTCGTTGCCGCCCGCTGGCTGCCGGTTGCCGACGCAGTAGACATAGGCGATGGTGCGGACCGGCTTGCCCTTGTAGATCAACGGGCCCTTGGAGCTGTCGACGAGCTTCGTGAACTCGGGCAGCGTGACGACTCCGTCGATGCCGTAGCCGAACTCGCCGACCTCGGGCTCGTAGGTGTCGAAACCGGTCGCGACCACGATGGTCCCAACCTCAGCCGTGACCATCTCGTCCTGGCCCTGGACGCGGACCTCCGTGACGTAGTTGCCGAAGCTGCCCGACTTGGACACCAGCTCGGCGTCGGTGAGGACGGTGATCGACGGCCGCTTCGCGACCTCCTCGATGAGGAAGTCGATCTGCTCTCGGCCGCTGTGCTCGTTCGGGTACATCGGGCCGAGCTCGGCAACCCACCCGCCAAGGGAGGACGCTCGCTCGACGATGACGACACCAAGCCCGATGTCGGCCAGACCGACGGCTGCCCGCAGGCCGGCGACCCCGCCGCCGACCACCATCGTCTTGGGCAGCGTCTTGACGACGAGCGGCTCGAGGGGAGTTGACAACCTCGTCTTGGCGACACCAGCCCTGACCAGGCCGATCGCCTTCTCGGTCGCGCCCTCGTGGTCGTCGGTGTGCGCCCACGAGCACTGCTCGCGAACGTTCACCTGGGTATAGGAGTACGGGTTGAGGTCAGCCCGCTTCGACACGCCCTGGAAGGTGATCTGGTGAAGCTTGGGCGAGCAGGAAGCCACGACCAGGCCGTCGAGCTTCTTTTCCTGGATGGCGGTGACCATCTCCTGCTGGGTGCCGTCGGAGCACGCGAACAACGTGGTCTCGGAGACCACCACGTCGGGCTCGTCCTTGAGGGCGTCGCGAACCTTGGCCACGTCGACGTAGTCAGAGATGTTTCCGCCACAGTGACAGATGAAGACACCGATGCGCCGGTCCCCGCTCGTGCCGGTGTCTGCCTGCTCGCTGGTGCCGGCGTCTGCCTGCTCGCTCGTGCTGGCTTCGGGCTGCTCGCTCATGCCGGAACCTCCGCTGTGATCTGCATGGTCTGTGCGTCATGGGTGTGAGTAGCCTCGAGGTGGGCAGCGACCTGGGCGACTGCGGCTCCCGCGTGCAGGATCGTGTCGACGATGTCCTTGGCGCCGGCGGACGTACCTGCAACGAAGACGCCGGGGATGTCGGTCCGGCCGGGATCAAGATCCCCATCCGGCTCGGCGACGTAGAAGTACTCGTCGAGGCCAAGCTTCTCGCCGGTGAAGAGCTTCTCCACGTCCCTGTTCGGCTGGATGCCCACGGCGAGCACCACGAGGTCGTACTCGGCCTCGACGATCTGGCCGCCGTTCTCGATGTCCTCGTAGCGCAGGATGAGGTCCCCGTTGTCCTTCTCGGTGATCTTGGCCACGCGCCCCTTGATGTAGGTGGCGCCCATGTCCTTGGACTGCTCGTAGAACTCGTTGTAGCGCTTGCCGGCCGCGCGGATGTCCATGTAGTGCATGGTCACGTCGGCCAGCGGCAGGGAGCCCATGATGAGCTGGTTCTGCTTGACCGAGTACATGCAGCAGACCTTCGAGCACAACGGGTTGCCGGACGTCTTGTCGCGTGATCCGGTGCATGAGACGTAGGCGATGCGGTCAGGCACCTTCCCGTCGCCGGGCCGAAGAATCGTGTTGAACGGACGTGTCGGCGCGAGCAGGCGATCCATCTGCGTGCCCGTGATCACGTTCGCATAGGTGCCGTAGCCGTATTCCGGCTTCAGGTCCGCTGCGAAGAGCTTGTAACCGGTCGAGACGACGACCGCGCCGACCGTGAAGTCCGTGGTCTTCTCGCGCTGGTCGAAGTTGATTGCGTCAGCAGGGCATGCCTTGACGCACTCCTGGCACTCCGAGCAGACGCCGCAGTCCATGCAGCCACCGGCACCGGACCTCGCCTCTGCCTCGGTCATCGCGGGCTCGAGCTCGCCGAAGTTCGAAGGAGCGGGCGAGAAGGTGGTGCCCGCGACGATGGGCTCCCGGTCGGAGTAATTCGTCTGGCGGGCCATGACCTCCGTCTTGTCCACCGCCCCGAGCAGGTCGTCAAGCGCCGGGAAGATACCGAGCGAACGCCCCTGGACGAAGTTGTCGATGGAGAAGGCGGCACGCCGACCGGCGCCGACCGCCCGAGTGATGTCGCTCGCGCCGGACGTGACGTCACCGGCTGCGAACAGGTACGGGACCTCTGTCTGCAGGGTTGTCGCGTCGACGGTGATCCGGCTGCCGTTGGCGACGTCGGTCAGGCTCTTGAACGGCGCCGTGTCGGGCGCCATCCCGATCGCCGAGATCACTGCCTCGCACGGGATCACGAACTCGCTGCCCGCGACCGGTTCGGGGCGGCGACGCCCGGATGCGTCGGGCTGACCGAGCACCATCTTCTGGCAGCGCAGGCCTTCTACTTTGCCGCCCGCGCCGGCGACAACTGATACCGGGGCGACGAGGAACTCGAAGTTGACGCCCTCCTTCTCGGCGTCATCGACCTCGGCGATATGGGCAGGCATCTCCTCGCGACCGCGTCGGTAGGCGACCTTGACCTCGAGCGCACCGAGGCGTCGAGCCGTTCGTGCGGTGTCCATCGCGACGTTGCCGCCGCCGACGATCACGACGCGCTTGCCGGTCAGCTCGGGCGCCTCGCCGAGGCTCACCTGCCGCAGGTAGTCCAGGCCGGTGAGCACGCCGTCGGACTCTTCGCCCGACACGCCCAGCGAGGTCGCCAGCGGCGTACCGGTCGCGAGCAGCACGGCGTCGTAGCCCTCGGCCTTGAGCGCCTCGAGATCATGCACGGTCGTGGAGGTGACGATCTCGACACCGATCCCCGTGACGTTGGCGATGTCCTGCTCGACGACCTCCTGCGGAAGGCGGTAGGTGGGCAGGGCGTGGCGCAGGAAGCCACCGGCCTGGGCCTCGGCCTCCAGGATCCGCACCTGGTAGCCAATGCGTGCCAGCTGCCAGGCCGCGGTCAGGCCGGCCGGCCCGGAGCCGACGATCGCGACGCTCTTGCCGTTCGGCTCTGGGCGTTCGATGCCGGCGTCGCCCAGCTCGTCGTAGTGGCGGTCGGCGACGAAGCGCTTGAGGCGGCGGATCGGGATGGCTGCCTCAAGGTCCCCGCGGCTGCACTCGCTCTCGCACGGTGCGTAGCACGCCCGTCCCAGTGTGCCGACCAGCGGCGTTGCCTCCAGGATCAGCTGGAACGCTTCTTCGTACTTGCCGCTGCGGATGAGGGAGACGTAGCCGTGTGCCTTGATGCCTGCAGGGCAGGTGTCGATGCACGGTGAGGTGCCGGCCCGCTGGATGACGGCCTTCTTCGGCACGGCCTGCGGGAAGGCGATGTAAGCGGCACGACGCGCAACCAGGTTGTAGTTGAACTGGTCAGGGACCGCGACAGAGCAGGCAGTCTCGCACTTGGCGCAGCCGGTGCAGGCTGCCCAGTCGACGAATGTGGGGTTCTCGCGCACCTTCGCGTGGAACAGACCGAGGGCGTCCCGTTCAATCCCCAGGACCTCGCTGTAGTTCTTGGTCGTGATGTTGGGGTGGTTGATGGTCGACGACATCTTCGGGCCGGAGATACAGCTGGCGCAGTCGAGCGTCGGGAAGACCTTGCTGAGCAGGATCATCCGTCCGCCGACGCTGGCCTCTTTCTCGACCAGCAGGACCTTGTGGCCCATGTCGGCGAGCTTGATCGACGACTCCATCCCGCCAATGCCGCTGCCGATCACCATGACGTCGTAGTCCGTCTGCGTTGCTACTTCGTTGTCCATCTGTGGCTCCAAGTTCGTAGTTCATCCATCGATGCCGCCCCACAAGCCCGGCGAGGTCCTCGAAAGGCGAGTCCTCGAAGAGCGAGGTCCTCGCCGGAGTTGTCCTAGATGAAGAGGTTGACGTTCGCGTCGTCCGCGTCGCTCAGGTAGCTCGCGACACCGGCGAACTCAAGACCGTCGATAAGCTCTTCGGCCTTCAGCCCCATGATGTCCATCGACATCTGGCAGACGACCATCTTGATGTTCTGCTCCCTGGCAGAGGCGATGAGATCGTCCAGTGACATGACTTTCTGCTCGCGCATCATTCGCTTCATGAGCTTGGGGCCCGCGCCGGCGAAGTTCATCCGCGAGGTTGTCAGGCGTCCCGGTCCCCGGGGCATCATCACGGAGAACGCCTTCTGCAGGGGGGTCTTGCCGCTGATGGCCACCTTCTCGGGGCGCCGCAGGGCGTTGATGCTCCAGAACGTGAAGAACATCGTGACCTCGTCGTCCATCGCCGCGGCACCATTGGCGATGACGAACGCCGCCACCACCTTGTCGAACTCCCCGCTGAACAAGATGATCGTCTTGCGTGTTGTGGTGTCCACCGTCTCGGCTTCTCTCTCCAGCTTCTCGTCAATCATGATTCGACCGCGGTGATGGGACCCAGATCGGTCAGGGTCGCGGAGAACTCCCGCATGTAGCCGACGAACGGCTCAGCACACACCGAGCACAGGGCGGCCATCTTCAGCCGCTGGGGCGCGATGCCCTTGGCCTTCATCAGCTCCTGCGCCTGCGTGATGATCGCGCCCGTCCGCTTGCCGCAGTCGTCCAGTAGTGCGCACTCGTCCCCGTCGGAGCCGATGAACACCCCGTCGAGCCCTTGCTCGAAGGCGTGCAGGATCCATCCGGGCTTGAGCCCGCTGCTGCAGGGGACGTTCATCGTCGAGACCTGGGCCGGGTAGTGCATGTGCCTGCTCCCGGCCAGGTCGATGCCGGGATCGGAGATGTTGTTCGTCGAGAAGACGAGGATCCTTGGCTTGAACCCGGTCGCGGTAGCAGTGGACATGGTCAGCTCACTTCATCTTGCGCAGGAAAAGCTGCAGGTAGCCGGCGTCGTCGACCGAACCGAGGTAGTCGTGGCCCATCTTCTTGCACCAGGCGGGCAGGTCCTTGAGCGTCCCGGTGTCGGAGGCGAGCACTTCCATGACCCCGCCGACAGGGATACCGCCGATGGCCTTCTTGGCCGCCAGGATCGGTCCCGGGCACGAGGTGGCCCGCGCGTCAATAACCTGATCGGACTTCAGCTCTTTGAGCTCCTCGACTGCAACTGTCATGGTCGTTCCTTCTGGATGGGGCGCGTGAAGATGCGCCGCGGTGTGGTCCTCTACGCCTGGGTCGACGCTTTGAAAAACATACCCCTAGGGGTAACGACAAATACCCCCATAGGTAATGGCTCTCGAGCGTGGCCGGGACGTCCGCACCGACATCACGGACGCAGAGCCTGGTGTTCGTGCACAACCAAGCCGTAGGCCGCAAGGGCCCCCACCGATGACTCGACCCTCCCTAGGGCCAAAGGTCCCTATTACCCCATGGGGTATGTCACAAAAGTATTTCAACCAAGACAGGCTGAGGGCAGGTCGAACCAGCGCAGATGCTCGAAGTCTGCGGACAGCTGGCCTTCCGCGGGCTCCCCGGACGCCGGCGTGGCTGCCTCGAACGTGGCCTTGGCTTCCGCGAGGTAGCGCTGCAGCTCGGACTCCGGCGCGCGGTCCTGATGGCGCGGGTAGCGCATGGCACCCTGTGCGTCATACGTCACCTGGCTCAGTCGCAGCGGAGGCTCGACTGGTCCCTGTCGGTGCCGCCAGAGTCCGGTGCTTGGCTCGAACCGGTAGTCGCCCAGCAGGCGCCACCCGTCCTTCGCCACGAGCCGCACAGCCTCGACGATGTAGGAGAAGACGGCCTCGGAGATGAAGTAGTTGAAGTTCACCCGGACCCAACCGGGCTTGATGCCTTCGCACCCCTGGGTGATCTCGCGGTCGAACTCCCGCGACTGGTCGAGGTCGATGCCCAGCAGCCGGTGTCCATACGGGCCAGCACAGGAGCAGCCGCCGCGCGACTGGATCCCGAACAGGTCGTTGAGCAGGGCGACGACGAAGTTGTGGTGCAGGTACCGCCCGCTGGGAGCGCGCACGACGAACGAGACGATCGACAGGCGGTCCGCCTCGAGGTTGCCCAGGATCTGGATCGACGGCTCCTGCAGCCAGGCCTTGACGGCGCGCCGCAAGAAGGCTTCCTCGTGCGAACGGATCACATCCACCCCCACGGCCTGTTTCAGCTGGAACACCAGCCCGGCTCGGATGGCCTCGACGATGGCAGGGGTTCCGCCTTCCTCGCGCTGAACCGGATCGTCGAGGTAGCGGTGGTCGCTCGGGTTGACATAGGCCACGGTGCCGCCGCCCGGGACGTCAGGCACCCGGTTTCGGAGCAGCTCGCGCCGCGCGACCAGGACACCTGGGGTGCTCGGGCCACCGATCAGCTTGTGCGGGCTGAGGAAGATCGCGTCCTTGTAGCACAGCGGGTCGCGCCCCGGTCCGCCATACATCTCGATATCGACGTAGGGGGCCGCCGCGGCGAAGTCCCAGAAGGACAGGGCCCCATGGCGATGCAGCAGGGCCGAGATGCCGTGGGCGTCGCTCACGATGCCGGTGACGTTGCTGGCGGCCGAGAACGAGCCGATCCGCAGTGGCCGGTCGGCGTATGCCACCAGCTCCCGTTCGAGGTGGGCTGCGTCGATGTGCCCATCAGCATCCTGGGAAATCACCACCACGTCGGCGATCGACTCGCGCCAGGGCAGCTCGTTGGAATGGTGTTCGAAAGGTCCGGTGAACACGACGGGGCGCAGGCCGGCGGGGATGCTGTCGCTGAGGTGATAGGTGTCGTCCAGGTTCGAGGGGATCCGCAGCCCCAGGATGCCGACCAGCTTGTCGATAGCGCCCGTGCATCCCGAACCGGCGAAGATGACCGCTGTGTCCTCGTCCCCACCAACCGCATCACGGATGATCCCGCGCGCGTCCTCACGCAACCGCGTGGTCTGCAGGCCGGTGCCGCTGGACTCGGTGTGGGTGTTGGCGTAGCGGGGCAGCACCTCGTCCCGGATGAAGTCCTCGATGAACGTCAGGGCTCGGCCCGATGCGGTGTAGTCGGCGTACGTCACGCGGCGTGGTCCATAGGGCCCGGGCAGCACCTGGTCGTCGCCGATGACGGACTGGCGGACCCGAGCCAGCAGCGGACTCTGGATCGGTTCACGATCGCTCATACCGCGAGCGTATGCCGGTTGGTCACCGCGCGCCGGAACAGGGAGCCGGGACCAAGGACCCTTCCGGGACCAAGGACCCTTCCGGAAGGAATGCCCCCAGGGGTATGCAGGTTGAACTGATCAGAACACGCTGGGTTGTCACAACCCGGCCGTGTTGACGCAGGTCGCCATTCGTTTGAGGAGCCATATATGAGCATCGAAGTCGTGCCCCCCACGCGCCTCAGCGCGGATACCCTGCCGATGTGGACGTCGGTGCTGGCGGTGGTCGCCCATCCCGACGACGAGTCGTTTGGTCTCGGGGCGATCCTGGACGGCTTCGTCGTCGCCGGGGCCAGGGTCGAGGTCCGCTGCCTGACCCATGGTGAGGCCTCGACGCTGCATGGAGCCCCCGGAGAGCTCGCCTCGGTTCGCGGGTCTGAGCTGACCGCGGCGGCCACCGCGCTCGGGGTGGCCCACACCACGCTGCACGACCACCCGGACGGAGCTCTCAGCGAGCTGTGCCGGACCAGGCTGGCCACCGAGGTGGTGACCGCGGCCGAGTCCTCAGGCGCTGAGGGGCTGTTGGTCTTCGACACCGCGGGGGTGACCGGCCATCGCGACCACGTTGCCGCGACCGCGGCCGCGCTGCTGGCGGCGGAGACGCTCAACCTGCCCGTGTTGGGCTGGACCCTTCCGGAAACCGTTGCGGCACAGCTGAACCAGGAATATGGCGCCGCCTTCATCGGGCATCGGGACGAGGACATCGACCTGCGCCTGACCGTCGACCGCACCCGGCAGATGGTTGCCTGCCACGCCCACGCCAGCCAATCGCCACCGGGCAGCGTTCTGTGGCGACGGCTGGAGCTGCTCACCAACACCGAGAGCCTTCGATGGCTGAGGCCGGCCGGCGGTGCGGCGGGTCACCCCGCGACGCTGGCGCGCCTTGCCGCCAAGGTCGAAGCCTCCGAAGGACGACCGATGCGGGTCGAGCACCGAGGCGGGGACCAGTTCGACATCAGCGTCCGCGGCCACATCATCACGGTTGACCAACCCGTCAAGGACGGTGGCGACGACACGGCTCCCACACCCACCGAGCTGTTCGTTGCGAGTCTCGCTTCGTGCGTGGCTTTCTACGCGCGCCGTTACCTGGCCCGGCACAGCCTGCCGACGGAGGGGCTGGCGGTCGAAGCCACGTTCGAGATGGGATCCAGACCCGCCCGCGTCGCCGGGATCACGCTGCGCGTCATCCTCCCTGACGGTGTCCCAGCCGAGCGTCGTGACCCGCTACTGGCCGTCGCCACGCACTGCACCGTGCACAACACGCTGGGAACGACACCCGACGTGTCCATCACGTTGTCGGACGCCCCAACCGGCTAGCCGCGATCTCACCTGATCTGCGGTTCGCACGGGGTAGCGACAGGAGTGGCCGTTAGCTCTTGCCGGCGGTGACGGGCAGCGTGATCTCGAACCTTGCTCCCGTGCCGGGCCCGTCGCTGTGGCCCTTCAGCTCTCCGTGGTGGGCCGTGACGATCGCCTTGGCGATGGTCAGCCCGATGCCGCTGCCGGCGCCACTTGCGGTGCGCGAGGAGTCGCCCCGGTAGAAGCGCTCGAACAGCTCGGCGGCCTGGTCGGGGTCGAAGCCCTCTCCGGTGTCGGTCACCACGATCCGGCACTGGCCGCGGTGTCTGGTGGTGGCGACGGTGACGGTTCCCCCTGGGGCGGTATGCCGTAGGGCGTTGTCCAGGAGTGCCCCGAGCACTTCGGCGAGGCGGTCCGGGTCGGCCATGACCTGGCCGACGGCGTCACCGTGGTTGGCCGTGAGGCTGATGCCTTTGGCATCGAATCGTGGGCGGGCCGCGGTCACCGAGTCGTTGACGACGTCCTCGAGCGGGATCAGGACCGGGTTCAGGTTCAGCTGGCGCTCCTCGGCCCGCGATACCGCAGACAGGTCGCCGACGAGCCGGTGCAACCGTTGCGACTGCTCGGTCAGCGTCAACAGAGTCGTCTGGTCGCTGGGAAGGATGCCGTCATTGACCGCCTCGATCGTGGCCTCTATCGAGGACAAGGGCGTGCGCAGCTCGTGGGCCAGGTCTTGGAGCAGGCGCCGGCGGGTCTGCTCGGTGGTTGCCAACCGGCGGGCCATGGTGTTGAACGACGTGGTCAGCTGGTCGAACTCGGGCCCAAGACCCGGTTGCCGAAGCCGGGTCTGGTAGTCGCCGTCGGCAATCCGGTACGCGGCCTCGGAGACGTCGGCCACCGGGGCGGCAAGTCGCCTCGCCACGAGCCAGGTCACGAACAGAGCGACCGCCAGGGCGACAACCACTCCCACGGCCAGGGCGATAAGCACCGCACTGGCAAAGGCATCGTCAACATAGACGTGGACCTGTTCGGATATCGCCGGCTGGACCTCGGTCAGGTGCGCGTGAAAGGCCGGCTCGGCGACGAACAGGACCGCGACCAGCATGGTGGCAGCATCGGCGATCACGACCAGGCTCACCGCGGCGAAGAGTCGCCATGTCAAACCCAGAGCAGGCTTGCGGGGCGGGCTGGTCGATGTCTTCGTCCGGCCAGTCACCCGGGCCCCATCCGGTAGCCGACGCCGCGGACGGTCAGGACGAATCGCGGCGTGGCGGCGTCGTCGTCGAGCTTGGCCCGGATGTGGGCGATGTGAATGTCGACGAGGTGCTCGTCTCCGACCCAGTCCGGACCCCAGACCCGCTCGATGAGCTGGCGCCGGGTGTAGGCGAGCTTGGGTCGTTCGGTCAGGGCGTCCAGCAGGTCGAACTCGGTACGGGTGAGCTCCACCGGAGTCTGCCGCACGTAGACCTGGCGGGACTGGGTGTCCAGACTCAGGTCCCCAATCGTGCGCACCTGCGGGTCGCCTCCGGCGTGGGTGCTCATGCGCGGTCGGCGAAGCAGGCCGCGGATACGGGCGGTCAGCTCGCGCGGCGAGAACGGCTTGGTCATGTAGTCGTCCGCGCCGACGGACAGGCCGATGAGTGTGTCGACCTCTTCGCTGCGGGCGGTCAGCATGATCACGTACGCGTCGGTGAAGGTGCGCAGCTGGCGGCATACCTCGATGCCGTCGATGCCCGGCAACATCAGGTCGAGCACGACCACGTCAGGCGGGTCACGTCGCGCCTCGACCAGGGCCTGCTCCCCGTCGGCTGCCGTGGTCACCACGAACCCTTCGTGCTCGAGGTAGCCGGCAACCACCCGGGTCAGGCTTGGCTCGTCGTCCACGACCAGCGCCCTGACGGGGGTGCTGGTCGAGGACGACGTCGGTGGCAGCTGCGGGATCGGGGCCACCGTGGACGCGATCGGCGCGGGACGTCGCGGGGCGGTCACCGCCTGTCGCGCTGGGCGGCCACGAGGGCAGCCCGTGCGGCCTGCCAGGCCGCCAGGTCGATCTCACCGCTGGCCAGCCGGCGGTCGAGTGTGTCCAGCGCCGACTCACCCGAGCCGTGCGTCGTCCCACCGGCGCTGCCCGGCAGCAGCCGCGAGACCAGCCACACGATCAGCCCGAGCAGGACGAGCCAGAACAAGCCCATGGCAAGCCATCCGACCGGACCCATTCCGCTGCCATACCAATGCATCATGGTGAACTCCTCCTTGCTCTGCCCGGCTTCTGCGGGTCATCTCCAGCATGACCCCACCGTGCAGCCTTCTTGGCGAGGAACCATGAAGAAACGATGAAGAAAGTCGGCTCGCTCCGTTGACCGTCATGTGGGTAAGCATCTGCGCGGGTGACCAGTACATGCCGGCGTAGGTCGGGCTCGACACCAGAGTGCCATTGATGCGGACCTCCAGACGGATGTCGAGGCGACACGGTCGCTCGATCAATACCCGCGGGGGTATATTGCACCTCCATGATCACCCTTCGGGCGAGCGCCCTTGCCCTGCGCGGCTGGACGGTCCGTCAGCGTCTTGCTGCGGCGGGCTTCAGCTTCACCTTCGCCCTGCTGATCGGGATTCCGACGGTGCTGATCCCCAACCCGGTCTTTGGTCGCGAGATTCCGGTCCACGCCTGGAACTACCCGGTGTGGATCGCCTCATCGATCCTCGCGGGGATGCTGGCGGCGACCTATGTCAGAGGAACACGTGGCGTCTCCGACACGAAGCAGACGGACGACACCGCCGATGCGCCGAGCCGGTTCGGGATGGTCGGCGCAGTGCTGGCCTGGTTCGCCGTGGGATGCCCGGTGTGCAACAAGCTTGCCCTGCTGGCACTCGGCTACTCCGGGGCGATCACCTGGTTCGCGCCCGTGCAACCCTTCCTCGCGGCGGTGGCCCTCGTGACAACAGCAGGAGCGTTATTGGTGCGCCTGCGCGGACAGACCTTGTGCTCAACGTCGCCCTCCGTGATGGCACTCACCTGAGCCACC
>Ga0075530_1000554_pt1 | contig 17647 bp, 23 predicted proteins | sample NGEPerD_2_FD_75101 | JGI IMG/M metagenome (GOLD analysis project Ga0075530, IMG submission 75101) | Arctic peat soil microbial communities from the Barrow Environmental Observatory site, Barrow, Alaska, USA - NGEE PermafrostL1-D | ecosystem: Environmental > Terrestrial > Soil > Wetlands > Peat ... | reverse complement strand
GTGGGGGAAAACCCGGAGGCAGCGGATGCCGCGGGCCTGTCCGTTTCGGGCTACCGATATGCGGCGCTGGTGATCGGCAGCGCGCTCGCCGCTGTCGGTGGCGCGTTCATCACACTGGCAACGCTTGGAACGTTCACCCTCGGCATCATTGCGGGGCGTGGCTGGGTCGTCATCGCTCTTGTCATTTTCGGCCGCTGGAGGATCTGGCGTGGCGTGTTTGGCGCTCTCGTCTTTGCCGGGGTGTTCTCGCTTCAACTGCGACTTCGCATCGTTCCCGGTTGGGATGCGGTGCCGTTTGAACTCCTGCTCGCGCTTCCGTATCTGGTCGTCATCGCCGCCCTGGCGTTCTCGGGCCGAAACGTGGAGTATCCGGGCGCCTACTTGAAACCCTATAGGAGGGACTGATGACTGAAGACGACATTCGCTTTCTAGCGTTGGCGGTGGAACAGGCAACGATCGGACGCTCTGAGGGTGGGATCCCCATCGGCGCCGTCCTGGCCTCGGAAGGCGAGGTGCTCGGCGCCGGCCGAAATCGCAGGATCCAACTCGGATCCCCGATCCGCCACGGTGAGACCGACGCACTCGAGACGGCCGGTCGTCTGCCTGCCGCCGTGTATCGCCGGTCCACCATGTACACGACCCTGTCACCGTGCGACATGTGCACGGGCGCCATCCTGCTCTATGGAATTCCCCGCGTCGTAATCGGAGAACATCGCACGTTCATGGGCGGCGAGGATCTGCTGTGCAGCCGTGGCGTTGAAGTGATCGTCGCCGACGATCCGGCGTGTATTCAGATGATGGAGGGCTTCATCGCAGAGAATCCCGAACTGTGGAACGAAGACATCGGCGAGTAGGCCCGGTCGCCCCAGTACTGGGGATGGGAGCGCAACGCGTGCGAGAGACGTGATCTTCGTACGCGGGATATCCGGCCCCGCCTCACTGATTGCCGCGGTAGGCCCACCGGTCGGCGACCGTGCCGTGGCGGTCCTGGAGGATCGCCGTGTCGCCGCCGTTCGACCAGATCGGAAGATCCGAGCACCAGAACACGGTGCTCGTCGTGTCCGTGCCACACCCCGTCCGGACAGACACGCTCTTGCCGGCCATCACCTCGACGCCGCCGAATCGGTAGCGGTTCTGCGACGACTCGTCGCGTAGGATCCATCCGCTCAGGTTGACGGGATCCGTGCCTCCGTTGGTGATGGTCACGAACTCGTCGTTCAGGTGCTCGCCATCCCGTCCGGGCGGATCGTATGCGACATCGGTGATTGTGACGCCCCGCGGCGGCGGGGGGCCGCACGCATCGATGGCCCACATCCCGATCCTCGCTTCGGCTGCGCCGGCCCCGATTTCGAAGAAGTCGTCGGCGAGCGGATGATCGGTTTGCAGGTTGACGGCGTTGCCGTCTGAGAGCATGCGGGCATTGATGTTCTCGCCGTCGACGTAGACGTAGCGAAGGAGACGTCCGTATTCGTCTATGTCGTCTGCGGTTTCGACGAGGACGAAGCCCCGACCGTCGATGACGTCGACCAGGGCTTCACGAGCAGCGTCTCCGTAGCACTCGTCGCCTTCGGGGGCGTTGATGCCGATGAGTCGAACCTCCCGGGTATCTCCGTCGATCACGACCTCCATCGAATCCCCGTCGAACGCGTGAACGAGGGAGGCATCTTCACCCACGGGGTTCGATGCGCCGGACGGTCCATCCACCTGTTCGGACCGGTCGGTGCAGGCGGTGACGAGAAACGCCACGAAGAGAACGGCTGCAGCGGTGCGGATCATCGAGAGAACGCTACCCGGCCTGCCGTCGGCGGCCGTTAATGTCGCGACCGCCGATCGACGGGGAGGGGATCCTGCTGCATTCAGGTCTGCGGCGAGGACGGATTGACGATCGAAGGGGAGATTCGAATGAGGCGGATGCTGGTCTGGATGTTCGGAGCGGGTCTCTTCGTTGCTTCGTGCAGCGGTTCTGGAGCGGGGACCGACACGCCGGCTACTGATCTGGTTCAATCGACGACGATGGCCACGACGACCACGACAACGGCGGCGGCAACCACGACGACGGAAGCTTCGACGACGACAGCACCCACGACCACCACCACGGTACCCACGACAACAACAGCGCCATCGCCGACCACGACGGCGCCGACCACGACGACGACGGTCGGTGGTGCGGTGGAAGTCAACAACCACGGCATTCAGGCTGGAGCGACGTGGGTCTACTTCGGTTTCGACGATGAGGATGCGATCGCGGCCATGACTGCGGTCCTTGGGTCGCCGACGCACGATACCGGCTGGATCGACGCCTTCTCTTCCCCATACGGTGTCTGCCCGGGACCGGTCGTCCATGGCGTCGAGTGGGACTCGTTCACGGCGCTCTTCACCCAGGCAGAGACCGACTTCTGGGCGGTTGGAGTCCCCCACTTCTACGCCTACCTCTACACGGATGGTGAGGCGCCTGCCGGTATCACCACTTCGGAGGGGGTTGCCATCGGTGACACGCTCGGTGTTCTCGAAGCCGCATATCCGGGGGAGATCACCGTCGTAGAGAGCTTCTTCGATCCGACGATCGGCTCCTGGTCCTACCGTCCGGCACCATGGACGGGGATGTGGGGATACGCCGACGGATTGACGCCGGATGCTCTCATCACATCGATCAACGGAGGCCGGGGCTGCGGCGAGTAGCACTCCCTTCGACGAGTTCGCACGCCGAGTTGTCGTTACCCGTCTGCCTTCCCTAGACTCCCGGTCGCGGCCCGGTAACGGGCTGCCTTTTCCCATGCAAAGACGTCGTTGATATCGACGGGTCCTGGCATCATCCGGGCACCATCGGTGTAGAGGTCACCCTTCGCTGCGGACACTTCCGTGCCCGCCTTGGTGACGTTCGGATGCGACGTCCGAGAAGAATCGAACCGAGGCAGGATCACCACTGATGAAAGTATCAGCATCCGCCAAAAAGATGTGCGACAAATGCCGGATCGTTCGGCGCAAAGGTCGCGTCTGGGTGATCTGCGAAAACCCGCGACATAAGCAGCGTCAGGGGTAGCGCACACATGGCACGAATCGCAGGAGTAGATCTCCCAAGAGACAAGCGGGCCGAAATCGGCCTGACCTACATCTACGGCATTGGACGCACGGGATCTCAGCAGATCCTGAATGCGCTCGAAATCTCGTACGACACGAAAATCCGTGATCTGACCGACTCAGAGGTCGTGAAGATCCGCCAGTTCATCGACAGCAACTTCATGGTCGAGGGTGATCTTCGCCGCGAAGTCGCTCAGAACATCAAACGCAAGATCGAGATCGGCTGCTACCAGGGCCTCCGCCATCGTCGCGGTCTGCCCGTGCGCGGCCAGCGCACGCACACGAACGCCCGTACCCGCAAGGGTCGTCGCGCTCCGGTCGCAGGCAAGAAGAAGGTCGGGAAGTAATGGCCAAGCAGTCACCACGGCCGCGCCGCAAGGCCCGTCGGACCATCACTCATGGTCAGGCGCACATCAGGGCCAGTTTCAACAACACGATCATCACGATCACGGACCAAAAGGGCGAGGTCGTCGGATGGTCCTCCGGCGGTTCCGTCGGTTTCAAGGGCTCACGCAAGTCCACGCCGTACGCCGCTCAGGTTGCCGCAGAGCAGGCAGCACGCAAGGTCGGTGAGATGGGGATCCGCAAACTCGACGTCATCGTCCGTGGCTCCGGGTCAGGTCGTGAGACAGCGATCCGCACGCTCCAGAACATGGGGATCGAAGTCACGGGAATCAAGGACGTCACGCCGGTTCCGTTCAACGGTTGCCGCCCCAAGAAGCGGAGGATGCGCTAACCATGGCTCGATATACCGGACCCAGAACGAAGGTGAGCCGTCGGGCCCGACAGCTCCTCGATGAGAACAAGGCAAAGTACTTCGACCGGCGTCCCTACCCACCAGGTGAGCACGGACGCGGTCGCATCCGGGAATCCCAGTACCTGGTCCAGCTTCGCGAGAAACAGAAGCTGAAGTTCATGTACGGCGTTCTCGAAAAGCAGTTCCGCCGGTACTACAAGGAAGCCGCCCGCCAGTCGGGGATCACCGGCACGACCCTGCTCGTTATCCTCGAGACCAGGCTCGATAATGTCGTGTACCGCTCCGGACTTGCACGGACCCGTCCTCAGGCGCGTCAGCTCGTCAATCACGGCCACTTCCTCGTCAACGGCAAGCGGGTCGACATTCCGTCGTACCAGGTCCGCGGCGGCGACGTCGTCACCGTCAAAGAGCGGAGCCTCGAGATTCTTCCGATCCTGCATGCCGTCGATACCGGCGATCGTACCGTCCCCGAGTGGATGGCTGTCGATTCCGACGAACGGAAGATCACCATCCAGGATCTGCCCAGCAGGGAGCAGATCGACACCCAAATCCAGGAGCAGCTCGTCGTCGAGCTGTATTCGAAGTAGCAGCCCCACGACCCGAAAGGGGAGTCTCTCCGTGCTGATCACGCAGCGGCCCACCATTGAAGAAGAAATCGTAACCGAGATTCGATCACGGTTCATTGTCGAACCACTCGAGCCGGGTTTCGGTTACACGCTTGGAAACACCATGCGGCGTACGCTGCTGTCCCGGGTACCCGGGGCGGCGATCAGGTCCGTCCGCATCGAGGGCGTCCAGCATGAGTTCGCGACGATCGAAGGCGTTGTCGAAGACGTCGTTGATTTCATCTTGAACCTCAAGCAGGTTGTACTCCGGATCGACGCCGAAGAGCCACAGAACCTCTACTTGTCCGCTAGTGGCAAGGGCGAGGTCACTGCCGCAGACATCAAAGCGCCGGCAGGGGTCGAGGTCGTCAACGGCGATCTTCACCTTGCCACGCTCTCGTCCTCGGCGAGGCTCGAGGTCGAGATGACGGCAGGACGGGGCGTCGGCTATCGAAGCGCCGAGAAGAACAAGACGTCCGACGCGATCGGTGTGATGCCGATCGACTCGATCTACTCACCCGTGCGGAAAGTCGCCTACCGGGTCGAGAGCACACAGGTCGGTCAGATGACCGACTTCGACAGGCTCGTTCTCGACCTGGAGACCGACGGTTCTGTGACCCCCTCAGAGGCGATTTCGTCCGCAGGAGGAACGCTCAGAAACCTGTTCGATCTCTTCTCCGACCTCGACGACTACGCCGCCCTCGAGCTCGATGAGATCATCCAGCCTGAGGCGGCCGGTCAGGAGCACCTGGACCTTCCGATCGAAGCGCTCGACCTTTCGGAACGTCCCAGGAACTGCCTCCGCAGGGCCCAGGTCCAAACGGTCGGTGAGCTCATCGAGAAGTCGGAAGACGATCTGTTGAACATCACCAACTTCGGGCAGAAGTCGCTTGAAGAGGTTGTTGCGAAACTGGACGAACTCGGCTTCTCGCTGCGCGCCATGGCCGACTCGGATTTGACAGAAAGAGTCATCTGATGCCACGACCGAAGAAGGGGACGAGCTTCGGCGGTAGCGCCAGCCATCATCGGAAGATCCTCGCGAATCTCACCGCCCAGCTCATCGAGCATGAACGGGTGACGACGACGCATGCCAAGGCGCGCGAGGTTCGCCCTTATGCCGAGAAGATCATCACGAAGGGCAGGCGCGGTGATCTCCACGCCCGTCGCCTCGTTCTTGCCAAGATCGGCGACAACAACGTCGTGACCAAGTTGTTCGACGATGTCGGCCCGCGCTATGCGGATCGAAAGGGCGGCTACACGCGGATCATCAAGCTCGGCCAACGCCGTGGCGACGGATCCGAGATGGCCATCATCGAACTCGTGTAGAGCTACGAGCTTTGAGCTGCGAGCTGCGGGACGCCTCGGCTTCGGTCGGGGCGCTGTCGCATCAGGAGTAGGATCTATTGATCGTGACGGAGATTGAGACGCTGCTCCGAGACGCCGCTTCGTACCCGTCTCGTGACGTGGTCAAACGGTCGCTCACTCTGGCGGGCTTGGCCGATTCAACCGATCGGAATCGCTTCGACCCGGGGCATTTCACAGCCTCGGGTTTTGTGGTGTCTCCCGACGGAACGTCGTTGTTGATGATTCACCATCGGCGACTCGATCGGTGGCTGCAGCCGGGAGGGCACATCGATCCGGACGATCCGTCCCCGATCGCTGCCGCAGCACGTGAGGTTCACGAAGAGACGGGTGTCGAGACGATGCCGATCGAGGATGGACTCGTCGACGTCGACATTCACCGGATTCCGCCGCGCGATCCGGAACCTTCCCACGAGCACTTCGATCTGAGATTCGCATTCCGTGCATTGACCACCGATCTCGTCGCAGACGATGAGGTGTACGACGCTGTGTGGGTCCGCTGGGATGATCTCGACTCATACGGCGTCGACGATTCCGTTCTCCGAGCGGCGGCAGCACTTCGCCGGGCGTACTCGTGACAAGGTGCCGGTATCCTGGGGCGTCCCGAGTGAAGGCAGGCGATGGGCGTCGTCCTCAATAGACTTATCCAGGCAATCCGGTTCGACCGCGACGCGTTCGTCTGGATGGATTTCAACGACCGTGCAACGGGTGATGCGCTCATCCTCGTTGCGATCACAGAGGTGCTGTTCCTGTTCGCGGGGGGCACGTCGTTGTTCGGTCTCGTCACCGGCCTGGTCAGCGTGCTGGCGGCCCTGTTGTCAACGGTCATGTTCTGGCTGATCTACAGCGGTCTGGTGTATGCCATCGCCGTCTATCTGTTCCGCGGCGACGGCCACTATCCGGTGTATCTGCGCATCGCAGGTTTCGCCTTTCCGACACTGTTGTTGATGATCGCAACGACGAGGATGCTCGGCGGCGGTCTGATCGGGACGCTCGCCGGCTCCGTGTGGTTCCTCCTCGTTGTCGCGTACGGAACCCACTTTGTGTCGGACCTTCCGTTCGATCGGTCGGTTGTCACAGCCGTGCTCGGCTGGGCAGGCTGGATCGTCGTTTCGACGATCCTCGGCGGTTTCAGCCTGTTCTAGCGTGCCGACCTATCGCATCGACCTCGCGTACGACGGGACAGGATTTCACGGCTACGCCCGGCAGAACAATGTGCGGACCGTCCAAGGGGACCTGGAAACGGCCCTGTTCCGCATCACAGGAGATGTCAAGACGATTGTCGCGGGGCGCACCGACGGCGGTGTGCACGCCGTCGGCCAGGTCGTGAGCTTCTCCGTCGACGCACCACTCGACACCCGCCGCCTTCAGCGCAGCCTCAATGGTCAACTTGGACCGGAGATCGCCGTGAGCGGTGTCGCCGAGGTCGGTGGCGACTTCCATGCGAGGTTTTCCGCGACCGGCCGTCGCTACCGGTACCGGATCTGGAACCGTCCGGTTCTCGACCCCCTGACGGCTCGAACGACCTGGCACATTCCCGAACCGCTCGACGTTGGGGCGATGGACGGAACGGTCGGATGGTTCGTCGGCGTGCACGACTTCGCATCGTTGTGCAGAAAGGCGCCCGGACGAACCACCGTCCGGGAGGTGCTCGATGCCCGTTGGATCAGATCCGGAGACATCGTCGAACTCTCTATCAGTGCCGTCGCATTCTGCCATCAGATGGTTCGGTCGATCGTGACCGTCTCGGTCGATGCAGGAAAGGGGCGATCCCGGCCCGAGGACGTACCGGTGATCCTTGCGGCTCGCAGTCGGGATGTGGTCAGAGGCCTCGCTCCGCCGCACGGTCTCACGCTGATGGCCGTCACATATGACGAGGCTGAACCGGGAACCGTTCCGTCATGGGTGGTGTTGTGACCAATCGTTCCGTGTCACCATGTCCGATGGGCCGATCCGGTTGGCCTTATGTCCAGGGAACCGGTACCATCCCATCTCGCTCCCGGGTCACGGGGGTATTCCCGTGCCGTCTGAGGACCTCCGATGAAAGCCAAGTTGCAAAGAACATTCACGCCTACGCCCGCCGACATCGAGCGGAGCTGGTACGTCGTTGACGCTGAAGGTGTTCCGCTCGGCCGTCTTGCTTCCGAAGTCGCGCAGATTCTGCGTGGCAAGCACAAGGCGAAGTTCGCTCCCCACATGGATATGGGCGATTTTGTCATCGTCGTCAACGCAGACAAGGTCGCCGTGACCGGCAACAAGGAGACCGAGAAGGTCTACTACCGACACTCCGGTTATCCCGGCGGTCTCCGAGCCAAAACGCTCGGTCAGCTGCGAACCGATCATCCGGATCGGCTCGTGACGAACGCCGTCAGGGGGATGGTTCCCAAGAACCGGCTCGGACGTCAGGTGCTGACGAAACTCAAGGTATACGCAGGGCCTGCGCATCCGCACGAGGCTCAGAAACCACAACCGCTCACGCTCACATACCGAAAGGCTGAAGGCTGATGGCCGAACCGATTGTCCAGGCTACCGGCCGCAGAAAGACCTCGGTCGCCAGGGTCCGCCTGGTCGATGGCACCGGACGGGTCACCCTCAACGGGAAGGGCCTCGATGCCTACTTCCCGGAGGCTGCCCACCGTATTCGCGCGATGGAAGCGCTGAAGATCACCGAACTCGAAGGACGGTACGACGTCAGCGCAACGCTGGAAGGCGGAGGTACGACGGGGCAGAGCGATGCGCTCCGTCTCGGAATCGCCAGGGCCCTCATCGCGATCGATCCCGGGCTTCGGCCGACGCTGAAGAAGGCGGGTCTCCTTCGTCGTGACGACCGTAAGGTAGAGCGCAAGAAGTACGGTCTCCGCAAGGCCCGTCGCGCACCGCAGTTCACCAAGCGTTGATTCGGGCACGCCGCCCCTCTTCGACCGCTCCCCTCAGGAGACGCCAGGATGGCTGAACGACACCTCTTCGGAACCGACGGTGTCCGGGGTGTAGCAAACGAAGACCTCACGCCTGCCATGGCGTTCGACCTTGCGCGGGCAGGAGGAGAAGGCAGGGAAGGCCACGTCATTATCGGCAGGGACACACGTCGTTCCGGTTCGATGCTGGTTGCGGCACTCATGGCCGGATTCAACTCGGTCGGCGTCGACACCATGGATATCGGCATCATCCCGGTGGGTGCTGTGTCGCGACTGGTTCGCGATACCGGGGCGACCCTCGGGGTCATGGTCAGCGCATCTCACAACCCTGCCGAAGACAACGGCATCAAGTTCTTCGGCCCAAACGGCACCAAGCTCTCCGATGCCGACGAGTTGGCGATCGAATCTCGGTTCTTCGAGGGCGACCCATGGGTTCGGGGCATCGGCCCGAAAGTCGGCATCCAAATGGTGATGAGCGACGCGGTTGATCGGTACGTGCACGCCATCCTCCAACCCGTCGAATATTCGATGCGCGGCCTCGAATTCGCCATCGATGCCGCCAACGGCGCAGCGTTCCTCGCGGCACCGTTGCTGTTCGAACGGGTCGGGGCCACCATTGAAATGTTCCACGCTGATCCGGATGGGATGAACATCAACCGTGGGTGCGGCGCCACACACCCTGAGCAGATCGCACAGGTAGCTGCCGGGCGGGTCGGTCTTGCGTTCGACGGTGATGCCGATCGGCTCATAGCAGTCGACGAGGATGGTGTGGTCGCAGACGGTGACGTCATCATGGCGATCTTCGCCAAGTGGATGAAAGAACGGGGACGGCTCAAGAACGACGTCGTGGTTGCGACGGTGATGTCGAATCTCGGCTTCAGAAAAGCGATGGAGCGCCTCGGGATCACGGTCATCGAGACGGCGGTGGGGGATCGGTACGTTCTCGAGGCGATGCGTACCTCGCGTGCTGTCGTCGGTGGTGAACAGTCCGGCCATGTGCTCCTCGAGGATCGGGCGACGGGTGATGGGCTTCGTACAGCGCTCCGTCTCATGGAGGTCATGGCCTCGACGGGGAAGGAACTGCGAGAGTTGCGCACCGTCATGCAGGCCTACCCGCAAGTGCTGACGAACATCATCGTCAGGGACAAGAGGTTTGAGGACAACGCAGCAGTTGTCGCTGCGATCGCCGATGGCGAACACGCCCTTGGAGGTCGTGGGCGAATCCTCGTTCGCGCCTCCGGTACCGAGCCGCTGGTTCGTGTCATGGTCGAAGCCCCAACCAAAGGGGAATCCGCGGACGTGGCGGCTGCGATCGCGAAGACGGTCGAAGCAGAATTGTCATAGACCGATCCGTAGCCGGTAGTTCGTAGTCCGTACCCGGCTACTCGGCTACGCTTCCCACCACAACTGAACGATCGACCGGAGACCATCCAAGCGCCTGCCCTCGCGTACGCGAGGTGACGAGGAAGAGGGATCATCGAACAGTCGGCGGGTGCCCTCTCGGCCGCTCACGGTCGTCACGGGGTCTGGCAAAACCCGGGAGCAATCCCGGGGACAAACCTCCCCGAGTGAGGCGGAACACTGTTCCGCAGCGCCCTCCGGTCCCAACTTCGAGGAGGTCGCGCGTGTGCGGAATTATGGGCTACGTAGGCCCGCATCAGGCTGCTCCGATCATCATGGACGGGTTGCGGCGTCTCGAGTATCGAGGGTACGACTCGGCGGGCATAGCCGTCGCCAACGGCGACATCCACGTTCGAAAGTCGGAGGGCAAGATCGCCCGCCTCGCTGCGCTTCTCGAAGAGCAGCCGCTCGTGGGAACGGTCGGGATCGGACATACCCGCTGGGCAACGCACGGGAAGCCAAGTGATCTCAACGCCCACCCCCACATCGATTCGACGGGCCGCTTCGTCGTGGTCCACAACGGGATCATCGAGAACTTCCAGGCGTTGCGCGAGGAGCTTGAGGCAGGAGGCACGGTCCTCACTTCAGAGACCGACACGGAGATCCTCGCTCACCTCGTCGCCGAGGAGTACGACGGTGACCTGGCCACTGCCGTACGTCGGGCGGTTGCACGCGCAGAGGGCGCCTATGCCCTCGTCGTGATGACGATACGAGAGCCCCGCAAGATCGTGGCTGTCCGCAAGATCAGTCCGCTGGTCGTCGGTCTCGGTGACGGCGAGACATTCCTCGCTTCAGACATCCCCGCCGTGCTCCACCACACGCGTGACTTCCTCATCATCGAGGACGACGAGCTCGTCACGATCACCGAAGACGGGGCCGTCGTCGAAACACTCGCCGGTGAGCCCGTCGACCGTGACGTGATGCACATCGAGTGGGATGCCGAACAGGCGGAGAAGGGTGGTTTCGAGCACTTTATGCTGAAGGAGATCCACGAACAGCCGGCCGTCATCACGGAGACGCTCGGTGGGCGCCTCCGCGAGGATGGCACGACCTGGCTCGAAGACGTCCAGTTCGACGATGGATTCGTGCGGAATCTCGACACCGTTTGGATCACCGCATGCGGCACCGCCTACCACGCCGGATTGGTCGGTCGAGAGATCTTCCAGCGTGTGCTGCGGCTCCCCACGTTCGTGGAATACGCTCATGAAATGAGATACGCCGACCCGATGGTCGGCGAAGGAGACCTGACCATCGCGATCTCACAGTCAGGCGAAACGGCAGACACGCTGGCCGCTGCGCGGCTCGCCGCCGAGAAGGGATCACGGATGCTGGCGCTGACGAACGTCGTTGGATCGACGTTGAGCCGCTACGCCGATGACATCCTGTACACCAGGGCAGGACCCGAGATCTCGGTCGCGTCGACCAAGGCCTACGTCGCCATGCTGATCGGGCAATACCTTCTCGCACTTCGGCTCGGTGTTGCTCGAGGATCGATCGATAGCTCCCGGGCTGCCGAGATCGCGCGTGGTCTGAACCGGCTTCCTGCACAGGTCGAAGAGATCCTCCAGAACGACGAGGCCATCGTTGAAGCAGCGAGGGCCATCCTCGATGCAGACGACATCTACTTCATCGGCCGCGGCCTCGACTACGCCGTGGCAATGGAAGGTTCGCTGAAGCTGAAGGAGATCTCGTATCTGCACAGCGAAGCAATGCCGGCAGGGGAGCTGAAGCATGGGACGCTGGCGCTGATCACCCAAGACGTGCCGGTCGTCGTCGTGGTGACGCAACGGGCGACCTATGACAAGACCATCTCTGCGGTCCAGGAGGTCAAGGCGAGGGGCGGGAAGGTCATCGCCGTCGCCTACGACACGGACACGGAGATCGAGAAGTTCGCCGAGATCGTCCTCCGGATCCCCGAGACCGACGATCTGCTGGCTCCGGTGAACGCGGTCGTCCCCCTACAACTGCTGGCCTATCACGTTGCCAGGCTTCGCGGGCACGATATCGACCAGCCACGTAACCTCGCCAAGTCGGTCACCGTCGAGTAGGCCGTGTCGACGGGGCATGGCGGGGAGGAGCACGCGAATGGAGATCATCGGACTCGGCGTAGACCTGGTCGAGGTCGACCGCGTGCGCACTCTGCTCGATCGATACGGCGAGGCGTTCCGCGCTCGCTGCTTCACTGATCACGAATGGGCGTACGCCCAGCGCTTTCGGGATCCTGCTGTTCGACTGGCGGCCCGATTCGCCGGCAAGGAAGCGGTCATGAAGAGCCTCGGAACGGGCTGGCGGATGCTGCCCTGGACGGACATCGAGATCACAGGCGGGGGAGCGCCACGGGTGAACCTCTCCGGCCGTGCGGCGCAGCGTGCGACGATGCTCGGTGTCTCCACGGTCCTGGTGACGATCACGCACACGAGAGAGCAGTCGGTCGTGATGGCGATCGCGACAGGCCGGGAGGCTTGATCTCCATCGATTGTGCTTACGACCACACGCCGTGTGGTTCCGAGCACGACCGATGGAAGGACGGTGGCAGGTCTCCGACGTTTGTGCCTACGACCACATGATGTGTGGTTCTAGGCACGAGCAAGATGCGGGGCCTCCAAGGATCCGGCCCGAAGAACGGTCCGGAGTACATCGCCTGGATCGTCCGTGAGCATCCGATACGTGAAGCGAAGCACCCGATACCCATTGGCGACGGCGAGGTTGTCCCTTCGTCGATCGTTCTCGAAGTCCGCACGCTTCGTGTGGAACGGCCTGCCGTCTGCCTCGATGATCATCGACCACGGGCGGACGAACGCATCGACGCGGTGCGGCAGTTCCGACCACCAGGGAAGGCGCGCCTGGAGATCGAGCGCTGGGACCCTCGGATCTGCGAGGGCGGCGACGAGGAGCAGCTCGAGATCGCTCTCAGTGGGGACGTAGGCGTCGGTGATGTCCTTGACCGCTTCTCGAAAAGCGGCGGTACCGGGGAGTCGGCATCCGCTCTGTCGATCGAGTGTCGACCGCAACTCCTCCACAGTCACTCTTCGTCGCACAAGGCAGTCGTCGATCGCACGCTGAAGTTGCGAAGGGTCGAGCCGTGTCGAGAGATCAAAGAGCGTGTTCGGTACGTCGGTCGTCGGAATGTGGTCGATGAGCACGAGACCGAGGTTGGAGAAGCCGGACCGTCGCCGGACCGTGGCCAAGCGGCTGGTCGCGTTGCCGGTTGCCGGTACCGTGATCTCCGGTTTGCCCTTTCGACAGTGGGCAATCTCGTGGAGGGCGCCTGCCGTCGTTCCCGATGCTCGGGCCCGATTCTTGGACAGGACTGCAGCCATCACCTGCCTATGCCAGGTTGCGGGGGCCGAGTCCAGAGCGTACACGCCGCGTGTGAGGTCGAGCCAGGCGCCTACGCCGCGTCGATGGTCGATCTGTCGCGGTGTCGCTCCTGCAGCGATCGCCTGTCGGTGGCTGAACACCCCGTGCTGCCGGCTCGCTAGGAAGGCGATGACACGATCCGCGTGCATCATGAGACGACGGTGCCACAGAGTGAACGCGAATGGAAGAGGTCCGATCGCTTCCGAGTGTCGTTTGTGCTTGGAACCACCTGGTGTGTGGTCGTAGGCACGACGGATGCGGCGGACGCGAAGCGGCCGCTCCGAAGAGCGGCCGCTTCTTTGGTCGATCCCGTCCCGGGGAGGGGTTCTCTGCAGAGTGCGGAGATAGGCGACGATGTCTGCAGATCGGAACCCGGCACCGGGGGGAAATCACCTTGCGGTGACATGTCCACTCCCACCGGGAGGCCGGATTACATATGGGACCGACCGGATCTCTGAATGTTGTTCTGGTAGCTGTCGCGCCTCTCCTATCTCGGGTCACAGAGCTTCACCCTGCGACCGGACTGCTTCCAGAGTCGACACTACGGGTCCGATCGGGTTCGCCGTAGGGCCGAACGACCCGCTTCTGGCGTGGAGCCTCCACCACACGGAAGCATCGAGACCGAACCGGAGTCGTTACCCTTGTCCCATGCGTCCTTCCTGGATCGAGGTGGACCTCGACGCGATCGAATCGAATGTGCGGGAGATCGGCCGCGCGATCCAGCCAGCAGCCGTGTGTGCGGTCGTCAAGGCAGACGGATACGGCCACGGAGCCGTTCCGGTTGCCGAGGCGGCCATAGCGGGCGGAGCCACATTGCTGGCCGTCGCCCTCGTCTCGGAAGGCGTGAACCTGCGCGAAGCCGGCATCGACGTCCCGATCCTCGTCCTTTCCGAGCCGTTGGTCGAGGAGGTCGACACCGTTGTCGAATGGTCGCTGACGCCCATCGTCTACCGGCGCCACTTCATCGAAGCTGTAGCGGCCAGAGCCGAACTTTCGGACAACGTCCCATATCCGGTCCACCTGAAGCTCGACACAGGCATGCACCGTGTCGGGATCGCTCCTGCGGCCGCGATCGACCTCGCCCGCCAGATCGACGCCGACGATCGACTCGTCCTCGAGGGCATCGCCACCCACCTCTCCGTCGCTGAAGAGGATCCAGCGTTCACCGGTCGCCAGATCGTCGCCTTGTCTCGATTCCGCGAGCTTCTCGATGAAGAGGGTATCGACGTGGACTACGTGCACGCGGCCAACACCGCAGGAGCCCTCAACCATCCTGCCGCCCGGTTTGACTTCGCACGGATCGGTCTCGGCGTGTACGGTCTCCGCCCATCTCCCGATGTCGGCGGAGGAGTGGAACTGATCCCCGCGATGCGTGTCGTATCGAAGGTCTCGTTCGTCCAGCGACTCCCCACCGGCGCCCGCCCGTCCTACGGCAGGGTTCGGCCGCTGGAGCGCCCATCGACCGTTGCGACCGTGCCGCTGGGGTACGCAGATGGCGTTCCTCGGCGCCTCTCTGCGCTGGGTGGACACGTCCTGATCAGGGGAAACCGGTATCCGTTCGCCGGGACCGTGACGATGGACCAGGTCATGATCGACCTCGGTGACGATCCGGTGGAGGTCGGAGACGAGGTCGTGTTCATCGGTACCCAGGGAGATGAGCAGGTGACCGCAACCGAGTGGGCAGAACTGCTGTCGACGATCAACTACGAGGTGGTCTGTCAGTTTGGACCACGGCTACCGCGCCGATATGTTCGGGGGGGATTCTGATGACCCTGCCGACGATCACAGCCGTCCCCGGCGTCGAAGTCGGACACCACACCGATCCCGTGGCCGCCACCGGCGTCACCGTCCTCACGTTCCCCGAGCCGAACGTGGCGGTGGTCGACGTTCGGGGCGGAGCGCCTGGCACCCGTGAGACGGATGTGCTCGGCGACGCGATCAAACCCGTCACCGTGAATGCTCTTACGTTCGCGGGCGGTTCGGCATTCGGGCTCGCAGCTGCGACCGGGGTGGTCGAGGAGATCGAACGCGACGGCCGTGGCGCACCGACCCCGGCCGGCCCCGTGCCGATCGTCCCCGCTGCGATCGTGTTTGATCTGATGACCGGCGACCGTCCCGGACGCCCGGGTAGAGAAGAAGGCGCTGCCGCATACCGCAACCGCAGCAGCGGACCAGTTCCCATGGGTCGAGTCGGTGCCGGTTCGGGTACGACCGTCGGGGCGTGGCGCGGCCCCGGTGCGATCCGGTTCGCAGGCATCGGCTCTGCGGCCGTCAGAACCGGCGACGCCACGGTCGGTGCGCTCGTCGTGCTCAACGCGGCGGGAGACATCTTCTCTCTCGAGGGGGAGTCGTTGACCGGTGGTGATCCGGCGTCCTTCGAACCCCCGATCGGTCCGGCACCAGGGGACAACACCACCCTCGTGTGTATCGCGACCGATGCGGGAATCGAAGATCGCAACGAGCTGCGTCGGATCGCGATCAGGGCCCACGACGCGATCGGCGCGTGTATTCGTCCGACACACACGCGATATGACGGAGACGCTGCCTTCGTGGTGTCATTCGGATCGATGAGCGCAAACATCGATGCGGTGCAGCAAGCTGCCTTCGTCGCGGTCGGGAGAGCCATCGAGTTGGCAGTCACAGAGACGTGGGTCGACTCGTGATCGAGACCCCCGTCGACCGGCTGGAGGCATTACGGGCGCAGGCTATGGCATGCACAGCCTGTCGGCTCTCCGAGGGGAGAACCCACGTCGTGTTCGGAGACGGATCCCCCAATGCCGACGTCGTCATCGTCGGTGAAGCACCGGGACAGCGTGAGGACGAGCAGGGCGTACCGTTCGTGGGGCCGTCCGGGATGCTGCTCGACCGCCTCCTCGGCGAGATCGATCTCGAACGAAGCGACGTCTACATCGCGAACGTCGTGAAGTGCCGTCCGCCAAACAATCGGGATCCCCTGCCCGACGAGATCGAGGCCTGCAAGGGGTATCTCAGCGAACAGCTGCGACTCATCGATCCGAAGGTCGTCGTCACCCTCGGAAACTTCTCTTCGAAGCTTCTCCTGAAGACCGATACGGGGATTACTCGTCTTCGTGGCACCGCGTTCGAATGGTGGGGTCGTCGTCTCATTCCGACGTTTCACCCTGCAGCGGCGCTGCGCGGCTCTGCGCGGGTCCTGGAGGACATGCGCTACGACTTCGGTCTCATCCGCGACGCTATCGACGGTAATCTCGCCTCCGAAGACGACACCGACCTCGGGACACCTCCCGAATCGGACTCCGACCCCGAACAACTCGGCCTCTTCGGTCGCTGAGGCTCGCATGATCACGACACGAACCCAATCACCCGAAGAGACGCTGGCACTCGGCCGGCGGCTCGCCGGGGTGCTTTTACCCGGCGACGTCGTCTTGCTCGACGGTCGTCTCGGAACAGGGAAGACGCTGCTTACCTCTGGTATTGCCCAGGGACTTGGCATCGCTGGACCCGTGTCGAGCCCAACGTTCGTCATCGCCCGCGTCTACCGCGACGGCCTTCTTCCGCTCGTCCACGCCGACGTCTACCGCCTCGGCTCGATGCTCGAGTTCGAGGATCTCGACCTCGAAGAGACCGCGGCGAACGGTGTACTGGTCATCGAGTGGGGGGAAGCGGTCGAGGGATCCGTTTCGGCGGATCGACTCGTCGTCGAGATCGAGATCGCTGGTGAAACCGAACGTGTCGTGCGATTCATCCCGTGTGGGTCGTGGCAGGATCGATCGCTCGAGGGGGTCGTGTGAAGATTCTCGCCATCGAGACGGCCACACCGGCGTCGTCGGTTGCTCTGGGGGAGGGGGGATCGCTCGCCGCGATGAGCGTTCGGGTCGATCGCAAGGGGCACGTCGGGTTCCTCGTGCCGGCCATCGACTTCTGTTTCGAGCAGACCGGCTGGGATCGCCACGAGGTCGAGGCGGTCGCTGTGGACGTGGGGCCGGGACCGTTTACGGGGATCCGGGTCGGTATCGCAACCGCACAGGCATTCGCGGCCGGCGTTGGCGCCTCACTCATCCCAATCTCGTCGCTGACGGTGCAGGCATTGCGGGCAGCAACCGGGCGAAGAAGAATCTGGTCGGTCGTCGACATGAGAAGGGGCCAGGTCGCCGCCGCTCCGTTCCGGCCGCTTCCCGGCGGTGTCGCCC
>Ga0075530_1000553_pt1 | contig 17655 bp, 18 predicted proteins | sample NGEPerD_2_FD_75101 | JGI IMG/M metagenome (GOLD analysis project Ga0075530, IMG submission 75101) | Arctic peat soil microbial communities from the Barrow Environmental Observatory site, Barrow, Alaska, USA - NGEE PermafrostL1-D | ecosystem: Environmental > Terrestrial > Soil > Wetlands > Peat ... | reverse complement strand
GTGCTGTGGTGGTTGGTTCTCATGCCGGGGAGATTCTGGCCGAGTTCACTTTGGCGATGAAGCATGGTCTCGGTCTGAACAAGATTCTGGGTACCATTCATCCGTATCCGACCTGGAACGAGTCCGCCAAGGCTGCCGCAGGGGAATGGAAGCGCGCCCATGCGCCTCAGGGTGTTCTCAAGCTGCTGGAAAAATTGCATGGCTGGCGTCGCGGAAAGGGCCAAAGCCACCAGACGAAACGTAAAGAAGTGACTACGGGCTGAAAAAACAGGCGGTGGCTGTAACAAGACAGCACCGCCTGTGTCCGTGTCCTACTACCATTTAACATCGAGGAGCATGTATGCCCCTGACCGAAACCCGACCGGCCCGTAGTAAACCTATTCCGGCCGTGGAAGTGCTCGAACCCAGGGCTTTCGACAGCTGGACTCACACCCGCAACGGTGACCCCCGAGGGTATATTGATGCGAACAGGCTAAAAGAGTTGTGGATCCACACCGGCACTGCCTGCAATCTGGCCTGTCCATTCTGCCTGGAAGGCTCTCATCCCGGTGATGGCCGCATTCCGGGTATGAAACTGAGTGATGTGAAGCCGTTCATCCACGAAGCGATCGATATGGGGGTGGAGCAGTTTTCCTTCACCGGTGGCGAGCCGTTCGTGATTCGTGATTTTGTGAACATTCTGGATTACGCCAGTCAGCACCGGCCCTGTTTTGTGCTGACCAACGCCACTGAGCCGTTGCTCAAGCGCCGGCATCAGGTGTTGCCGTTGTTGGGCAACCCCTACCCGATTCATTTCCGCGTCAGCCTGGATTTCCCCGACCGTGCCCGCCACGACAAGGATCGTGGTCAAGGGAGCTTTGAGCAGGCGCTGGAAGGAATTCATTGGCTGATTGAGCAGGGCTTCAAGGTTTCCATTGCTCGCCAGACCGATCCTGATGAAGTGCCAGCGGATGTGGAATCTGCGTTTCGCGGGATATTCCGCGAATGGCAGATTCCGGAAAACCTGGCGTTTACGGCGTTTCCTGATTTGGGTACTCCGGGTTCGGAGGATGGCAGCCCAGAGATTACTGAGAACTGCATGGAGAAGTTTCCGACCGTCGATAGCCGCGGTCATTTCATGTGTACGTATACGCGGATGCTGGTGAAGAAGGGCGATTCGGTGCGGGTTTATGCTTGCACGCTGGTGGATGATGATCCGCAATATGATTTGGGTGGGTCGCTGGCGGAGAGCATGGAGGAGCGCGTTATGTTGCGGCACCATCGGTGTTTTTCCTGTTATCGCTATGGGGCTAGTTGTTCGGCGCCTGGATAAACGAGGAAATAAACAAGAATGAACATTACGGAGGCCGCGCTTTTTTGGGGGTTCCTGCTGGTTTATGGCGTGGTTATGTACGTTTTGTCGCCGAAAAGCAGGAATGCGGAGTCTTTTTACAGAGGTGCTGATGATCAGGGGAACCCTGTGAGTCAGTGGTCTTTGACGGCCAGTATTTTTATCAGCTGGATTTTTGCCAAGTCTGTGACCAACGCGGCGAATCTGGGGGCGGTTTACGGGGTGACCGGTGGCCTGGCTTATGCCAGTTACTGGCTTTCGATTCCGGTGGCCGGCTATATCATTTATCTGATTCGTACGCAGACGGGTGCGCGGAGCCTGCAGGATTTTCTTACCTCGCGGTTTGGGCGTTTTGCGGGGCTGGCGTTTGCGGCGGCTATTCTGATCCGGCTGTATAACGAGGTGTGGAGTAATACTGCAGTGGTGGGTGGTTACTTCGGCTTGCCAGGTGAGTGGGAATACTATGCGTCGGCTATGCTGTTTACCGTATTTACCCTTGCCTATAGCCTCAAGGGCGGCCTGCGCTCTTCCATTTTTACCGATGTGATCCAGACTTTTGTGTTCGTGTTTTTCCTGGGCGCAGTACTGTTCATGATTATCCCGGCCAACGATACTTCCGCGTTGCTTAGCGAAGGCGAGTTCCGGTTGAATGCGGGTTTCGATTTGTTGCTGGTGGCGTTGTTGCAGATGTTCAGTTATCCGTTCCACGACCCGGTGCTGACGGATCGTGGCTTTGTGAATAAGGAAAAAACCATGCTCAAGAGCTTTGTCGTCGCGGGCTTGCTGGGCTTTGTCGCGGTGTTCGCCTTCAGTCTGGTAGGGGTTCATGCGCGCCTGAACGGTATTGATGCCATGGGCAATGCCCCAGCGGCGGTCGGGCAGTCACTGGGTCTTGCGGCGCTGTTCTTTATGAGTGTGGTGATGATGACGTCCGCAGGCTCGACGCTGGACTCCACCTTTTCGTCCCTGGCCAAGTCGCTGGCGGTAGACCTGCCGCGCCTGGCGCAACGGGCAAAGGACAAGTTGCCGAGTATCCGTGTAGGTGCAGTGGTGATGATCGTCTTTGCCTTCGCCGGCAATCTGCCGATGTTTGCCGGCACCGATATCCTCAAGGCCACCACCGTTTCCGGCACCATGGTAATGGGGCTGGGGCCTGTATTTCTGTTCTATGGCTTCACCCGCTGGTCGCCCTGGAGTTTCCATCTGAGTTTTTGGACCGGTCTTGGCCTTGGCGTGATGCTGGCGGTGGGGCTGATTCCGGCCAGTTGGGCCATCGGCGATGGCAAGTACGCTATGTTGCTCGGGGTGAATGCGTATGGCTTCCTGATTTGTACTGGCGGCTTTTTCCTGCCACTCGCATTTCGGCGTTTGGCACGGCGCTCGCTTGCGGCCGGGGAAGTATGAGGTACCACCATGACTGAAGGCCGTAGTTGTCCCCTGGCCTACCGGTACAGGCCTGAGTCTCTCTGCCAAGAGCCGGACGAGGTATCGGAGGATGTGCTTTATATTATCGGCGGGCTTTACGGGAATCCTTACGCCCTTGATGAAATCGAGCGAATGGCACTGGCAGAAGAACGCCAGGGCCACCGGGTTAAGCTGATTTTTAATGGCGATTTCAACTGGTTTAACGCCAGTGATAGCCTGTTCCGGGATATCAATAACCGGGTGCTGGCTCATACCGTCAGCCTTGGCAACGTTGAATACGAATTGGCGAATGCCAGTGCTGGTGCCGGGTGCGGTTGTGCCTATCCGGATTTTGTCGATCAGGGTGTCGTAGAACGCTCGAACCGTATCATGGAGCGGCTCCAGGAGGTTGCCGAACGGCATCCGGATATTCTGGAACGGCTGTCGCTTCTGCCACGGTATCGGTGCTTGATGTTTGGAGGACTAAAGGTTCTGGTTCTGCACGGTGATCCCGAATCTCTTGCCGGTTGGGGGCTGGCCCATGAATCCTTTAGTGCTGCTAATGAATCCGTCGTGCTGGAGTGGCTTCGCGCCACCGGTGCCGATGTGATTGCCTGCACTCATACTTGTCTGCCCGTACTCTGGTCAGCGCAGGTGGAGAGCCGGGCTCGTGTGGTGGTCAACAATGGTTCTGCCGGTATGGGCAACTTGCGGGCGGATCCTCGTGGCCTGATTACCCGCATCGGTCTGCACCGTCCCGTCGCTGAGCCGGTGGCCAGCGTTGAGCAGCGGGGCGTTCACGTGTCTCTGCTTCCCGTTGCCTTTGATACGGCGGCCTGGCTATCTGGTTTTGACGAGCTGTGGCCGGCGGGTTCGAGTGCCGCTGCATCCTATAGGCAGCGCATCCTGCAAGGTACTTCTCTGAGTTCTGAGCAGGTCGTTTTTTCTTCCGGTTCCTAACGAATTTGTCACTGGCGAAAGCTTCAATCCGGTCTATTCTGAGAGAAATGGCTGGTGCGCTTTGCTGTGTGTTCATTAAGCCCGACTTGAAATATATTTTGAGGTCTATATAATTTAGCACTAACTTTTTAAGGCGAACTACTCAAATTATGACTTCAGAAGGACCGAATATCGCCGCCATCACCCTACGCACACCCGTTAAAGATGATGGCTTCAGGCTCCACCAGCTGGTGGCGGAATGCCCTCCTCTGGACGCTAACTCCATTTACTGCAACCTGTTGCAGTGCAGCCATTTTGCCGATACTGGCGTAGCTGCGGAGAAGGGCGGCGATCTGGTCGGTTTTATCTCCGGGTATATCCCTCCCCAAAAGCCCGAGACCGTTTTTGTCTGGCAGGTTGCGGTTCATGAGAAAGGCCGTGGACAGGGTTTGGCGAAGCGGATGCTGAAAGAAATCGTGGCGCGGGATGCGTGCAAAAACGTGACCCACATGGAAACCACGATTACCGCCGATAACGAAGCTTCATGGGCATTGTTTCGCTCGTTCGCGCGGGATATGGGTGCGGAGCTTGAGCACCACGAGCACTTTGAGAAAGACACCCATTTTGGCGGTCAGCACGATCCTGAATTTCTGCTGCGCATCGGGCCGTTTACCAAGAAGCTCTGAGCATTTTTATACAGGCGCCATGCCTGCTCATGCGCTCAGCCTCAGAGTTATCCTTAAAGAATCCTATTGAACAGGCCGAAAGGCCAAGAGGAAATGCTATGGAAATTTTCAAATCCACAGAATCTGAAGTACGTGTATACAGCCGTGCCTTTCCAGTGATTTTTAACCGCGCCAAGAACGCGCATCTTTACACTGAAGACGGCAAGCAGTATCTGGACTTCCTGGCCGGTGCCGGTTCGCTGAACTACGGCCACAACAACGATATCCTGAAAAAAGCACTGCTTGAATATATCGAGGCAGACGGCGTGAGCCAGGGCCTGGACTTATTCACCACGGCCAAGCATGACTTTATTGAATCCTATAAGAAGTACATCCTGGACCCCCGTGGCCTGGACTACAAAATGCAGTTTACCGGCCCGACGGGTACCAACTGTGTGGAAGCGGCCCTGAAGCTGGCCCGTAAGGTGAAAGGTCGTACCGGTATTATCTCGTTCACCAACGGTTTCCATGGCGTGACCATGGGTGCGGTCGCCGCAACCGGTAACAAGCATCACCGTCGCGGTGCGGGTGTACCGCTGTCGAGCGTAGACTTCATGTTCTACGACGGCTACCTGGGTGAAGATGTTGATACTCTGGCAGTCATGGATAAACTGCTGTCTGACAGCTCTTCCGGTGTTGAGCTGCCGGCTGCGGTGATCGTGGAAGCAGTTCAGGGCGAAGGTGGTCTGAATGCTGCCCGTGCCGAGTGGCTGAAAGGCCTTGAGACACTGTGCAAGAAGCACGACATTCTGCTGATTCTGGACGACATCCAGGCAGGCAATGGTCGTACCGGCGAATTCTTCAGCTTTGAATTTGCCGGCATCAAGCCCGATATCGTGACTGTGTCCAAATCCCTTAGCGGTTATGGCCTGCCCATGGCCCTGGTACTGTTCAAGCCGGAGCTGGACGTTTGGGATCCGGGCGAGCACAACGGTACCTTCCGCGGTAATAACATGGCGTTCATTACTGCACGTACTGCGATCGATACCTATTGGAAAGACGATACCTTCGCCAATGAGGTGAAGGAAAAGACGCAGGTTCTGGGCGATGGGCTGCAGGCGATTTGCGATAAGTATCCGGGTCAGTTCAAAATGAAAGGACGCGGTTTGATGCGGGGCATTGAAGCAGCCCACGCGGATGTCACAGGCCCGATCACCCAGCGTGCCTTCGAGCACGGCCTGATCATCGAGACCAGTGGTCCGAATGATGAGGTCATCAAATGCCTGATGCCGCTTACAACCAGCAAGGAAAACCTGAAACTGGGTGCTGAACTGCTGGCAAAGAGTGTGGATGAAATCATGCAGGAAGGAATCAGCGAGGCATCGTAAGACGCTCCGCCATTCAGGACATTCATTCTGCAGGTTAGCCAGGTTAGAACTATGACAAGCCAATTACATACCGTCGAGAAAATCGGTGGTACTTCAATGAGCAGCTACGAAGCCGTACGCGATAACATCTTTGTCGCGAACCGTAGCAAGGAAGAACTCTATCAGCGTATTTTTGTGGTATCCGCTTACAGCGGCGTAACCAATGAGCTGCTGGAACACAAGAAAACCGGCAAGCCGGGCGTATACGCGCTGTTCGCCGACGCGGAATCCGACTGGGCGTGGGGCGATGACCTTACCAAGCTGATAAAATTCATTACGGATATCAACGGTGAGCTATTTGAAGACCCAATGCTCAAGCAACAGGCAGACCAGTTCATTACCGATCGTATCGAAGGCGTTCGCGGCTGCCTGATTGATCTTCAGCGGCTGTGTTCCTATGGCCAGTTCCAGCTTGAAGAGCATCTGCTGACGGTTCGTGAAATGCTTGCGGGCATTGGCGAGGCCCACAGTGCGTTCAACACAACCCTGAAGCTCCAGCAGGAAGGTATCAATGCACGCTTTGTGGATCTTACCGGCTGGCGTGACACGGAACTGCTACCGTTGGACGAAAAGCTGAAGCGGGCTTTCGATGCCGTTGATCTCACCCGCGAGCTACCCATCGTGACGGGTTATGCCCAATGCAAGGAGGGCCTGATGCGCACCTTCGACCGGGGCTACAGTGAGATGACATTCAGCCGTGTGGCGGTTATTACCGACGCCCGCGAAGCGGTCATTCACAAGGAATACCATCTGAGTTCCGCAGATCCCAACATTGTGGGCGCCGAGAAAGTGGTTCCTCTGGGTCGCACCAACTACGACGTGGCAGACCAGCTGGCCAACCTGGGCATGGAAGCGATTCACCCTCGTGCCGGCAAGGGCCTGCGCCAGGGGGAGATCCCGCTGCGGGTGATGAATACCTTTGAGCCAGAGCATACCGGCACCCTGATCACTGGCGATTACATCAGTGAAAAACCACAGGTTGAGATTATTGCCGGTGCCAAGGGCGTATTTGCCATTGAGGTGTTTGATCAGGATATGCAGGGGGAGCCAGGCTCGGACCGCCGCATTCTGGATATCCTGAGCCGCTTCAAGGTGCGTTTCATGGCCAAGGATACCAACGCCAACACGATTACCCATTACGTGGGCAGCACGCTTAAGCACGTCAAACGCGTGGTGAGTGCGTTGAAAGAGGAGTTCCCCAACGGTGAGATCAGCACCCGTAAAGTGGCGTTGGTTTCAGCGATTGGCAGTGATATAAAAGTGCCGGGCATTCTCGCGCGGTCGGTCAAAGCACTGGCTGACGTGGAAATCAGCGTGCTGGCCCTGCACCAGTGCATGCGCCAGGTTGATATCGAGTTTGTGGTCGATGAGGACAATTACGAGAAAGCGATCCGTGCCCTGCACGGTGCCTTGGTTGAACCCCATAACCACGGGTACGCTATTGTTGCAGCCTGAGTGGTGAAACTCGGGTGGATTCGTTGTGACAGCAGGGCGACTTGCGATGAATCCACCCGCGGCATGAGGACGTATTCTCTGTAAATTTCAACCGGTACCAAGCCATGGCAAAAACCGACAGGCCGGGACCGTCTCCTAAAATGCCCAATGATGGTGAAAGAGATTCTCTGGTTGGGTTGTATTTCAGGGATGCGTCCCGGTTCGAAATGCTTACAGAGGCGTCTGAACGCCGCCTTTCCCGCAAGTTAACGCTGTGCTATCGCATCATCAGCGCGGAACTGGCTCTGCCTGATGACACCCCCCAGACATTCCGTGCGGTCACCGGCAGTCTTGGCGATGCCTGTGCCTTCTCACCCAGGTGCCGCCGCGCGTTTCACCTTGCCAACGCCTGTCGCCGCAAGCTCATTCAAAGCAATCTACGCCTGGCCGTTCACATTGCCCGCCGCTATAACCAGCATGGCATACCCATGTCTGACCTGATTCAGGATGCGAATGTGGGCCTGATCAAAGCGGTTGAGCGTTTCGATCCTACCAAGGGTTTCCGTTTTTCTACTTACGCGTACTGGTGGATCAGTGAAGAGGTCAAACGCTGTCTGCAACGGGGTGCGCGGTTGGTTCACACGCCGGAAAATGTCGTGAATGAAATCCGCAACCTGAACAAAGTGTCGTTGCGGATGCATCAGAACCTTGGGCGCATGCCTTCCCAGACTGAACTGGCGCAGGCGATGGAAGCGACGCCTTCGCGGATCGGGGACCTCAGGGCTCTGGCCTGGCGGGAAATATCAACGGATGTCGGGTCGGGATGATCGCCGGGCGCTGAAGTCCATGTTCAGTGAACTCACTGACCGCGAGCAATCTATTCTTTCGCGCCGCTACGGGCTTGGCCTTTCCGAGCCGGACACCCTGGAAGTTATCTCTGGTGATATGGGTATAAGTCGGGAGCGGGTGCGGCAAATCGAAAAGCTGGCGTTGCGCAAGCTGCAGGATCTGGTTGATGGGCCGGAAAAGTCCTTCCGGCTCTAAGCTCTTTTCAGTTTAAACGCCGTAGCTGGAATGTAGCAGGAAGAACCATGCACCAACGGTCAGTTGGCAGGTAACCGCGACGAGAGTCAGAACAAGTCGCAGGCGCAGGTACCAGGCTGGCCAGTACACCCGCATCCAGCGTGCATCGGTGACATACAAGCCAAGGTAGGCAAGGGTGTAGAGCACAATCTGTGCAGGCGTGCTCAGCAGCAGGCCAACGCCCGCCACAACAAAGAACACCTGGCTCAGCAACATGGTTACCAGAGGCGATAGCGGATAGCAGCGACGGTCGAGCTGCATAGCTATAGGCCAGTAAATGCCGGCCATAAAGGCCAGAATGCCCGCGCTGTAGAGATAGAAATAGCCCAACAGCGAAACGCTGTACTGTGGCAGAGTAAAAAGAGCAGCAACGCAGGCGATAAAAGGTATTAGCCCTGCTATCCCTACCAGAATCGCAAGTCTTGCTACTGAAATCACGCTTTATGCCCCTGAGCCCGTTGCTTCTGAACCCGGATTCTCACAGTGAAAATCCGGGATACCCCATTCTCCAGAACTTACGAGGCTGCGGGCGTTTAAGATCATTGGGCGTGTAAACGGCACTGCTTATGTTGCGGGCAATAAACCATGTGGTCGTTGACCATGCCGGTAGCCTGCATGAATGCGTAGACAATGGTTGGACCCACAAACGTAAAGCCTGCGCGTTTGAGCGCCCGGGACATGGCCTCGGATTCCGGTGTGGTAACGGGCACCTCATCAAAGTTGCGCCAGGTGTTCTGCATGGGGCTGTTTTCCACGAACGACCAGAGAAAATCTGAAAAACCACTGCCTTGCGCCTGCAGATCCAGAAACCCTCTGGCGTTTTTTATGATCGACTGCACTTTTAGCCTGTTCCGCACAATGCCCGGGTTCGCCAGCAGTTCGGCCATTTTGGCATCGCCGTACTGAATAATTTTTTCCGGATTGAAATCATCATAGGCGGCCCGATAGCTTTCCTGTTTGCGCAGAATGGTGATCCAGCTCAAACCAGCCTGTTGGCCGTCCAGGCAGAGCTTTTCGAACAGGGCAAGGCCGCTGTATTCGGGCCGGCCCCAGACAGTGTCATGATAATGCACGTATAGCGGATCGGTGCCGCACCATGAACAGCGCTCGGGGGCTTTGTCGTCTATGCGCGCAACAGGCATATGGCTGTCTCTGAGTTTGTTTTCAGGGCTTTGAGCGGATTCTGCGATGAAACATCGGTTCCCAGTGCGTATCCAGTGGCTCTGCTTCGCTCAGGCTGTAATCCTCCGGGGGCGGCTCCAGGAGCGTGATAGCTGGCCATGAACCTGGCTGGGCACCTGCGACTTGCCTGCACACCAGTGTGCACAGAAACCCCTCCGTGTAAAAGCCGTAAGCCTGCCAGTGATCGTCTGGCTGATCGCCGTAGAGCTCAAAGTTCCTGCGCACTTCCAGGGTCTGCAGATTGCCTGCGATTCCCCTGCCGGTGGCTTTCAGCCACGCCTCTTTCAGAGTCCAGGCCCGGAGAAAGGTGTGAGAGTCATCCTCCTGAAACAGCCATTCCTGCTCAACGGGAGAGAACCAGCGCTTAACCACCTTTTGCCACTGAGGGTGTCGTTTGCTGGGTTCAATGTCTATTCCCAGCGCAGAGCCATATTGGGTACTGCAGGCAGACAGTCCGTGGCTATGGCTGAGTGAGAGGTGCCAGCCCGCGGGGCAGGCAGAGGTCGATGGGCGCCCGTCAGCCGGCCAGCACTCGTCTGGCTTCACAGAGCTTGCTTTGCTTAATGCCTGGCGTATCAGCCAGCGACTGGTGAGGAACTCTGCCGCCCGCACGCCGCTGAGCCCGGCAAACCTCGTGCGCTCATGAGCCGTCAGCCAGTCCGGTGCCACTTTCGGTACTTGTCCGGTCTGATGGCACAGTTTGATGGTTGGCTTCTGCGGGTTGCCAGCGGAATCACGGTTGGAGTCGTTGGATGAGCCAGCCATCGCCTTCCCTCACATATTCAAACCGATCGTGGAGGCGGCTGGGGCGGCCCTGCCAGAATTCGATGCGTTCAGGAACAACACGGTAGCCACCCCAGAAACCGGGCAATGGCACTTCACCTTCGCTGAACTTGCGCTTCATTTCCGCCACCTTCTGCTCCAGCAGTCCCCGTGAGGTGATGGCTTTACTTTGCTCTGATACCCAGGCGCCAATCTGGCTGCCCCGCGGGCGTGAGGCAAAGTATTTCAGGGATTCGGTCTTGCTGACTTTTTCAACCTGGCCCTGAATACGCACCTGTCGGTTCAGACCTATCCAGGGGAACAGCAGGGCAGCCCGTGGGTTCTCATGAATTTCATGGGCTTTACGGCTTTCGTAATTGGTGTAGAACACGAAGCCGTGCTCATCGAAGTATTTCAGTAGCACCGTGCGCAAATCTGGCATGCTGTTGGTACCGGTGGTGGCCAAAGACATGGCGTTAGGCTCGAGAATACCGGCTTCGCGAGCGTCGCCGAACCAGGTTTCGAATTGCCTGACCGGGTCGTCGCTCAGTGCCTCGCGATCCAGCCCTTCACTTTCAAAGTCGCGACGCATATCGCCGATGTCCATAAACGCTTGCCCTTGTTCGCTGAAAGCCTGAAAAGTAGGGTTAAAAGGTAAGATCAAAAAATTTCTATACGAAAGCTCAGGATATAGAATTCAGTTTCGTCTGTCAGCGGTTGCTGCACAGAGGCTGACAAACTGGTGCCGGGCCGACTATCCTTGTGTATTGACTCCTTATCCAGATTCCATCTTCCGAGAGGAGAAATCAGTGGCCCAAAGCCATCAGCGCAGTCGTCTTCCCAGAAACCTGATTGGCGGCGCGCTCTTACTCATCGTGTTATACAGCCTGGCCGGTTTTCTGGTACTGCCCTGGTGGCTGAAGCGTGCTTTGCCCGATCAGCTGGAGCAGCGAATGGGGTGGCAGGCTGATGTTGGTGACATCAGCAGCAACCCGTTTACGCTCAGTGTGGAAGCGCTGAACCTGTCTGCGCAAGACAACGGCAACGAAAAGGTTGTCGGATTTGATCGCCTGTATATCAACCTGAATTTTTTCGAGCTGATTCGTGGCGTTGTCGGGTTTGAGGCCATTGAGCTTGAGGAGCCGTTCATCCGGTTGGATCTGCTTGAAGATTACAGCGTGAACTTCGCGCGGGACTGGCAAGCTGCCAACGCAGGAGAAGACAAAAAGCCGGCAGAGCCAGATGAAGATCAGGCGCCGCCCTCGCTGTATTTTCAGCAGTTTACGGTAAGCGGCGGCGAACTGCTGTTCCGGGATTTCACTCAGCCTGAAATGGCTGAGTTCCGGATTACGCCGCTGGATCTGACCCTGAGTGACCTTGCCACCTGGCAACGGGACGATCGCAACAGCGATTATCATCTACAGGCAGCCCTGGGTAGCCAGACCATCGAGTGGCAGGGCAATCTCAGTGTTACACCGCTTTACTCCAGCGGAAGCTTGGCTATTTCCGGCGTTGATCACAAGACGCTAGGGCATTTCCTTGCGCCTTATCTCCCCTACGATTTGCGCGGCGGTAAAGTAACGGTGCGCTCAGACTATGAGTTGCAGGCAGGCGACATTCTATATCTTTCTACCAGCAATGGCCGGTTGTCGATGGAAGATCTGGCCGTTGCTCCGGATCAGCAAAGCGAACAGTCCCGTCTCACCACGGCGTCCATTGCCATCGACGATATTGCGTTTGATCTCAATGCCCGTGAAGCCAGTGTCGGAAAAATTTCACTGGAACAACCCGACATTGCGCTGGCGCGTAACAAAGCCGGAGAGATTAACTGGATTGCCGCGCTTGCCGCCTTCAATAAGGACAGAGAAAAGAAAGAGCTCGGCACTGAAGCGCCGGAGCCTGCAGCGGCTGAGCGGCCTTTCCGCTGGTCCCTGGAGGGCATCAACGTTTCCGGGGGCCGTGTGCTCTGGCAGGATCAGCAGCCGGGCTCGCCCGCAGAGCTGACACTGGAGCAGCTATCCCTGACCATCGGTAGTATCAGCAGCGGGATGGAAGATCAGATGTCATACCAACTGCAGACAGCTCTGGCCAGCGGCGGCAATCTCACCCTGAACGGCCAGTTGACCCCGCAGCCCTTTACGCTGGAAGCGGCCATCTCCGGCTCCGGAATCCTTCTGGCGGCGTTTGAACCCTATGTGCAGGAGTCAGCCAATATTGCGGTTGCAGGTGGCACTTTGGGGCTGGACGGAAATCTCAATCTGGACAGCCAGCAGGAACCACTAACGGGCACCTTTAATGGCACCGCAGAGGTTTCCGGGCTGAACCTTCAATTGCCGGGCAGTCGCGAGCGGCTGATCTCATGGCAGACGCTGCGCCTGGCACCCATTGAGTACAACGTGCATCCGGCCAGGCTGGAGATCGGCACTGTTACCCTCGCCCAGCCGTCTATCAACCTGGTTCGTAATACCAATAGCGTGCATAACGTAGAGCAGATTATCCTGCCGTCTGAGGCTGTTGATACCTCTGCCCAGCCACAACAGGGGCCTGGTGAAGAGGCGCATTTTATCTTCCGAATCGGCCAGTTAATGATTGAGAAAGGCGCTCTTGATTACACGGACCGTACTCTTGATCCGGCTTTCACAACTTCTCTCGATCAGCTCAATGGCACGATTACGGGCCTCAGCAACATTTCGCCCCAGCAAGGTAAAGTCTCCGTAAGGGGGCGTGTGGATGGTGATGCCAGCGTCGAATTTGACGGCACGATTGGCACCCTCGGAACCGAAGAAACCAGCGATCTGAAACTGACGATGAAAGATCTGTCGCTGCCGGTGCTTTCGCCCTACTTTGGTCGTTATCTGGGCTATGGGGTCGACAGCGGCAAGCTGCAACTGGATCTTGATTATGAGATTACTGGCAGCCGGATCAAAGCATCGAACCGCGTTGTTATGGATCGCCTCGGTTTGGGGCAGGCAATTGCCAGCCAGCAAGCCGTTAATGCACCGGTGAAGCTCGGGCTAGCGCTGCTCCGGGACAGCAAGGGAGTTATCGAAGTGAACCTGCCAATTAGCGGGGATATGGCCAGCCCTGATTTCAGCGTTGGACAGGTGGTCATGCGGGCGTTTGTGAATCTTCTAGCCAAGGCTGCTACGTCGCCGTTCAGTGTGCTTGGGTCGATTGCCGAACTGGCTGGCCTGAGTGGTGAAGAGCTGGGCCAGATGAGTTTTGAGCCTGGCAAGACCCGGCTGGCACAGGGCGAGGCTGAGAAGCTGGCCGCTCTGGCTGACGCCCTGCTTGATCGCCCGGATCTGTTGCTGAACATCCGTGGTGGCGTTTCTCCCTCTGCCGATGGGCTGGTGCTTCTGCGTCACCAGCTGGCCGGTGGACAGAGTGGAAATCTTTCAGAGCAGGACTGGGAAAAGGCCCGTGAGGCGTATCTGGCAGGAGAGCGGGCACTGGCGCCCGAGGCGCTGAATAATCTTGCCAATGCGAGGGCTTCTACGCTGGAGGAAATACTACGAGACACCCACAATGTTCCGGCTAACCAGCTGTTCATGCTCGACCCTTCACGCAATGCGGAGCTGTCGGATGATGGCAAGGTAATCGTCGGGTTTACGCTGAATGTCCGTTAAGCAGTCGATGGATAACACAATGATGTCAAAAGGGAATAAAGCGCGTGCCAAAGGCCAGTAGTCATTTTTTTGCTTATGTTTCCCGGCTGCGCTGGATCAAGCGTTGGGGGCTGATGCGTAATGCGATTGAAGAAAATGTGGCAACCCACTCTTGGGAAGTAGCCACTCTGGCCCACGCTCTGGCACTGATTCGCAACCGGCACTTCGGCGGGCAGGTGAATGCAGACAAAATTGCAGCTGCCGCGCTGTACCACGATGCAACTGAAGTAATAACCGGAGATATGCCTACCCCCGTGAAGTACCACTCCAAAGTTATGCGGGAAGCTTTCGGCGACATTGAACACAAAGCGGAAGCGGAGCTATTGGCACTGCTGCCGGAAGATATGCGTGAGGATTTTTCGCCTTATCTCCGGGAATCTCAGCTTCCAGCGGAGGATCGCGAGTTGATCAAGGCGGCAGATCGCCTGTCGGCCTGGCTAAAATGTCAGGCGGAAGTGCGCGCGGGTAACCGTGAGTTCGAACCGGCTGAGAAGCAGATCCGGCAAAGGCTTGAGCAGGAAGCGTTGCCGGAGGTGGCTTACTTCATGGAAGTGTTCGCGCCCAGCTATGAAGAGCCGCTGGACAACCTGCTGGGCTGAGCCCGGCGGTTGTCCAGCGTTCGTGAAGGTCAGGCGTTGCTGGCGCCGCCGACCAGACCGCCGCGCAGGCCGTCCTTCTGCAGCGACTGGCGAACCGCATCGTCGGGGCTGCCGGCCAGTTCCCGGAACATGCCCATGGAACCCAACAGAGCAGAAGACTCGTAGGGCACAAATACGCGCTCGCCGTCTTTTGCCATGTTCGGCAATACCTTGATGTAGCTTTGCCCCAGCAGGTAGCCGATAACCGTCTGCTTGTTGTCTTCGGTATCACCTATCGCACTCAGCACCAGACGAATGGATTCCTGCTCGCCCTGTGCACGCAGAATAGCGGATTCTCTGTCGCCCTCGGCGTTGAGGATGGAAGATTCGCGCTGGCCTTGTGCCTTGGCGATCGCCGCGGTCTTTTCACCTTCGGCTTCGGTGACGGTGGCCCGGCGCTTGCGTTCTGCGGCCATCTGCAGGCGCATGGCGTCTTCTACTTCTTCCGGCATGTTGATGTCTTGAACTTCCACCCGTGTGAGTTTTACACCCCATTTGGAGGCCGCGTCTTCCATTTCGGCCTGAATGGCGTTGTTCACCTCGGCGCGGGATTCAAACAGCTTGTCCAGCTCCATTTTACCCACCACTGAGCGCAGGGTGGTTTTGGCCAGCACTTCAACGGCCTGGCTCATATTGGCCACTTCGTACACAGCACGGCGGGGGTCAATGATCTGGTAGTAGAGAGCACCGTTGATTTTCACGGTCACGTTATCGGTGGTCACCACCGGCTGCCCCGGGAAGTCCATCACCGTTTCCCGACGGTCGATGCGGATTTCATCGGTGGTCATCGGGTGGTATTCCTCGCCCATACGCATGTAGCGGATCATGGTGATGGGGCGGGGCCGCTCGACAAAGGGAATGATGATGTTCACGCCACTTTCCAGAACGCGGTTGAACGAACCCAGGCGCTCAATAACCATAACTTCTGACTGCCGGATGATCACCAGCCCTTTGGCGATGATGAAGATGCCGATAGCGACAACAATCAGGCTGATGATTAGCCCCGGTGTAATATAGGATTCCATGCTTACTGTTCCTTGTGTGTGACTGTTTGGACAATGGCGGTGCTGCCATCAAATTGTCTGAAAATGACGTCGGTTCCCTCGGGGAAATCGGTAGCCCCGGTATTGTTGTCTCTCAAGCGATAAAAGTCGCCGTTGACTTTGATGCCTGCAGCGCCGTCGAAATCTCGCTTTAGTGTGCGATAACGCTTGCCTTGCTCGACGCCTGTACCGGTGGTTCCGTACGCCACACCTTTTGGGGAAAAGCATGGGCGGATCCAACGGATAGCGATGGGCACCAGCAGACCCGAGAACACGCCCATGCCGACAAGCTGCCATTCGAACGACATGCCGACGTAGGCCAGCACAGCTGTCAAAGCAGCGGCGATAGCCAGTGCCAGCAACACAAGCACGCCGGATGTCAGCTCAGCCAGGCCCAGCGCGAGAGCCAGAATCAGCCAGAAATGCGTAATACTCCATTCCATACAGAAAATCCGCAGGTTCAGGGTTTAAGAAAGCCGTAAGGCCGAGGCTCCGGAGGCTAGGGATTGTACCCAAGAGCCAAGGCCGAGTCAGAGTGGCCTTGGTGTCGTGTGAGGCAGACCTCCATAGCCATATTCAGGGCTCACGTACTTGTTAGAGTATCTGCTTTAATGAGTACAACACACAACAAGAGGCCTGTGGCCATGAAAGATCTGAAAAACAAAGTGGCGGTTATCACCGGAGCGGGTTCCGGTATCGGGCGATCTCTCGCCAAAGCTCTGGCTGTGCGCGGCTGCAGGCTGGCGCTGTCGGATGTTAACGAAGAAGGGCTGGCTGAAACAGCTGCGGCTCTGAAGGGCTCAGACGTTAAAACCTACGTACTGAACGTGGCGGACAGAGACGCTATCTATGTCCATGCTGCTGATGTGGTTCGCGACTTTGGCCAGGCCAACCTGATTATCAACAACGCCGGTGTTGCTTTATCTTCATCAGTGAGTGATATGTCCGATGAGGATTTCCAGTGGATTATGGACATCGATTTCTGGGGCGTTGCTCACGGTACTCGGGCTTTCTTGCCCCACCTGATTGCCTCGGGTGATGGCCATGTGGTGAACATCTCCAGTGTTTTCGGCCTGATCGGCGTGCCTAAACAAAGTGCTTATAACGCCGCGAAGTTTGCGGTTCGCGGGTTCACCGAATCCCTGCGCCAGGAAATGAAGCTGGAAAAACAGCCGGTTGCCGTCAGTTGTGTGCACCCCGGTGGCATCCAGACCAACATTGCCAACTCAGCGCGCATGAGTGCATCCGAAAACGGTGCTGCCATGCGCAAAGGGTTTGATAAACTGGCCATGACAACGCCGGACAAAGCCGCTCAGATCATTATAAAGGGCATTCTAAAGAACGAATCCCGCATCCTCGTGGGGCTGGATGCCTGGGGCATTAGCGCCATTAACCGATTACTGGGTTCGGCGTATCAACCGCTGGTAGAGCGCTTTTCCCGTAAGAATCTGTATATCTGATGCCGTTACGGCAAGGAGCCACCTCGTTCTATGTGTGAATTACTGGCCATGAGCGCCAATACGCCAACCGATCTCTGCTTCAGCTTCACCGGGCTGACCCGCAGGGGCGGCGACACAGGCCCCCACAAGGACGGCTGGGGCGTGGCGTTTTACGAGGGTAAGGGTGTGCGGGCCTTCCACGATGTGGATGCCAGCGCCAACTCACGGCTTGCCGAAGTAGTTCAGACTCATCCTATCAAGAGCGAAGTGGCGGTTTGCCATATCCGCCAGGCCAATGTGGGCGAAATCTGCCTGGCCAATACCCATCCGTTTATGCGCGAGCTCTGGGGCCGCTATTGGGTGTTCGCCCACAACGGTCAGCTTTCTGAATTCCAGTCATCGCCGGGGTTCTACGAGCCCGTAGGCGGCACGGACAGCGAGGTATTGTTCTGCGACATTCTCAACCACCTGCGCCATCACTGTGATCGAAACGACGCAGTTGAGGCGATTGCGGAACACCTGGTTCAGCTTTCAAAAACCTACCTGATTACTCATATTGATCAGCCACCATTCCACCAGCTTGACCTATACTGGAGTTATGTCCAGTAGAGGAGGCGACGTCATGGCACGCAACCCTATCC
>Ga0075530_1000552_pt1 | contig 17657 bp, 17 predicted proteins | sample NGEPerD_2_FD_75101 | JGI IMG/M metagenome (GOLD analysis project Ga0075530, IMG submission 75101) | Arctic peat soil microbial communities from the Barrow Environmental Observatory site, Barrow, Alaska, USA - NGEE PermafrostL1-D | ecosystem: Environmental > Terrestrial > Soil > Wetlands > Peat ... | reverse complement strand
TTGTTTTTGTCATAACGGCCTATCTCCTGATAGTTTTGTAATTATTACTTGCTTGGCCGCGGCCCGGGAAGACCCGCAAACCTTCCTGGCGCTGCCCTACAGGTCTTGCAGCGCCCACCCGTGCCACACTCCCGTCAGGTATTTGAGAACAGAGGATGTATGTTGTTCTTGTTGAACTTCAGCACCGGATCTAGCTCCGTCATCTCGAAAGAAATCTGTACATAAGTTTCATCAGTGATTGGTTGCATCCAGTCACACAGAATCTTGAATACCTGCTTAGCGACTTCCTGTTTAAGCGCCATATCGCGACCGTGTCCGATCTTCAGGTTCAGGTTCAGGAACGCGAAGTCATCACGACCATCAGCCACCCGAAAATCGTTGCAGCGGATTGCACGGCTACGCACACCGCCAAGCGGGAAAGCACCCGTTGACACCACATATTCGTGCAAGCGCTTGAATAACTTTTGAAAATCCAGTCGGTCATGCAGGTTGCCCGAGTATTCAACTATAAAATGCGGCATCGTCAGTACTCCCCTGAGCGGTTGATTCGAGTCCTTGTCCCGGATCAATCCGGCGATTATGGGCAAAGGGCGAACAGTAAGAAATCTACTTAACATGTTAACTGCTGTCAATGCGTATAGCCATTGCACCACTTTTCTGATTGATGCCCACACACAGCCACAACTATAGTTCAGACATCGACTCTTGACTTACTTAATATGTTAACTAAAATGAGTCTCATATCATCTGCGCCATCGCCAGCCGCCAATCGATACGGCCGCGCGCGATTCCACGCACAGCCATTGAACCGCAACGGACTATCAAAGGTGCCATAAAGCATGTTGACCAAAGAGCAGATCAAGATCGCCGCCGATCGCTTGTACGAAGCAGAGGTGAATCGCAAGCAGATCCCGGCGCTGACCCTGGAACACCCTGAAATGGACATGGCAGATGCCTACTCCGTGCAGAAAGCCTGGGTTGACCGCAAGATTGAAGATGGCCGCAAGGTGATCGGCTACAAGATCGGTCTGACCTCTCGCGCCATGCAGATGTCGTCTAACATTGATCAACCGGATTACGGCGTGTTGCTCGACGACATGCTGTTCGACGACGGCGCCACCCTTAAAGCGTCTGACTTCCTTGACCCTCGCATCGAAGTGGAACTGGCATTCGTGCTGAAAAAACCACTGTCTGGTGAAAACGTCACCGTCTTTGATGTTATCAACGCGACCGACTACGTAATTCCGTCGCTGGAACTGATCGCCGCGCGCTGCCTGCGTACCGATCCGGAAACCGGCTACGCACGCAAGGTGTACGATACGATTTCCGACAACGCCGCCAATGCCGGTATCGTCATGGGTGGCCGCCCAGTCAAACCGACGGATATCGATCTGCGCTGGGCCGGCTGTATGCTGTACCTGAACGGTAAGATCGAAGAAACCGGCTTGGCCGGTGGCGTACTTGGAAACCCGCTGAAAGGTATAACCTGGGTGTGCAAACGTTTTGCCCCGCACGGTATCGGCCTGGAGCCAGGCCAAGTGATCCTTTCCGGCTCTTTCACCCGTCCGGTGCCGGTCAAGGCGGGGGATACTGTCCACGCCGATTTCGGCTCACTGGGTGGCGTGGCACTGAACTTCGAATAAGCACCAATCAAACAGGAGACGAGCATGGAGCTGCCAAAGAACCGCTTCAAGCAGGGACTGGCTACCGGCGATACCCAGTACGGCCTTTGGCTTGGCCTGCCGGACAACAGTGCTGCTGAAATTGCCGCCGTGGCCGGCTTTGACTGGCTGCTAATCGACGGTGAGCACGCCCCGTTCGACCTGCGTACCATCATGGCGCATCTGCAGGCGATCGCCCCTTACGACACCGCACCCATCGTGCGCTGCGTCGAAGGTAACACGGCCCTGCTCAAGCAGCTTCTGGACATCGGCGTGCAGACTCTGCTCGTTCCGATGGTCGAGACGGCCGAACAGGCAGCTCAACTAGTAAAGGCCGTTCGCTATCCCCCGCAGGGCATCCGCGGCCTGGGCGCCTCATTGGCCCGTGCTGCGCGCTGGAACCAGGTATCGGGTTACCTGAAAAAAGCCAACGATGAAATTTGCCTGATTGTTCAGGTGGAAACTGCCAGTGCGATGGAAAATCTTGACGCCATTCTGCAAGTGGACGGCGTTGACGGCGTCTTTATTGGACCATCCGATTTGTCCGCGTCCATGGGCTACATTGGTGACGCCGGCAACCCGGTGGTGGTCGATGCTGTCAATACCGGCCTGAACAAGATTCGCGACGCCGGCAAGTATGCCGGCCTGCTTTGCTTGGACCCGTCACTGGCGGAGAACTATGTCCAACAAGGTGCCAACTTCGTTGGCGTCGGGGTCGACACCATGATTCTGGCCAATGAAACCCGCAAACTGGCGCAGCGCTTCAAACAGGGCACCCCGGTTGACGAAAAACCTCGGGCCGGCTACTGATCGCCCGCCATCAACACGAGAAGGTTAACAATGACTGCAAGGACTCTGGCTAACAGCAAGCTGGTCTGCGTCGCACTGAACGACAAGACACAGATGGCAGCTCTGGAAGCAACATTCAACGAAGCTCCCTACAAAAAGCCTCCGACTCAACCGGTGCTTTACTATAAGCCGCACAACACTTGGAGCACCGAGGGTGCCGTTGTTGAGTGGGCAAAAGATTTTGACGGCAACGACGTTGCTGAAATGGCGGTGGGTGCAAGCCTGGGCGTGGTGATCGGCAAGGAAACCTGCCGTGTCTCTGCCGAGAAGGCACTGGACTACGTGGGTGGTTACACCATCGTCGCCGACTACTCCCTGCCAGAGCAGAACTACTACCGCCCGGACATCAAAGGCAAGTGCCTGGACACGTCCGCACCGGTCGGCCCTGAAGTGGTTGCTGCCGACAATGTCGCCACTCCGGACGCCCTGACCGTGACCATCAGTGTCAATGGCGAACAACAGAGCGTCTTTGCACTGGCCAACATGGAACGCAGCGTTGCGGAGCTGATCAGCATCATCTCGCGCATCATGACCCTGCAGCCGGGCGAAATCATCGCCGTCGGTTTCGCCGGCGACCGCGTAGCAGTCAACAAGGGCGATAAGGTTGAAGCAAGCATTGAGGGTGTCGGCACCCTGAACAATACGCTGGGAGGCGCCTAAGCCATGAGACACGCACGCATTATCTTGGACGGTCGTGAATTAGACATCAGCATCGACGCCAACGACCATATCAGCAGCAATGGTGAAGCACTGGATGTGACGCTGGATTCTGATCAGATCACCTGGCTGCCACCGGTAAAAGAGCCCGGCACTATCTTCGCATTGGGTTTGAACTACGCCGATCACGCCACTGAACTGGCGTTTGAGCCGCCGAAAGAGCCGCTGGTGTTCCTCAAGCACGCCAACACATTAACCGGCCACAAGCAGACCAGCTACCGCCCGGACAATATTGAATTCCAGCACTACGAGTGCGAACTGGTCGCGGTGATCGGCAAGACGGGCAAGAACATCAAACGTGAAAACGCGATGGATTTTGTGGCGGGCTACACTGTCTGTAACGACTTCGCGATCCGCGATTATCTGGAAAACTACTATCGCCCCAACCTGCGCGTGAAAAGCCGTGACTCGTTACTGCCGATGGGCCCATGGATTATAGATGCCGCTGACGTACCAAACGCCAACAACCTGCGTTTGACCACCGAAGTGAATGGCAAGATCACTCAGGACGGTTCTACCAAGGACATGATCTTCGACGTGCCCTTCCTGATCGAATACCTGAGCAAGATCATGACCCTGAACCCAGGTGACATGATTGCGACCGGCACACCTCACGGCTTGGCCGACATGCAGCCGGGCGACACCGTGGTGTGCAGCATCGAAAGCGTCTGCTCACTCGAAACGAAAATCGTTTCCGAGAAGGAATACTACGGCGACAACTATTAAGAGCTTCAGGAGAAAATCATGAGCGATACACTGGCAACCAACCTGGAACGCGCACAGCAGTACCTAGAGCGCTTCAAAAACAACACCACCGGACACTACATCAACGGTGAATTTACTCTGGGTAACGGCGGTCGTGAATACGACAACCTCACCCCCACCGATAACAGCAGCATCGGTAAGGTAATGGCCGGTTCTGTGGCCGACATGGATGCTGCCTGTGAAGCTGCTGAAAACGCCTTCGAAGCCTGGTCCAGTATGCCAGGTTCCGAACGTAAAAAGATGCTGCACAAGTTCGCTGACCGGCTGGTTGAGCGCGCTGACGAAATCGCATTAGTCGAATCCATGGACTGCGGTCAGGCGATCCGCTTCATGAAGCAGGCCGCCCTGCGTGGCGCCGCCAACTTCCGCTTCTTCGCCGACAAGGCACCGGAAGCGCAGAATGGCCTGGCCTTGCATCAGGATGAGCACACCAACTACACCATCCGCAATGCGATTGGCCCAGTCGGCATTATCACCCCATGGAACACGCCGTTCATGCTGTCCACATGGAAAATCGCTCCGGCACTGGCCGCAGGCTGCACCGTAGTGCACAAGCCGGCTGAGCTGACCCCGCTGAGCGCCTATATTTTGGCCGAGATCGCGGATGAAGTATTGCCCAAGGGCGTGTGGAACATGGTCAACGGCTTCGGCGAAGATGCTGGCAAGCGTCTGACCGAACACCCGGCGATCAAGGCGGTGGCACTGGTGGGTGAGACTGCCACCGGATCGCACATCATGCGTCAAGGCGCAGAAACTCTTAAACGCATGCACTTCGAACTGGGCGGCAAGAATCCGGTTATCGTGTTTGACGATGCCGACTTCGATCGCGCCCTGGATGCGGTTGTGTTCATGATTTACAGCCTGAATGGGCAGCGCTGCACCTCTTCCAGCCGCCTGTTGATTCAGGGCGGTATCCGCGACAAGTTCATCGCCGCACTGGAGCAGCGCGTGCGCAACCTGTGCGTGGGCCACTCGCTGGATCCGGAAACCGAAGTGGGTCCACTGGTCGCCACCGAACACTTCAACAAGGTTCTGAGCTACTTCGACATTGCCAAAGAGGACGGCGCCAATATTGCTGTGGGTGGCAAACGCATCACCGAAGCCAAAGCCGAACTGAACCCGGCGGGTAACTACGTTGAGCCAACTCTATTTACCGAAGCCAATAACCAGATGCGCATCGCTCAAGAAGAGATCTTCGGCCCGGTATTGACTGCAATCACCTTCACGACCGAAGAAGAAGCCATTCAGATAGCCAACGACACCCAGTACGGTCTGTCCGGCTATATTTGGACTGAGAACACCGGCCGCGCCATGCGCATGGCCAAGCACGTCCAAGCCGGTATGCTGTGGGTGAACTCCGAAAACAATCGCAACCTGCCGTCTCCGTTCGGCGGTGTCAAGATGTCCGGCATCGGCCGTGACGGCGGTGATTGGAGCTTCGACTTCTACATGGAAACAAAGAACGTCTGCATCGCACATGGTACTCACCGTGTACCGACTCTCGGCAAACGCTAAGAGTTGCAGTTACGGCCATGCCGCACCCGAAGGTGCCGCATGGCCGTCCGTCGTTTCTGTTGTGGTCGCGTCATGAGCGATACCGATCACAGTGAATGGATTCCAAACATCATCCTGGGGCAAGATTACGACCGCCGTTATATCGACGCGCCCATTCACTACGATGCCCTGGAAAACCTGGCCAATTTTTTTGGCCGTGACATGCCGGTGCACCGCCATGCCCAATACCTTCAGATTCACTACATCGACCGGGGTGACATCAGCTTCCATATCGATGATAAGATCTATCACGTCCGTGGCCCTAGCCTGATTCTGACGCCGCCTTCTGTACCCCACTCTTTTCTGACCAAACCCGATGCCTGCGGCCACGTACTGACCATTCATCAGTCCATTGTCTGGCAGCTGCTCAAAGATGGCCTGCAGCAGGAGATAGATGCTGAGCTGAATCATGGCATTTGTATTGCGCGAGCAGATTTAGAACCCGAACAACGCCCCCAATGGTCCCTGATTACTCAGACCTTTCGCAATCTCAAGGTCGAGTGGTTTCGGGAACACCCGGGCAAACAGCTGGCACTGCACTCGCTGGTAAGCCTTCTATTAATTCAGATCAGCCGCCTGCCTGCCAAAGGCACAGAAAGTACCGCAGTCAATAACGACGACCTGCAAATCTTTCGCCGTTTCTCCAATTTGATCGAGGAGCACTTCCGCGAACACTGGCATTTACCGGAATACACCAGCCGGCTGGGCATTTCTGAAAGCCGCCTGCACCAAATCTGTCAGCGCGTATCTAATCGCTCACCAAAAAAACTGACCCACGATCGTATTATGCAGGAAACCAAGCGGCTGCTGACGTTCAGCAATCTCTCCAGCAGCGATATCTGTTACCAGCTTGGTTTTTCAGACCCAGCCTACTTTTCCCATTTCTTCAAGCGCCACACAGGCGTTACTGCAAAGCGCTACCGCAGCCAACAACAATAGGCTGTGGACTGTTAATTAATATATTAATAAAATGCTACCATGCAACGAAATTCGACCACCGGGTAGTGAACCACTGATGCGCAAATACGAAGATTCCATCCCTCTAAAGCTGCTCAAGGCGCGCGAAGCGACCATGAGCCTCTTCCGCCCGGTGCTGCAGTCAATCCCGCTCACCGAGCAGCAGTGGCGGGTCATTCGCGCACTGGTCGAGCATGGTGAGCTGGAGTCAAAGCAACTCGCTGATCTGTGCTGCATCCTTAGCCCTAGCTTAACGGGCATCATCAGCCGACTGGAACAGCAGGACTACATCCATCGTCGCCGCTCACCAGAGGATCAGCGCCGCGTGCTGATCAGCCTGACCGACAAGGCCGAGCAGATGTTTGATAGCGTTAGTCCGTCACTGGAAGCCCGTTATCAGGAAATCACCAAACAGTTCTCCAAGGAGAACATGCAGCAGTTGGCAGAGCTGCTTGATCAACTCTGCCAGATAAAACCCTGACACCCGTTAATAATCCATTCTATTGTTAGGCGGCTCCTGTTTTGGGGGTCGTTGACTTTAGTTAATATGTTAACTAGCATTAGTTAACATATTAACAAAGTCCAAACCCGGCGGAGCCCCATCTCATGCTGCAAGCATCCTATCCTTACTATCTGGCTAACGAAGCCCTTACACCGAACCAGGACCTCGCAGTGTATGACAAGTTCACTGGCGAAGTTGCGACCAGGGTCGCCATGGCAGATGCGGCTGCGCTGATTACCTAACTGGCTGAGATACGTTGAAACCAACACCACCTGTTGCCCTGCTGGCACTGATCGCCATGGCCAGCCCGCTGGCCCTGAATGCCTTCGTGCCGGCGATGCCAGATGCGGCCGCTGCGCTGGATGCGGATATCGCCACCATTCAGCTGACCTTTACCTGCTATCTGCTGACACTGGCAATCGGCCAGCTGATCACCGGGCCTCTGGCAGACTATTTCGGCCGTCGGCCCGTGCTGCTGACCGGCCTTGGTCTGCATACTGTTGGCAGTCTGTTTGCTGCCTCGGCTGATGGCGTTGATATGCTGATTTTTGGGCGCATCCTGCAGGCGCTAGGCGGCAGTACCTGCATGGCATTGGTTCGCGCCATCATTCTTGATGTGCATGGCCGTCAGGGTGCAGCTGGCCGCATGGGTTATGTAGTTATGGTCATTGCCATCGCTCAGGCGATCGCACCCACCATCGGTGGCTATCTGAACCTTTGGAGCGGATGGAACTCTATATTTTATTTATCTGTGTTCATGGGTGCTCTGGTATGGCTGCTGGCTCTGCTGATGCTGCCCGAAACCAGCAACGAGAGAAGTGACAGCTTACATCTTGGCGGCATTCTTAAGCGCTATCGTAACGTGCTGGGGTCGAAACAATATCTGGGTTACGTGCTATCGACCACCGCGGTGGCGGCAGCTTTCTATCTCTTTGTTGGCAGCAGCCCTTATATTGTGATGGGTCAGCTAGGAGGCAACTCGGCTCAGTTCGGAAGCTGGTTTCTGATCGTGTCTCTAGCCTTCATGGCTGGCAGTTTTCTGTCAACGCGCTTGGCGCAGGCGTTCAGTGTTGACCAGATGATACTCAGCGGCAACCTGCTTTCACTGCTAGGAGCAGCTTTTCTGGTGGGCCTGTCCGTACTCAGTCAGCTCAGCTTTGCCGGCTTGTTTCTGCCGATGGCGTTGCTTGTATTCGGTCGTGGTTTGAGCCAACCCAACTCCCAGTCAGCAGCCATCAACAGCAGTGACCGCTCATCCGGAACCGCTTCAGGATTGATGGGCTTTATTCAGCTAATGACCGGTGCCGCCATCGCCCAACTGATACCCGTCTTGCTGGAGCATGGCACTACGCTGGTATTCGGATGCATACTGGTAGCCCCCATAATTGCTTTGATGGCACACGCCAGCGCTTGGCGCTGGCAATACGAAAACTGTCTGACAACAGGCATAACAACCAACAATGATAAAAGGGGAAAACCTAATGGGTAAGCTCGCATTAGCTGCAAAGATCACGCATGTACCATCCATGTATCTATCCGAGCTGGACGGTCCGCAGAAGGGCTTTCGCCAAGCGGCCATCGACGGTCATATCGAGATCGGCCGTCGCTGTCGTGAGCTGGGCGTGGATACCATTGTTGTATTCGATACCCACTGGCTGGTGAACGCCAACTACCACATCAATTGTGGCGCCCACTTCAAAGGTAACTACACCAGTGGTGAGCTGCCTCACTTCATCTCCAATATGAAGTTTGAATATGACGGGAACCCTGAGCTGGGCAAACTGCTGGCCGCCGAATGCAATGCTCAGGGCGTGGAAACACTGGCGCATGACAAGACCACCCTCGATCCTGAGTACGGCACTCTGGTACCGATGCGCTATATGAACGAAGACCGCCATTTCAAGGTAATCGCAGTCTCTGCAATGTGTACCGTGCACTACCTGAATGACAGTGCCCGTCTGGGCTGGGCAATGCGCAAGGCGATCGAAGAGCACTACGACGGCACCGTGGCCATTTTTGCCAGCGGCTCGCTGTCTCACCGCTTTGCCCAGAACGGTCAGGCACCGAAGTTCGCCACCATGACTTGGTCTCCGTTCCTGGAACGCCTGGATCACAGCGTGGTTCGGATGTGGGAAAACGGCGAGTGGGAAGACTTCTGCGAAATGCTTCCCGAATACGCCGTAAAAGGCCACGGTGAAGGCTTTATGCACGACACTGCCATGCTGCTGGGCGCACTGGGCTGGTCCGAGTACGACCAGAAAGCGGAAGTACTGACCCCTTACTTCGGCAGCTCAGGGACTGGCCAGATCAACGCTGTATTCCCGGTATCTAAGGTCAGCGGCGACAAGGTTCCTGCTCCGCAGGCTTCCGCCACCGAGTCCTTTATTCCCGGTTCAAGCCGCCTCTGAGGGTAGGCGTCGGAGACCAATACGGCCTGCGGCTTGATCCGAATTCAACATCACGCAGATTGTTTTTTGATCAACAATCTGCGTCGGTCCTGAGCTGTGCTAATTCTGGTTAAATATAGAAAAGTGCAATAATAAACCAGAATTTCACATTTTCTGCACAAGCTTAGCTCCGCATAATTGAGTCAGAACTTCATGGATCATTATCAAAGCTATTGTTCGGGTAACAGCTCGAAGGCCATCACATACGGATAAAAAAAGCGGATTCATATAAGAAGCAGGGCAAACCGGTCTCGATATCATCCGGCCGCACCCAGAAAACAAAAAGGAGAAGTAACAATGCAGTTTCACCATCACGGATACATATCCAGCGACCCGAGAATCGAGAAGGCGTCCGGTACGGGCATTGATCGCCCCGAAACGCTACCGGATGTTGTGGATGTTCTTATCGTCGGCAGCGGGCCTGCCGGCGTGATTGCCGCCGCTCAGTTGGCGAAGTTCCCGAACATCACTACCCGAATCATCGAACGGCGCCCCGGACGACTGGAAATCGGCCAGGCCGACGGCATCCAGGCACGCAGTGTCGAGACATTCCAGGCGTTCGGTTTTGCCAAAAGAATCACCGCCGAGGCCTACCGTATTACCGAGATGGCTTTTTGGGCCCCAGACGCCAATAACCCGGCGCACATTACCCGTTCCTCGGTAGCGCCGGATGACGCCACCGGTGAAATCAGCGAGTTTCCCCACCTAATCGTCAACCAGGCCAGGGTTCTTGATTACTTCGCCGAGTTCGCCAGAAACGCGCCCGCCCGACTGACCCCCGACCAGGGTTTGGAATTCGTGGGGTTGGTGATTCACGACGGCGACGACTATCCCGTCGAAGTAACATTGCGCCATACCGCGGGCGACAAGGAAGGCCAGGAATGCACGGTGAAGGCCAAATACGTCGTCGGTTGCGATGGCGCGCGCAGTCGCGTTCGTGAATCGATTGGCCGCAAGCATATCGGCGCGGTCTCGAATCATGCATGGGGTGTCATGGATGTGCTGGCTAACACCGACTTCCCGGACATTCGCACCAAATGTGCCATTCAGTCATCAACCGGTGGCAGTATTTTGCACATTCCCCGCGAAGGCGGTCACCTGTTCCGGATGTACGTCGACCTCGGCGAAGTCGCCAAGGATGATAACCACCAGGTACGCCAAACCACTCTGGAAACCACCATCGCCAAGGCCAACAAGATCCTGCACCCCTATACTCTGGAGGTGAAGAATTGCGCCTGGTACACCGTCTACGAAGTTGGCCACCGAGTGACCGACAAATTCGATGACGTCGCCCCCGGCGAAGAGGGCTCCCGGACTCCACGGGTCTTTATCACCGGTGACGCCTGCCACACCCATAGCGCCAAAGCTGGTCAGGGCATGAATGTCTCCATGCAGGACGGTTGGAACATCGCCTGGAAGCTGGGCCATGTACTTTCCGGCATCGCGCCCGAATCTCTGCTCGAGACCTATTCGAGTGAACGCCAGGTTGTCGCGCAGAACCTGATTGACTTTGATCGGGAATGGTCGACCTTGATGGCCAAGCCCGCCGAGGAGTTCGACAACCCACAAGAACTGGCAGAGTTTTATGTCAAAACCGCGGAATTTCCCGCTGGCTTCATGACCGAATACCAGACGTCAATGATCACTGGCACCACAGAACACCAGAATCTGGCCACCGGCTTCCCCGTTGGCAAGCGGTTCAAATCGGCGCGGGTAATGCGGGTTTGCGATGGCAATGATGTCCACCTGGGCCACCATGCCACCGCCGATGGGCGTTGGCGGATCTACGCCTTCGCCGACAAGGCCCGTCCCGGGGAAGATTCCCGTTTGTCTGCCTGGGCGGAATGGCTCTTCAGCTCACCCGACTCGCCGGTTGTGAAGTACACCCCCGAGGGCTGGGATCTGGACAGCATCTTCGACGTCAAGGTGATCTACCAACAACCCCATGGCGAGGTCGAATTCGGCCCGAAAATCCCGGCCATTTTTGCGCCAAAGGTGGGGCCCTTCCAACTGACCGCCTATGAAAAAGTATACGCCATCGACCCGGAGGTCGACATCTTCGAAACGCGCGGTATCGACAGAAACGGGGCCGTTGTCGTAGTGCGACCTGACCATTATGTTTCGCAGGTGCTCTCATTTAGTGACGTTGATGAGCTTGCCACGTTCTTCGACGGAACCCTGCACCGCCGCTCCCGGTGATCGAGGCGGCGGTGAAAATAAACAACCGCCGCGCTTACTGCATCTGTGTCAGCCCGGATACCGGGCTGACACAGATGCGCTCCATCACATCCCCAGATATGCCTCACGCACTTTCTCGTTACTCAGCAGCTCACGACCAGAGCCTTCTATGACCACTCGGCCAGTCTCCAGCACGTAACCACGATCGGCAAGCGCAAGTGCCTGGGAGGCATTTTGCTCCACCAGAAAGATGGTCATGCCTTCGTTTTTAAGCTCTTTGACGATGTTGAAGATCTCTTCAATGATCAGCGGTGCAAGCCCCATGCTGGGCTCGTCCAGCAGCAACAGCCTGGGCTTGGCCATCAGCGCACGGCCCATGGCCAGCATCTGCTGCTGGCCGCCGGACAGTTCGCCCGCCAGGTTGCGGCGCTTCTGACGAAGTATGGGAAACTTCTCGTACATGCGCTCAATGTCGTCTTCCACTTCCGGGCTGCGTCCACGGGTGTAGGCGCCCAGCAGCAGATTGTCCTCAACGCTCAGATCTTTGAACACCTGCCGGCCTTCGGGTACCTGAACAATGCCACTGGCAACCCGCCTATCCGTACTGACTTTCAGCAGGTCTTTACCCTCGAAGGTAATGCTGCCGCTGTCTGTCGGCTGCAGGCCAGAGATCGTCATCAGCAGTGTCGACTTGCCCGCACCGTTGGCGCCGACCAAGGAAACGATTTCACCACTGTTGATGCGGATATCAACGCCGTGGAGCGCTTCGATCTGGCCATACGAGGTCTTCAGGCCCTTGATCGTCAGCATTTCCTCAGTAGCGTGCTGTGCAGTCCTGCGCGGTGCGTGACGCAGCCCCAGGCCACCCAGACGCTCCGGCGTGTAACTCACGATGCGATGGCGCAGCTCACGGAATTCATCCCGCACCCGTTCGCCAAACAGCGGATCGTTAGCCTGGTCACGGGATTCAATAATCAGGTGCCAGTCGTCTTCACTCAGAAGTTTGCGTGCCCGGGGTATGACAACGCCTTCCTCTTTTTTGATGTGCTTGCGCAAAGCTTCAGTAAACCGTGCCAGTGCGTGACTGAAGTCTTCCCGGCCATCGGGCCAGCGTTCCATACATACCATCAGCAGATGGCGCAGCTCGTTGAGCTTCTGGTCGCCAATCACGTAACCGTGCGCGAGCTTGTCCAGCAACGGCTTGGTTTCCGGGGACTTTTCCCCCAGCACACGGTACAGCACGATTTCCTCGGGAGAGCTGTGCACACGCCGCGCAAAGTGCTGGACGTAATCGAAAATATTGTTGAACAGCGTTTCATCGGGCTGCTGCTCATTAATGTTCATGTCGTGCTGGAGCTGATCCAGCAAGTCCAGTATGCGCCACAGGGACTGGTGTTCCTGAACGATCGTGTTGATGGCTTGCAGGCTGTAGCTGTCTTCAGACGCAACGTTGGTCGGTGTTTGTGTCATTATGGTTATCCCTCGCTCCGTTTAACCGCCCAGATAGGCTGCGATCACGTCAGGGTTTGCACGAATCTGTTCCGGCGTGCCTTCCGCCAGTACGCGCCCGTAGTTAAGCACCAGCAAACGGTCGGAAATACCCATCACCAGCTTCATGTCATGCTCTACCAGCATCACGGTAATGCCCTGTTCTGCAATCTTACGGATCAAATCCTCCAGCGCGGCCGTCTCCACTGCGTTCAGACCAGCGGCCGGCTCATCCAGCAAAACGACGTTCGGCTCTGCGGCCAGCGCTCGGGCAATCTCCAATCGCTTCAACGCGCCGTAAGACATGGCTGAAGCTTCGGTATTGACGTATTCGCCACAACCGACAAACTCCATTAACTCAGCGGATTTCTCACGCGCGGCTTTTTCACCCCGGGTGAGCGCAGGCAAACGGAACAGTGTGGTGAGCAGATTGCTTTTCAGGGTCAAGTGCCGGCCCAGCATCACGTTTTCAATGGCCGTCATGTTCATACAGATCTGCATCTGTTGGAACGTGCGGCACATGCCCCGTTCTGCCAACTGGTTGGGCTCAAGCTTCGCGATGCTTTCGCCGTTCAGCTTCACTTCGCCACTGGTGGGCGTGTACAGGCCCGTGATCAGATTGAACAGGGTGGTTTTGCCGGCGCCGTTGGGGCCGATAACCGAATACACCTGACCGGCATCAACCGAGAAGCTCACGCCTTCAACGGCGTGTACGCCACCAAAAGCCTTTGACAGATTATTGACTTCTACCAGAGCGGTCATGCGTCACCTCCGGCAGACTTGGAGCGTCGTTTTTTTACGAAATTAGCAGCGGTTGGCAGTAAACCTTTGGGCATGAAGATCATGGTCAGCATCAGGATCAGGCCAAACAACACCATTTCCATCTCCTGAAAATCCGCCAGTAATTGCGGCAGCAGCTCCAGTACCACAGCGCCAATGATTACCCCGATAGTCGAACCCATACCACCCAGAACCACCATGGTGATCAACAAAATAGAAAAGTCGAAGCTGGCCACAGAAGGCGTAATAAAGCCCTGAAAGTGTCCATAAAGCCCCCCCATCACACTGGCGTATACCGCGGAGATCACGAACACCAAGCTTTTGTACTTTGCGGTGTTCACACCCACCACACTGGCCGCGACTTCCGAGCCGTGCACCGAGCGCAAAGCGCGTCCGATAGGCGAATCAATCAGGTTCTGAGCCAACCACACAGCAACCAGAAGCACCACGACCGCAAACAGGTACCAGGCCAGGTCGCCGCCGATATCCATACCGAACAGCGAATACTGGCTAAAGGGGCTGAGTTCCCAACCAAACACATCAAACGGGGGGACCGGCATGCCGTCGGGGCCGCCTGTTGTTTCCCGTTCGTTGTTCAGAATAATGGCAATAATGAAACCCACGGCCAGAGTGGCCATGGAAAGGTAATGGCCTTTCAGGCGCAGAATCGGGCGACCAACAACCCACGCAATTATGGCCACGACAACGGCCCCGACCACCAGGGCAGGAATGGCAGACCAGCCGTAGGTGCTGGTCATGATGGCGCTGAAATAGGCACCTAGCCCAAAAAAGCCCGCATGGCCCAGACTGATCTGGCCAGCAAAGCCCACCAGCAGGTTGAGGCCAACCACAGCGCCGGCGATCAACGCTATTTGAGTAGCTAGGCCATAATGAAACGGATTAGAGAGAAACAGTGGCAGAGCAAACGCCACAACGGCCAGGAACACCAAGCCTCTGAGTCGGAATCGCGAAAATCGAGCCATCATCACACCCGCTCCACAACTTTGGCGCCAAACAGGCCCCGTGGCATGAAGAACAGCACCACAAGAATCATTGAGAAGGCCACCGCATCCTTGTAGTCAGACGACAGGTAACCAGCAGCCATAGCTTCAACCACACCAAGGGCCAGACCGCCGACGACGGCACCCATACCGCTGCCCAGGCCACCAATGGCCGCTGCCACAAAGCCTTTCAGCCCGAGGATAATGCCAATGTCATAAGAGGTGAAGGTAATCGGTGCCACCACAATACCGGCTATCGAGCCCAGCAATGCAGACACCATGAACGCCAGCATCAACACGACCTGGGTACGAATACCCACCAGGCGAGCGGCATCTTTGTTCATCGAGGTAGCAAGAATCGCCTTGCCGGTCAGCGTGCGGGTAAAGAAGTACACCAACGCTGCAACAAGAACCGCGCCAACACCCAGCACCCACAGGCTCTGGCTGTTCAGCACGGCTCCAAAAATTTCAATAGGTTCATCGCTGCTAAAGTTAGGCATAACGTGGTATTCCTTGCCCCAAACCAGCTGGGCCAGGCCACGAATAAAGATAGATGCACCGATGGTAATGATAATCAGCGTAACGACATCCGCGTTTTTAGCGGGTGCAATAGCCAGGCGTTGAAGAGCAATGCCCAGCAAACCTGCCAGAACCACAGCAAGTACCACAGCGAGCAGCATGGGCACACCCATGGCGGTCAAAGATACGGTCGCCATACCGCCAATCATCAGGAACTCACCCTGGGCAAAGTTGATCACATGGCTGGCGTTATAAATCAGGGTGAAGCCCAGAGCGATCAGGGCATACGTGGCACCAATAGTGATACCGGTAAACAGGTACTGCAGGAATTCAGAGAACATAATCAGGTCCGCTTGCGCAGCGGCTGGCAGCCACCCCGAAGGGAGGCTGCCAGCCTGTGGTACGGATGAGAATAGGCTTAGTTAATCAACTTCCAGCCGCCATCCTTAACCTCGAGGATACGGAAGGAATCGGCGCTCAGGCCGTTGTGATCGTCGGCCGACATATTGAACGTACCGGTTACGCCCACATGACCCTGAATGCTCTCAAGAGCATCACGCACAGCTTCTTTATCTGTGCTACCAGCTTTCTCAATGGCTTCAACGGCCAGCATCAGACCATCATAGGCATAGGCACCAAAGGTAGACACCTTGGCGTTCCAGCGCGCTTCGTACTCACTTTTGTAGGCTTCAACTATCGGCTTTTGCGGGTCGGACTCTGGCAGGGAGTCAGGTACCAGCAGCGGTGACGCAGGCAATCTCAGGCCTTCTGCGCTGCTACCTGCCAGATCGAGGAAACCATCAGAGGCAACACCGTGCGACTGATAGAACGGAAGCTCTATACCCAGCTGGGCATAGTTACGGGTAACAATGGCCGGACCCTGACCAAAGCCGAAGTTAATAATGGTCTGCACACCTTTGGCGCCGCGGATATTGGTGAGCTGCGCCGTCATATCGGTATCAGAACCGCTGTAGGTTTCGTCAGCAACAATCTCGATTCCGCCCATTTCCTTGGCCGCTGCGAGGGTTTGCTCGCGCCCGGAGCTGCCAAAGCCACCGGTGCCAGAAATCAGACCAACCTTGGTCAGGCCGCGCTCTTTCATATCATTCAGGACGCGCTCTGCCGCCATACGGTCAGTTTGCGGGGTCTTGAAAACCCACTTTTTAACCGGAGTGGTAATAACAACAGCACCCGCCAGCGAAATAAAGGGAATCTGCGCCTGCTCAACCATCGGAACAGCCGCCATGGTGGCGCCTGTGGTACTACCGCCTACAATAATATCTACCTTGTCTGAACGGATCAACCGGCTTGCAAAGTTGCGGGCCTTGGAGGCGTTGCCTGCGTCATCGTAATGAATAAGCTCGAGTTGACGACCCAGAACACCGCCGTCTTTATTGATTTTTTCAACATACATTTCCAGAGTTTTCAGCTCCGGATCACCCAGAAAAGAGGCTGGGCCGGTAACCGCAAGAAAGGAGCCAATACGTATAGGCTCAGCCGCCTGAACGTTCATTGCCAACAGGCCGACCGCCGCAATGGCCGCAAACTTACTTGCACGACGCGTGATATTTTTGAACATTGTTGTTGTTCTCCCAAGTGTAGTCAGGGCATTTTGGTTTTTTGGCCCCCCGAATTTCCGAAAACAGAACGATTTTTCCCGCAGAGACGACACTTTTCCGTATCACGTGTGCCCTGACAGCGTCCTATTCTCAGCGCAGCGTGACAAACATTAGTCTATCGCCGCCATTACTGGCTATCCGCCATCTCAATAATACGATACCGTTGACGGATATCAATGGAAAATATTGTATCACTAAACTGGTGTCAACTGAGGACTGCATTCAGGCACATACTTTTACAACAACCTATACCAATGTATTAGTAAATGAGTGCCTTTTGGCATTTTCTCGTGAGCACCCGGCACATTTCGCCAACAGCAGGGCGAATAGTCTTGAAGAGATAAGAGAATTATGTCTGCAAAACATCAGCTTGAAAGCCTGATCCGGGACTTCCAGAAAAAGCGCCCTTTACGCGCAGGGTCCCTGATCATTACAACCTACGGCGACATTATTCATCCGCGCGGCGGTAACGTCTGGCTGGGCAGTCTGATGAAGTTGCTGACGCCCATGGGCGTCAGCGAGCGACTTGTCCGCACTTCAGTCTACAGATTAGTTCAGGACGGCTGGCTGCAAGCTGAAAAAGTAGGCCGGTGCAGTTACTACAGTGTCACCGGAGCCGG
>Ga0075530_1000551_pt1 | contig 17695 bp, 20 predicted proteins | sample NGEPerD_2_FD_75101 | JGI IMG/M metagenome (GOLD analysis project Ga0075530, IMG submission 75101) | Arctic peat soil microbial communities from the Barrow Environmental Observatory site, Barrow, Alaska, USA - NGEE PermafrostL1-D | ecosystem: Environmental > Terrestrial > Soil > Wetlands > Peat ... | reverse complement strand
CCAGATATTCCGGATGCACCCGCACGGCCAGCACTTCCTCGTAATAGCTGCGGTTGAACACGCCGATGCGGCCGCGCTCCGGTAGACAGCGCGTGGTGCGCCACAGAAAATCGTGATCCAGTTCTTGCGCGGACGGTTGCTTGAAACTGTATACCTGACACCCGGCAGGATCGACGCCGCTCATGACTGCGCGTATTGTGCCGTCCTTGCCCGCTGCGTCCATCGCCTGAAAGATCAGCAACACCGCATACCGATCGTGCGCGTAAAGCATTCGCTGCAACTCGCTCAAGCCGTCGATTTGTTCGGCGAGCGCTTTTTTGTATAACTTTTTATCCTGTCGCATCCCTGGCGGCCGGGTCGACAGGCTGGCGCGCGGGAATTTGCCGTCGAAAGGCACTAAATATGGGCTGGAGATCGCTTCGAACACTGGTTCCACTCCAAACAAAGTTATTGTCGACCTTACTGTCCACGCCCAAGTAACCGCGCGCCCAATCGCATGCCCTTTTCTAAAGCGCTTGACGTACTCACCGCGGTCGTGGCCTTCAGATACCTTAGAGAATGGACCAGTGTTGGCTCTATATACTGATAGCCAAAATAGTCCATCAGATGCCTGTGCTTATCCAGCACTGCATTAATATTCTCGATGTCCCTTGGTGACAGCAGATCGATTTTTTCCTGGTTCAAGTTGCGAATCTTCTGGTTACTGGGCTTGTTAATCGAACGTGCCTTAAACGATGGCGTTATGTCGATATCCTGCAAATCGGGTAGAAACACCAAGATCCGCCTCTTCACCGCCGCCGGATCGTCGGCAAAAGCCTCGTAGGTAAAATGCGTCACGTTTTTCAATCCTTTGATATTTCGCAACTGGTAATTCGCACACTCGACCCAAAACTCAGCCGACTCTTCTATGCGGGAGCCTTGATGCCGGCGCCTGCGGCCTTCGCAGAACGCATACGGATTGCGCATTATGACGATGAAATAAGAGGGGTGGAAAACCTTCTCTATTTCTAACGCCCAGACGATGTTCGGCGGGCTCTTCTCCAGCAGGATTGGCTTGCTCATGTCCCATGCGCGTTCCCACTTTTCCTTGATTTCCGCCCATGGAAATTTTTTGTGCGGATCCCAGGGTTTGTTGTCCCGCATGATTGGCCGCACACCATCCATCGACTGACCCTCTGTTGGATGAGCAGACGTGACTGGCGACGTGGCCAGCAAGCGCCACAACACGGTGGAACCGCAGTACGGGGGAGAAAGTACGAACAGATATGTACGCATGGCTTTGTTCTCGCGAAAGCGTTCGAGACGTGATCCGCGCGATAATGTGGATTATCATGCACGGGACAGATTGCGTCCGTAAAAAATTTCAGACATCTCGCGCCGTATACGGTGTTCGATGATCCTCTCCTCCTTCTTTGAAAAATCGCTCTTGCCCTGGCCGAACAGGTAGTCGTCGAGGTCGTAGTCTTTCAGGATCATCTTGGTGTGAAAGATCTTCTCCTGATAAACGTTCACATCGATCATCTGGTAACGGCGCTTGGTCTCTTTCGCCAGAAAATTCTGAATTGAATTAATCTTGTGATCTATAAAGTGTTTTTTGCCGCGCAGATCGCGCGTAAACCCGCGCACGCGGTAATCCATAACGACAATATCTTCGTCGAAAGACTGGATCAGATAGTTGAGCGCGCGCAGCGGCGATACCCGGCCGCAGGTGGAGACATCGATATCCGCGCGGAAGGTCATCACGCCCTTGTCGGGATGGCTTTCCGGATAGGTGTGCACGGTGATGTGGCTTTTGTCCAGGTGCGCCACTATCGCCTCCGGCAACGGGCCCGGCGTCGGTGTGTCGGCGGTCTGCTCCGGCTGCGGGAGCACCTCGTCATCTTCGGCGATCAGCATCGTGACACTGGCGCCCTTCGGGTGGTAGTCCTGCGTGGCCGTGTTCAGCACGGTCGCGCCGATCATGTGGGCGACGTCGTTTAATATCTGCGTCAGCCGGTCCCCGTTATACGCCTCGTCGATGTATTCGATGTACTCGTCGCGGTGCCGCTCGCTGGTCGCGTAGCAGACGTCGTAGAAATTGAAACTTAAAGATTTGGTGAGATTGTTGAATCCGTAAAGCTGCAGCTTCTTGTCGAGCTTTTTTGATTTCATGGGCATCTCCGGATAACGGGCGACGTTCTGCCGATGCACGCGTTTTGTCAGGGTGTTATGGAGTGCGCGAAAAGCTGGCGCGGATAATGCCCGATTGGGCCGCGGGCGTAAACCCGTAGCGACCGCGGACTTAAGCTCGCGTCCGCCGCTTCGCATTTAGCGAGCGCGCGGCGCGGAGGCGGATCTCACGCACACATCTGCGCAATGGGCGGATGATGGATCATCTGCACCAGATTGCCTTGCGGATCGCGACAGTAGAAGCTGCGCGCGCCGTCGCGATGCGTGCGCGGCGGCTGCGCGACAGGCACCTCGTGCGCATGCAGGAATTCGAACCAGGCATCTACATCGTCGGCCTTGCGCAGGATAAAACCGATATGATCCAGACGCTGACCCGCGTCGCCAACTTCCTGCACCCGGTGCAACGCCAGATTGTCGCAACCCGAGCTTAGATACAAATTTTCAGCGTCGGGTCGCCACTCGATCGCCATTCCCAGCAGCTTCACGTAAAACTGCTCGCAAGCCGCCATATCGGTGACGTTAAGGGCCACGTGACGCAGCCCACCGGTAGCGGGCGGTCGCTTGATTAATTGATCCATTAATGTTTTGAACTCGTCACTGCGTAACGCCATGCAGGAGAGCATTCCGAATCGAGGATGCCGGAACCTGTCGCGCTCGCACGGCAGTTAAAAGTGTACTGAATTCCGATGCGCTCAGTCCTGAATAAGCTCGTGATCGTGCGTGATTTCAACGCTGTTCGCGAGCATGACGGTAACCGAGCAATACTTTTCCGCCGATAGCGCTACCGCGCGTGTCACCTGCGGCGTGGATAGATTTTTACCGCGCACGGAATAATGAATGTGAATGCGGCTGAACACGGCCGGCACGGCATCCGCGCGCTCGGCCTGGATATCGGCTTCGCACCCCGTGATGTTCTGCCGCGCCTTTTTCAGAATGCTGATCACATCGAATGCCGTGCAACCGCCCAGCCCAAGCAGCACCATTTCCATGGGGCGCGCCGCGAGATCGCGGCCGCCGTGGTCGGGTGGCCCATCCATCACCACGGCATGCCCGCTGCCGGTTTCGCCGACAAAGGTCATGTTGTCCATCCATTTAACACGAACGTTCATCGGATTCCGGTGGCTTTGAGTTAAATCTGGTTCGACAAGCGAGGCGGGGTCACATAGATTCAGACGCTTAAGGGAATCAACTACACCAAGAGGTGCGCCATGTCCGTTCTACCGCTAAAAAAACCCAATCCCAACCCGACGCTGGAGCGGTTTCTGGCGCATTGTCATCGCAGAAAGTATCCGGCGCGCAGCATCATTATTCACGCGGGCGAGCCTTCGGACACACTTTACTATATCACCCGTGGCTCGGTGAGCATAATGATCGAGGACGACGAAGGCCACGAAATGGTGCTCGCATATCTGAACCGCGGGGACTTCTTTGGCGAGATGGGTTTATTCGAATCCGGGCAGCGCACCGCGCTGGTGGTGGCGAAAGAGGAATCCGAACTGGCCGAAATGCACTACTCCCGATTTCGCCATCTCGCCACCTCCGATCCGGAGATCCTGTTCGCTCTGGCCGGCCAAATGGCCAAGCGCCTCAAGCTCAGTAACCGCAAGGTGATCGACCTCGCGCATCTCGACGTCACCGGCCGCATCGCCCACACCCTTATCGAACTTGCGAACCAGCCCACGGCCATTACGCATCCGGACGGTATGCAGATACGCATCACGCGTCAGGAGATCGCCAAAATTGTCGGCTGCTCACGCGAAATGGCCGGCCGGGTGCTGAAGGATATGGCACAGCGCGGGCTGATCACCGCGCGCGGCAAAACCATAGTGGTGCTGGGTACGCGATAATCTTAAGCTCTTGAGTCAACGCATGCCGGCGGGCGCGATCTTAAGGTCGCTCCCGCTACTTACTACGCAAACAGCTCGGCCAGCTTCGCACCCGGATCGTGGACGCGCATACACGCCTCACCGACCAGAAAACAACTAATCCCACCCTTTCGCATGCGCGCGACATCGCCGCGCGAATGGATGCCGCTTTCGGTGATCACCAGCCGTCCGCCATCAATCCTCGGCAGCAACTCAAGCGTCGTATCCAGGTCCGTTTCGAAAGTGTGAAGACTGCGATTGTTGACGCCGATCAATGGCGTATCCAGCGCCAGCGCGCGCTCGAGCTCCTGCGCGTCATGCACCTCCAGCAACGTGTCCATCCGCAGGTCGCGCGCCAGCGCGCACAGTTCGCGCATCATGCCGTCGTCAAGCGCGCCCGCGATCAACAGCACGCAGTCCGCGCTCATCGCGCGCGCCTCGTAGACCTGATACGGATCGATGATGAAGTCTTTGCGCAGGACGGGCAACGAACAGGCCGCGCGCGCCACCCGTAGATCCTCCGCGCACCCTTGAAAATAGTGCTCGTCCGTTAACACCGACAGACAAGTAGCACCGCCGGCTTCGTAGCTCGCGGCGATTGTGGCCGGATCGAAGTCGGCGCGAATCACCCCTTTGCTCGGCGACGCCTTTTTGAGCTCGGCAATCACCGCGGGCCGTCCGCTCTCGACGGTCAGCTGCAGGCGTCCAGCAAAACCCCTCGGCATCTCCGCGTCGTCGATGCGCGCTTGCAGTTCGGCTAAAGGTAATTCGTCGGCGCGCGTTTCAACTTCCTCCGCCTTGGCGGCGAGAATGCGTCTTAAAATATCCGGTGAACTCATTGTGTGATTTCCGCCAATAGCGCCATGCGCCGTCCTGCTTCGCCCGAGGCGATCGCGGCACGCGCAAGCTCCACGCCACGCGCCAGATTTTCCGTCACATCGGCTGCATAAAGCGCCGCGCCCGCGTTCAGCATGATCGTATCCCGCGCCGGGCCGGGTCGATTATCCAGAACCGCGCGAATAAGCGCCAGGCTTTCGCTCGCGTTCGCCACGCGCAATGAATCCAGTGATTGCCTTCTCACGCCATAATCCTCAGGATCTATTGTATAAGTGCGAATTTGTCCATCCTGCAGTTCCGCGACCTGAGTTGGCGCGCCGATGCTGATCTCATCCAGACCGTCTTCGGCGTGCACCACCAGCACATGCCGGCTGCCCAAATTGTGCAATACCTTGGCGAGCGGCTCTACCCAGCGCGGCGCGAACACGCCCAGCAATTGATTCGGCGCGCCGGCGGGATTGGTGAGCGGGCCTAGCAGATTGAACAAGGTGCGCGTACCCAGCTCCTTGCGCGGCGCCGCGGCGAAGCGCGCGGCGGCATGATGCGCGGGCGCGAATAGAAAACCTACCCCCGCTTTGTCAATGCAATGCGCGACTTGTTCCGGGCTCAGGTCGATTTTCACGCCCGCGGCCTCCAGCACGTCGGCGCTGCCGCAACTGCTGGACACGGATCGATTGCCATGTTTAGCCACGCGCCCGCCGGCTGCCGCGACTACGAACGCACTCGCGGTGGATACATTGAAAGTGCACAAGCCGTCGCCGCCGGTGCCGCACGTATCGACCAGGTTTTTCGTCGTCACGTCTACCCGCGTCGCTAGTTCGCGCATCACCTTCGCCGCCGCGGCGATTTCCGCCACGGTCTCGCCCTTGGTCCGCAGGCCTGCCAGAAAGCCCCCGATCTGAATGGGTGTCGCGCCACCGGTCATGATCTGGCGCATGACCAACTCCATTTCCTCGCCATCAAGATCGATGCGATCCACGATACGGCCGATGGCCTGCCTGATATCCATTTACGGTCCTGTGCTGGTGCAGCGGCAACTAAGCCCTGCAAACTTGATGTTTTAGAAAATTCCGCAACAGATCGTGCCCATGCCGCGTCAGAATGGACTCAGGATGAAACTGCACGCCTTCCACCGCGAACTGCCGGTGGCGGACGCCCATGATCTCGTCGCGCTCCCCGGCCGGCGTTTGCGTCCAGGCGGTCACTTCCAGACACTCGGGCAGGCTGGTCTTTTCGACCACCAGCGAATGATAACGGGTCGCCTCGAACGGCATGTCCAGACAATTGAATACACTGTCGCCGCGATGGTGAATCATGGACGTTTTCCCGTGCATGATCTCGCGAGCGTGCGCGATGCGCCCGCCAAACGCCTGGCCGATGGCCTGATGACCGAGACACACACCCAGGATGGGCACCCGTCCCGCGAAGCGGCCGATCACCGCCAGCGAGACTCCCGCTTCATTGGGCGTGCACGGGCCGGGCGAGATTACGATGCGTTCAGGCGCAAGCTGCTCGATCTCGTCTACGCTGATCTCATCGTTGCGCGCCACCTTGACCTCCACGTCCAGCTCACCCAGATATTGCACCAGGTTGTAGGTAAAGGAATCGTAATTATCGATCATCAGCAACATGTCATTGATCATTCCCTACGCCGTCGGGCATCATTCACCATAGTCGTTTCAGAAGTAGCGGTCGATGGTAAGCGAAGTGGCCCACGGTAATGAAGTTTGGAGCAAAGCGTACGATGCATTCCCATTTTTTATCGCCTGACAATCGCGTGATTCTCATCTCGGGCGCCAACCGCGGTATCGGCCGTACTATCGCCGCGCGCCTTTATGATAACGGTTACACGCTTAGCCTGGGCGCACGCAAACCCGAGAGCCTGGAGCCGCTGACGGCGCACATGGATGAGTCCCGGGTGCTGACGCACAAGTACGATGCGCGCTCGACGCAGGCGGCCGCCTCATGGGTTACAGCCACTTGCGAAAGATTTGGTCGTTTGGACGGGGTCGTGAACAACGCCGGAGTCATGCATGCCTTCGATGTGGAAAGCGGTGACGAGTCCAGGCTCGATGAAATGTGGGACGTGAACACCAAGGCGCCGTGGCGTCTGGTCCGCGCCGCATTCCCGCACCTCAAGCAAAGCGGCGCGGGGCGGGTCATCAATATCGTGTCATTGTCGGGAAAACGTGTGAAAAGCGCGGGTGTAACCGGCTATGCGATGACCAAGTACGCGCTGGACGCGCTGACCCACGGGATTCGGTACGCAGGATGGGAACATGGCATCCGCGCCACCGCCATCTGTCCCGGCTTCGTCTCGACCGACATGACATCCGAAGTGGATGCGATCCCGCGAGAAAATATGATCCCGCCGGAGGCAGTTGCCGAGCTGGTCGCCACGGTTCTCGCGCTACCCAACGCCGCGTCGGTAAGCGAGTTGGCGGTCAATTGCGTGCTGGAACATACATTTTAAGCGATAGCAGACAAAATCCGTCCGCGGAGCCATGGGCTGCCGCGGACGGGTCGCACCTGTCGTAATCGCTCACGCATGAGATTGATCACGCATAATCAATCACGGACAGGGGGCGAACTCGCACGTCGGTGGCTGACGGCCGACATATGAGCCATCCGGACACGATTTTGCCTCCTGCGTGCATGCGACCTGATCATCTGCATCGCAGTTCGCCGTGGGCACCACCAGATAAGCCGTGGTCCCCGGCCTGGGATGAACGGATCGCAACTGTTTCACAAGTGCGGTGAGCTTGTCCGATTCTATGATAGGCGCCACCTGAGCGCACGCGGAAAAGCCGCCCTCAATCCCGTAGCCCGTGACGATAAACCGATCAATCACGCCATTGCCTACGGCGTGTCCGATGACTTGTCGGACCGTGTCCACGGCAGCCACATCGGCCGGCGGACCAATACCGTATATTGCGACCTCAATCGCGCGATTCTTCCCAAACGTTGGCGGTCTGATCGCCATCGCCAGCCCCGCCAGCACGACATACATTAATTTTTTCACGCGTCCCCCCTCGAAGTATTCAAGCCCCAAAGCGCTACCGTAGCCGCGTATGCCGGACTTTCGGCTGTACGCTGACCACTCACGTGCGAGTTTACACCCGCATCGCGCAGACCGCGTTATGGCACAGTGTCGCTGAACACGACCAAATCAACGCCCTTCGCGTCGACTGGGCAAAAAGGATCTGGCAAGACGCCAGCATATCCGGCGGATTCCAGACAAAAAAAAGCCCCGCGTACGCGGGGCTTCCAATATCAGACCTTCCCTGGTCTTCATCGTAGCCGGCTCCTGCCGGCTTGCCGTAACGGTTTAAATCTCGACTGCGACAGGGTTTGTCGCAACCCGAATCTATCTTTACCTATGCAGCTTTCTTCGCCTTGTTCTTGACATCGCGCGTGGTGGACTCCACACGCGTACTGACTTCTTCCCAACCATCGACAGTGACCTCAATAGCCTCTTTGATGGTATCAGCGTACCGCTGACCGTGCGTCTTGACCAAATCAGCCTGCGCGGATGCAAATTCGCGCGGGTCCCTCATCTTGCCTAACGTCTGCAGCTGATCGTTTGAGACCTCGAACGCCTGCTGGATAAGATTCTGCTGTATACCGCCGAGCCGTTGCAGGGTATTCATTTGCACTTCCGCGATGCTCTGGAAAGCGCCAAACATGGAGCGGCTGATATCCTGGGCCTGGTCGGTGAGTTGTGTGACGTTGTCGTTAGTTGCCATGGTTTATTTCTCCTAAGTGTGGTTTGGAAGAGACCGTCTGGCCTTATCTGCTTTTGTTGCGTTGCACCATAACGCTCATGGCGCGGCCTGTCAAGGGCATGCTTCTATCAATTTTGCGGCGCGAACCGCAGGTAGGGCAGGTCACTGCGAATTGAGTCCACAAACGTCCCGCGCCGCTTGCTGACTCTGGCGGCGCGTTCGAACATAGCACTGAACTGCGTTGATCGAAATGATGAAGCATGGCGCCCACCCAATGGCAGCGGCGTAACATAAGCCTGACGTACGCCACTTGTTGCGACATGTTTTGACGCACTACCGAGTGATACTGATCTTCCAGATCACCAAGGAGATCAGCATGCCGCGCCATCGCTTTGCCCCTGGTTACTTTTCTGCCAGTGAAGTACCCGCGCTCGTCCGGCTGTGGCTGCTGCGGTTGCTGATGCCGCTGAACTGCCACCGCGACTTCATCGGGACGCACGGTTTTCAAAGCGACAGTCTGGCGGAAATAATCGGGCTGGGCGCATGGGTGGACTCCTCGTTATGCGATTTCGACCCGAAGCTCGTGCGCGCGGAGTTGAAGCGAAATTACGGCGATAGCGCGCACAAGCTGCGCAACGCGAAACCGCCGGCGGCGTTAGCCTCGAACGTCAGGCGGCTTGCGAAACTGGTCGGGCTCTGCGCCACGGACTGCCGCGTGCTGGAGTTCGCGGTGCTGATCCACAGCGAGCGCCTGCTCGACGAGGCGGCCGACTGGCTTGGCAATATCTCGTCGGTGAAGGTCTATCGCGCGCTGTCGCTGTTGCTGGACATTCCGGAGAGCGACATCCGCGCGTCGCTGTGCGCGCAAGGGATTCTCACCCGCTCCGGGCTGGTGTCGGTGGATCGCAATGGTAATTCCACCCTGCGCGGGAAGCTCGATCTGCTCTCGGAGCGCTTCGCCGACCTGATGCTCTCGCAAGCGAGCGATCCGGTCACGCTGCTTAAGAATACTGTGGCGCCTTGCAGTCTGCCGATCCTCACAATCGACGATTACAGCCACATCGCAAAATCGCTGGATTTGCTGCGGCCGTATCTGCGCACCGCACGCAAACAGCGCCGCACTGGCGTGAACGTCTTTCTGTATGGCGATTCCGGCACCGGCAAGAGCCAGTTAGCGCGGGTGCTGGCGCAGGAACATAAATGCGAGTTGTTCGAGGTCGCGAGCGAGGACGAAGACGGCGACCCGGTGGATGGTTCGCGCCGGCTGCGCGCCTTTCGCGCCGCGCAGAGTTTCTTCGCGCAGCGGCGCGCGCTGATCCTGTTCGACGAGGTGGAAGACGTGTTCAACGACGGCGACCGCTTCTTCGGCCGCAAGAGTACCGCGCAGACGCGCAAGGCGTGGATCAACCGGGCGCTGGAAGAAAATCCAGTGCCTACCCTGTGGCTATCCAATTCCATCGCCTGCCTCGACCCGGCCTTCATTCGCCGCTTCGACATGGTCATCGAAGTGCCCGTGCCGCCCAGACGTCAACGCGAGCGCATCGTCCGGAATCTCTGCGGCGACATGCTCACCGACCACGCGGCGCGGCGCATCGCCGAGGCCGAAGCGCTCGCGCCGGCGGTCATCGATCGGGCCGCGAAGGTCGTGCGCGCCGTACGCGGAGACCTTCGCGCCAACAACGTTGTTGGCGCGATCGAGCATCTGGTAAACAGCACGCTGGAGGCGCAGGGTCACGCGTCGCTTACACGCGACGACGCAAATCGCTTGCCGGACTTTTACGATGCGGACTTCATCAACGCAAGCGTCAACCTCGCAACCATCGCCGAAGGACTCGAGCGCGCACGTCGCGGCCGGCTGTGTCTTTACGGTCCGCCCGGCACCGGCAAGACCGCGTTCGGCCGCTGGCTCGCCGCCAGGCTGGACATCGGCCTGCACGTCAAAAGCGCGTCCGAACTGCTCTCGATGTGGGTAGGCGGCACCGAACAGAACATCGCGCGCGCGTTTCGCGACGCCGAGCGGGATGGCGCGCTGCTGCTGATCGACGAACTCGACAGCTTTCTGCAGGACCGGCGCGCGGCGCGGCATTCGTGGGAAGTAACGGCGGTGAACGAGATGCTGACGCGCATGGAAAGCTTCCCCGGCGTGTTCATCGCCACCACCAATCTGATGCACGGAATCGACCAGGCCGCGTTACGTCGCTTCGATCTCAAGACGAAGTTCGATTACCTTCGCCACGAGCAGGCCTGGGCGCTGCTGGAACGCCAGTGCGCTGCGCTTTCGCTGCGCTCACCGGAGACCGCGCTGGGGGCGCAAATCGCCAGACTCAACGTGCTCACACCCGGCGACTTCGCCGCCGTCGCGCGTCAGCACCGTTTCCGCCCCCTCGAATCCGCCACCGCGTTCGTCCGCGCGTTGCAACAGGAATGCGCGCTGAAAGAGGATCATCGCAGCACGATCGGTTTCACGTGAGCACTTGCATCGGCAAAGGTGTGAGGTGCGCCGCGCGCACCGTGCGACAGCCCCGCGTACGCACAGCGCACCCTACGAGTGACTTCGCATAATGTATTTGTAGGCTGGATAGAGCGAAGCGACAAAATCGTCAGGAACGATTTTGAACCGCTGAAAGCGGGCCCGGAGGGCGCAAGCTAGGGATGGCGTGCGTACACCCAGCATGCGCCTTTCAAACAAGCCACCGCCGTTGATGAGGGACACCATGCACGGTCTTTCCAAATCCAGACTCCTGTACCACCGCCAGTGTCCGAAGCGACTTTGGCTGCACGTCAATCGTCCGGATCTCGCGGAGCACTCCGCCGCGGCGGACGCTCGAACGATGGCCGGTCAACAGGTAGGAGAAACCGCGCGCCGGCCGACGACGCCCCGTGTTCGAGGCCACGTTTCAGGCTGGCGGCGTGCTTGTCCGCGCCGATCTGCTGCTGCCCGCGCGCGGCGGCTATCGACTCACCGAAGTCAAATCCACGGCCAGCGTAAAAGCCCAGCACCTTGAAGACGCCGCGATACAGGCCTGGGTCGCGCGCCGCGCGGGGCTTTCGATCACCCGAGTCGAAATCGCGCACATCGACACGTCGTTCGTCTACCCTGGCGGCGAGGATTATGAGGGCCTTTTTGCTCACGCCGACGTGTTAGCCGAAGCGAACGGGCGCGCGAAGGAGATTCCGAAATGGGTCAAAGCCGCCCGCCACACGCTGGACGGCGATGAACCCGAAATAGAACCGGGCCCGCAGTGCAAAGATCCGCACGAATGCCCGTACATCGCATACTGTTCGCCGCGACAGGACGACGCCTATCCGCCGGAAATTCTGCCGCGCGGCGGTGCGCTGGCGGCCCAGCTTCGCGCGGAAGGCTATGCCGACCTGCGCAAGGTGCCGAAGAAGCGCCTCACCAATCCGAATCACGTACGCGTGTGGCGCGTGACCAAAAGCGGCAAAGCCGAACTCAATCCTGCCGCGCGCGAGAAACTGGAAGCGCTGGATTATCCGCGGCGTTATCTCGATTTCGAGACAATTAATTTTGCCGTGCCCGTGTGGAAAGGAACGCGTCCGTACAGCCAGGTGCCGTTTCAGTGGTCGTGTCACGTGGAGCAGCGCAACGGCAAGGTGGAACATCGGGCGTTTCTTGCCGATGGATCGAACGACCCGCGCCGCGCCTTCGCCGTGTCCCTGGTCGATGCGCTCGCCACGCACGGACCCATCATCGTTTATAACGCGACATTCGAGCGCGGCCGCATGCAGGAACTGGCGGCGGCATTTCCGCGCCTGGCGACCGCGTTGAACGCCGCCATCGCGCGCATCGTGGACCTGCTGCCGATCGCGCGTGAGCATTATTATCATCCCGAAATGCGCGGCTCGTGGTCGCTCAAGGCCGTATTGCCGACCGTGGCGCCGGAACTCGCTTACGACAATCTGGAAGTCGCCAACGGCGGCATGGCGCAGCAGGCATTCGCGGAAATTTTACATCCACATACCTTGCCTGCGCGCCGCCAAAAACTGCGGGAGGCTTTGCTGACCTACTGCGAACGTGACACGCGGGCGATGGTTACGATCGCGCGTTTTCTCGCGACCGGGAGAAAACCGCGTGCCCTACGATAAGACCCGTCGCACCCTGGCGCGGCAGTGGGAACTTCTGAAACTGCTGCCCACGCGCGGCGTTGGCAAGACCGCCAAGGAACTCTCGGAGGCGCTGAACGAAGCCGGTTTCAAAGTCAGCAAGCGCCAGGTCGAACGGGATCTGGGCGAGTTGTTGGAAGCCTTCGCGCTAGACTGCAACAATGCCAGCATTCCTTATGGCTGGCGATGGGTGGGCCGGCGCATCGACGGAACTGCCGGGGCATCACGCTCGCCGAAGCGCTGTCGCTGCGCCTGGTGCAGGATACGTTGACGCCCTTGTTGCCGGCATCCGTAATCAAGGCGCTGGGACCGCGTTTCAAACAGGCCGAGGCCAAACTCGCCACACTGGCGCAGAGCAATACCACCGCGCAATGGGCGGACAAAGTATGCAGCGTCCCGCCGACCCTGCCCCTGCTCGCGCCTTCAATCGATATCGACGTACTCGAAACCGTGCGGGAAGCGCTGCTCGCGGATCAGCAACTGCAAGCGGATTACCGCGCGATGGGCGCGAAAGACGCCAGCGCCATCCATTTGCATCCGCTGGCACTGGTTAACCGCGGCCCAGTCACCTACCTCGTCGCAACCGCCTTCGTCTATCCCGATCCGCGCCTATACGCCCTGCACCGCATATCGAAAGCGACGAAGATCAGCAAACCCGCGAAACGCCCGGATGGTTTCAACCTCGATGCCTACATTCAATCCGGCGCGCTACAGTTCGGCACGGGCAAAACGTTGCGCCTGGAGGCGCGCGTATCAGAGGGGCTCAAGCGCATCCTGGAAGCGACGCCGCTGTCGACCGATCAGGAATTGACGCCAAATGAGGATTGGGCGGCGCGCGTTACAGCGACGGTGGCGGATTCGTGGCAGCTGCGGTGGTGGATATTGTCGCAAGGGGATGCGATTGAAGTCTTGCGGCCGGTTCGGGTGCGGCGGGAGATTATGCAGACACTCAAGGACGCGACGACGCGCTATTGATGCGCATAAATAGCAGCTTCAATTGGTCTCGGCGAATATAGGCGTGAGACAAGTAACGCACCCGCTGAAGCTCGATTCATAAGATGACATATTGGAGGTAGATGTGCGATGCACAACACCCGCATTAACGTAGATCCAGATTTTGCCGAATGGGCAAAGCTGCCGTCAGGATGCGATGGCGGCAACGTAGCAGGGGCAGTCTGGGTATGTGGCTATGAATGGGGCCGTACTGAACATCCCAACGATCTCGACTTTGGACACCAGATTGCTGAACTGAAGAAAGGATTTCCGGAGAGACCACCTGCAGAAACGGAACGGATCGTTCAAAACTCAGACAGGAGGTGTGTCTTTGACCAAAGGGCTTTCAAGCTCATCTCAGTAATTACAACCAATAGGCCGCTACAGGGCCTTAAGGAGGTCAAAAGCTATGCCAGGACGCACATCACGTACTCAGCCAGATCCGAATTCTTCAAACTGAATCTATTCCCGATTAGCTTCAAAAATATCAAGGAAAGTAACTGGCGTCGAGGCTGGGCCAACAAAACCGGATTACCCACCAAGAAAGCCTACCAGGACTGGTGCCGAGAGCACCGCTATCCTGAGATAGCAAAGTGGTTCATTAAAGGTTCCCCGACATTGGTTATCTTCACTTATGAAGCGTCTATGCGCGATTTCTTCAAAATATTTGGAGGTTCAGAAATAGCTGATTGGAATGCCGAATGGGTTGAGCATCGCAATCTTTATTGGAAGTTAGCAAAAAGTGGCGAGACGGTTGTTGCAGTATTCCCTACGTATAGCCCGTATGCAAAGAACAAGCAGATTGGTAGTGCAGGGTTACGCATCAGAGAGATCTGCGATGCGCAACTAGGACGTGATTGGTTACCGAGAGCACTCCAAACCTAACGCGTGCTTGACAATCAGGACCAAGGCTTTCAATCCAGCGAGCGGCGCCTGGACGACGCGAGACGTTCCATGTACTTTTTGAGCAGATTGTTGCGGTAGCTCATGCGCATAGTCCGTCTGGTGTTTGGCAATTCAGACCTGGGTAGGTAATTGATTACAGGTGGTAATTTTTCGCGATCCAAACGGGCACTTCCTTGACATTACTGCCTCCAATCATTCTCCCCAAAATCGCGAGTAGAGGTTAGCCGTAACAGCGCACCGGTGATACCATCGGCTGCATGATCGATTGGTCCACCTGTCCCGCCGTCGAACGGGATCCACAGCTTGCCAGCGGAGCATGGGTGTTCCGCGGTACGCGCGTACCCGTTATTGCGCTGTTCGAGAATCTGGAGGATGGCGCGCAGATTTCTCAGTTCGTACAGTGGTTTCCCGGTGTGTCGCTGGAACAAGCTCGCCTGGTTCTCGAACACGCGGCGCGAAGCGCGCTGGCCCCCGCTTGATTGCGCGTATTGTTTGATCAGGGCGTGCCGGCACCGTTGCGACAGGCATTGACCCAGCACGACGTCTCGACGGCATATGAGCGCGGCTGGTCAACTCTAAAGAACGGCGAATTGCTTGACGCGGCGGAACAAGAAAGTTTTGAGGTTCTGGTCACGACCGATGGACACCTGAGACATCAGCAGAATCTTGGCGCGCGACGCATTGCGGTAATCGTTCTATCCTCGACAAGCTGGCCACGCATACAGCGCGAGATCGTCGCCGTAGTTCGCGCGGTCGAGGGCGCCTCTCCTGCAAGCTACTCAGAGGTTCACATTTCATAAGCGGCATGCCAAGCGAGAGCTGGAAACGGCCATGCATGACCATACTCTCGAACGAGCTGCAAAGGTCGGCGCCTTAAAGCGTCCCGCTCAAGGCGCCGCGCGGCGACTCAACACCAGCCGAAACGGAAACAACCGTCGCACCTCCCAGCCTGGCGGCGTGATTTGTTTTAGTTCGTTGAACGTATAGCTGCGGCGTAGTGAGGCGAGGCCATCGTGGTGGATGTACGAATTGGGGAATAACGGCCGTGTGCCGGCGGCGAACAGCAGGTAGGCCAGGTCGCTGCGCCGTAAATCGATGAACAACACGAAGCGCTTGCTGACCGTAGCGGCGCTTGCGAGCATCTCGCCGAACTGCCGCTGATTCAGATGGTGCAGCATGTGATTCGAGATCACGAAATCAAATTGTTCGCCGCTCGCCGCCAGGTCGTGGACGTTGGCCACACGAAACATTACGTTGCGCGGCCATTGCAAGGTTCGTACGTAATCCAGCGCGCGGGAATCGAGCTCGATGCCGGTGGCGTTCAATCGCAGGCCGTCCTGTTCCGCCCAGCGCGCCATCTGAAATACGATGTCGCCGCCGCCGAAGCCGATATCCAGTAGCGAATGCGTTTGCGCCGGATTGGCCTTCATCGCCGGTCTGACCCAGCGCTGGTAGATCCACTTCGAACGTGAGATTGCGTTCACGTAGCGGAACTGGCGATAGGTGTTGTGAAGTGTTTGCGCGTCGCAATTGGGATCGTCCATGATTTCGTGAGCGTCGGCGTCACGATGGCGAAGCATGATCGGCATATCTTCCCTCCTTATGACGCTTTACGCGCGACGACGATGCCGTAGCGCATCGCGCCCAGATGATACGCCGCGAGGATGCGAAACATCGTCAAGAAAAATTCGCGGTTACGCATCTCGGCGTTGAGCAAAAAACGCCGGTAACGGCGATCCACACAAACCGCCTTGATTGCACGCACAATGCAGATGGCCCAGGTGCGCCGCACCGCGCGGCTCTCGTCATCGAACTGTTGTACGTCGAAACCCGCGTCCGCGAGCCACTTGCGGTATTCGACTTCAGTTGGCAAGCCGGGCAACCGTCCTTCCCGGCAGATTGGTTCGAGCAGATGACGCGATGTGAGGCGGCCGGGATTCTCGCCCGCCAGCCACAGACACATCACCAGCCGCCCGCCGCGCTTGAGCACCCGCGCGGCCTCGTTCAGGGCGCGTTTTTTATCGGTCATGTGTGACATGCTCTCGATGGCGATTGCGGCATCGAAGGATTCCGCATCGAGGCCATTCTCGTGCCAGTCGCGCAGCAGATAAACAGGGTTATCTGCACACGGATTCAACATCGAAGCGAAATGGTGCTGCGCCGGTGTCACCGTCAGCGCCGTCACCCGCGCCTCACGATGATCCTTAAGCCACCGCGCCGTCGCGCCGTAGCCAGAACCGATGTCGCACACGCGATCACCGGAAACGATGCCCGCAAGCTCCGCCACGCGCTGCACCAGCGCCACGGTCGCCTGCTCCGGCGTCTCGCTACCGCTGCGCCACAAGCCATGATGCACATGCTCGCCCCAGATCTCGCGGTAGAATACATCCAGCTCGTCGTAATGCTCAGCGACTTCCGTGACTTTGATTAGCTGTTTGGGGACGATTATGGCAGTTCGTTCCTGGAGATGGTGAGCATCATGGAATCCTGCCATTTTGAAGCTGCGTAATATGGCATTCGAGACCTGAAGGAACACGCCGAACTGTGCCGAGCGTGTCGTCTCATGCTCTTTGCGACTCGGGCAATCTCTCGCCCATTGTTGCAGAGCCGCACTTATCCCGTTGTCCGATTTTGTGGGGCCACCTCTAAGTGCGCGGCGGGCTGGTGACCCGGGTAACACGATTGAGGGCGTCGTAGGTATAGGTTTGCGTCAGATTTCTTGCGCTGGTTTCCGTCTTGATGTTGCCAGCGGAATCGTAAGTATAGGCGGTTATTCCGGTATCGGGGCTGGTCTGCCGGATGCGATTATTTAACCGGTCATACGCGTAGCTCGTTGGCAGGTTTTTGGGATCGGTGACTGACAGGAGATTGTCTCGTTTATCGTAATAATATCGCGTCATGCGATTTAGAGGATCGGTGCTGCTTATCAAGCGGTCCAGCGCATCGAAACCGGACCGAACGGTATGATTTAAAGGGCTTTTGACTGAGATGCGATTGCCGTTGCCGTTGCCGTTGCCGTTGCCGTTGCCGTTGCCGTTGCCGTTGCCGTTGCCGTTGCCGTTGCCGTTGCCGTTG
>Ga0075530_1000549_pt1 | contig 17728 bp, 10 predicted proteins | sample NGEPerD_2_FD_75101 | JGI IMG/M metagenome (GOLD analysis project Ga0075530, IMG submission 75101) | Arctic peat soil microbial communities from the Barrow Environmental Observatory site, Barrow, Alaska, USA - NGEE PermafrostL1-D | ecosystem: Environmental > Terrestrial > Soil > Wetlands > Peat ... | reverse complement strand
AGGGTTGCTTCGTATGCGCTCTCCATGCCCTGAATGTCCGGGTCGAATGTTTCAAAGGTCTGGTTGCTGAATGCGTCAAGATTCGACAGGCGGCGAAGCTCTTCGTCTCGTCGCTCGTCCTGTTCGTGTTGTTTGCACACACATGGAAACAGTCGACCGAAGCTTGGGTGGCCGACAGGAACGTTGGCGCGGAGATAGCCTGCATCCTGGCAGATGGCGCATTTGACCGCGTCCTTGTTGCGAATCCTGACGGATCCCCGGGATGGTCGTGCGTCTTTGGGGTTTGGCAAGGAGCTCATGACATCGCCAATGCGTTTCATAGCGAATTCCTGTCTTCGAGCGTCTGGATGGGTCAAGAGCGGTCCGGGCGCCCTTGCGCAGTCCACGATTCGAGAATGCGCTCGATGTATTTCCAACTACGACGATTGTACGCCACCGCTTCTCCAATGGCGTCCTCGACCCAATCCACGGGATAGTCTCGCAGCGCCCGGCTGATACGATCGGCCACCATCGGGGTGAGAGGTCCGATGTTCTGTTCATAAAGTGAGAATGCCGTTGGGGGATCGATCATAAGCGAAGGAGGTTCATCGTCCAGCCACATCGACCGAGGAGGAGACAGGGCGCCACGCTGGATGGCCTCCACCAGCTCGCGAGTCACGGGGGTATGGAGGAACAACCATTGTTGGGAGCGTCGTTTGCTTTTCGCGGTGACACGAAGGATCACACCTCGTGTCACCAGGAGCCCAAGTCCATCCTGGATCGCCTGACGCGCATTTCCCGACGGCGTGCCGTCGACGCGAACCGCCTCTTTCAATGAGGCATCCTGAAGCAGGCGGGGCTCAGCGATCGGAGCCTCGAAGCCCGCATCGCCCGCCAGGAGCCGGAAGAAGGAGAGCAGCACCCGGAGCTCATTGATGTCAGTTATGTCCGGCAGGATTTCAGTGAAAAATCCGGCAGGTACTGCTACCTTGTCACGATCCGGCGAAAGGAATCCGTTGAACGCAGCCGAGTGCGCTGGACGATGGGAAGTCACAATCAACCCTCGTCGTAATCTGCCCGATAGAGCTCGAGATCGGCGAAGCGGGCAGTTGCCTCGAAGAACCGCAGATTCACGGTATCGACCGGTCCGTTACGATGTTTTGAGACAATAAGCTCTGCTATGCCCTTCTTGTCGGAGTGCTCGTCATATTTTTCTTCGCGATAAATGAACATGACGATATCCGCATCTTGCTCGATCGCGCCGGACTCGCGCAAATCCGAAAGCATTGGGCGGTGATCGGATCGAGACTCGACCGCGCGAGAAAGTTGTGACAGGGCCACGACAGGGATATTGAGCTCGCGCGCGAGCCCCTTCAGCCCACGTGAAATCTCGGAGATCTCCTGCACGCGATTTTCACTGCGTCGTCCCGTCATGAGCTGAAGATAGTCAACGATGATCAGGTCGAGACCCTGTTCGGCCTGCAAGCGACGTGCCTTGGAACGAATGTCCATGATTCCGGCGTTTGCGCTGTCGTCGATGAAAATCCTGGCCTCGGAGAGACGCCCGAATGCGCGAGATATCTCTTCCCACTCGCGATCGTCGATGTTCCCAAGCCGAATCTTGTGGGAATCGATGCCAGACTCCGTCGAAAGCAGGCGCTGCACCAGTTGTTCTGCTGACATCTCCAGGCTGAACACGCCGACCGTGCGTCCGTGCTGCACAGCCGCGCCGTAGGCAATCCCGAGTGAGAACGCTGTCTTCCCCATGCTTGGCCGGGCGGCCACGATCACAAGGTCGGATCGCTGGAGACCACCGGTGAGCCGGTCGAGGTCGGTGAACCCGGTCGGGACGCCAACGAGCTCATCGCGATTATTTTGCAGATACTCCAACTGGTCGAAAAAGCGGTCGATGACATCGTGAATCGACTGGAAATCCTTGGTCTGGCGTTGCTGGGTAACCTGGAAGAGTGCGCGCTCGGCGGAGTCGATGGCGTCTTCTGTATCGACGTTGTCCTGATAACCGATACCCACGATCGACGTTCCAGCATCGATCAGCCGGCGCAGCGTGGCGGTTCGCTCGACGATACGGCCGTAGTACTCGACGTGGACGGCGGTTGGAACGGCACTCAGCAGCGACGAAAGATATCCGACGCCGCCGATCTCATCGAGAGTGCCACGCCGTTCCAGCTCGTCCGAAAGCGTGACGAAGTCGGTCGGTTCGCGCCGGTTGTACAGGTCGAGAATGGCCCGGTAAATCGTGGCGTTGGCCGAGACATAGAAATCTTCGGCCTTGAGATACGATGCGATCCGGATAATGGCGTCGCGATCGATCAGCAGACTACCGAGGACTGACTGCTCAGCTTCTATGTTGTGAGGCGGCAGACGGTCGTACCCCGTGTCCATTCAACTGATACCTTCCGGAAGCGGGGCGGTCGATCGACCTGTGTTCTCAACGCGGGGGTGCGAGTTGTATCCGATCACTCTTCCAGTCGGGAGACATTATTCCTCGACGACAGCTGCCGGTACTTCGTCGCTGGTTGGATTTTCGGACCCTGAAGCACTGCCGTTGCTGGCGATGTCCGACCCCTCAGCGGATTCGGCTTCTTTCGCCTCTTCCTCTTCGGTTTTCTCTGCCTCCACGGAAACGGTGATCACCGGACGTAGCCGACCGACAAGGTGGATCTCGACGGAATGCTCGCCGACAGTGCGAAGGGGATCAGTCAGCTGAATCTTGCGTCGATCGATCTCTTCGCCGATCTTCTCGGCAAGCTGCGCGGCGATCTCGCTCGAGGTGACGGATCCGAAGAGCCGACCCTGTTCGCCGGCGCGGGCCACGAACTCGAGACGTGTTCCGTCGATCTTGTCGGCGAGCGATTGGAGCTGGTCTTCCTGTCGGACCATCTTGCGCTCACGGACCTTCATGTTGTGCTCGGCAACCTTGATTTCACCATCGGTGGCAACAACAGCCATACCCTTCGGAATCAGGTAGTTTCGGGCATATCCGTTTGCGACCTTCTGGATGGTGCCCGATTCTCCAAGCTTGGGCACATCCTGCCGCAGCACGATCTTCATAATCTCTCAACCTTCCTGAGTTGCGTACTTTGAAGGATGCGCTTATTCGCGCATTAAACCACCCCGCGGCGCCCAATGGCGCCCGGGAAGGCGGGTTTCAATCCACAGGATTGTACGCTTTTTCACGCATCCGATGCAAAGATCGCAGTCAGGCGGATTCCAGCCACGCCGCCACTGACCACCCCGTTCCATATCGCGAGCTGCTGACCCTGTACCAGGTGTACCCGTCAGCGATTTCCGGGCCATCAAAGACTTCGACAACCGCTCCCTCTGGGAGGAGGCGAATGACCCTGTCGCTGACGGACGGGCCAGCTCGAAGATTGAGCTCACCATCGATTACCCGGACGGTGGACCCTGTTCGCACCTCACCTCCGATTGCCGCCTGAAGCCAGTGGCTGACTGTCCAGCCAGTCCAGCGATCGCCTTCCACCTTGAACCAGGTGTACCCGTCGGCGCTGATTGAACCATCAACAATGGTGAGTACATCACCGGAGAACACCTGTCCGACCACGTTGGCGGAGAGCGATGGCCTGGCTCGGATATTCACATTGTCGGAGCTTGCCCGCACCACTGTTCCCGCCCATTGGTTGGCCGAGGATGACGGTGTAGCGATTGAACGACCCACAAAGGGAGTGGCGACGTATCCGGACTGATCGCCGAACCGAGCCTCAATCCAGGTGAATCCGTCCACATGGCCGACGCTGTCGACGACAATGCCCGTGTCGCCATTATTCAGGGTCGTGATAACAGACCCGGAGGTCGATGCGGTGTCGCGGAGATTGAGTGCATCAGTCGTGACAACAATGGACGTACCTGGCTCGTATCCACTGGCCGTTGCGGACGCCCCTCCCGCCGGTGCAAGGAATTCATCAACTGCCCATCCTATTCGATCAGGTGTTTCGATCCGGTACCAGGCGTAACCGTCTTCGCTCACTGGTCCATCAACGATCGTCGCCGGAGTGCCGAAATAGGCGACGGCGAGCACGGTACCGTCAAGGCCTTCGACCGAGCGCAGATTCAATGCGTCGGTGTCAACGATGACCTCATCTCCGATGCTGAATCGCTCGTCTGGCGCCGGATCGCTGGATGGTTCGGAGAGATATTGTTCGGCCACCCATCCTGAACCGGCGTCGGTCCGGATTTTCAGCCAGACGTATCCGGTCGAACGACGCGGCCCATCGATGACCACCCCAAACGTGCCGGTCCACAGGACATCGATCTGGCTGGACCCAGTCGACGCGTCGGCACGGAGTGATAGCGCGTTGGTATCGACCTCCACGATATCGCCGGCACTGAATGCCGCCCCGATCCATGATCGACCGGCCGGAGCGATGTATTGAGCGGCAACCCATCCTGTGCCGAGTGCGGTATCGACGTGGATCCACACGATTCCGTCCGAGGTCTCTGGCAGTCCGATGACATGAGCCGTGTCACCGGTGGTCATGGTTGCGACGATATCGCTATAGAGTCCGGGTTCGCTACGGATGTTCAGGAGGCTCGTTGCGATTTCGACCTTGTCACCGTCGCTGTATTCGCGAACAGGCGGGTCGGCCGAGCTTGCCGTGAAAACGTCGGTCGCGAGCCAACCGGCGCTCTGCTCGCCGGAAACCCGATACCAGATGTAGCCATCATTGGTGGTCGGGCCCTCGACAATAGTAAGGATGGTGCTGGATGGAAGCGTTGCGTCGATCGGTGCGTCGATATCAGGCTTGCTTCGGAGGTTCGCGTTGCTGACCACAGTTTGGATGACGTTGCCTGGGGCGAGTGTCACGACGGGCATCGAATCAGGCGAGCCGGCGATCACTTCCGCGACCGCGCTTCGAATATATCGCAGGTCGGCCCATAGCGCGTTGCCGGGACAGGTACTGGCATTGACGTCGCGATGCCCGCATATGGTTGGCAAGTTCGGGGTCTCATGAAAGTCGGCTCTTCCAAGCGGGTCCAGCTTTCGCCCGACCCAGGCCGAAATCCAGACCAGTGCCCCGATGGCCTCAGGCGTTGACGTTTCCACGGAGAAGTCGCCCATCGAGCAGATGCCGGAACTTCCGTACGCATATTGAAAAGCATGGCCGCCGACCACGTTTTCGCCGCCTTGGCGACCTTCGAAGACGTTGCCGAGGTAATCCACCAGGAAGTTGTACCCGATGTCGCCCCAACCGCGCGTGACAGCATGGTAGTAGTGGATCGATCGAATCTCAACGAGCGAGTCCCGGAAGCTTGGCGTGGTGGAATGGTGGATGATGATGTGCTCCACCCGCTGATATTCTGGTGTCCATGCAGACGCGCCAGCATCGACGCCATCGTAGGCGAGAGCGGCACCCCATTGTTCACGTGTGATGATGGGGGGACGACTTAACGTGTCTGGGAAGGGCGCAGTCGATATATCACCCAGGGTAGGACCACCGACCGCATTGATATAGGTGAATGTGAGGCCGGGAATTGTGATCTGATTGCCGTTGGCGTCAAGTCCGCGATAGCGCACGAACCGCGATGCGTCGGTCATCATCAACTGGCCAAAGGTGCGTCCTTCACGGTCTGGTGGACCCGCATCGGTGTTCGCTGGTCCCATAATGACGGGTTCCGAGAAGGTGTATCCATCTTCACTGACCGCGATCTCGACGGCGGCGTTGACGCCTGCAGTGGCTGTCCAATGCGGAGCGATTGCCCGAAATGGCAATTCCGCCTCGAATTGCAGATATCCGGCTTCTCCGCCGACGCCTTCGGGTGGCGACCACTCGCCAGCTTGCGTCGATGAACCCTGCGCGATGGCGGGGGAAAGCGATCGACCGGCGCCACCATGGGCCAGCGCCGCAGCGAACCCCGCGCTGGCCCCGGCGAGCATCCTGCGGGTGAATCTTGGCGTTGGTGATGCCGATGCGCGGTGATCGGCGTGCTGTGATGTCTCGCCCATGAGTGATGCGCCCTCCCCCCACAAAGTCGAGGACGCATCATTCAAGCATGAAGCTGGCAGGATGCGTCCGTACGCTATGTACGTACATTCTACCAAGCCGGTGACTCTATGTCAAAGAAGCACGTCGTTGCCGCAAAACCTCATACAGGGCCACGGTGCCCGCGGTTGCCGCATTGAGCGAGTCAACGTGACCCTGCATGGGGATTTTCAAAAGGAGCTGGCACTTGCCCCGCACGGATTGGGATATCCCCTTGCCTTCAGACCCGACGACAAGTGCCACAGGTGACGGTAAATCAGATTCGAATAGGTCCGTCGCGTCGCCATCTCCGGCCAGTCCCGCCGTCCAGTATCCCGCTTCTTCCAGGCGCTCAAGGGTGCGATTGAGATTTGCCACGAGCGCGACCGCGACGTGCTCGACCGCACCGGCGCTCGCGTTGACCACAGATGGCGTGACGGAGACGGAACGATCCTGGGGCAAAATGACTCCGCCGATGTCGACTGCGTCGGCGGCGCGGATCAACGCGCCGAAATTCTGCGGATCCTGCACGTGGTCGAGAAGCAGCAGCGTCTTTCCGGTCTCGATCAGATCGGAGACATCCAGGTACGGATAATCGGCCGGATCGAGCACGACGCCTTGATGATTGGCGCCGGTGGTCATGTCATCCAGCATCATCCGCGGCACTATCTCGACAGGGATATCTGCTCCAGTTGCGATTCGTTGAATTTCCTCAAGCCTTTCGTCGTGCCGGAGTCCTTCCGCCAACCAAAGCCGGCGCGCTGGCCCACGGCGTCCTCTCAGGGATTCGAGCACGCCGTTCCGCCCGAACAGCAGTGCCGGATTTGCATGCGACAGATCGTGCCGCCGTGGGGCGGGCTTGTGACCCGCCCCACGGGGATTGCCCTTTCGTTGGGCGGTGCGGTTACCTCCCTGCCGGTTGCGAGTCTCCGCCGGTCGTTGTCGAGAGCTGTCCTTGCGTTTATGAACGTTTCCACTCCGTGCCTGTTTTGGTGTCTTCAAGAATGAAGCCTTCTTCCTCTAGTCGTTCCCGAATCAGGTCGGCGAACTCGAAGTGTTTTTCGGTTCGAAGCCGGGCCCGAATCTCGATCAGGATTTCCATGAGCGTTGCCGTGTCTTCGTCTCGGGCCGAAGAGCCGCCTTCGGTTCGCAGGTCCATTCCGAGAATCATGGCGAGCTCGGCAAGATGCTCACGCGCGTTGGCGGTCGTGCTGTCGTTTCCCGATGGGTCGTGACGGTTGATCGCTCGCGCGAGATCGAACAGCGCCGCGAACGCGCCAGGTGTGTCGAAGTCGTCAAGCATCGACGCGTGAAAGCGATCAACAGTTTGGTTTGTCAGGTCCTCGAGCTCGGGCGAGAGTACGGTGTTGGATGGTCCGTCGACTATCCTTGCCGCCAGCCGCAGTCGCTGGAGACCGGATTGGGCTGCTTCGAGTCCCGGCTCGGTGTAGTTCATTGGAGATCGATAATGCGTCTGCAACACCATCAGTCGAAATGCATCGACCCGGTTGCGCTCGATGATGGACGAGAGCCTGACGACGTTTCCGATGGATTTCGACATCTTTTCGTCGTTAATGCGCAGCATTCCATTGTGCACCCAGTATCGCGCAAATGGACCGTGACCCAGGAACGCTTCGGACTGGGCGATCTCGTTTTCATGGTGAGGGAAGATCAAATCCGTACCGCCGCCATGGATGTCGACCACACCGCCAAGATGGCGTGTGCACATGGCTGAGCATTCAATGTGCCAGCCGGGACGCCCTTCGCCCCATGGGCTTGGCCAGCTCGGTTCCCCGGGCTTGGCGGACTTCCACAGCGCGAAATCCAGCGGATCCTGCTTGCGCACGTCTACCTCAATCCTTGCACCGGACAACAGGTCATCGACGGTACGATTGGACAACTTGCCGTACTCGGGAAAGGAGCGTACGCGGAAATTGACATCGCCGTCGACGGTGTAGGCGTGACCCTGTTTGATTAGCTTGGTGATCATGGCGATGATCCCATCCACTTCCTGAGTTGCGCGTGGATAGACCGTGGCGGGCAAGGTGTTGAGAGCCTGGACTTCCTCGAGCCAGGCGGCGATCAGGCGCTCCGTGAGCTCGTCAGCTGAGATGCCCTCGCTGTTCGACCGATTGATGATCTTGTCGTCGATGTCGGTGAAATTCTGGGCGTGCTTGACGGTGTAGCCCAGATGCTCGAGATAGCGGCGGATCACATCGAAGATAATCGTGGACATGCCGTGGCCGATGTGCGCGTCATCGTAGACGGTGACGCCGCAGACATACATCCGGACCTCATTCGGCCTGATCGTCTCGAATGTCTCCTTGCGGCGTGACATTGTGTTGTAGATCTGAAGCGTGTCTGTTGAGCGTGCCGGGAGCGTGGTGGAATGTTCCTTGACTTGAGACATGAGTGCCGGTCCTTTCCATTTGAGTCAGGGGAGCTGCTTCCGGTGGACGCTAACCATACTGAGCGGAAAGCAGCGGGGGATGGACTCGGGGCAGGCCGACGCACGCGGCCTACCCCTGGAGACAGGCGCAGAAAACTCCAGGCTCCGTCATTGTGTGACGACGGGAGAATGAAAAATGCCGTATTGTCGGGGTTCGTACCAAATGTGGCACGAGCATACCTCCAGCGCGGTGTCGACTACTAATCCGCCGCTGTCTTTGCGGCTGGCTTCTCACTTGTCTTTGCATCGGCGCTCTTGGATGTCTCGGTCTTCGTTTCACTCCCTGAGTCATTGGTTGCGGGAGCTGGCGTTGAGGCCGACGAGGTTCCATTTGCCGGTCGACTATCGTTGATGTACCAGCCGGACCCTTTGAAGACGACACCAACAGGGTGGATGACTCGCCGAACCTTTCCCGCGCATGTCGGGCAGGTGTCGATTGGATCATCCGCCATGCGTTGTACCCGCTCGAATTGATTGGAACATGAATCACAGCGATATACGTAGGTTGGCATTTGCCAGGTTCCCCCAGGACAGAATTACAGGTATCATTCGGGCGATTTCCCGCACCGTTTCATTATACGATTTTTGCCGGGTTTGCGGGAAGCAGAAGGTATTCCCCGAACCTCGGCTATTGAGCGATGAAGGTTTCAAGATCCTGCCAGTTCGGTCCAGTCCTGAGGTCGGCAATCACCGGAACATCGAGCGAGTACGCCTGCTCCATGGTGTTTTTCACGAGCGAAGCGATCTCCGGCAATTGATCCTTGTTGACTTCCAGCACGAGCTCATCGTGGACCTGCAGCACCTGATAGCCGGCCAGGTGTCGCTGGGCCAGCATCTCATCAAGCTGGATCATGGCGATCTTGATGATATCTGCCTGGGTCCCCTGGATCGGCATGTTCATCGCAACGCGTTGGGCGCCTTGACGCTGCATCCCGTTGCGGCTGTTGAGCTCCGGGATGTAACGGCGCCTGCCTGAAAGCGTCTGGACGTATCCATTCTCCGCGCCGAAGGCGAGCAGCTCATCGAAGAAGGTGCGGACCCTCGGAAGTCGTTCCCAGTACGACTCGATGAATGTCGTCGCGGACTCCCGGTCCATTCCAGTATCGCGTGAGAGCCCGTACGCCTGCATTCCGTAAAGAATGCCGAAGTTTACGGTCTTAGCCACGCGGCGTTGGTCCGAAGTGACCTCAGCAATGTCGACCTGATTGACAAGCGCGGCAGTGGCCCGATGAATGTCGTCGCCGTTCCGGAACGCTTCGATCAGGAACGGCTCGCCAGTCATGTGCGCAAGAATGCGTAGCTCCATTTGAGAGTAATCGGCGGCAAGCAATACGGCGTTTTCGACGATTCGATGGTCCGGTCTTGAATCCGCGACGAAGGATTTCCTGACCCGGCGGCCGATCTCGGTCCGGATTGGGATGTTTTGCAAATTCGGGTTATTCGAGGACAAGCGCCCGGTGGCCGCCACAGTCTGGTTGAACGACGTGTGAATCCGTCCTGTGTCCTCATTCACCGAGGCGGGGAGAGCATCGACATAGGTTGACCGGAGCTTGGAGAGTGTTCGATATTCCAGCACCAGCTCCACGATCGGATGCTGGTCGCGCAAGCCTTCGAGCACGCCGGAGTCGACCGAGTATCCCGTCTTGGTTCGGCGTCCGGCAGGCAATTCCAGTTCATCGAACAGGAGCGTGGCAAGCTGCTTGTTTGACGCGATTTTGAACGGGCGGCCAGCGAGGGTGTCGACCTCAAGCTCGATCTCCCCAATGCGAGCGGTGAGCTCTTTCGAAAATGCCTTGAGCTCATCAGTGTCGATTGCGATACCACGACCCTCCATGCCGATCAAAACCGGTACCAGCGGCAGCTCGATAGAGTGAAACAGCGAATCGAGTTTGCGTTCCTCCAAATGCGCCGTCAGCGGCTCGACCAGGCCGAGGGTGCATTCCACATCCGCGCACGCATATGGAGCGGCCAGCGAAATATCGACATTGTCCATGGTGTCCTGGTTTCGCCCGGTCCCGATCAGCTCCGTGATTTCGGTCATCTGGATGCCGAGGCGGGTAAAGGCCAGATCCTTGAGACGAATGGAGGTGTCGCCTATGAGGAATGCAGCGATCATCGTGTCGAAGGTGAGCCGATTGAGCGTGAACCCATGTCGCCGCAGCACATGGAGATCGTACTTTCCATGATGGGCGACAATGCCGAGGTCGGCACGGGTCAGGGCCGGATCGAGCGCCGCGCGAACCTGGGAAAGCGCCAGCTGGTCGCCGGAGCAATGCCCGACGGGAATGTACCAGGCGTTGTCAACGGCATCGGCGATCGAAATGCCAACCAGATTTGCGGTAAAGGGATCGGTTGAGTCGGTTTCGACATCGATGGCGATGGCTGATGCGTGGCCGATCTCGTTCACGAGGTGGTCGAGTAGCTTGCTGTCGGTAACAATCGTGCGAATTCCGGAGACCTCGTTCGCCGCGGTCACGCTTTTTGCCTGTGCGACTTCACCGTCCTGCTCCGGCAACCTGGACAGCAATGATCGGAACTCGAGCTCTCGGAAGAGCTGAGTCATTTCTTCGAGGTTATACATTCCGGTGCGGGCGGAATCGAGGTCGAGCTCGAGCTCCAGGTCACGCACGATCGTGGCGAGCTCCTTGCTCTTGCGTGCCTGTTCGATGTTCTCAGCGAGCGCATTGCGCGCTCTGGCGGGCGTGACGTTTTCCAGATTGGCGATGATTTCCTCCAGGTCACCAAATGTCGAGATCAGCTTTTTCGCCGTCTTGTCACCGATACCTGGCACACCTGGAATGTTGTCCGAGGTATCGCCAACCAGCGCCTTGTAATCCGGAATGAGCTCTGGCGCAAAGCCAAATCGATCGAGCACACCCGCGACATCGTATTCCCTGAATTCACCGAATCGCCGCGCTCCTGGAAGGACTGCCATGGCGTGATCCTCCACCAGCTGCAGGAGATCGGAGTCGCCAGTGACGATAATGGCCCTGTGCCCGGCGTCGACAGTGCTTCGGCTGAGGCTGCCGATCACGTCATCGGCTTCATAGCCCTCCTTGACCATGGTAGGGATGCCGAGGGTATGGACGAACTGGATGACCCGGCCAATCTGTTGTTTCAAGTCCTCTGGGGCTTCGGAGCGGTTTGCCTTGTAGTCTTCGAAAACATCATGGCGAAATGTCCGACCAGCGTCGAGCGCGACAATGGCGTAGTCGGGTTTGCGGGAATTCAACGTGTCGAGCAACATGGTTGCGAAGCCAAACACCGCATTCGTTTGCTCGCCCGCGGAGGTGACCATCGACGGTGGAAGCGCATGATAGGCCCGGAAGATCAAACCAAATCCGTCGACCAGCATCACAGTTTTGCGCGTCGTATCCTCGGACATCCTTCGTCACTCCTTGCCGCTCCACGGTGGCCATCAGTGTGTCAGGGTTCAGTATAGTCGGGGAAGCCGGTCACCATTCATGCACACCTCAGCAAGTCCGCGTACCCTTGTACGCAACAATCGGTTGATGGCACCTTCCGGCGAGCGGCGCGATTTGCGGGCAGGAAGCAGGTTTCACGTCAGGGGAGCAAACGTCGTTGTCGCAGCAATCATCGGACCGAAATGTTCCGCGCGTCATCATTGAAAATGTCGAACACGTCATGGTGGGCAAGCGGCAGGAGATCGAGCTTGTTCTGACCGCCATCCTCGCCCAGGGTCACGTGCTGATCGAGGATGTGCCTGGGGTGGGCAAGACGGTCCTCGCCCGTGCGATCGCGACGAGCATTGGCGGCACGTTCAAGCGCATCCAGTTTACACCTGACCTGCTGCCGTCCGATGTGACGGGTGTGGATGTTTATGACCAGCGCGAAGGGCGATTCAGCTTCAGGCCCGGCCCGGTCCATGCGAACCTGGTCCTCGCCGATGAAATCAATCGTGCCACGCCTCGCACACAGTCCGCCCTGCTCGAAGCGATGGAGGAGCGCCAGGTCACGGTTGATCGTGAGACCTATTCCTTGCCAAACCCCTTCACCGTGCTGGCGACGGAGAATCCGGTGGAGTTTGAAGGGACGTTCCCGCTCCCTGAGGCGCAGCTCGACAGGTTTCTTTTGCGCCTCTCCCTTGGGTATCCCGGACACGATAACGAAGTAGCGCTGCTTGAGCGGCAACATCGCGAGCAGCCATTGATGTCGTTGCGTGCTGTTGCGACTCCGGCTGAGCTGGCGGCCTGCATTGCCGACGCAAAGAGCGTCTTCGTGGCGCCAGAGCTCCGTGAGTACATCGTCACCGTGGTGGAAGAAACGCGCGCTCACGACGACGCTTTTCTTGGGGCGAGCCCGCGTGGATCCCTGGCCCTGTACAACGTCAGTCGCGCCTATGCCTACCTCAAGGGACGAGAGTTTGTTACGCCGGATGACATCAAGATGATTGCCCAGCCGGTCCTCGGGCATCGGATCATCGTCCATCCCAGCGCTCGTATGGCTGGTCGTGACGGACGAAACGTGGTGGCGGATGTGATGACGCGCGTCACGGTTCCTGGCGGGACTCGTGACAATTCACGCCGCCGACCGCGCCTGGCATCCGCAAGGGGGTAGTGCGATGACCAACGCGATCAAGGTGGGGGTGATTGCGGCGGTCCTGTTGGTGACCGCCACAATTGCTGGCTGGGACGACATCGAATGGCCGGTTTATACAGGTGTCGCGCTTCTAGTGATTGCCTATGTTTGGAGCCGTTCTTCCCTTGTCGCCATCGGCTTTGAACGCACCCTCGACGCGGATCGCGTGTTCGCGGGGGACCCTGTGCGAGAGCGATTCCGGGTAACGAACCATTCCAGAATACCGAGAAACTGGATACTTATGCGCGACGAATCCTCCTTGCCTGGCTACGACCCGTCACGATCGGTGCGGGTGGGTTCGCGCGATGAAACGAGATGGACAAGCGAGCTTATGGCGGAGCGACGTGGGCGGTTTCGACTTGGACCCATCACGCTTGAGTCGGGCGATCCCTTCGGATTGTTCGACACGCGAATGCACATCGAGCAAACGCATGAATTGACGGTCTATCCCCGAATTGTGGAGCTGCCCGAGCGCACGTCGCCAGGAGGTGACCTGAGCGGCGCTTCAAAGAGCATGCCGGGTCGTTCTCTTTCCTCGCCCATCATTCGGAGCGTGAGGCAGTATGTCACAGGCGATCCATGGAATCAGATAGCATGGCGAGCGTCGGCACGGCACACAACGCTGCTGGTGAAGGAATTCGATCCTGATCCGATCTCCGACGAATGGATATTTCTCGACCTCGATGCCGACGCTGAGAGAACCGCGAAGTCGACCACCGAATATGCGATATCGCTGGCAGCTTCCTTTGCCCTCGAATGGCTCACCACAGGCCGTGACGTCGGGTTGCTGGTGAATCGATCGATTCCGGCGATTGTCGAGGCTGACGCGGGCGATCGCCAACGGTTACGAATCCTCGAAACACTTGCCGTCGTAGAACCATTTGGAGAAGCCGACCCATCGGAACTGATCGCCCGGTACGCTACCAAGTTCTCCAGGGCGACGGGGTTGGTTGTAATCTCGACGGGTGATGGTTCAGGATTTGTCGCGCCACTCCGACATTTGCTGCATCACTCGGTGCCACTGGTGATCGTTGCGGTATCGTCGCCTGATTCGGCAGGTGGTGTGCATGACCACTGGCTCGACGTCGAAGCTGAGGGAGTGAAGGTGATGCGGATCGGCGAAGATGGCGATCACGAGTCACCATCGATGGTGGCCACATTGTCTGAAAGGTCCGCATAGGATCTGGAGACCGGTTGGCGCAGGAGATTCAGACAGGGAAATGTATTGTCGAAACTGATCCGTTCGCTTTTCGCGATAGAGTATCTGCTCCTGATTGCAATGCTGGCGCTCACTGGGGCGGCGGTGGAATCGTTGTCGACCAGCACCCCACACGTGTCGTTCTGGGTCGTGGCGGTGGGTGGGACGGTACTCGGTATCACGCTCGGAAGGATAGGCTCGCCTGACTCGTTTTCACATCTGATCGCCATCATGAGCGGTGCGGCCGGCACGATTGCCCTTACTTCGTTTCGGCAACTTCCAGGCGAAGAGTCATTGTCGTTTTGGGACAGGTTCGGCCGTGTCGCGATTGATCTCAAGGATTGGTACTTCGGTACCGCACCGCGGGAGAGTCTCGAAGACCTTCTGATCATGATCCTGCTCCAGATGATCGTCTGGCTCATCGCCTATTTGTCCGCGTGGTCGTTGGTGAGGCAGGGCTGGCTGACATTTGCGATTCTGCTTCCCGCGATTTTGGTGCTGGTCTCCATCCTGTTCGGATCGCAAACGCCGGACAACCTTCTTGAGATATTCATTGTCATCGCCATCGTGCTGATGGCCCGCGTTGCGTACATGCAGCGACTCAAGGGCCAGCAAATACCAGGCTCGGTCCGCGGGGACGGAGTGTCGGGATGGATCGCGCTCATTCCCGCGCTGATCGTCGCGCTTGTGGTCGTGGGAGCTGGGACGGCGACGCCTCGAGGCTTCTCAAACGACACGATCCGGCCAGTGGCGAGTTATGCCGGGGAACAGTACCTCGAGACGCAGGAGCAGGCACTGGACTGGATCGCACAGCAGTTCGACCTTTCCGGTTCGGGATCTGTGTCACTTGATTCCTTTCCTCGCTACACCGCCTTCGATAGCGCCTTCTCGGTAGGCGGCGACTTGAACCTGAGTGATCAGCCTGAAGTGTTGGTGAAGGTGAACGGGGAGGCGCCATATCTTGCGGCGCAAAGTTATGACACCTACACCGGCAGGGGATGGGAATCCACGGTTGAGGATACGTTTGACGCCGATGGCCCGGACGGTGTCCGCTACTCGCCGGAGCTAACCTTCCGACCGGGTCAGGAAATCCCATATTCGACGGCCGTCTTCCGGGACAGAGTCCCAGTTCCAATGCAGGTGATCCCGCTCACACCGTCAGGTGACGCGATGTTCAGGAGTGGAATGTACCTCACCTCCGATGAGCGTGCTTCGGTGCGGATGTCATGGTTGCAGCTGAACGCCTACCCCTTCCACCTTCGCGAGATGGATCTGAGCACCGTGCCACCAGACCTGACTGGCGTGGTGCTGAACCTGCTTCAGGCGTCGACCCTGTCTGTTGAGGGTGCAGACGGCCTGTTGTATCCCGCCGACGCAGTGGAGCGTGATCGCCTGATGTCGATCCGCGGCCGGCTTGGGGAGCGGTTTATTGATGTGAGCTGGACAGTGGCGGCAGACGGGAAGGTCGATACCATGATCGTCTCGGGCCAGCTGCCTGTCTATGAGGACACGGTGCGTGTCTCACGCGCCACAGGTGAGGCGAATGGTGGAGGAGGATACAGTGTCACATCTCTTGTCAGCGAAGCGACATCAGATGAGTTGAGAAGCGCGTCGTCCCAATACCCCGAATGGGTACAGGATCGCTACCTCGAACTTCCGGAATCGGTCACGTCGCGGACGGTGGAGCTGGCGATGGACGTGACCATCTCCGATACGAATCCATATGACCAGGCGAAGTCAATCGAGGCATTTCTCCGGCAACACATCACCTACGACCTGAACATTGAATCACCCCCAGCCGGCGAGGACATCGTCGACTACGTGCTGTTCAGTTCGCGGCGCGGGTATTGCGAGTATTATGCATCCGCCATGACTGTCATGCTACGCGCCCTTGGCATACCGGCAAAGACGGTTGTCGGGTATTTTCCCGGAGAGCTTGACAGCGCCAGGGGCGGCTATGTATATCGGCAAGAAAATGCCCATGCCTGGACGGAAGCCTATTTCACCGGCTATGGCTGGATCCGGTTTGAACCAACCGCATCCCAACCGGCATCCACGTTTGGGGATATTCAGTTCGACCCGCAGCCGACACCGACGCCAACGACCGTTGTACCTACAGAACTCCCGATGCCTCCGGGAACAGCGACACCGGTGTCCAACATCACCGGCCCTGAACCGGATATTGCCGAACCAGTATCCGTGGAATCCGGAGATGACACCGGCATTCCGTGGATTCCCATATCCATGGCCGCGCTGGCGGGGCTCGCGGTGATTGGAGCGGGAATCTGGTTGTTCCTGTCCAGATCTTCCGGTCTTGAGGCGAGGTCCCTGTTCACTTCTCTTGTTCGGTGGGGGCGTGCCGTCGGCGTGCGGGCTGATTCGTCCACAACACCGCGCGAATATGCCCAAAGGCTGCGTCGACGATTTCCTGACCTTGGCACGGACGCATTCGATGTGGTCACCGCCTACGAGGAACACAGGTATGGAAATGCCGCGCCTTCACCTTCCCGGCTCGAACGGGCGGCAAGGTCATTGCGTCGATTGCGACGCCAGATGATTCGGTCAATGATCCGACGCAGGTAGACAGGATGCGGGAATGTCGAATTCTGGCGATCGTGGTGACGGACGGGTGCTCATTACGGGCGCGATCAATACCGACCTGGTGGGCGTTGTCGAACGCGCTCCCGAGGCAGGGGAGACGGTGACCGGGCGATCGTTCGACATTTTTGGGGGCGGCAAGGGAGCCAATCAGGCGGTCGCCGCTCGCCGTTCAGGCGCCGAGGTGGCGTTGGTCGGAGCGCTCGGCCATGACGAGTTCGGTGATCGGCGGCTCGTCAGGCTGCGGGCAGATGGTATCGACATCTCTGCCGTCGCCCGGCGCGACGGTGCACCTTCCGGTGTCGCGTTGATCGTGGTTGAGGACAGCGGCGAGAACCGGATCACCTATATTCCTGGCGCGACATTGACCGTCACCGCCACAGAGTTGATCGATGCGATTGACCGGTTCGCTCCTGATGTTTACCTGCAGCCGAACGAGGTGCCGATCGGCGCGGCACGAGCCGGTTTGGCGAGGGCCGGTGATATCGGCGCAATGCGCATTTTGAATGCGGCACCGGACCCGGAACGCGCGAGGCCGTTGCTTGAGCATGTCGATCTGTTGATTGTGAATCAGGGTGAAGCGCTTGCGCTTTCGGATGGGCAGACTGCGCCCGGTGGTGATTTGCAAGGTGTTGCGGGCGATCTTGCGACTCGATTTTCGGTTGACGTCGTGATCACCGGAGGCGCGGATGGGGTGTTCGCGCATCATGGGGGTGGAGCAGTGCACCTGCCAGCGCCAAAGGTAGATGTCGTCGACACCACGGGCGCGGGTGATACGTTTTGCGGAGCGTTGGCGGCTCGATTGGCGTTCGGTGCCGGGTTTAGAGATGCCTTGGGCTGGGCGGTGGTTGCGGCATCGCTGGCGGCGACCAGGGCGGGCGCGCAGCCATCGATTCCTGATGCGTT
>Ga0075530_1000548_pt1 | contig 17738 bp, 17 predicted proteins | sample NGEPerD_2_FD_75101 | JGI IMG/M metagenome (GOLD analysis project Ga0075530, IMG submission 75101) | Arctic peat soil microbial communities from the Barrow Environmental Observatory site, Barrow, Alaska, USA - NGEE PermafrostL1-D | ecosystem: Environmental > Terrestrial > Soil > Wetlands > Peat ... | reverse complement strand
CTGCTGGCGCTCGGCGAGGAGCTCGGCACGAGCTTCAACTTCGTTCCCTACGACGGGGTGGGCGGACGGACGACGGCGCTGCTCGGCGGCGACATCGACGTCCTGCACGAGACCGCCGGGACAGTGATCGACCTCTACAACGACGGGCAGATCCGCCCGCTCGCCTACGGCGGCGACATCGTCTTCGAGCGCATCGACCCGGAGATCCCCTCGGTCGCCGAGCTCGGCTACCCCGTCCCCACCGGCCGCTGGCGCGGCATCGTGGCCCCCCAGGAGGTCGACCCGGCGATCATCGACTACCTGCACCACGTCTTCTACGCTGCGTCGCAGCTGCCGTCGTACACGGAGTACGAGGAGGAGTTCTTCCAGGACGTCGCGGGCGGCTACCTCAACAGCGAGGAGTTCGAGGAAGCTGCGCGTGCGGAGAAGGAGGAGCTTCTCCCGCTGGTCGAGGACCTCGACGTGTAGGTCCGCGGCGTACGCGGTCGAGCACGCAGGATACTCGGCGGCAGGGCGAGGGGGACCGCTCCTCGCCCTGCCGCGGTCCGCCGTCCGAGAGAAGGGACACAGGCTGATGGCCGAACGACAGCTGGCCGACGGCAAGAAGTCGCCGAGAGGTTTTCGCTGGCACAGCGGGTACGAGGAGGTCGTCGTCGCGGCCGTCTTCCTGGTCGGGATGCTGTTCTTCCGTCTGCGCCTGGAGAACTTCGTCTTCGGCCGTGCCGGGTCGTTCCTCGGGCCGGACTTCTGGCCCGCGACGCTGCTGACGATCGGGATCGGGCTCAGCGCGGTCTACCTCGTGCTCGCCGTCGTCTGGGCGCGGCGCAAGCAGAGCCACGAGGCGGCCGGGGCCGGTGGCCCCGCCGAGGTCGCCGACGAGCCGGAGCTCGCGCAGCAGGGCTCCATCTGGAAGCTGGTCGGCGGCTTCGTCCTCCTCGGCGCCTACATCTACCTGCTGGACCCGATCGGCTTCGTGCCGGCCACCGCGTTGTTCAGCGTGGCGTTCCTGCTGCTCGTGGGCGAGCGCCGCTGGTGGGTGATCGTGGCGTTCCCGGTCGTGGCGGTGACCGTCCTGCTCGGTGTCTTCACCCAGCTGCTGACGGTCTCGCTCCCACGCGGCACCGGCTTCTTCGTGACCCTCAGCACCTACCTCTACTAGTCAACGGTCTCGCGACCAGCCGGGAGCACGAGCATGGACTTTCTGTCGGGAATCGCCTCGGTGGTCGAGCCCTACCACTTCCTGATGCTGCTCGTCGGCATCGTGATCGGCCTGATCTTCGGGACCATCCCGGGGTTGTCCGGCATCACGGCAGTCGCGCTGCTCGTCCCGTTCAGCTACGTCCTGGGCGCCGAGGTCGCGATCATCATGATGATCGGGGTCTACCTCGCCACCAGCACCGCGGGCGGCATCGCCGCGTCGCTCTTCAACATGCCTGGCGACGTGATGGGAGCAGCGACCGCGCGCGACGGCTTCCCGATGACGGGCAAGGGTCAGGCCGGCCGCGCCATCTCGATGCAGATCACCGCGTCGGCGATCGGCGGCGTCATCGGCACCATCCTGCTGGTGCTGATCGCGCCACAGTTCCTGCGCATCGCCCTGCAGTTCGGGTCCCCCGAGTTCTTCGCCCTCGCGATCCTGGGGCTGGCGTGCGTCGCCAGCCTCTCCGAAGGGTCGCTGGTCAAGGCCCTGCTCTCGGTCGTGATCGGCCTGCTGATTGCCACCGTCGGGTTCGACGCGGTCTCCGGCGCGGCGCGGTTCACGTTCGGCAACCAGTCGCTGCAGGGCGGGATCGACTTCATCCCGGCCATCATCGGCTTCTTCGCCGTCGCGGAAATTCTCAACATCCTCTACAACGGCAGCGTGGTGGGCACGTACAGCTCCGCGGACATCAAGAAGATCCCGCGCGTCGCCCTGCCGTCGTTGGCCGACCTGAAGCACGTCCGGTTCACCATCCTGCGGTCGTCGCTGCTCGGCAACTTCGTGGGGATGCTGCCAGGTGCGGGCTCGACCATCGCCGCTTTCCTGGCCTACGGCACCGAGGTGCAGACCTCGAAGGACCCGAAGAAGTTCGGCAAGGGCGAGATCAAGGGAGTCGCCGCGCCGGAGTCCGCCAACAACTCCGCGGCAGCCGGCTCGATGATGCCGCTGCTGACCCTGGGCATCCCCGGCGGCGCCGTCACAGCGATCATGCTCGGCGTCTTCATCCTCAACGGACTGCGTCCGGGGCCGCTGCTCTTCCAGAACACCCCCGAGATCGCCTCGTCGATCTACGGCGCGTTCTTCGTGGGGTCGATCGTCGTCCTGATCGTCGGGCTGCTCTGCGTGCGGTTGCTGCTGCGGCTGCTGACGATCCCGTTCTCGCTGTTCAGCACGATGGTGCTGCTGTTCGCGGTGGTGGGAACGTTCGCCCTGTACAACCGCCCGCTCGACCTGTGGGTGATGCTCGGCTGCGGCGTTCTCGGGTTCTTCGCCAAGCGCTACACCTTCTCCATCGCCGCACTGATCCTCGGGCTCGTGCTCGGGGACATCGCCGAGGTCGGGCTCGTCAACGGGATCGGCGTCACCCGAGGCGACTGGGTCGAGTTCTTCACCCGGCCCTTCACCCTCGGGACGCTCGTCCTGGCCCTCATCCTCATGGTGCTGCCGGCCGTCATCTCGGCGGTGACCAAGAGGAGGAACGGCACGTCGACCGCGGACGAGTCGCTCCACGCCCCGTCCGTGCGGGACTGACGCCGGGTGCTCACGTTCGACCTGTTCAGCGCGCTGATCGACTCCAGGGCCGGCGGATCCGCCGCGCTGCAACGGATCGCGGGACGGGCGGGCTGGCGCGGGTCGGGTGAGGAGCTCTACGACCGCTGGGACGCAGCCAACAAGCAGGCCCAGCTCGAGTGCGACGAGTGGGTCCCCTTCGCCGACCTGGCCGCCGACGCACTCGCCGCCGCCTACGAACAGATGGGCGTGCCCGGCGACGCCGCGGCGGACACCGCAGAGCTGCTCGGTTCGATGGCGGACTGGCCCCTGTGGCCCGATGTGGCCCTCCAGCTGCCCCGGCTCGGGCGCACCCACCGTCTGGGCATCCTGTCCAACGTCGACGACGACATCCTGCGGCGCACCCGGGTGGCGCCCCTGGTCGACCTCGACCTGGTGCTGACCTCGCAACGGCTGCGGGCGTACAAGCCGAGCCCGCTGATCTACCGGCGTGCCGTGCAGGAGGCAGGCCCCCTCGTGCACGTCGCCACCTCGGCCCGCGACGTCCGGGGTGCGCTGGAGGCCGGCATCCCGGTCGTGCGCCTCGTGCGGCCCGGGCACCGCGTCGACCCCGACGGACCGCAGCCGCGCCTGGCGATCGACGGCCTCACCGAGCTGGACGCGGCGCTCGACCGGCTGACCACCGACGACCACGCCCACCCCTAGGAGCATCCCGTGCCCGACCACCGCATCGGCATGATCGTGCCGAGCTCCAACCTGACCATGGAGACCGAGCTGCCACGGATGCTCCGCAGCCGGGAGGAGGTCGTGGCAGACGACCGCTTCACCTTCCACTCCAGCCGGATGCGGATGAAGAACGTGACCGCCGAGGAGCTGCAGGCGATGAACGCGCAGACCGAGCGCGCGACGCTGGAGCTCGCCGATGCCCGACCCGACGTCGTCGCGTCGGCGTGCCTGGTGGCGATCATGGCGCAGGGCGCCGGCTACCACTGCCAGGCGGAGGACGAGATCACGGCCGTGCTGCGGTCGCAGGGTCTCGACGTGCCGGTCGTGTCCAGCGCAGGGGCGTTGCTGCGTGCTCTGGAGGCGCTCGGCGCCCGCCGGGTCGCGATGGTCACGCCGTACATGAAGCCGTTGACGCAGCTGGTCGCGAGCTACGTCGAGGACGCCGGCATCGAGGTGATCGACACGCTCAGCCTCGAGGTGCCGGACAACCTCGAGGTGGCGCGCCTCGACCCGGCGGGCCTGCTCGACCACTGGCGCCGGGTCGACACCCGCGGCGCCGACGCCCTGGTGCTGTCGGCCTGCGTCCAGATGCCGTCGCTGGCCGCGATCGCGCCGGTGGAGCAGCAGGCGGGCCTGCCCGTGCTGTCGGCCGCGACCGCGACGGTGTTCACGCTGCTCAGCGAGCTCGGGCTGCGCCCGCACGTGCCGGGCGCCGGGCACCTGCTCAGTGGTGAGGTCACGACGGGGGTCAGCGCGTGAGGGCGGTCCTGGTGCCGCGCACCGGCGGTCCCGAGGTGCTCGAGGTCGCCGACGTGCCGGAGCCGCAGCCCGCTGCCGGTCAGGTGCGGGTCGACGTCGCCGCCGCCGGTGTCAACTTCATCGACGTCTACCACCGGACGGGCAAGTACCCGCTGCCGCTGCCCTTCGTCGCCGGCTCCGAGGGAGCGGGCACGGTCACCGCCGTCGGCGACGCCGTGGAGGTCGTCGCGGTCGGCGACCACGTGGCGTGGGCGATGGAGCACGGGAGCGGGTACGCCGAGCAGGTGCTGGTCGCCGCCGATCGGGTCGTCGGGGTCCCGGACGGTGTCGACGACGAGATGGCGGCGGCCGTCATGCTGCAGGGGCTGACCGCCCAGTACCTGACGTCGTCGACCTACGCGGTCGGCCCGGGCGACGTCGTCCTGGTGCACGCCGCTGCCGGCGGGGTGGGCCTCCTCCTCACGCAGGTGGCCGCGGCGCGGGGGGCGCGAGTCATCGCCACGACGTCGACGCCGGAGAAGGGGGAGCTCGCAGTCGCGGCCGGTGCGTCGGACGTCGTGCTGTACACCGAGGCCGACGTCCGCGAGGAGGTGCGGCGACTGACCGGCGGCGAGGGCGTGCACGCCGTCTACGACGGGGTGGGGCGCGCGACCTTCAGCGCGGGGCTGGACTGCCTGCGCCCGCGCGGGACGATGGTGCTCTTCGGCGCCGCGAGCGGGCCGCCCGAGGCCCTCGACCCGGCGGTGCTGGGGGCCAAGGGCTCGCTCTTCCTGACCCGGCCCTCCCTCGCGCACCACATCGCGACCACCTCCGAGCTGCGGCAGCGTGCGGCGCAGGTGCTCGGCTGGGTCGCGGACGGCGTGCTCGACGTGCGCGTCGGTGCCCGGTACGGACTGGCCGACGCACCCGCGGCGCACGCCGACCTCGAGGCGCGCCGGACCACCGGCAAGTCACTGGTGCTGCCGTCGGTGTGACCTCCCTACCCTGGCGGGCATGAGCCTCGCCGTCCGCGTCATCCCCTGCCTGGACGTCGAGGCGGGCCGCGTGGTCAAGGGGGTGCGCTTCGCCGGCCTGCGGGACGCCGGCGACCCCGTCGAGCTCGCTCGACGGTACGACGCGCAGGGCGCCGACGAGCTGACCTTCCTCGACGTCACCGCGTCGTCGTCCGAGCGCGAGACCACCTACGCGATGGTGTCGCGCACCGCCGAGCAGGTCTTCATCCCGCTGACCGTGGGCGGCGGGGTGCGCAGCGCCGACGACGTCGACCGGCTGCTGCGGGCCGGCGCCGACAAGGTCGCCGTCAACACCGCGGCCGTCGTCCGGCCACCATTGATCGCCGACATTGCCCAACGATTCGGGGCCCAGGTCCTGGTGGTCTCGCTGGACGTCCGGCGCTGCCTGCCCGGTGCGAAGACCGCCTCGGGCTATGAGGTGACCACCCACGGCGGACGGCGGGGCACCGGCACCGACGCCGTCGCCTGGGCCGCGCGGGTCGCCGAGCTCGGGGCCGGGGAGATCCTGCTGAACTCCATCGACGCCGACGGCACCCGCGACGGCTTCGACATCGACCTGCTCCGTGCCGTGCGAGCCGTCGCGCCCGTGCCGCTGGTCGCCAGCGGCGGCGCCGGTCGGCTCGAGCACTTCGCGCCCGCCGTCGAGGCCGGGGCGGACGCCGTCCTCGCGGCCAGCGTCTTCCACTTCGGTGAGCTCACGGTCGCGGACGTCAAGGCGGCGCTGGCGGCGGCCGGTCACGCCGTCCGCTGAGCCGGGAGCAGGCCGTCAGACGTCGAGATCGAGACCGGTCACGCGGGCCACCGCGGCCTGCGAGCCGTCGACCTCGACCCGGGCATGCGCGCGCCGGCCCATCGTGAACAGCAGCAGCTCGCCGGACGCCCCCGTCAGCGTCGCCGTGTCGGGGCCGCGGTGGACGACGCGGCGCGGGCCGTCCGGCACCGCCATCACGACTCCGACGGGCGAGTGCCGGTACCGGGCCCGGGCGACGCCGACGACCTGGTGCCACAGGGCCTTCTCCATGTCGAACGACAGGTTCCTCGGCTCCCAGTCGGTCCCTGCGCGGCGGACGTCCTCGGCGTGCACGAAGTGCTCGGTGAGGTTGAACTGCGCGTCCACGCCCGGCAGGCGGCTCCAGCCCAGCGCGGGCGGCCCCGACCGGAACACCCTGACCAGCTCGTCGAACGGACGCCGGGCCTGCGTGCGCCGCACGCGCTCCGTCCACCCCGCCAGCGGGCGCAGCCAGACGCCGGGAGCGGAGTCCGGCCGGTGCTCGCGCGCGACGAGGTGTGCCGCCAGGTCGTGCGCCGTCCACCCTGCGCACAGGGTCGGTGCGTCCGGCCCGGCCTCGGCGAGCGCGTCGGCGAGCACCTGGCGTTCGTCTGCGGCGTGGCTCATGGCGGCCATCCTGCCCGGGGCACCGGCCCGGCGGCACCGCCCCCCCGGGTCGTCCCATGACTGTCGGTGGCCTGTGAGAAAGTGATCCGCTGCCCAGCTCCCCACCGCAAAGGAACCGCCGTGCCCGACCGCGCCGCGCCCGTCACCGCGCAGCGGGGCACCATGCGGGAGGGCTTCGGCGTCGTGGGGCGCGGCATCGCCGAGTCGCCCCGTACCTTCGCGGTCGCCGTGGCGGCCAGTGCCGTCTACGGCGCGGGCATCGCCGGCACCGGCTGGCTGCTGGGCCGGATCACGGACCGCGTGCTGACGCCGGCCTTCGACACCGGACGCTTCGACCCCTCCGCGGTCTGGTCCGCGGCGGGCCTGCTCGCGGGAATCGGTCTGCTCACGGCGATCGGCGTCGCCGCGCGGAGGATCTTCGCCGGCGTCACCACCGCGAACCTGATGGCCCGCTACCGCCGCGCCGTCACGCGGCAGTACCTGCGGCTGCCTCTGGCCTGGCACCACCGGCACCCCGCCGGGCAGCTGCTGTCCAACGCGAACGCCGACGTCGAGGCCACGTTCATGGTCTTCCAGCCGCTGCCGTTCGCGATCGGCGTGGTGGTGATGCTCGCGGTCGCCTCCGTCGCGATGCTCGCCGCAGACCCGGTGCTCGCCGCGGTCGGCCTCACCGTGCTGCCCGCCGTGGCGGCGGCGAACGTCGTCTACCAGCGCGCCATGGCCCCCCTCGTCGTCCGCGCCCAGCAGCTGCGGGGGGAGGTGTCGGCCGTGGCGCACGAGAGCTTCGACGGCGCTCTCGTCGTCAAGGCACTGGGGCGCGAGGCCGACGAGACCGAGCGCTTCGCCACCTCGGCCCACCGGCTGCGCGAGGCCAACGTCGCGGTGGGACGCATCCGCGGCATCTTCGACCCGCTGATCGAGTCGCTGCCGACGCTGGGGACCCTCGCGGTGCTCGGTGTCGGCACCTGGCGGGTGGGCAGCGGCGCCGCGCAGGCCGGTGACGTCGTCCAGGTCGCCTACCTGCTGACCTTGCTCGCTTTCCCGGTCCGGGCCATCGGCTGGGTGCTGGGCGAGCTGCCACGATCGGCAGTGGGGTGGAGGCGCGTGGCCTCCGTCCTGGACGCGACCGGGGAGATGACCTACGGGACCACCCCGGTGCCCAGCGGCGGCCCGGTCACCCTCGGCCTGCGCGCCGTCACCTACGCGTTCGCGGGGACGGCGGGCGCGCCGCAGGACGGGGCGACGGACGCCTTCCGCCGCGTCGACCGGGACGAGGTCGAGACCGAGGCCGTCACCGTGCTGCACGACGTCGACCTGCAGGTCCGGGCCGGGACGACGGTCGCCGTGGTCGGCCCGACCGGCTCCGGCAAGTCCACGCTGGCGACGCTCGTCGTCCGGCTCGTCGACCCCGCGGCCGGGCAGGTGGCGGTGGACGGGGTCGACGCCCGTCAGGTCCCGGCCGGCGGCGTCGCCGAGGTCGCCGCGCTGGTGCCGCAGTCGACCTTCGTCTTCGACGACACGGTCCGGGGCAACATCACCCTCGGCGCGCAGGTGGCCGACGACGACGTGTGGCGGGCGCTGCGCACCGCCCAGGCGGACGGCTTCGTCGGAGGTCTGCCGGACGGGCTCGACACCCGCGTGGGCGAGCGCGGCGCGAGCCTCTCCGGTGGCCAGCGGCAGCGGCTCGCAATCGCGCGGGCCGTCGTCCGTCGTCCTCGCCTGCTGGTGATGGACGACGCGACGTCAGCGATCGACCCGACCGTCGAGGCGGCGATCCTGGCCGGGCTCAGGTCGGCCGGCGAGGGAACGACCGTCGTCCTCGTCGCCTACCGGAAGGCGACGATCGCCCTGGCCGACGAGGTCGTGTTCGTCGAGCGCGGGCGGGTCGTCGACCGCGGCCCGCACCTCGACCTCGTCCGGCGGCAGCCGCGCTACACGCACATGGTCAACGCCTACGAGGAGGCCGCCGCGGACCGGGTGGCCGCCGAGGCCCGCACCGAGCAGGTGGGCACGTGAGCACGGGGTCGGTGATCGGAGCCGCCTCACAGACGACGGTGCTCGGCACCGTCAGGCGCGGCCTGCAGCTGTCACCCGAGATCAAGCAGGGGCTCGGCGTCACGCTGGCGATGGCCGTGGTCGCCACCGCGGGGCGCGTTGCCGTGCCGGTGACGGTGCAGCGCACCGTGGACGGCAACATCAACGCACCCGAAGGGCCCGACCTGGGCGCGGTGGCGCTCCTGGTCGCGGTGGCGGCAGGTGCCGTGCTGCTGACGGCGGTGCTGTCGTACCGCGTGAACCTGCGGCTCTTCCGAGCCACCGAGGCGGGGCTGGCGTCGCTGCGGACCGGTGCGTTCCGGCGAGTGCACGACCTGTCGGTGCTGACCCAGAGCACGGAGCGGCGCGGTGCCCTCGTCTCGCGCGTGACGAGCGACGTCGACACCATCTCGACGTTCGTGCAGTTCGGCGGGCTGCTGCTGATCCTGGCGATGGGCCAGCTGGTCGTGGCCACCGTCCTGATGGCGTTCTACTCCGCTCCGTTGACCCTGTTCGTGCTCGCGGTCTTCGTGCCGCTGATCCTGCTCGGCCGCTGGTCGCAGCGCTACGTCTCGGTGGCGTACGCGACGGTGCGCGAACGGGTGGGCGACATGCTCGGGGCCATCTCCGAGACGGTCGTCGGCGCCGACACCATCCGCGCCTACGCGATCGAGGCGCGCACCGCGGACCGGGTGGACGCGACGGTCGCGGCCCACCGCGCCGCCTACATCCGGGCCCAGACGATGGTGTCCCTGAGCTTCTCCTCGGGCGTACTGGCCTCCGGCCTCGCCGTGGCCGGTGTCGTGGCCGTCGGCACGTGGCTGGGGGTGGGTGGCTCGGTGACGCTGGGCGAGCTGCTGGCTTTCCTGTTCCTCGTGCAGCTGTTCACGGGCCCGGTGCAGAGCGTCACCGAGGTGCTCAACGAGCTGCAGAACGCGGTCGCCGGGTGGAGGCGGGTGCTGGCGGTGCTGGACACGCCGGCCGACGTCGCCGACCCCGGTGACGACGGCGAGGAGCTGCCACGTGGCGAGATCACGGTGCGGTTCGACCGGGTGTCCTTCTCCTATCCCGGCGGCCCCGAGGTGCTCACCGACATCAACCTGTCCATCCCCCCACGCACCAAGGTCGCGGTCGTCGGCGAGACCGGCTCGGGCAAGACGACCCTGGCCAAGCTGCTGACGCGGCTGCAGGACCCGGGCTCCGGGCGCGTGCTGCTCGACGGCGTCGACCTGCGGCGGCTGCGCTTCTCGAGCCTGCGGGAGCGGGTCGTGATGGTGCCGCAGGAGGGTTTCCTGTTCGACGACACGCTCGGAGCCAACATCCGGTACGGCCGCCCGTCCGCGCGCTGGGCGGACGTCGAGCTGGCCGTGACCGAGCTCGGTCTCGACGACTGGGTGGACGGCCTCCCGCACGGGCTGGACACGCAGGTCGGCCAGCGCGGCGAGTCCCTCTCGGCGGGGGAGCGGCAGCTGGTGGCGCTGGCCCGGGCCTACCTCGCCGACCCCGACCTGCTGGTGCTCGACGAGGCCACCTCGGCGGTGGACCCCGGCACCGAGGTCCGGATCCAGCGCGCACTGGTCGGTGTCACGCACGGCCGGACCGCGGTCTCGATCGCGCACCGGCTCTCCACCGCCGAGGCCGCCGACATGGTGGTCGTGGTCGACGCCGGCCGGATCGTGGAGGTCGGCCACCACCGCGAGCTGGCCGCCGCGGGTGGCGTCTACTCACGCCTGCACGCCTCGTGGACCGCGCAGCAGCGCGCCTAGGATCGCGTCCGTGCCTCTCGATCCCGATGTCGCCGCGCGCCTGAAGCGGGACGGCGACGGCCTGGTGTGCGCCGTCGTCCAGCAGCACGACACGGGCGAGGTGCTGATGGTGGGGTGGATGGACGACGAGGCGCTGCACCGCACGCTGACCACCGGTCGCACCACGTTCTGGAGCCGCAGCCGGGGCGACTACTGGCGCAAGGGCGACACCTCGGGCCACGTGCAGCACGTGCGCTCGGTCGCCCTCGACTGCGACGGCGACGCGGTGCTGGTCCGCGTCGACCAGGTCGGGCCCGCCTGCCACACCGGCACCCGCACCTGCTTCGAGGCTGGCGACCTCGGCGCGGCGCCCGGGCCGGCCACGTGACCACCGGGCCACCGCGGGGGCTCGGTGGCGTCTGGCCCGACCTTCCCGCGTTCCGTGAGCTGGCGCGCGACCGAAGGGTGATCCCGGTCGTGCGCCGGCTGCTCGCCGACGCCGAGACGCCGCTCGGGCTGTACCGCAAGCTCGCGGCGGACGCACCGGGCACGTTCCTCCTGGAGAGCGCCGAGCACGGCGGTGTCTGGTCGCGGTACTCGATCGTCGGGGCCCGGTCCCACGCGATCCTCACCGAGGCCGGGGGCGAGGCGGTCTGGCTGGGGGAGGCCCCGGTCGGCGTGCCGACCGCCGGGCCGCCGATGGACGCCCTGGCCGGCACGCTCGAGGCGTTGCACACGGCGCGTCTGCCCGGCCTGCCCCCGCTGACCGGCGGCATGGTCGGCGTGATCGCCTACGACGCCGTGCGGCACTGGGAGCGGCTGGGATCGCACGCCGTCGACGAGCTCGGCGTCCCCGACCTGATGCTGGCGCTGGCGACCGACGTCGCCGTCCTCGACCACTCCGACGCGACCCTGCTGCTGGTCGCGAACGCGGTCAACTACGACGCGACCGACGAGCGCGTCGACGAGGCCTGGCACGACGCCGTCGCCCGGCTCGACCGGATGACGACCGAGGTCGCCGTCCCCGCGTCCGCGACGGTCGCCGTCCACGACTCTCCACCCGACCCGAGCCCGCGAACTCGAACGAGCCGGGCCGCGTACCTGGCCGCCGTCCGGGCCGGGCTGGAGGCGATCCGGGACGGTGAGGTCTTCCAGGTCGTCCTGTCCCAGCGCTTCGACCTGGACTGCCCGGCGGACGCCCTGGACGTCTACCGCTGCCTTCGGGCGGAGAACCCGAGCCCGTACATGTACCTGTTCCGTGGGACCGGACCGGACGGCGCGGCGCTGGACGTCGTCGGCTCCAGCCCCGAGGCCCTCGTCAAGGTCTCCGCCGGCCGGGTGCTGGCCCACCCGATCGCGGGCACCCGACCCCGGGGGGACCAGCCCGAGGACGACGAGGCCCTCGCCCGTGACCTGGTCGCCGACGCCAAGGAGCGGGCCGAGCACCTGATGCTCGTCGACCTGGCTCGCAACGACCTCTCGCGGGTGTGCGAGCCGGGGAGCGTCGAGGTCGTCGACTTCATGTCCGTCGAGCGGTACAGCCACGTGATGCACATGGTGTCCACGGTGACGGGGGAGCAGCGGCCGAGCGAGTCCGCCCTCGACGTGCTGCGCTCGGCGTTTCCCGCGGGGACGCTGTCCGGGGCCCCGAAGCCGCGGGCGATGGAGCTGATCGACACGCTCGAGCCGGTGCGACGAGGCGTCTACGGGGGCGTCGTCGGATACCTCGACTTCGCCGGGGACCTCGACATGGCGATCGCGATCCGGACGGCGGTGCTGCGCGACGGCGTCGCCCACGTCCAGGCCGGGGCGGGCATCGTCGCCGACTCCGTGCCCGAGTCCGAGGACGCCGAGTGCCGGGCCAAGGCGGCCGCCGTCCTCCGTGCGGTGGCGACGGCCGCCACCTTGCGGAACGGCGCCCCATGAGGCGCGCACCCGTCGTCCTGCTGGCCGCCGCGTCTGCGGTGGCCGTGCTGGCCCTCTCGACCCGGGTCTGGGTGGACGCCGCGCTCTCCGCCGGTGTGCCGACCCCCGGCGGTGTCCAGGTGGTCGGCAGCAGCGCCGCACCGCTGGTTCCTGCACTGGCGTTCGTGGCGCTTGCGGCGGCGGGAGCCCTGACGATCGCCGGTCGTCGGGCGCGAGCCGCCGTGCTGGCGTTGATCGCGCTGGCCGGCGCCGGCGTCGCGGCGGCGGCGGTGCGGGTCGTGCTCGAACCCCTCGAGGCCGCGCGCGCCGGCCTGGGCGCCGCCACGGGCCTGACCCCGGCGTCCGTGGACGGCCTCGACGTGACCGTGCGCAGCACCGTCTGGCCGTTCGCCTGCGCCGTGCTCGGGGCGCTGCTGGTCGTCGTCGCCGTGGCCGGCCTGAGAGCACGTCACCGGTGGGACGAAACCCGGCGCTTCGACCGGGACGAGCGCGGTGTCGACGCCGATGTCGACGCAGACGCCGACCGGCGGGACGGCTGGGACGCGCTCAGTCGCGGCGACGACCCCACCCGTCCATGAGTCGAGGATTCCCGGACCGAAAGAGTGGCACGTTGCGGCGGCTGGTGGCGGCTGAGTGGCACGCTGCGGCGGCGACACGCCGACGGCGGCCTACCGAACGTGCCACTCGAGCCGGCCAGTACACAGCAACGCGCCAGTTCGTCAAGGACGGGTAGCCCGGGCCGCACGCGCAATCCGACACCTTCGCTCAGGTGCTGCCACGCGAGGCCTGACACGGCACAAGGCCTCGACACGACACAATGGCGCCGACTGCACCTGCCCAGGAGGGACACCGATGGCCGAGCGAGACAGAGTCGAGACAGCAGACCGCGCCGACGAGGCCGACCCGCACGAAGTCGCGCACGAAGACCCGCACGGACACAGCATCGCCGCGTGGGTGTGCGTCGGCACCGTGATGCTCGGCAGCCTGGTGATGTCGGTCGCGGTCGTCGCAGCCCTGGTCTGGATGTTCGTCGTCGGTGCCGTGGTCGTGCTGGTCGGGATGGTGCTGGGCAAGGTGCTGCACGGGATGGGCTTCGGCGAGCCGGCGCAGGAGGCGCCACCGCACCCGTCGAAGCCGGGCGTCCGCTGACCGCTGGCGAGTCAGCCGCCGAGGTTGTCCTCCACGCAGGCCGTGACCTCCTCGGGGGTGAGGTTCGGGTCGGTGCAGTCCTCCACCTGGTTGAAGAAGAGGGCGGCGAGGACGACGTACGCGATGGTGATGAGGATCGCGAGGACGGAGAGGATGATGCCGACCAGGGCCACGCCGCCGTTGGTGGCGTCGCCCCGCTTGACCTTCCCGCGCGCGATGACGCCGAGGATGACGCCGACGATCCCCAGCAGCCCCCCGAGGATCCCGATCACGGGGATGAACGCGAGCAGCAGGCCGATGATGCCGAGGACGAGCGCCGCGGTGCCGAGGCCGTTCTTCGGAGCCGCGGCGCCGGGGCCGTACCCGGGCTCGTTGTAGCCGGGCGCGGCCGGTTGCCCGTAGCCGGGTGTCGGCTCGTGAGCCGGCCTGTCCTGGGGGTTCGGGTCGCTCGGGGTGCTCATGGCTCCTCCATCGTGGGCACGGTGCGTGACGCCGTCCAACGTAGGGGTGATCCGGGCCGCCCGCACGAAGGCGCGCTGCGGTGACGGGGGGCGGACGTCGGCCCTACGGGCACCCTCTAGCATCGAACGGCCGGACCTCGGGGTCTGGTTCCATCGGGCCAAGGGGAGAGGATTTCGTGACCGTCCTCGACGACATCATCGCGGGAGTCCGCGAGGACCTGGCCGAGCGCCAGGAGCGCGTCAGCCTGGACGACCTGCGACAACAGGCTTCCGGAGCCCCCGCCCCTCGCGACGCGGTGTGGGCGCTGCGGCGGGGGGACGACGACGATCGCAGCGTGAAGGTGATCGCGGAGGTCAAGCGGTCGAGCCCCAGCAAGGGCGCCATGGCCGCGATCGGGGACCCCGCCGGGTTGGCTCGTGACTACGAGGCCGGCGGAGCGAGCGTGGTCAGCGTCCTGACCGAGCAGCGGTGGTTCGGCGGCAGCCTCGCGGACCTGGTCAGCGTCCGCGCCGCCGTCGACGTCCCGGTCCTGCGCAAGGACTTCGTGGTCACGCCGTACCAGGTGTGGGAGGCGAGGGCCTGCGGCGCCGACCTCGTGCTGCTGCTCGTGGTCGCGCTGGACCAGTCCACCCTGACGTCCCTCGTCGAGCGGGTGCACTCCCTGGGGATGACCGCGCTGGTGGAGTGCCACGACTCCGAGGAGGTCGACCGTGCGGTGGGCGCCGGCGCCCGCGTGGTCGGGGTCAACGCCCGCGACATGCGGTCGCTCGAGGTGGACCGCTCGACGTTCGCCCGGCTGGTGCCCGGCATCCCGGACGGTGTGGTGAAGGTCGCGGAGTCCGGCGTCCGGGGGCCGCACGACGTGCTCGACTACGCACGCGCCGGCGCGGACGCGGTGCTGGTGGGGGAGTCGCTCGTGACGGGCGGCGACCCGCGGTCCGCGGTGGCCGACCTGGTCGCGGCCGGATCCCACCCGGCGCTGCGCTCCGCGCCCCGATGAGCGCGAGCGCACAGCGCCCGGGCTACTTCGGCGAGTTCGGCGGCCGGTTCGTCCCCGAGGCCCTGGTCGCGGCGCTGGACGAGCTCGAGCGCCATTACCGGGCGGCGATGGTGGACGACACGTTCGGGGCCGAGCTCGCCGAGCTGCACCGCAGCTACACCGGCCGCCCCAGCATCATCACCGAGGTCCCCCGGTTCGCCGCGCACGCCGGTGGCGCGCGCGTGCTGCTCAAGCGCGAGGACCTCAACCACACCGGCTCGCACAAGATCAACAACGTGCTCGGCCAGGCGCTGCTGACCCGGCGCCTCGGCAAGTCGCGGGTGATCGCGGAGACCGGCGCCGGCCAGCACGGGGTCGCCACGGCCACCGCCGCAGCGCTGTTCGACCTCGAGTGCGTGGTGTACATGGGCGAGGAGGACACCCGCCGCCAGGCGCTCAACGTCGCGCGGATGCGCCTGCTGGGGACCGAGGTCGTCGCGGTCCGCACCGGGTCGCGGACCCTCAAGGACGCGATCAACGAGGCCCTGCGCGACTGGGTCACCAACGTCGATTCGACGAACTACATCTTCGGCACCGTGGCCGGCCCGCACCCGTTCCCCGAGATGGTCCGCGACCTGCAGCGCGTGATCGGTGACGAGGCGCGCCAGCAGGTCCTCGACCTCGCCGGCCGGCTGCCCGACGTGGTAGCGGCCTGCGTCGGCGGCGGCTCGAACGCGATCGGCATCTTCCACGCGTTCGTGCCGGACGCCGGCGTCCGCCTGCTCGGCCTGGAGGCCGGTGGTGAGGGCATCGACACGGGGAGGCACGCGGCCTCGATCACCGGCGGGAGCCCGGGTGTGCTGCACGGCGCCCGGTCCTTCCTGCTGCAGGACGACGACGGCCAGACGGTCGAGTCGCACTCGGTGTCGGCGGGGCTGGACTACCCGGGGGTGGGCCCCGAGCACGCGTGGCTGGCCACCACCGGCCGGGCCGAGTACCGCCCGGTGACCGACTCGGAGGCGATGGACGCGTTCTCCTTGCTGTGTCGCAGCGAGGGCATCATCCCGGCGATCGAGAGCGCCCACGCCCTGGCCGGTGCCCTCGTCGTCGGGCGCGAGCTCGGACCCGACGCGACCGTGCTGGTCAACCTGTCCGGTCGCGGCGACAAGGACGTCGACACGGCGGCCCGGTGGTTCGACCTGCTCGAGCCGGGCGAGGGCACGTGACCGCGAGCCGGACGGCGGGAGCCATCGACGCCGCACGCGTCGCCGGACGCAGCGCACTGGTGGGCTACCTACCCGTCGGGTTCCCGGACCTCGACACGTCGGTCCGTGCGGCCACCGCGATGGTCGAGGCCGGTGCGGACGTCGTCGAGCTCGGCCTGCCGTACTCCGACCCGGTGATGGACGGTGTCGTCATCCAGCGCGCCGCCGAGGCAGCCCTGCGCGCCGGCACGCGTCCGCGCGACGTGCTGGCCGCGGTCGAGAGGGTGGCGGCGTCCGGTGCCCCGGTGCTGGTGATGACCTACTGGAACCCGGTGCTGCGCTACGGCGTCCAGCGGTGGGCGCGCGACCTCGCCGCGGCCGGCGGCGCCGGCATGATCACGCCGGACCTGTTGCCCGACGAGGCATCCGAGTGGCTCGACGCGTCCGACGCGCACGACCTCGACCGGGTGTTCCTGGTGGCGCCGTCGTCGACACCGGAGCGGTTGCGGACCACGTGCTCGGCCAGTCGAGGCTTCGTCTACGCGGCCTCGACGATGGGCGTGACCGGCGTCCGCACGAGTGTCGGGACGTCGGCCCGCGAGCTCGTCGGGGCCACCCGCTCCGCCGGCGGGGAGCGTGTCTGCGTGGGCCTGGGCGTCTCGACCGGGCAGCAGGCGGCGGAGGTGGCGGCCTTCGCGGACGGCGTGATCGTCGGCTCCGCCCTGGTCCGCGCGCTCTCCGACGGTGGTGTGGACGCCGTCTCGACCCTGGTCTCCGAGCTCTCTGCAGGGGTGGAACTGTGATCACGACCGTGCTGGCCGGCATCCCGAGCCCCTCGCAGGGCGTCTGGTACCTCGGCCCGCTGCCGATCCGGGCGTACGCGCTGTGCATCCTCGCCGGGATCGTCGCCGCGGTCTGGATCGGCGACCGCCGCTGGCGGGCCCGCGGCGGCCCGCCCGGAGCCGTCGCCGACGTCGCCGTCTGGGCGGTGCCCTTCGGCGTGGTCGGCGGCCGCATCTACCACGTCGTGTCGTCGCCGGACGCCTACTTCGGACCGGGCGGGGACCCCGTCTCGGCGCTCTACATCTGGCAGGGCGGCCTGGGCATCTGGGGGGCGATCGCGCTGGGGGCGGTCGGCGCCGCGATCGGGTGCCGCCGCGCGGGCCTGTCACTGGCCGTGTTCGCGGACTCCGTCGCGCCCGGCGTCCTGGTGGCGCAGGCGATCGGCCGGCTGGGCAACTACTTCAACCAAGAGCTCTTCGGCGGCCCCACCGACCTGCCGTGGGGCCTGGAGATCGACCCGGCCTTCCGCCCCGTCGGGCTCGAGGACGTCGCCACGTTCCACCCGACGTTCCTCTACGAGCTGCTGTGGAACCTGGCGGCCGCCGCCCTCCTCGTCTACCTGGATCGTCGCTTCCGGCTCGGCCACGGACGCGTCTTCTGGGGCTACGTCGTCCTGTACACGCTGGGGCGCGGGTGGATCGAGGCCCTGCGGGTCGACCCGGCCGAGCAGGTCCTCGGTCTGCGGCTGAACATCTGGACGTCGGTGCTGGTGTGCCTGCTGGGCATCGTCGGCTTCGTGGTCAGCGCACGGAGGCACCCGGGGCGGGAGTCTCCCGATCAGGTCGCGGCGT
>Ga0075530_1000546_pt1 | contig 17760 bp, 16 predicted proteins | sample NGEPerD_2_FD_75101 | JGI IMG/M metagenome (GOLD analysis project Ga0075530, IMG submission 75101) | Arctic peat soil microbial communities from the Barrow Environmental Observatory site, Barrow, Alaska, USA - NGEE PermafrostL1-D | ecosystem: Environmental > Terrestrial > Soil > Wetlands > Peat ... | reverse complement strand
GCCGCAGATCGAGCCCACAGGGGTGCGTTGGTGGCCAAACGGGTCGACTTGGGGCCGGAAGCACCTGTCGCACAGGAAGATCTCCCGTTGCGCGATCCCGTGAACTGTTAATGCAACAGTGCCCTCCGGAGTGGACAGATCCACGGAGATCGTCGACATGGCGGTCTGGTCGTCGAGGAAGGCCTGTTGCGTCTGCAGGGATCGCAGCTCGGACTCGCGTTGGGTGATCTGGCCCTCGAAGAGGATCAGATCGTCGATGTTGTCCGACTGCCGCTGGAACTTCTGCAACCGGTCCAGACTGTTCTCGAGGGTCTCGACCCGCTCGTTCACGTCGATCACCTCGGTCGTGACGTCCTCGGACTTACTGTTCGAGGCTTCCACCTTTCCGAGCTTCTCCAGGGCATCCATCGCTGCCTTGAAGCTCGCGACCGGGACCCGCAGCACCAGCGTCGAGCGCTTGATCCTCCCTGCGTCGTCGTGCGAGGTCAGCTCGCTGTCTACGCTTCCGCCCATCGCGAGGAGCAGGTCATCGACATCGTCTCGGGTCTGGTCAAGACGTTTGTGGGTGAGGGTGATCCGGCCGGTACTGATCACGGACTTCGTCTGCACCCCCGACCGGTTCACACCGACCCGATCCTGCAGGGGCGCCGCTTTGGCCTCTCCGACCCGGCCGGCGTGCGCCTCCGCGCCACCCGCCCTGTCCGCGGTGGAGTCGCCGGCTTCCGACCCCCCGTCCGAAGCACCGCAACCGGCGACCAGCGCGCCCAGGGAGAGGGTCGCCGCGGCGAACCGCAACCGGTGCGACCACGTCACTGTTCTTCCTCTGATGTGTCTCGTCGGCTGTGTCATCGGCTGGGCTCCTCGGTTGGAAAGCGGGACCTCTGCTGTGTCTCTGACGAGCTCATCTGCCGGCCCGCTGATGGAACTGTGACGCCGCCGATATGGCAGCGGTTCCGCAGAGTTGGAGAACTGCCGGATCCTTTGCCAATCTGTTACCTGTGACCCATCGACCCGACTCGACCCATCGACCCGACTCGGCACGGCGTGCCCACGTGGTGGTCGTCGGAGGTGGGATCTCCGGTCTCGCCGCTGCCGCTGCGCTGAGTGAGCAAGGGGCGACCGTCACCGTCCTCGAGGCCTCGCCAAAGGTCGGTGGCAAGCTCGCACTCGGTGAGGTCGCCGGGATCACGGTCGATGTCGGCGCGGAGGCGATGTTGAACCGGCGGCCGGAGGCGACCGACCTGGCGCGGCGTTCTGGCCTTGCCGACCACCTCGTGCACCCCGCCACAGTCCGGGCCAGCCTCTGGTCGCGCGGCGTGATGCACCCGATGCCGCCGACAGTGATGGGCGTGCCGGCCGACGCCCGGACGCTGGCGGAGAGCGGGATCATCTCGAAGGCGGGACTGGCCCGGGTGGCACTCGACGCGGTTCTGCCGGCGACGAGCCTGGAAGGGCGAGACGTGAGCATCGGCTGGCTGGTCGAGGAGCGGTTCGGAAGAGAGGTCGTGGACCGGCTCATCGAGCCACTACTCGGCGGTGTGTACGCCGGGCACGCACGCGAGCTGTCCGCGTTCGCAGCAGCTCCCCAGGTCGTCGCACTTCTCGACGGTGACAAGTCGATGCTCAAAGCCGCAGCCGCGACGACCGCCGGCCAGCCGACCGCCGTACCCCTGTTCGCCGGCTTGGTCGGTGGAGTGGGACGGCTGCCGGCCGCGGTGGCTTCGACGGTCGGTGTCGGTGTGCGCACCAGCGCCACAGTGCGCGACCTGGCGCGACGGGCGGACGGCGGATGGGACCTGGTGGTCGGCTCGACCCACGACCACGAGATCCTGCAGGCGGACGCGGTGGTCCTGGCGACCCCCGCCCACGCCACCAGCCGGCTGCTCCACGCCATCGTGCCGGACGCAGCCTTGGAGCTGGACCGGATCGCGTACGCCTCGATGGCGGTCATCACGATGGCGTTCCGGGTCCGGGACTTCCCCGAGACATCCGGGTCGGGGTTTCTTGTGCCTCCGGTCGACAAGCGGGCGGTCAAGGCGGCGACGTACTCGTTCGCCAAATGGGAGTGGGTCCGCGAGGCGGGTCGCGGTGCCGACAGCGGCGAGGATCTGCTGGTGATGCGCTGCTCGATCGGACGGCATCGGGAGGAGCATGTCCTTCAGGTCGCCGACGAGGAGCTGGTGCAGGCCGCGCTGGAGGACCTGTGCGACGCGATCGGGCTCTGCGTCCGACCGGTTGACGCGCACGTGCAGCGGTGGGGCGGCGGGCTGCCGCAGTACGCCGTGGACCACCACGAACGGGTGGGGCACATCCGCCGTTCGGTGGCTAAGGAACCCGGTCTCGCGCTGTGTGGAGCGGCGTACGACGGACTGGGGATCCCTGCCTGCATCGCCTCGGCCGGACTGGCGGTGACCCAGGTGCTGGACGGGCTGCCTGGAGAGGAAGAATGGACCCATGACTGACAGCGCTGGTGAGACCGGGCCGCACCCGCAGAGCGACGCAGGCGGCGTTTCGAACACGGCGCCCCGGCGGGGGAAGGTTGCCCGTGACGTCAACGACACCATCCGCTACACGATGTGGTCGGTCTTCAAGCTGCGAGACGTGATCGGGGTGGGCGACCGGGCAGCCGAGGCGGCGGAGGTGGAGAAGCTCTTCGACGAGCTCGACGAGGCGGACGTGAGAGTTCGGGGATTGTACGACGTGGCGGGCCTGCGGGCCGAATCGGACCTGATGGTCTGGTGGCACGCCGAGAGGTCCGACGACCTGCAGCAGGCCTATCACCGGTTCCGGCGCACGGTGTTCGGCGCCCGGCTGGATCCTGTCTGGTCGCAGATGGCGCTGCACCGGCCGGCGGAGTTCAACAAGAGCCACATCCCGGCGTTCCTGGCAGAGGAGGTGGTGCGGAACTACGTGTGTGTGTACCCGTTCGTGCGCTCCTACGAGTGGTATCTCCTCGAGGGCAACGAGCGGCGCAGGCTGCTGGCCGAGCACGGACAGATGGCACGCGACTTTCCCGATGTGCGGGCGAACACGGTTCCCTCGTTCGCACTCGGCGACTACGAGTGGATCCTCGCCTTCGAGGCCGACGACCTGCACCGGATCGTGGATCTGATGCGGCACCTGCGTGGCTCGGAGACCCGTCGCCACGTGCGCGAGGAGGTGCCGTTCTACACCGGCCGACGTCGTACCCCCGCCGACCTGATCAACGACCTCCCGTAGCTGGCTACTCGGCGGGTTCGAGGGTGAGGCTGATCGAGTTGATGCAGTAACGCTGGTCGGTGGGAGTGCCGTAGCCCTCGCCCTCGAACACGTGACCGAGGTGGGACCCGCAGTTGGCGCAACGCACCTCGACCCGCTTCATGCCCATCGAGACGTCCTCGATGTACTCCACCCGGTCCCCGGCCAGCGGCGTGTAGAACGACGGCCAGCCGCAGTGCGACTCGAACTTGGTCTCGGACTCGAACAGCTCGGCCTGGCAGGCCCGGCAGCGGTAGACACCTTTGGTCTTCGTGTCGGTGTACTCGCCGATGCCCGCTGGCTCGGTGCCGGCCTTTCGGAGGACGGCGTACTCGTCTGGACTCAGCTGCATGCGCCAGTCCTCGTCGGATTTGGTGACCTGGTAACCCATGCCTCCAGAATACCGACCCGGTCGAAACCGGGTCTGCGGCTCCACTGCTGCCTCTGGCCAGCTCCGCTGCTACCTCTAGATTGAGAACATGGCCAGCCCCGCGACCGAGATCGACGCCTCCGGGCGGACCGTGCGTGTCTCGAACCCCGACCGGATCATCTACCCGCCCACCGACCGCACCGCCGAGGTCACCAAGCTGCAGGTGGTGGAGTACTACGTCGCCGTGGGCGCGGGCATCCTGCGGGCGCTCGACCATCGCCCCACCACCCTCGAACGGTGGCCGAAGGGTGTCTACGAGGGTATCGTCCGGGCCACCCGCGAGGATCCTCACGGCGACGCGTTCTACCAGAAGCGGGTTCCCAAGGGCGCGCCTGAGTACGTGGAGACCGCCCGCATCCAGTTCCCCTCGGGACGGTCTGCCGATGAGGTGTGCCCGACGGAGCTTGCGGTGGTGGCGTGGGCGGCACAGATGGGAACGCTGACCTTTCATCCCTGGCCGGTACGCCGCGACGACGTAGACCGCCCGGACGAGCTGAGGATCGACCTCGACCCACAACCAGGCACCGACTTCTCCGACGCGGTCCGGGTCGCGGGCGCGGCCCGTGACCTGCTCGGCGACCTAGGGATCGTCGGCTTCCCGAAGACCAGCGGCAACAGGGGTGTGCACATCTACGTGCGGATCGAGCCGCGGTGGACCTTCACCGAGGTGCGACACGCGGCGATCGCGTTCGGACGTGAGCTGGAGCGTCGTACCCAAGGCGTCACGACCAAGTGGTGGAAGGAGGAGCGCGGCGAGAACATCTTCGTCGACTACAACCAGAACTCGCGGGACCGCACGATCGCAAGTGCCTACAGTCTGCGACCCATCCCGGGTGCCCCGGTGTCGACTCCGGTGACGTGGGACGAGTTGCCGGAGGTGGACCCGAAGGCGTTCAACCTGCACACGGTCCCGCAGCGTTTCGCCGACCTCGGTGACCTGCACGAGATGATCGACGACACGTCGTACTCACTGGAGAAGCTGTTGGAGATGTACGCCCGCGACGAACAAGCCGGGGAGGGGGATATGCCCTATCCGCCGGACTATCCGAAGATGCCAGGGGAGCCGATGAGGGTGCAACCCTCCCGTGCCAAGCGGGCCAGCGGAGACGACTGATGCACTGGTAGGACATTCCGGTCAAACAGAGCAAAATAGTGTGTACCCTTGCTGTGGAGAGGTCGCCGGAGACGCGACAGCGAAGACCGGAAGGGACCCACCCATGCGTCGAATCGTCGCTGTCCTGATTGCCATTGTGGCTGCGCTCGGCCTAGGTACGACGTCGGCCCAGGCCGTCACAGGCAACTTCGTGGCCGACTATGAGCATGAGTACGTCGGCCTGATCGTGTTCTACGACGGCGATGGCGGGTATTCGCATCGGTGCTCAGGCAGCCTCCTCACCGAAACAGTGTTCCTGACCGCTGGTCACTGCGTGACGCTGGACGACGCGGGCACGCTGGCGCCGGCGGCTCGGGTCTACTTCGAGCAGGATGTCAATGACCCCGCGACCGGAGCCCCGTTTGCGGGTGGGGTGGAGGCACACACCCTCCACAGCTACGGTTTCGAGGGCCTGGGCAACCTCCCGCAGAGCCGTGACGTCGGCCTGGTCATCCTGGACCAGCCGGTCACCGAGGTGTACCCCGAGATCGACACGTATGCCTCTCTCGGCGCAGCGGGCACCCTGGACAGTTACGGCACCGGCATCGACGCCAAGGTCGACCTGTCTGGCTACGGCGTGCAGAACGCCAACAAGAACCACCCCGTGGAGAGCCTCGAGCGCCTCACGGCAGCGACGTTCATCATCGGCGGGAGGAACCCGCGTAACAACGGCGGCTACAACGTGCAGATTGCATCAAACCTGGGTGGTGGCCGCGGCGGAGCCTGCTTCGGAGACTCCGGCGGCCCGATCCTGCTGGCGGGGACCGACGTCGTCGTCGCGGTGAACTCCTTCGTCCTGAACCGCAACTGTGCCGGGCAGGCGTATGCCTACCGCACCGACCTGCAAGCGGTGATCAGCTGGATCCTCGAGCACGCCGGCGCTGAGTCCGGTGAGATCGAAATCGTCACCGTCTAGGCGGGTCGCTGGCCGCCAGGGTCACTCGCCGCGGCGTTGCTCCGGGATGACTCCGGCCACCAGCGCCTGCACTTCGGACTCGCGGTAGCGACGGTGACCACCGAGCGTCCGGATGGAGCTGACCTTGCCGGCTCTGGCCCATCGGGTGACGGTCTTCGGGTCTACGCGGAACATTGCCGCGACCTCGGCTGGTGTGAGTAGTGCTTCTGTCTCGATCGGTGGTGTGTTCATATCGGATCCCCTACAGGAGTTGGCTGCGCCCCGGCACCTCATGGCGGTTTCCCACCAGTCTCGGCATCCGTGCGTCGCCGGGTCAATGACTAGGAATGACTACAAAAGGACATTTCATGCCTAGTCATCCCGCTGTGGCTCTACCTAGAGCCCGGTTACCCCTTCGCCGCCGCCGGCCTGCTCGCCAAAGGTCTCGTGCTCGAGCAGATGCAGCACGGGTACGCCGATCCTGCGCCGCGCGCGCGAGGTCCAGTCCAGGTGGAAGAACTCGGCCACGACATGGGGACGCGTCAAGATGATCGCCTCTGCGCCGTCGACCTCGGAGACCTTGGCGGAGAGCGCGTCGATCGGGTCGACGCTGACGATCTGGCCCACCGCATCGGCACCGGCCTCGTGCAGCAGTGCGAGACAATCGCTCAGATCGGCGCGGGCACGCTCAAGCATCCCTCTCTGCGTCTCCTCGAGGTCCATGTCGCTCATCGTCAGCGCAGGGGAGACGAGCACCTCGCTCGCCGCAACCGACCCCATCGCGGACTCGATCCGCGCCGCAGCATCCTCGACCGGGAGGAGAAGGTGGTAGCGGACCGGTTCGGCTACCTCGTCGTGCAGGCCACGCACCTGACGTGCGTCCAGGACCGATAGTGGCTGCTCGACCAGCAAGACCACGTCGTAGGTCTGCTCGCTCATAGGTGCGCCCCTCCCTCTGGGTTGCCCAAGACCTTACCCAAGTTGTAGCTCGCCGGCTCCTCGAGCTGTTCGTACCCGCACGACATCGCATCGCGGTCCGGTCGCCACCGCTTGAAGTGTGCTGTGTGCCGGAACCGGGTGCCCTCCGTGTGGTCGTAGCCGACCTCGATGACCAACACTGGCCGCAGCGCGACGAAGGACAGATCTTTCCCTGCGTTCCACCGACTCTGCGCCCCTGGGAGCCGGTCGCCGTTCTCACCCGTTGACTGCCAGCTTCCCCACGGATGATCATCGGGAGTGGTCTCCAGCGGCTTCAGCTCCTCGATCAGCTCCGCCCTCCGCTTCGCGGTGAACGACGCGGCCACCCCGATGTGCTGCAGGGTTCCCCGCCCGTCGTACAACCCCAGCAGGAGGGAGCCCAGCAGCGGCTTCTCGGGTGTCGAGGTCTTGTGCAGGCGATAGCCGGCGATCACGACGTCTGCAGTGCGTTCGTGCTTGACCTTGAACATGGTGCGGGTGTTGGGCTGGTACGTCGACGCCAGTGGCTTGGCGATCACTCCGTCGAGACCGGCGCCCTCGAACTGCGAGAACCACCGGGTCGCCTCGCCGACATCGATCGTGGTCTGGGTGATGTGGATGGGTGGCTTCGCGTTCTCGAGGGCGGTCTCCAGCTGGGCCCGGCGCTCGGCGAACGGGACCTGCATCAGCGACTCATCCCCGATCGCGAGCAGGTCGAAGACAACGAGCGAGGCGGGGGTCTGGTGGGCGAGGAGGCGAACCCTCGAGTCTGCGGGGTGGATCCGCTCCAGCAACCGTTCGAACTCCAGTCGCTCTCCGATGGCCACGAAGATCTCGCCGTCCACCACGCATCGCTCGGGAAGGGACTCGCGCGCGGCGTCGACGACCTCGGGAAAGTAGCGGGTGAGCTCCCTGGTGTTCCGGCTGCGGAGATCCACCTCGTCACCGTCGCGGAACACCAGACAGCGAAAGCCGTCCCATTTCGGCTCGAACGACAAACCACCCTCGAACTTCGCGGGGTCGGGTATCCCTTTCACCGACTTCGCGAGCATCGGCTGGACTGGGGGCATCACGGGCAGCTGCACGATTGCATCGTATTGGCAGTGTGCGGGCCGACACTTCTGGGCAGGCTGAGGACATGACAACCCGCTTAGTCGAGCTCACCCGGTTCGTCGAGCCTGTCGAGACCACGGCAAGCTGATTAATGCACGCAAGAAGGCGCTGGAGAAGGCAGAGCCGGTATCAGTCACGAAGACCCTGACGGTGCCCGCGGGCGAGGTCGACCTTGCCGACTTCGACCCGCATGGCACACCCGGCTTCGCCGGTAACAAGGCCGGCGGCAAGGAGGCGCTGGCCGATCTCGGCACAGTGCTCGCAGAGTTGCAGGAGCGACTCTTCGCCGACGGCCGCTCGGGAGGCAGGCGTCGCGTCCTGCTCGTTCTCCAAGGGATGGACACCTCCGGAAAGGGCGGGGTGATGCGACACGCTGTCGGACTCTTCGACCCCCAAGGAGTGCACATCAAGTCGTTCGCGACGCCCACCGACGACGAACGACGCAAGGGTTTCCTGTGGCGGATCCGGCAGAACCTGCCTGAGCCGGGCATGATCGGTATCTTCGACCGCTCGCACTACGAGGACGTGCTGATCGGACGGGTCCGCAACCTGGCATCGCCCTCGACGATTGCGAAACGGTACGACTCGATCAATGCCTTCGAGGACAAGCTTGTGGACTCCGGCACGACGGTGATCAAGGCGATGCTGCACATCTCGCCGGATAAGCAGAAGGAACGTCTGCTGGCCAGGTTGGATGACCCGACGAAGCATTGGAAGTACGACGTCGCCGACCTGGAGGAACGGGCCAGGTGGAGCGAGTACCAGCGTGCGTACGAGATCGCCCTCGAGAGGTGCAACACCGCCGCCGCCCCGTGGCTGATCGTTCCCAGCGACCGCAAGTGGTACCGCAACTGGGCGATCGCCTCGCTGCTGCGCGAGGCGATGGAGGGCTTGGATCTGACCTGGCCGACGGCAGACTTCGACGTGGAGGAGCAAAGGCGGCTGCTCATTGCCTCGGACCCGCTGGCAGGGAGATAGCGCCCCAATACGCCGACCCCCAGCTCCTCTGGGCATAACCACGCCGACCCGCCAGAACCTGTCACCCTCATCCACAGGTAAGGCGCCAGGGAGTGGCGGGTCGGCAGGGTTATCCAGAGAGGGAGTGGCGGGTCGGCGTTAGACCGGGACCAGCTCAACTGCCCCGACGGCGTAGCGGGCAAGGATGGTCCTGGCCACCTCGGTATCTGCTCCCAAGGGCGCAGACACGGCCACTGCACCTGCCTCGAGGGCCAGCTCGGCAGCTCGGTCGGGCAGGGTGCCCGGAGCCAGGAACAGCGAGCCGACCGCGACGTGACGACGACCCTCGCCGCGGAACTGGCGCACCGCCTCACCCGTGGCTGGGGGGGCGGCGGAGGCGTACGCCGCCACGGTGGGCAGCTTGTGCGTCGATCCCCAGAGCCTGGCCAGCCGCGCCACCGACTGGTTGGCCAACGGGTCCGAGGACCCCGCCGCCGCGAGCACGAGAGCGTCGAGCTCGCGCACCCTGGCGTCCTTGAGCGCAGCGCGCAGCCGCCGGTCGAGAACCTCCAGAAACACCGACTCGAGCCCCAGGATGTCAGTCGCCCGGACCTTGAGGTTCTCGTGCCGGGCGGTGGCTGCGGCGACGGCGGAGGGGACGTCGACCTTCGCGTGGTGCGCCTGTGTAAGGAGCAGCGGCACCACCACGATCTCGTCGTACCCCGCCTTCACCAGCCTGTCGACGACGGAGGGGAACGAGGGTCTGGAGAGCTCGAGGAAGGCAGCGTCGATGCGAAGGTCGGGGCGCATCGCGCGGACCTCCGCGACCAGGGCCTGGATCGTCTCCGCCGAACGGCGGTCACGGCTGCCGTGGGCCAGAGCGACAAGTGCTGGAGCGGTCATCGAGTCGGCCTCCCTTCGAGGTGGGTGTGGCGGTTGCGTCTCATGCGTGGATCCCGCACTCGGTCTTGCCCGTGCCGGCCCACCGGCCGCTGCGCGGATCCTCGCCAGGCGAGACCCTGCGGGTGCACGGCCAGCAGCCGATCGAGGGGTACCCGTCGCGCTGCAACGGGTTCACCAGAACATTGTGGTCAGCGATGTAGCGCTCAACATCTGCGCCGCTCCACCTGGCAAGGGGGGAGACCTTCACCATTTGCTTCTTCTCGTCCCACCCGATCACAGGGGCGATCACGCGGTCCCGGGTCTCCTGCCTTCGCAGGCCGGTCGCCCAGGCGTCGTACCCCTCCAGAGCCTCCTGAAGGGGGGCCACCTTGCGTAGTGCGCAGCACAGGTCCGGGTCGCGTGCATAGAGATCCTTGCCGTACGTCGTGTCCTGCTCGGCCACGCTCTGCTTCGGGGTGACCGTGATCAGGTTCGCGGGCAGCGTGGCTTCGACCGCATCCCGGGTGCCGATCGTCTCCACGAAGTGGTAGCCGGTGTCGAGGAAGACCACGTCGATACCTGGTGCGACCCGCGCGGCCAGATCGGCGAGCACGGCATCACCCATCGAGGAGGTGATGCAGAACCGTCTGCCGAACGTCGCGACTGCCCATTCGACGATCAGCTCGGCCGGTGCGAGCTCAAGCTCGGCTCCGGCGTGTGAGACGAGGTCCTTGAGCTCGGCCTCGCTGCGCCCCTCAGTGGTGGTCCCCTTGAAGTTGCGGGCGGCGTGCGTTGTCGCGATACTCATCGCGGCACCTCCGCGCCGGTGACCGGTGGAGCCGGTGGAGCCGGGGGAGTGATCATCCCGAGCATCTTCAGCGAGAAGGCCCGCAGGCAGGCGCGGCACTCCCATGCACCGTGGTCTGATCCGTGCTCGGTCTCGTGCGGACGCAGCGTCTCGTCACCGCAGTAGGGGCAGTGGAACGGCACCCCTCGCGCGCTCATTTCGAGGTCCCCGCGAATGTGCGAGCCGACTGTGCAGCTGCCTGGGATGTCTTCATGAGACCACCTGCAGCGACTTGTCGCCACGCAGCAGCTCGTCGTCGGCGCGGGTTGCCCAGTCGGCGAAGCTCTCGTTCTCGCTACGGTCGACGAGGTAGGAATTGACCACCTTGGTCACGTAGTCGTCCAGACCGGCGCTGGTGACCTTGTGCGCACGCAGCTTCTTGCCGAACTTCGGGTCGAGCCCGAGCCCGCCACCGAGGTGCACCTGGAACCCCTCGACCTGGCGGCCCTCCGGGTCGAGCACCAGCTGGCCCTTGAGTCCGATGTCGGCGACCTGGGTGCGGGCGCAGGCGTTCGGGCATCCGTTGACGTTGACGGTGATCGGGGTGTCGAGGTCGGGGAACCGTCGTTCGAGCTCGGCGATCAGTTCGGTGGCACGGTCCTTGGTCTCCACGATCGCCAGCTTGCAGAACTCGATGCCGGTGCAGGCCATCGTCGAGCGCCGCCAGTTCGACGGACGCGCGGACAGTCCGATCGCGTCCAGTGCGGCGACCAGGCTCTCCACCTTGTCCCCTTCGACGTCGAGCACGATCACCTTCTGGTAGGCGGTTGTGCGCACCCGGCCCGATCCGTGCGCTTCCACGACGTCGGCGAACTTCGAGAGCAGGGTGCCGGACGCGCGGCCGACGGTGGGGGCGACCCCGACGTAGTAGCGGCCGTCCTTTTGGCGGTGTACGCCGATGTGGTCGGCGCCGACGGTCGGGACCGGGGGAGACGGGCAGTCCACCAGCTTGCGCTCCAGGTACTCATTCTCCAGCACCTCCCGGAACTTGGCGACGCCCCAGTCGGCGACCAGGAACTTCAACCGGGCTCGCGAACGAAGCCGCCGGTAGCCGTAGTCGCGGAAGACCGAGATCACCCCGGCCCAGGCGTCGGCGACCTCCCCGAGCGGGATCCAGACGCCGAGCTTCTGGGCCAGCATCGGGTTGGTGGAGAGACCACCGCCGACCCATAGGTCGAAGCCGGGCCCGTGCTCGGGGTGGACGGTGCCGACGAACGACACGTCGTTGACCTCCGGCGCCACATCCTGGGAAGGGTGACCGGTGATCGCTGTCTTGAACTTGCGCGGCAGGTTCGAGAAGGACGAGTTGCCGATGTAGCGCCGCTTGATCTCCTCCAGGGCCGGGGTGCCGTCGATGATCTCGTCGTGGGCGATCCCGGCCACGGGCGAGGCGATGATGACTCGCGGCGAGTCGCCGCAGGCCTCTTGCGTCTGTAGTCCGACCGATTCGAGGCGTCGCCAGATCGCGGGAACGTCCTCGACGCGGATCCAGTGGTACTGGACGTTCTGCCGATCAGTGATGTCGGCGCGGTCGCGACCGTACGTCGTGCTCACCTCGGCGATCGCACGCAGCTGCTCGAGGTTGAGCTGGCCGCCGTCTATCCGGACGCGCAGCATGAAGTACTCGTCGTCGAGATCAGCCGGCTCGAGCGCAGCGGTCTTGCCACCGTCGAGCCCGGGTTTGCGCTGGGTGTAGAGACCCCACCAGCGGAAGCGGCCGCGAAGGTCGTTCGGGTCGATGGAGTGGAAGCCGCGGTGCGCGTAGATGTTCTCGATCCGCGCGCGGACGTTCAGCGCGTCGTCATCCTTCTTGAACTGCTCATTGGCGTTCAGCGGCTCGTGGTAGCCGAGGGCCCATTGGCCTTCGCCCCGCTTCTGCCGCGGCCTGCCGGAACGCGTTGCCGGCGCGGCGTCCGATGTAGGACCGGTGACTGTCCGTGCGGGGCTGTCCGGTGCGGTGGTGTTCGGGCTCATGGGATGCGTGTCCTCGGGTGAGGGACGCACGAATCGCGGAGGTCACTTTCGGCAATATTGTCGACATTGTCAATATTGCCGGGTGAGGGTGCCGGCGACCGCGCGCCCGGCTGCTGTGAGCGGGGCGGTCAGACGGTCGGACACATCATGCTGCGGGTGCGCCCGAAGTCCACATGGCGGCGTACCACGAGGAACTTGGTCGTTGCAGCAGAGATCATGGGGGTAAGTCTCACGGGTCGGACCTAGTCTCCACAAACAGCCATCTTAGGATGTGAGACGCGTGTTCAGCATCTGATATGACGACCCTGCATCCGCTGCCTCTCGGCGTACCTCATTATGGTGGGCGACATGACCGACGTGAGCACTGCACACTCCTACGTCTCAAGCGGGGAGAGCCAAGCAGAGAAGGCGAGCACGGCCTACAACGCCGCCCTGGAGGTGATCGCCTCGGTCGAGCCGCGTGTGGCGGAGGCCACACGAGCCGAGCTGGCCGACCAGCGCTCCTCCCTGAAGCTGATCGCCAGTGAGAACTACGCTTCCCCGGCCGTCCTGCTGACGATGGGCACCTGGTTCAGCGACAAGTACGCAGAGGGCACGGCCGGCCACCGGTTCTATGCCGCGTGCCACAACGTCGACACGGTGGAGAGACTAGCCGCGGAGCACGCCCGAGAGCTGTTCGGCACGGAGTACGCCTACGTCCAACCGCACTCCGGGATCGACGCGAACCTAGTCGCGTTCTGGTCGATCCTCGCCCACCGGATCGAGTCGCCGGCGCTCGCGCGGCTCGGCGCCAAGAACGTGAACGAGCTGTCGGAGGATGACTGGGAGAGCCTGCGCCACGAGTTCGGCAACCAGCGGATGCTGGGTATGTCCCTCGACTCCGGGGGGCACCTCACGCACGGGTTCCGACCCAACATCTCGGGCAAGATGTTCCACCAGCGCAGCTACGGCACCGACCCCTCGACCGGCCTCCTGGACTACGACCGGGTTGCCGAGGCCGCGCGTGAGTTCCAGCCGTTGGTGCTGATCGCCGGCTACTCCGCCTACCCGCGGCGGGTGAATTTCGCGAAGATGCGCGAGATCGCCGACGAGGTGGGCGCCACGTTGATGGTCGACATGGCGCACTTCGCCGGTCTTGTCGCGGGCAAGGTGTTCACCGGTGACGAGAACCCGGTTCCCTACGCGCACGTCACGACGACGACCACGCACAAGTCGCTGCGCGGGCCACGCGGCGGGCTGGTCCTGGCCAAGGAGGAGTACGCCGCCTCCGTCGACCGCGGCTGCCCGATGGTGCTCGGGGGGCCGCTGTCCCATGTGATGGCAGCCAAGGCGGTCGCGCTTGCTGAGGCCCGTCGCCCCGAGTTCGCGACGTACGCGCAGAACATCGCCGACAACGCCAAGTCCTTGGCCGAAGGCTTCCTCACGCGTGACGCGACGCTGGTCACCGGCGGCACCGACAACCACATCGTGCTACTCGACGTGTCGGGTTTCGGGCTCACCGGTCGCCAGGCCGAGTCCGCCCTGCTGGACGCCGGTGTGGTGACGAACCGCAACTCCATCCCGTCCGACCCGAACGGCGCCTGGTACACCAGCGGCATCCGGTTCGGCACACCTGCGCTGACCACGCGCGGCTTCGGTCATGACGAGTTCGACCTCGTAGCCGAGCTGGTGGTCGACGTACTCTCGAACACCTCTCCGAAGCAGACCAAGGACGGCAGGGACTCCAAGGCGAACTACCTCCTCGCCGACGGGGTGGCCGACCGGACGAAGGCGGCGTCCGCGGAGATGCTGGACAAGTTCCCGCTCTATCCCGGCCTCGAGCTCAGCTGACCCTCTGGTCCACCGCTTCCCCAAGGTATGTCGCCGAACCTGCACTTCCCGCGCCCAACTCGTCGTGGGGAGTGCAGGTCCGTCGTGGTAAGACGTACGCCGATCAGCCGGGCGCCGGAGTTGTCCGTTCGACGATCGACGCGAGGTCGATGCCTCGGGGAAGCGTTCCCATCGTGCCGCCGTACTCCGAGCCGAGCCGAGTCGCGCAGAAAGCATCGGCGACAGCAGAGGGCGCGTGCTGGACCAGCAGCGCGCCCTGGAGGCAGGCGGCCATCTGACCCGCGAGCCGTCGGGCGCGCAGTTCCAAGTCGGTGAGGTCGGCCAACTGCTCGAGCACCGACTCGATCGCCCGGTCGAGCCGCGGATCCTCGCCGCGAGCCGCACCAACCTCGACCAGCCACGCGTTCAGGGCCGTCGGCTCGCGGGAGAGCGCGCGCAGCACGTCGAGGGCGTTCACGTTCCCCGACCCCTCCCAGATCGAGTTCAGCGGGGACTCGCGGAACAGCAGCGGCATGCCGGACTCCTCCACGTACCCGTTCCCACCGAGGCACTCGAGCGCCTCGGCGACCATCATCGGTGTCCGTTTGCACACCCAGAACTTCGCGAGTGGCAGCGCGATCCGACGGAATGCGGCCTGGTGCGGGTCGGTGGCGTGGTCTACCGCGGCCGCCAGCCGGATCGCGAGCGCGGTCGCGGCCTCGGACTCGACCGCGAGGTCGGCCAGCACGTTCTGCATCAGGGGCTTGTCCGCCAAGACTCCGCCGAACGCCGACCGGTGGGCTGCATGCCACGATGCCTCGGCGACGGCCCGCCGCATCAGCGATGCGGACCCGAGCACGCAGTCCAGCCGGGTGGCGGCGACCATCTCGATGATCGTGCGCACCCCGCGGCCCTCGTCACCGAGCCGCTGCGCCCAGGTTCCGGCGAACTCGAGCTCGGCGGAGGCGTTGGAGCGGTTGCCGAGCTTGTCCTTCAGGCGTACGACGTCGAGCTGGTTGCGCTGCCCGTCGGGAAGGACTCGGGGAACCACGAAGCAGGTGACTCCGCCAGGGGTCTGCGCGAGCACCAGGAACATGTCGTTCATCGGAGCGGAGGTGAACCACTTGTGCCCGTGCAGTGTGTACTCGCCGTCCACGGCGGTCGGTCGTGCCTCGGTCACGTTCGACCGGACGTCCGAACCGCCCTGCTTCTCGGTCATCCCCATCCCGGCCAGGGCGCCGGCCTTCTCCGAAACCGGTCGGAGGCCGAAGTCGTACGACGGCGCGGCCAACTTGGGTGTCCATTCCTTCGCGATGGCGTCGTCGACCCGCAGCGTCGGGATGGCCGCGTAGGTCATCGAGATCGGGCAGCCATGACCGGGTTCGGTCTGCGACCACGCGAAGAAGCCCGCCGCCCGGCGTACATGGGCGGAGGGAGACTCCGATTCCCACGGCGCGGCCTGCAACCCGTGGCCGACGCCTCTCTCCATCAGCCAGTGCCACGACGGATGGAACGCGACCTCGTCGATCCGATTGCCGAAGCGGTCGAAGGGGGTGAGCACGGGCGGGTGCTGGTTGGCCAACAGGCCGTGCTCACGCGCCTCGGCGCTGCTAGCCGCAGCACCGATCGGGACCAGATCCTCGACCACGTCGGCGGAGGAGTGTCGAGTCACCGCGTCGACCAGCGCGAGGTCGGACAGGACGGTGTTGTGGCCGACGAGGGGCGGGGGCTGGTTCGTTGCTACCCGGTTATTGCTCACCATGGCTTTACCGTAGAGCCATGTCAGGGAGAGCGGAGAGTGCAGCACCTCCGGAGGTCTCCCGTTGGGGTGTGATCCGGGAGACAGCGTGGCGGCTCATCGTCTCCACGGTCGGCACCTGCATGCGCAACCGTGTGACCGGCCTTGCGGCGGAGGCCGCGTTCTTCGCGCTGCTCTCGCTACCACCGCTGATCTTTGCGCTGGCCGGCTCGATTGGTTACGCGTTCGAGCGGTTCAACGACGCCCAACTCGACGAGATCCGCGAGGCAGTGGTGAACCTGGCCTCGCGGGCGCTGACCGAGGAGACGGTGGACAGCATCATCCGGCCCACCCTCGACGACGTGTTCAGTGGTGGTCGCTACGACGTCGTCTCGATCGGTTTCATCCTGGCTCTGTGGTCGGGCTCGCGGGCGCTGAACGTCTTCGTTGACACCATCACCATCATGTACGGACTGGGCGGGCAACGCGGAATCGTCAAGACGCGGATGCTCTCCTTCGTCCTCTACGTGATGGGACTGCTCACCGGAGTGGTCACGATCCCGTTGGTGCTCGCCGGACCCAACCTGGTGGAACGGCTCATCCCGGACCGTCTGAGCTTCGTGAACTCGCTCTACTGGCCGGTGGTGGTGGTGCTGTGCATCTGCTTCCTCGCCACGCTGTACCACATGTCGGTGCCGGTGCGTACGTCGTGGCGCTACAACCTTCCCGGTGCCACGTTGACGCTTCTCTTGTGGATCTTCGGGTCGTTCCTGCTCCGGGCGGTGCTCACCACAACAGCGGGAGAGTCGACCTCGATCTATGGTCCCCTCGCCGCGCCGATCGCCGTTCTGTTGTGGCTGTACCTGCTCTCCATTGCCGTCCTCATCGGCGCAGCTCTCAACGCCGCATTCGACCGGGTGTGGCCCGAATCGGAGACCGCTCACGCCCGGATGGAGCTGGTGCGCAGACTCCGACTGAAGGCAATGATGCCCAGGCTTCGACGATCCGAGGAGGAGCAGGAGCGCTTCGCGGAGGAAGGCTAGGATAATCGCGTGCGGTGAGCCGCTGAGCAGACGTACATTCACCGTGTGTTGGAGACGATCGGCTACGACCCGGAGCGGGTCGGTTGGGCTGCCCCCGGCGACGCGAGACCGGGCCGGGTCGCTCGTGTGGACCGAGGCATCGCCCTGGTGCTGAGTGAGGACGGTCTGCTACGTGCGAGCGTCGGCTCGCACCTGATCAACGCAATGGCCAACGACCCCACGGCAGGCCCGTGCCCCGGCGATTTCGTGCTGATCCGTGACTGGCCCGACGATCGGGTCACCCTGGAGAAGGTGCTGCCTCGTCGCACCGCCATCGTCCTAGCCCCCTCCGGCGAGCGCTGCGCGGGAAAGGCCCTGTGCGCCAACGTGGACTTCGCGGCTGTTGTGGTCTCCTCGCACCCCCGGCCGACGGTCAGCACGATCGAGCCCATGCTGGGGGTGGCCCGGGAGAGTGGCGGCCACCCCCTCGTCGTACTCACCAAGTCCGACACCGTGACCGATGCCCACCTCATCGCGCAGGAGGTGGGCCTGGTGGCCGGCGTTGGGGTCATCTGCACCAGCACTCGCACCAGTGCGGGACTCCCGCGACTGCTTGAGCTCATCGGGGGTAGCCAGACGATCGCGCTGCTGGGACCATCCGGGCAGGGCAGATCCTCGCTGATCAATTCGCTGGCCGGGGCATCGGTGCTGACCACCCGGGTCCCGACAGGCTCGACCACCCGGGT
>Ga0075530_1000545_pt1 | contig 17785 bp, 18 predicted proteins | sample NGEPerD_2_FD_75101 | JGI IMG/M metagenome (GOLD analysis project Ga0075530, IMG submission 75101) | Arctic peat soil microbial communities from the Barrow Environmental Observatory site, Barrow, Alaska, USA - NGEE PermafrostL1-D | ecosystem: Environmental > Terrestrial > Soil > Wetlands > Peat ... | reverse complement strand
GCAGGTCCAGCAAGGGCAGGTAGACGGTGGCCACCGCCTCCCACAGCCACTCCTCGCCGAACGGCCAGGTGCCGAAGCCCTCCACGTAGGGCATGTGCGAGTGGAGGACGAGCGCCATGGCGCCGCGGTCGCGGCTCATGCGCGGGCGGGCGGCGGGAAGGGCGACGGGGCCGGCCCGAGGCGCAGCGCGGCGAGCACGCACGACGCGCACACGGCGACGCCAACCGCGAGCGGCAGGATCAACGTGGCGGTGGTGTCGGGGTCGGTGCTGGCCAGCGTGTTGAAGGCGGCGTGGATGGCGATCACGGCGAACACGCTGCCGGTGGCCTCGTAAACCAGGCACACGCCGAAGCCGAACACGGCGATCACGGGCAGGATCGAGAGGCTCTCGATCCCCTGGAAGTGCAGCATCCCGAACACGGTGCCGTTGATGAGCACCGCCAGCCAGATCGGCAGGTGGGTGCGTAGCGAGCGGTAGAAGAAGCCGCGAAAGAACAGCTCCTCGGTGACCGGGGCCACCACGATCACCGCCAGCGAGACGGCCAGCACCGCGAACGCGCCCTCCCCGGTGATGTCCTCCACGTTGCTCTCGTCCACGTCCAGCAGCTCGACGTAGCCGATCTCGAAGCCGAAGATCGCCAGCGTGGCGCCCACCACGATCACCAGCGTGCGCGAGCGCGGCGTGGCCCGCAGGCCGAAGTGCCACGCCCGCAGCCGTCCCTTCAGGCGTGCGAAGAAGCCGGCGGTGAGCACGAACGCCACGTCCTGCACCAGCAGCAGCGTGAGCAGCGCCAGCGCCCCGATCGCGCCGCCCTCCGTGAGCAGCAGCACCACCGGCACGAGCGGCACCACGGCCACGGTGACCACCACCAGGCCGGCGCCCATCGCGGCGAAGCCCATCCAGGCCGGCCAGCGCGGGCGGGCGGCGGGCGGCAGCTCGGGCGGATCCGGCGGCGGGGCTCCAGCCGTGAGCTCCCCGATCACCGCAGCACCGCCAGGTAGTCCAGCGCGCGGTCCAGCGGGCCGGGGCGCAGGGCGAAGTCGGCGGCGGAGATCGCGGGGATGAAGCGGTCGTAGAAGGGGGTGGTGATCTTCAGCCGCGGGTGCAGGGAGTCCCAGCCCGCCCGAATCGCCAGCTCGTGTGCGCGCAGCTTGCGCGCGTGGAAGACGCCGCTCAGCTGCACCTCGTCGAAGCACGCCTCGCACAGCTCGCGGAACTCGTGGGCGCGGTACTCGTAGACGTGCCACGGGTTGCCCGAGCGGTCGGCTCCCGCGGGCGCCAGCGTGAGCACGTTCGGCGTGGACACGTACGCCGTGCCGCCGGGCCGGAGCATGCCCTTGATGTGCCTCAGCACGGCCCGGGGATCCCGCACGTGCTCGATGGTCTGCAGGAACACCACGGCGTCGCACGGCTCTTCGTAGTGGTCGATGAGGTCGCGCACGAAGCGCACGCCGGGCCGGGTGTAGCGCAGGCGGGCGTGCTCATGGGCCTCGGGGTTGGCGTCCACGCCGGTCACCCGCGCGGCGCGGCGGGCGAGCACGTCCGTGCCATAGCCCTCGCCGCAGGCCAAGTCGACCACATCGAGCCGGCGGCAGCGCTCGGCGATCCACTCGTAGACCACCAGATGGCGCCGGTACCAGTAGTTCTCGGCGGGCACGTCGGGCAGCGTGCGCTCGCCGGTGAGCGCGAGCGGCGGCACGCCCTCGGGCTGGTCCTGCTGGAGGTACTCGGCGGGCTCGGCCAAAGCCGCGCGGAGTCTAGGGACGGGGGCTTGGGTCCCACCGTTCCCGAGAGCCATCCGTGCGGTGCTCGGCCGAGATTCACGGTGCGGTGCTCGCCCGATCAACGATCGGGCTGCGCTCCTACCGGGCGATCGGCCTGCGCTCCTCCGCTCAGCTACCGTCCTGCGGCCGATGGCCCCCGCCGCCACCACCGAGGAGATCCACGCCGCCAACGTGCGCTACCACGACCTCGCGGCCGCGCACTACGACGCGAAGTGGGGCATCGACTACGGCGGGCGCGGCGAGGCGCAGGTGCTCGGCAAGCTGCGCAAGGCGCTCGGCATGCGCCGCCTGCCGAGCTATCCGCGCGGGCTGGAGATCGGCGCCGGCACGGGCTACTTCGGGCTGAACCTCGCGCTGTCCGGAGTGGTGGGCGAGTACACGGCCACCGACATCTCACCGGGGATGCTCGACGCCCTGCGCGCCTCGGCAGTCCGGCTCGGCGTGGACGTGGAGGCCGCCTGCTGCGACGGCGCCGCCCTCCCCTTCCCCGACGACTCGTTCGACATCGTCTTCGGCCACGCCGTGCTGCACCACCTGCCCGACCTGCCGGGCGCGATGGCCGAGCTGCGGCGCGTGCTGCGCCCGGGCGGAGTGATCGCCTTCTGCGGCGAGCCGTCGCACTACGGCGACCGCCTGGCCGAGCTGCCCAAGCGGATGGCCTTCCGCGCGGCGCCCGCGTGGCGCGCGCTCGTGGGCGCCCGGGCCGCCGAGCGCAACGGCCACCACCAGGGCCCCGAGGAGGATCGCCTCGAGACCCTGGTGGACGTCCACGCCTTCACCCCGGCAGGCCTGGCGCAGGCCGCGCGCCTCGGTGGCCTCGAGGACGTGCGGGTGCGCGGCGAGGAGCTGGCGGCCAGCCTGTTCGGCTGGACCAACCGCGCGCTGGAGGCCACCGCCGACCCGCAGGGCGTGCCGCGCCTGTGGCACCAGTACGCCTACCGCGGCTACATCGCCCTCCAGGCCGTGGACCGCGCGCTGCTTGAACCCCGCCTCCCGGCGGCGATCTTCTACAACCTGCTGGTGTCGGCGCGAGCGCCCTACTCAGTCGACAGTCGACAGTCGACAGTCGACAGGACCTAGGCGAACAGCGCCGCCGCCGGCGCGATCGCGCCTACGAGCAGCAGCGCGTCCACGAGCCGCGCGCGAAGCGCCAGCGCCGGCGCGCGCTCGGGCGCCCGGTAGTGGACCGCCTCCCGCGCCACCCAGCCCAGCACGGCGTCCACAAAAGGCCCGGGACGGTTGGGCACGCCGTCGATGGCATCCAGCAGCGCGCGGCCGGCCGATGCCAGGCGGCCCTCCGAACCGATCGTGTCGAGCACCTGCGCCGCCTCGCGCGCGCTCGGAAGTGCCCGTAGCCGCCCCAGCGCCCGCCGTGAGACCTCTCGCAGCCCGTCCGCGCCCGCGGCCGCTCGCAGCCAGGTGGCCGCCAGCACCAGCAGCGCGGCGCGCGACGCGCGGCGCAGCGCCACCTCCACCCCCAGGCCGGCTCCCAGCGAGAACACCAGCGCCCCGAACGCCAGCACCCCCGCCAGCGCCAGGCCGGTGGGCACCGCGCGCCGGTCGGGGCGCGAGACCACCCACGCCACAGCCAGGAAGGCCGTCACCGCCGCCAGCACGATCCACTCGGTGCTGGCGAGCAGCAGCGCGAACGACACGGCCGCCGCGACCGCGATCACACGTGGATCGAAGCGCCCAGAATGCGGCGGCTCGGGCTCAGGCGACGCCGTCTCGTCGGCCTCTTGCACCGACGGCCACGAGCGCAGCCCGCGCCGGTAGACGGTGACCTGAACCACGCTCGCGAACGCGCCCCAGGCGAACAGGCCGGCGAGGGTGACGATCACCGTGCCGCGTTCACCGACCTCCAGGCCGAAGAGCCCGGCCAGGTTCTCGTAGCTCCCGGCGTAGGCGTCCAGCCCTCCGGCGATCACGAACACGAAGAACGCCACTCCCACCCCGTTGGAGAGCACCCGGATCGCCGCGCAGGCGAGAAACTGCGCGAGCGCCCCCCGCCCGCGCGCCTCCAACCGCCCCATCAGGGGAGCGCTCAAGGCCTGTGTGAGCGGCACGCCGAAGCGGGCCGGGCCCATGATCGCCACCGTCTCAAGCATCGCCGCCCAGCTGGCGCCGTAGCCTTCGCGGGCCCCGCGCCGCTGCGCCACGCGTGCCAGCGCGGTGCCGCCGGCGAGCGCTACCCAGAAGCCGCCGCTGGGCACGGCGCGGGAGGCGAGGAAGGAGACGGTGGCTACGTGGGCGGGGCCCGCCGTGCCGGTGTCCTGTGCCGCAGTACTCACCCGCTGCGCACGACCCGCGCCAGCGCCTCCGCGAACGCGGCGTTCTCCTCGTCGGTGCCGCAGGTCACGCGGATGGCGCCCGGCGCGCCGAAGCCGTCGAGGGCGCGAACGATGAAGCCCTCGGCGAGCAGCCGCTCGGCCAGGCCGGCGCCGTCGCCTCCCGGGACGTCGGCGTAGACGAAGTTCGCCTGCGAGGCCACGGGGCGCAGCCCCGACGCGGCCAGCGTCTCGCGCAGCTGCTCGCGCGCCGCGCGTGTGTGGGCCACGCGCTCGCCGATCGCGTCACGCGCGGCCAGCGACGCCACCGCCGCCGCCTGCGCCGGCTGGTTCACGTTGAAGATCGGCCGCACGCGGTCGAGCGCTCGCGCCGCCTCGGGGGAGGCCAGCGCATAGCCCACGCGCAGGCCGGCGAGCCCGTAGACCTTGGAGAAGGTGCGCAGCACGCACAGCCGCGGGCGACCCTCGCGCAGCAGCGCGGGCCCACCGGGCTCGGGGTCGGCGTACTCGGCATAGGCCTCGTCGAGCACGCACAGGATCCGGTCGGGCAGCGAGTCGAGGAAGCGGCGCAGCTCGGAGGGGTCGAGCAGCGTGCCGGTCGGGTTGTTGGGGTTGGCGAGGAAGACCACCCGCACCCTCCCCCCGCCCGGCGCGGGCGTATCGCAGGCGTCGAGCAGCGCGTCCACGTCCACGGCGCGCCGATCGTTCAGCGGCACCTGAAGCGGGGTGGCGCCGTGCACCGCCGCCGCCGACACGTAGCTGGGAAACGACGGCCAGGGGAATACCGCGGCGTCGCCTGCGTCGAGCGCGGCCGCGCCGCACAGGCGGATCAGCTCGTCGGCGCCATTGCCTGGCACCACCTGCTCCGGCGCCACGCCGTGACGCTCCGCCAGGGCCGCGCGCAGGTCCGACGCGTCGCCGTCCGGGTAGCGCGCCAGCTCGGCCGCCGTGGCCTCGTACGCGGCCACGGCCTCGGGCAGCGGCCCCAACGCTCCCTCGTTGGAGCCGAGCTTTGTGAGCCGTTCCAGCCCCAGCCGCTCGGCCAGCACGCGGGCCGGCGGTTGCGGGCGGTACGGATCCACATTTGCGAGCGCGTCCCGCAGAGGCACACGGCTAGCCTAGGGATCGCGATGGGCGACTCGATCGAGCGCTTCCCCCTCTTCCCCCTCGGCCTCGTGCTGCTGCCGGGAGAGCCGCAGCCGCTGCACATCTTCGAGGAGCGCTACAAGACGATGATCGAGACCTGCCTCGAGGAGGAATCCGAGTTCGGGATCCTCTGGATGGGCGACCATGGCCTACAGGAGATCGGCTGCACGGCGGAGATCACCCAGCTGCTCGAGCGGGCCGAGGACGGCCGGATGAACATCCTCGTCCAGGGCTCGCGGCCGTTCCGGCTGGAGCGCCGCATCGACGACATGGAGTACCCCGCCGGCGACGTGGAGCTGCTCGACGAGGAGGACGGCGAAGCCGAGCCGGATCCCGAGGCGGGGATGGCGGCGCGCCGCGGATACGCCGACCTCGTGGAGCGGGTGACCGACTCGCGCCCGAGCGAGGGTGACCTGTCCGAGCTCAGCGCCTACGGCATGGCCGCTACGATCGCCTTCGAGCTCGACGCCAAGCAGGAGCTGCTGGAGCTGCGCTCGGAGAGCGAGCGGCTGTCGCGGCTGGCGACGCTGTGCGGGCGCGCGATGGAGCGCCTCGAGCACGCGGAGAAGGCCGCTGAGCGGGCCCGTACGAACGGTCGCGTGCACCACTGAGCAACCAAACCGACGACAAGAGAACCCAATGGCGAACTACCTACTGGCATACAAGGGCGGCGGCATGCCCGAGACCGACGCCGAGCGCGAAGCTCAGATTGCGGCATGGACTGGCTGGTTCGAGAGTCTCGGCCAGGCGGTCGTGGACAGCGGCAACCCGTTCGGGCCGTCGAAGACGGTGGCTGCAGACCGGACAGTCAGCGACGGCGCTCCCTCGGGCCTGACCGGCTACTCCGTCGTCTCGGCCAACAGCCTCGACGCGGCGACCGAACTGGCAACCGGCTCCCCCGTCGTCACCAACGGCGGCACCGTGGAGGTCTACGAAACCGTCCGGGTGATGTAGCTGCTGGCTAAACGGTGACGGCAACCCCGCCCCGGCGGGGGTCGCCGCCGCCGCTCAGCTCGCCGGTGTCGGGATCGCGGACCACGGCCTGCACGCCGCCGAAGTAGAGGTTGCGCTCGCTGAACTGGCGCACCCGCCAGCCGGCACCCCGCAGCGACTCCAGCGCGGCCGGGTCCACGCCCGGCTCGGCGTCCACCAACTCGTCCTCCACGTGCAGGCGCGGCGCCTCCACCGCCTCCTGGGCGGCCATGCCACCGTCGATCACGGCCGCCACGGTCTGGACGATGGCCGAGCGGATGCGGTTCGACCCACCCGAGCCGAGCGCGATCTCGGGCCGGCCGTCGCGCAGCACCACGGTGGGGGCCATCATGCTCGGTACGCGTTCGCCGGGCGGGTGGCTGTGAAAGCCCTGCGGATTGAGGTCCTCCTCGCCCAGCATGTTGTTCAGGTGCATTCCGGTACCGGGCACCCATACGCCCGAGCACGAGCCGTTCGAGCAGGTGACGCTGGCGCAGGCCGCGTTCTCGTCCATCACGGACACGTGCGTGGTGGACCCCAGGTGCGACCGGATCTCGCCCGTCACCGCGTCGAGCTTCTCGGGGGCGAGGAAGCGCCGCGCGAAGCCGTCCTCGCGCAGTCCACCGAGGAAGTCGGCGTCGCGTGCGCGGTTGGTGGACGCCACGACCTCGGCCAGCACCCGCGTGTCGCCCGGGCGGTCGATGCGGTCGATCAGCTCCAGCGCGTCGGCGATCAGGATGCCGCCCGAGGACGGCGGCGGGTTGGTGAGCACCTCGCGCCCGCGAAAGCCCGCGCGTACCGGCGCGCGCTCCACCACCTCATACGAGGCGAGGTCCTCGCGCGTGAGGAGGCCGCCGCGCTCGAGCACCCAGTCGCTGCACGCGGCCGCCACGTCGCCGTCGTAGAGGAAGCCGGGTCCCTCGCTGCCGAGGCGGTCGAGCAGGTCGCCCAGCTCGGAGAGCACGATCCACTCGCCGGTCCGCAGCGGCCTGCCCTCGGGCTCGTACACGGCCGCCACCTCGGGCGTGGAGCTCATGATCGGGGCCAGTACGTTGAACAGGAACGCCTGCATCGGGATCACCTCCACCCCCTCCCGCGCCGCCTTCGCCGGGCCGGCCACGAGGTCGGCCAGCGAGACGCTCCCGAAGCGCCGCAGCGCCTCGGCCAGCCCCGCCGTGGTGCCGTAGACGCCACACGAGGAGGGCCCGCAGTTGAACCGCTGCACCGCATCGGGGGAGAAGCTCACGTCGATGGGCACCAGCGGCACCGGATGTGGGTCCTCCAGTCCGCGGCCGGGGGCGCCGACGAAGAAGTCCAGCAGGTGGCTCTGCCCCGAGGAGGTCTGCACCAGCATGAAGCCGCCGGCGCCCGGTCCCGTGAGCGGCGACTCGGCCACGAAGGACATAAGCACCGCCGCCACGGCGGCGTCCACCGCGTTGCCCCCCTGTCGCAGGACCTCCGCTCCCGCCCCCGCGGTGAGCGGATGCCCGGCTGCCACCACCCCTTTCATCGCGGGCAGACTATGCCGCTAGGCCTCTGCGGCCTGGCGACAACATCGCGCTCAGCCGCGCGGCACGAACTCTGGGATCTGGAGATCGTCGAGGGAGCCCTTGTCCCGCTCGCGCCCGGGGGCGCGGGTGACGCGCGGCTCGTGGTCGGCGTCCTCTGCCCTGGTGGACGGCCGCCGCTCGCGGCGCGGCGCGGCGCGGCCGCCGTAGCCGGTGGCCACGACGGTGATCCACACCTCGTCCCCGAGCTTCTCGTCCACCATGGCGCCGAAGATGATGTTGGCCTCCGGGTGGGCGGCCTCGGCGACCGCCTTCGCGGCCTCGTTGACCTCCCACAGCGACAGGTCGTTGCCGCCGGTGATCGACAGCAGGATCGACTTCGCGCCCTCCACCGAGGTCTCCAGCAGCGGCGACTCCACCGCATGCGAGGCGGCGTCGAGCGCGCGGCCCTCGCCGGTGCCCATGCCGATGCCCAACAGCGCGTTGCCGGCGTTGCCCGACTTGGCCATGATCGTGCGCACGTCGGCGAAGTCGAGGTTGATCAGCCCCGGCAGCGCGATCAGGTCCGAGATCCCCTGCACGCCCTGGCGCAGGACGTCGTCGGCCACGCGGAAGGCCTCGACCATCGAGGTCTTCTTGTCGAGCACAGTGAGCAGGCGGGAGTTCGGGATGGTGATCAGGGTGTCCACCTCGGCGGCGAGGTCGGCGAGGCCGGCCTCGGCCTGGGCGCTGCGGCGCGCCCCCTCGAAGCCGAACGGCTTGCTCACGATGCCGACCGTGAGCGCACCCACCTCGCGGGAGATCCGCGCCACCACGGGCGCGGCGCCCGTGCCGGTGCCGCCGCCCTCGCCGGCGGCGATGAAGATCATGTCCGCGCCCTTGAGCAGCGCCTTCAGCTCGTCGTACTGCTCGATGGCCGCCTGGCGCCCCAGCTGGGGATCCGCGCCCGAGCCGAGTCCGTGCGTGGCGGAGCTCCCGATGCGCACGCGCGTGGGCGCGCTGCACTGCTCGAGCGACTGGAGGTCGGTGTTCACGGCGATGAACTCCACGCCCTGCACCTCGGCCTCGATCATCCGGTTCACGGCGTTCACTCCCGCTCCGCCCACGCCGACCACCCGCAGGACGGGCTCCTGGTTCAACGGCGACTGCGGCCGGTGGATCTCCTCCTGCTCGGGCTCGAGGGCGCGCCGCGGCTCCGGGCCGCGCTCCATGATGTTCTCCGGGATGTCCGTCGAGAACACCGTGCGCAGGCGCTCCTCGGGCGTGGGCACGCCCTCGTAGCGGCTGGCGGGCGGGCGGCGCTGCTCGCGCGCGGGCTCCGGCTCCGGCTCGGGGTCCTGACGGCGCAGCTCGGGACGGGGCTCGGGCTCGGGGCGCTTGCGCGTGCCGGCGGCCTGGGCCCGCCGCTCCTGCGCGCTGGGGCGCTCGGCCGGCTCGCGGGGCGCATCCTCCTTGCGGGGGCGCTCCTCCTTGCCAGGCTGGTCCTTCTTGCGCGGCTCCTCCGTCTGGCGGAAAAGATCCGCCAGGGGGCCCTCGCGCATGCTCGCCCGCTTACCTCTTGCCATTTCCGAGGACCTCCTTGGCCAGCTGACGGTAGCTGTAGGCCGCCTTGCCGTCAGGGTCGTATTTGAGCACCGACATTCCCTTCACGGGCGCCTCGGCGAAGCGCACCGTCTTGTTGATGCGCGACGCGAAGACGCGATCCCCGAAGTTCTCCTCCAGCAGCTCGATCGCCTCCTTGGCGTGCACGGTCCTGCTGTCGACGAGCGTGGGAAGGATTCCCTCGATCTCAACGTCGGGATTGAGGTTCTCGCGGATCATCGACAGCGTGTTCTGGAGCTGGATCAGCCCACGCATGGACAGATACTCGCATTGCACGGGGACGATCACCTTGTCGCAGGCCGTGAGGGCGTTGATCGTGAGCAGCCCGAGGCTCGGAGGGGTGTCGATGCAGATGAAGTCGTAGTCCTCCTTGATGGGCCTGATCGCCTTCTCGAGCGAGCGCTCGCGGCCGATCTTGGTGGACATGGCGATCTCGGCGCCGGCGAGGTCGATCGAGGCGCACGCGAGGTCCACCTCGCGCTTGCGAATGACCTCGCGGATCGAGGTGTCGTGCACCAGCACGTCGTACATGGACAGCTCGAGCGAGTCGGGGTCGATCCCCTGGCTCATCGTGAGGTTGGCCTGCGGATCGAGGTCGATGCACAGCGCTCGGTGGCCGCTCTCCACGAAGGCGGCAGCCAGGTTCAGCGTGGTGGTGGTCTTGGCCACGCCGCCCTTCTGGTTGGTGAACGCGATGACCTTGGCCTGGTCAGTCACTGGTGCCTCCGGTTCGGCGTACGGTGGATCGGCTCTGCCATTACGCAGTGCCTATTCGCACGTGCGAGAAACATTCCTTCCCGTCCGCGTGACCTGCTGCACCGTACGCTCCGTGGATGACGGACCTTCTGGACCGGCGGCTGGTCTACGTGACCGGCAAGGGCGGTGTGGGCAAGACCACCGTGGCCGCCGCGCTGGGCCTGGCCGCCGCGAGGGCCGGAAAGCGCACGCTGGTGTGCGAGGTGGCCGAGCAGGAGCGCATCACCACGGCGTTCGGCCACGAGCCGGCGGGCTTCTCCGAGGTGGAGGTGGCGCCGGATCTGAGCGCGTTCTCGATCAACCCCGAGGACGCCAAAGAGGAGTGGCTTCGCCACCAGCTGCGCTCCGGCCGGCTGGCCTCGCTGCTGAGCTCCAGCCGCATCTTCCAGTACCTCACCGCCGCCGCGCCCGGCCTCGCCGAGGTCGTGACGATGGGGAAGATCTGGGAGCTGGCGCAGCTTGAGCGGCGCTCGAAGACCGGCCGCCCCTACGACCTCGTGATCGTGGACGCGCCGGCCACCGGCAACGGCCTGGCGCTGTTGCGCGCGCCGCGCACGTTCGCCGACATCGCCAAGGTCGGCCCGATCCGCAACCACGCGGAGACGATCCGCCGGTTCACCGTCGACCGCCGCCAGAGCGCGGTGCTGGCCGTGGCGCTGGCGGAGGAGATGCCGGTGAACGAGACGATCGACTTGGAGGGGCGACTGCGCGAGCAGATGGGCCTGGAGCTGGCGCTCGTGCTGGTGAACGGCGTGCTGCCCGAGCGCTTCACCGGCGCAGAGGCCGAGGCGATCGCCGCGGCCGACGGCGACGCCGGGCCCGTCGCCCGCGAGGCGCTGGAGGCGGCGCTGACGGCGCACGAGCGGGCGAAGGCGCAGCGCTCCCAGGTCGGGCGCCTGAGGCGCGGCACCGAGGCGCCCGTGGCCACGCTGCCGTTCCTGCTCACGCCCGAGCTGGAGCTGGCGGGCCTCGAGGAGCTCTCCCGCGAGCTGGAGCGCAAGCTGTGAGCCCGGCGGGGGCCGGCGTGGGCAGGCTGATAGCCCGCAAGGAGGTGGTGATCTGCGCCGGGTCGGGCGGGGTGGGCAAGACCACCACCTCGGCGGCCATCGCCGCCGGAGTGGCCGCGCAAGGGCGCAGCGCCGCGGTGCTCACGATCGATCCCGCGAAGCGGCTGGCCAACTCGCTCGGCCTGACCGAGCTGGGCAACGAGGAGCGACAGGTGGACCCGGCGCGCCTGGAGGCGGCCGGCCTCGGCGGCCAGGGCGAGCTGTGGGCGATGATGCTCGACGCCAAGCGCACCTTCGACGATCTGGTGGCCACCCACGCGCCCGACGATGCCACGCGCGACTCCGTGCTCTCCAACCCGATCTACCGCGAGCTGTCCAACGCCGTGGCCGGCTCCCAGGAGTACATGGCGATGGAGAAGCTCCACGAGCTGCACCTGGAGGGGCGCTACGACCTGCTGGTGCTCGACACCCCGCCCACCCGCAACGCACTCGACTTCCTCAACGCTCCGCGGCGGCTGGCGCGGTTCATCGACTCCAAGTCGCTGAGCTTCTTCCGGGCCTCCAGCAAGGCGGGCCTGGGGATCTTCGGGCGCGGCACCGGCCTGCTGTTCTCCGTGATGAAGCGGGCCACGGGCGTGGACCTGCTGCAGGACCTGGCCGAGTTCTTCAACTCCTTTGGGGGCATGACCGACGGCTTCCGCGAGCGGGCCGAACGGGTGGAGGCGCTGATCTCCGACAGCCGCACCACCTTCCTGCTTGTGACCTCGCCGCGCGCGGCGTCGATCGAGGAGGCGCGCTACTTCGCCCGCAAGCTGGCCGCCGACGACCTGCCCTTCGGCGGCGTGGTGGCCAACCGCGTCCGGGAGCCGGTGAGGGGCGCCGGCGGCGGGCGCCTGCAGACCGAGCTCACCAAGGTGCTCGACCCCGAGTTGGCCCAAAGGGTGGGGCGCAACCTCGAGGAGCAGCGCGACCTGGCCGAACGCGACGCCCACAACCTGGACCTGCTGCGCAAGCGGATGGGCCGCAAGCCGCTGGTGGTGGTGCCCGAGCTGCCCGGCGACGTGCACGACCTCGAGGGACTGGCCGCGATGGGCGAGCACCTGTTCTCGGCGGAGGCGCTGCGGGGCTAGCTATACCGGCGCCGACCAGAAGGCGGGGTCGTCGAGGCGGTCCTGCTCCTCTTCGATGTCGGCCCACTCCGGCTCAGAGGCCCGGAACCGCTGGGGCTCGGGAGCCACCTCGGGCACCGGCTCGGGCTCGGACTCGGGCTCGGGCTCGGGATACCTGCTCATCGCCTGCGCCCGGATCTCAAACGGCTCGGGCTGGTCGAGCAGCATGTCATCGGCCACGCGGGCGAGGTCGGGGTCGAGGTAGCCGCAGAGCACGTCGCGCAGCAGGGCGCGCAGGTGACGCTCCAGCTCTGCCACGAGCGTGCGTGGCGAGTCCGAGCCGACGGCGTCGAGGTAGTCGTCGCTTGCGCCGTCGCCGATCACGAACCGCTCGAGTGCCTGAGCCAGCTCCACGCGGCGCTGCACGCGCTTGCGCTCGGACTCCTCGGCGCACAGCACCGCCACCCGCAGCGCCAGCCCGGCGGAGCGCTCGCCGTCGGGCCCGTCGAGCAGGGCGCGCAGCGCAAGCAGGTAGTCGGACAGCGCCTCGGACTCCAGCCGCCGCCCGCAGCCCATCTCGAAGCGCGACATCGCCCAGGCCAGGCGGCCGCCGTGGGTGGACCGGATCACCGCGTCCAGCACGTCGGCCAGCTCGTGCTCCTCGCCCTCCACGAAGATCCATGGCTCCCCACGCGCCGAGCCGGTGGACTCCAGCTCGAACGGTTGCCAGCGCCCCTCGCCGGTGCGGCGCCAGGCCACGGCCGCCAGCGCCACCCCTCCGGGCTTGAGCAGTCTCAGGCCCGTGAGCAGCACGCGAAAGCGGCGCAGCGCCTCCTCCACCGGCAGCGGGTCCTCGGGCGTCACCTCGCGTTCCAGCGTGAGCAGGGTGTTGGGCTGCGAGCGCGCCTCCCCGCCGGCGGGGTCTCCCCAGATCGCCTCGTCCGGCGCGTCGCAGCGGTCGCCGCGGACGAGCGCCACGCCATCGCCGAGGTCCACCCGCTCGATCTCCATCGCCAGGCCGTGCACCGGCACGAGCACGGTGGCGGGCTGGCTGTGCTCGAACAGCGTGCGCTCCACCTCCGCGTACACGCGCTCGAAGCGATCCTCGGGGAAGGTGAGGTCGGTGGCGTCCTCGTACAGGCGCTCCAGCATCGCGCGCAGCGCGGGGTCGGCCGCGCCGCCGCGCATCCCGTTCACGCGCAGGTAGGCAGCCGCGCCGGAGCCCAGTACCTCGGCGGCGGGCTCCCTGGAGGGGAGCATCCTCAGGCGGTGCCAGCGCTCGCCGATGAACTCGGCCGTAAGCGGGCGATAGTGGTAGAGCACCGCGCCCGAGCCCCTGCCCTCGTCGAGGTCGAACTGGATCTCGGCGCCGTGGAGCTGGTCCTCGCGCAGAAGCTTGGCCGACTCGAGCGCGAAGTCGCGCAGGGCGTCGTGCAGCTCGCGGTTTCCCATGACCCGCGATTTCGCCGCCGCTCCCCCGGCTCCTCCCCGCTGCCATGGCACCATCAACGGCAGTGGCCGAGCACCTGTACGAGCACTTCGGACCGGCCGCTGCGCAGTACGACCGCGGGCGCCCCGGCTATGCGCCGGAGGCGGTGGATCACATGGTCGCGGAGCTTGGCATCGGCCCCTCCACGCGTCTGCTCGACCTGGCGGCGGGGACGGGCAAGCTCACGCGCCTGCTCGAGCCCTCGGGCGCTCAGCTCGTGGCAGTGGAGCCGGTGGCGGGCATGCGCGAGCGGCTGGCGGCCGCCCTGCCCGGCGTGAAGGTGCTCGACGGCCATGCCGAGTCCCTGCCGCTTAAGGACGCGTCGGTCGACGCCGGGGTGGTCGGCCAGGCGTTCCACTGGTTCGACCCCGGGCCGGCGCTCGCCGAGCTGCACCGCGTGCTGGCGCCCGGCGGCCGGCTGGCGCTGGTCTGGAACCGGTGGGAGCGCGAAGGCTGGGTGCAGGACGTCTCCGCGGTGATCGAGCCGCTGCGCGGCGACGCCCCCGGCTGGACCGCCGGCGGGGGCCGCGAGGCCTTCGAGGACAGCCCCCACTTCGGCCCGCTGACCGAGGCGCGCTTCTCGCACGTTCAGGACGGCGACCGCGACTCGGTCATCGCCCGCGTCACCTCGATCAGCTTCATCGCTGCGCTCGCGGACGAACAGCGCGCCGGCGTGGTGCGGCGCGTCCGCGCGATCCTCGACACCCACCCCGACACGCGGGGCGCCGAGAGCATCGAGCAGCGCTACACGACCCACGTCTACACCTGCGCGCGAAAGCCGCAGGCGGGGAGCACTCAGGACCCTCTGCCACCATGACCCGATCGCCATCGCCTTCGGCCGCCGCGCCATAGCCCCGCAGCTGCGACCGCACTACGCCGCCTGCCGGCGGGTGCACCGCCGCCACGACCCCACCTTCTTCTTCGCCACCCTGCGGCTGCCCGCCGACATGCGGCCCGCGGTGCACGCGCTGTACGCGTTCGTGCGCCAAGCCGACGAGCTGGTGGACGGGCCCGGCCGTGCGCCGGATCCCGCGTCGCGCCGCCAGGCACTCGACGGCCTCGAGACCGAGCTGTTCGAGGCCGTCGGCCCGGGCTCGTCCAACCCCGCGGTGGCCGCGCTCGCCGACGCCGCCGTGCGCCATGACCTGCCGCTGGCAGAGCTGCGCGCCTACATGGACTCGATGCGGGTGGACTGTGGGCCGGTGCGGATGGCCACCCGAGACGACCTCGACCTCTACATGGACGGCAGCGCGGCCGCCGTGGGGCGGGTGATGGCCCCGCTGCTGGGCGCCCCGCCGGCGGCCTCGGAGATCTTTGCGCGGCTGGGCGTGGCCTTCCAGCTGACCAACTTCATCCGCGACGTGCGCGAGGATTGGGCGCTGGACCGGATGTACCTCGCCCGTGAGGACTTCGCGCGCTGGGGAGTTCGCGAGGAGGAGATCCTCCGTGGCGAGGCCACCGCCGGGTTCCGGGCACTGGTGGCCGAGGAGGTGGACCGGGCACGCGAGCTGTTCGCCGGCGGAGCGGCAGCGGTGGCCGCCGTGGGGCCGCGCGTGCGCCCCGGGATGCGGATGGCGCTGGCGGTCTACCTCCGCGTGCTGGACCGCGTGGAGCGGCTGAACTACGACGTGCTCGCGCGCCGGGCGGCCCTGAGCCCCTGGGAGGCGGGCCGGACGATGCTGGGCTCGCTGCGGGCAGCGACATGACCCGCCGCGCCACGCTCGCCCGCAACGAGCGCTCGCCGATCGAGCGCCCCGAGGCGGACGTGCTCGTGTGCGGCGCAAGCTTCGCGGGTCTGGCGGTGGCGCGGGAGCTTGCCGGCTCCGGCGCCGACGTGCTGCTGGTGGACCGCTATGAGGTGGGCGAGCGCCAGACCTCGGCCTGCGCCGCCCCCACCCCCTGGCTGCACGCAATGAAGGTGGAGGGCGCGATCCGCCAGGAGCTGCCCTGCATGTCCTTCCACACCCCCCACGGCTCGGTGCGCTACCGGCTGCCGTGGAGCTGGTCCTCGTTCGACTACCGCGAGCTGTGCCGGCTGCTGTTCGCCCAGTGCGAGGCCCGCTTCGAGATCGCCAAGGTGCAGCGCCGCCACGGCGACGCCGTGCTCACCGATCGCGGCGAGCTGCGTGCCCCGCTGGTGGTGGACGCGCTGGGCTGGCGCCGCATGCTGGCGCGGGAGGGCTACCAGCCTCCCGAGGCGCCGCTGTCACGGGGGCTGGAGGTGCACCCCGACGGCGGCGGCGAGGACCTCGACGTGTGGGTGGACCGCTCGCTGGTACGCCGCGGCTACTGCTGGAGCGTGCCCGCGGACGGCGAGCAGCGGGTGGGCGCCGGCTCGTATGAGCCGCGCCACCACGTGCGCCGGCCCACCGAGGAGCTGGCATCGCGGCTGGACGTGCCCGCGGTGCGCTACCAGGGCAACTGGTTCCCCCACCGCCTTCGCCGCGCCGGCGAAGACGGCATCTTCTTCGTGGGCGACTCGGCCGGCCACTGCCTGCCGCTCTCCGGCGAGGGCATCCGCACCGCGTTCCACTTCGGCATCGCCTGCGGGCGCGAGCTGCGGGCGGTGCTGGCCGGCGAGCGCACGCGCGAGCAGGCGCTGCGGCGCTACGCCGCGTTCAGCGGCAGCCACCGGCGCGCCTTCGCGATCGGACTGGCGTTGCAGCGGCTGGTGCCGGCGCTGCCGCCGCGCGTGCTCGCGCTGGCGCTACGGGCGTTGGGCCGGCAGCGCATGGTCGACGCGCTGTTCGGCTGGTACCTGGGAATAGCCGCGCCCGAGAGCGCGCGCGTGAGGCCTCAGGCAGCCGCGGTCGCGACCGGAGCGGCCTCGTCGGAGCAGGCGTTCAGCCACTCCTTGCCGTAGGCGCGCATGTCCTCGATCAGGGGAAGCAGCGCGCGGCCCTTCTCGGTGAGCGAGTACTCCACCCGCGGGGGCACCTCGGGGAAGGTGTGACGGTCCACGATGCCCTCCTCCTCGAGCGCGCGCAGGCGCAGCGAGAGGGTGCGAGGCGAGATCCCGGCCAGCGAGCGCTCCAGCTCGCAGAAGCGGGTCCGGCCCTCTACGAGGTCGCGGATCACGAGAATCGTCCACTTCCCGCAGACGATGTCCGCCGTCGCGCAGACCGGACAGGTCTCCTCGATCGAACGCTCTGCCACCGCTTGGGCCACGTACCCCACTCTAGCGCAATGCTTCACCAACTGAAGCATGGCGCAGGCACTCCAAACAGCGGCGGCCGGAGCGCATAGGGCGCTCCGGCCGCTCTCCCCCCTCGGGCTCGTGCTCCCGGCGTGCGGCCGGGAAGGGCGTTCAGCTGCCCAGGTTGCCCAGCACCCCCCCGCCGCCGCCACCGGCGGCCACGACGGGACGTCCCTCGCTCGGCTGCACCAGCACCCAGCCGGCGCCCTGGAAGGCCATCTGCAGCGACTCGCCCGAGCCGCGGCCGATGAGGTTCTTCAGCTTCACGTCTGTCTTGATCGAGGTGGCCACGCCGCTGGACCACGTGATCGCGGCCTGCGGGTCGGCGAACGTGGGGGCGTCGCCGGTGTTGAGCAGCACGGGCGGGCCGTCGGAGATGATCGCCACCCAGCCACTGCCCTGCAGCGACATGTTGAACAGGCCGCCTGCCATCATGCCCGCGGCGCCGCCCTGGACCTTCTGGATGTCCCACTCGATGCCCGCGTCGAAGGCCAGCACGTTCTTGCCGTTGCAGGTGACGGCGTCGTTCTCGAGCTTGATCAGATGGATGTCCTGCGCGGTGTCGGCCAGGAAGACCTCGCCGGTGCCGCTCATCTTCATCAGCGTCGTGCCCTCGCCGGACACGGCCTTCTTGAGCATCCGGCCCATGCCGCCGGTGCCGGCGTGCTCGAAGCTCACGTCGCCCTGGTAGGCGACCATCGCGCCCTGCTTGGCCTGGATCGTGATCTGGTCCAGACGGACCTTCAACAGCTTGGAGTTCTGGAGCGCGAACGACTCGGTCGACTGCGTCTCCTGGTACTCGCCGAGGGTGCTTTGCACAGCGCCTCCTTTGAGGTTCGTTTCCGATGGGGTCTGCGACCGCGCACTCTCGGCGGTCGGAGCCCATCAGTCAAGCGAACTTTCGTCGAGGCGGGAGGGCCGAGCTAG
>Ga0075530_1000543_pt1 | contig 17826 bp, 19 predicted proteins | sample NGEPerD_2_FD_75101 | JGI IMG/M metagenome (GOLD analysis project Ga0075530, IMG submission 75101) | Arctic peat soil microbial communities from the Barrow Environmental Observatory site, Barrow, Alaska, USA - NGEE PermafrostL1-D | ecosystem: Environmental > Terrestrial > Soil > Wetlands > Peat ... | reverse complement strand
GCGTACGCCAACCCGATTCGGGTCTTCGACCTCGACGAAGGTTTCACGATGGTCATCGGGGCCAACCTCGCGGCCATCATCTACGAGATCGGTGTCGTCGACGGTGTCTCGGCAGCGGTCATCGTCCACGCGATGAGAGCACGCGAGAAATTCCTGAGGTGATGAGAATGCCACGCACCATCAAAGACATCCTCGACCACGCCGATGAACTCGCCAAGCGTTTCGAGGACTACGAACCATCAGCCACAGACGAACGCGACCCGGCGGTGTTCGCCGAACTTCGCCGAGCTGTGCTGTCGCGATCGGATGCCGAACGCTCGATCAGAGACGCGGTCAAACACGCGCGCGAACACGGTTACTCCTGGGCGTTCATCGGCTCGCTGGTCGGAACCTCCGGCGAAGCAGCCCGTCAGCGCTACGGCCATAAGCAAGACGCATAGGCCGAAGGGGTTTGGCTCGGTCAGGGATCACTCAGAGGCAACGCACTCATGCCGCATTGCCGGCTCGCTCTGGTCTGTCGACCGATCTTCAGCGGATGCTGACGATCTCAAGGAGGTCTTCGAGTCCAACAAGATCTGATGGGTTCCGGGTGTAGAGCCGAGCGTCGTTTGCTGACGCAGTTGCAGCTATCAATAGGTCCAGAGATCGGGTTCGTGGCTTCCGACCTGCCGCCACGACGGCAGCCGCAAGCCGCCCATATTCTCGCGCAACGGTTGCGTCAATCGGCAGAGCCTGGAACGTCTGCTCGATTGTCGCCAGTCGTCGCAAACGGGTGGCGCGGATGTCGTCAGACCGGGCGACCAAAACCCCGAAATGCAACTCCGCCAGCGAGACGGTGCTGATGGCTATCTCTCCCTGAATTGCACCAGGATTTGGTCCCAGAAGGACACTCGTGTCGAGGATGCTCCTCATTTGGCGAACGGGTCGCTGACCCCATGGTCGACCAAGTCACGGTCGTGGGCCCAGTCATGGTCAGACGGGCCGTCGAATACAGCAGCTATGTCGTCCCAGGTGCGCCACTGCATGCGCTGCAGTGGTCCCAGCTGGGCAACCTCGCGGCCACTCACCGTCACCGTCACCGTCTCACCACGCTCAGCCCGGCGCACGAGATCGCTTGCGTGCTGGCGGAGTTCCCGCAGTCCTGCCTTCGTCATGGGCTCATGGTAGCACTTGTGCTACTGAAGATGGGAGCCGCGCCACGTCGAAACTTCTGCACGCGAAGAGCGAGCGTCCTATTCCGCCTCGGCGGCCAGGTACTCCGCAACTGGATCCGCCTTCGGGTGCGATCGGGCGGTTGTCAAGATGCGTAGGCAGCGACACAGGATCCTTGACGGGTACACATTGGGTACACATGCCAGCCGTAAACGACCGATGAGCGTCAACGTTGTCTAACGCCAAAGCCCTTTGTTTCCAACACTTTAGGGCATGATCATGCATTGCCAACGATAGCTGAATCGCCCTCTCAAGGCGGTAGCGCGGGTTCGAATCCCGTCGGGGCTACCGATCAGATCCCCGTCCTGTGCATAGGGCGGGGATCTTTCTCATGTCCGGTGTCAGGCCTGCTGCTGTTGAGCCCGCTGCAGGATCTCGGTGAGCTTGTTGGCGCCGGCGACCACGGTCGCCGCGTGCAGACGACCCGGCTGACGGGAGACGCGCTCGATCGCACCGGAGATGGACACCGCGGCCACGACGCGACCTGATGGGCTGCGAACCGGTGCCGACACGGAGGCGACTCCGAACTCGCGCTCGCTCACGCTCTGAGCCCAGCCGCGGCGGCGGACGCCGGACAAGGTGGTGGGGTTGAACTTCGCGCCCTGGAGCCCGCGGTGCATACGGTCAGGCTCTTCCCAGGCGAGCAGGACCTGAGCCGCGGAACCGGCGAGCATGGACAGGCTGGCACCGACCGGGATCGAGTCGCGCAGACCCATGGGGCGCTCGGCTGCCGCCACACAGATGCGCTGGTCGCCCTGGCGACGGAAGAGCTGTGCGCTCTCATGGGTGTGATCCCGCAGGGCACCCAGGACGGGACCGGCGGCGGCCAGGAGGCGGTCCTCGCCGGCAGCTGAGGCCAGCTCGGCGAGACGGGGACCGAGGACGAATCGACCCTGCATGTCACGTGCCACCAGGCGGTGGTGCTCGAGGGCTACCGCGAGACGATGCGCCGTGGGGCGGGCGAGCCCGGTGGCGCCGACGAGCTGGGCCAAGGTCGAGGGCCCGGCTTCGAGCGCGCCCAAAACGATGGCGGCCTTGTCCAGAACGCCGACTCCGCTAGAGTTGTCCATTGCATGATATTGCCGTCTCAGAGCCTGAGACGCAAGTTCATGCCCGAAAGATCTGGGCGAACCTCGAGACTGTGGGACCCAGAACCGGGACACGAACAGCACAGTCGGCAGGGTCAAGTCGCTCGTCATCACGAAGGAGTCACTCATGGCAGGCACGCTGGCCGAGAAGGTGTGGGACGCACATGTGGTGCGCCGGGCTGAGGGCGAGCCCGACCTTCTGTACATCGACCTGCACCTGCTGCACGAGGTGACCAGCCCCCAGGCGTTCGACGGGTTGCGACTGGCCAGCCGTACCGTTCGCCGCCCCGACCTGACCCTGGCCACCGAAGATCACAACGTTCCGACCACTCCTGGGCCCATCACGGACCCGGTGAGCAGGACCCAGGTGGAGACCCTCCGTCGTAACTGCTCCGAGTTCGGCGTCAAGCTCTTCCCGATGGGCGACGTCGACCAGGGCATCGTGCACGTCGTCAGCCCCCAGCTTGGCCTGACCCAGCCGGGCATGACGATCGTCTGCGGCGACAGCCATACGTCCACCCACGGTGCCTTCGGGGCACTGGCCTTCGGGATCGGCACCAGCGAGGTGGAGCATGTTCTGGCCACACAGTCGTTGGCCCTGAAGCCTTTTCAGACTCTCGCCGTCACTGTCGATGGCGAGCTGGCCGAGGGCGTGACAGCGAAGGACATCGTCCTAGCGGTCATTGCCAAGATCGGCACCGCAGGCGGCCAGGGCTACGTGATCGAGTTTCGCGGCACGGCGATCCAGGCGCTCTCGATGGAGGCGCGGATGACGGTGTGCAGCATGTCGATTGAGGCCGGCGCGCGTGCGGGCATGATCGCTCCCGACCAGACCACCTTCGACTACCTGCAGGGTCGCCCACGCGCTCCACGTGGCGCCGACTGGGACGCAGCGGTCGCGAACTGGTCAGAACTTCGTAGCGACGACGACGCGATCTTTGACGCCGAGATCCGTCTTGAAGCCGGCGAGCTGTCGCCGTTCGTCACCTGGGGCACCAACCCGGGCCAGGGCTTGCCTCTTTCGGCCAGGGTCCCCGACCCTGAGTCCTTCGACACTGAGTCCGACAGGGCCAACGCCAGACGAGCCCTGGAGTACATGGGCCTGACTGCCGGCACCCCTCTCAAGGAGATTCGGGTCGACACCGTTTTCGTCGGTTCCTGCACCAACGGACGGATCGAGGACCTGCGCGCCGCGGCTGCTGTCATCAAGGGCAACACGATCGCCAGCGGCGTACGGATGCTCGTCGTTCCCGGTTCGGCCAAGGTGCGGCTTCAGGCCGAGGCAGAGGGCCTGGACAAGATCTTCAGTGAAGCGGGGGCCGAATGGCGTCTCGCCGGATGCTCGATGTGCCTGGGCATGAACCCCGACCAGCTCGCTCCGGGGGAGCGCAGTGCATCGACCTCCAACCGCAACTTCGAAGGGCGCCAGGGAAAGGGTGGCCGCACCCACCTGGTGAGCCCGCTGGTGGCTGCGGCCACCGCCGTGCGAGGAACGCTGTCCAGTCCGGCCGATCTCTGAGCCGAAACCAACCCGGTCAACCGACCCAGGCACCGACCCAGGCACCGACCCAGGAACTGAGGAGTCATCGCGATGGACACGTTCACGACCCACACCGGCGTCGGTGTGCCGCTGCGCCGCGGCAACGTCGACACGGACCAGATCATCCCCGCCGAGTACCTCAAACGCGTGACCCGCAGCGGATTCGAGGACGGTCTCTTTGCCGCATGGCGCAAGGACACAGGGTTTGTCCTGAACGACCCGCTGTATGTCGCCGGGTCGGTCCTGGTCGCCGGTCCTGACTTCGGGACGGGATCCTCGCGCGAACACGCGGTGTGGGCCTTGATGAACTACGGATTCCGGGTCGTGATCTCGTCGAGATTTGCCGACATATTCTGCGGCAACAGCAGCAAATCGGGACTGCTCACGGCTCAGGTGAACCAAGACGACGTCGAGCTCATCTGGGAGCTTCTCGAAAGCGAACCGGGCGCCGAGATCACTGTGGATCTTCGACTCAAGACCGTTACTGCCAAGGGCATCGCGGCAACCTTCGAGGTGGATGACTACACCCGATGGAGGTTGCTCGAAGGGATGGACGACATCGGTCTGACCTTGCGACATGAGGCCGAGGTATCTGCTTTCGAGTCGAAACGGCCTTCATACAAGCCGACGACGATCGACGTCTGAAACGCCGAAGTCAGGGCTCAGACCGGGGCCGCCAACACTTTTCTTTCCTTTCTGATGAGGGGCGGCCGTGGCGTGCGGACGCCCCTTCGGCGTCCCCTCGAGCGATTCGGCAATCGCCCTCGATGCCTTGAGCGTGGGTCTGCGACTTGATCTCAGCCTCTGAATAGTGTTGTGAATTATAGCGATTCGTTGAATACGCTCGCGCTTTGCCTTCGCTGTCCCGGGACGGGTTGCGACACCAGACATGGCTGGTGACATGCCTTCCTGCAAGATATGGAAAGACCCAAAGGCGTTACGACACAACGATTCCAATACGCGTGGTTGTGGACGTCGAGTGTTTGTGGCTCTAACGTCGTTCACAAGTCGGGCGTTGGCCCGGCCGCCCAACCGCCGGGCAAGGGGCTCGGCGAAAATTCCTCTGGAGGGGAAGACGTGAACAAGGGACAACTGATCGAAGCCCTCGAGGGTCGTCTTGGCGGCAAGAAGGCTGCGGCCGATGCGGTCGAGGCCATGCTCGACGTCATCATCCGCGAGGTCGCCAAGGGCGGCAAGGTCGGCATCACCGGCTTCGGTACGTTCGAAAAGATAGTGCGCGCGGCACGGACCGGTCGCAACCCGCGCACCGGCGCGAGCGTCAAGATCAAGAAGACCGCCGTCCCGAAGTTCAAGGCCGGCACCAAGTTCCGCAAGGTGGTCGCAGACCCACGCGAGCTCCCCAAGACTGCTGCCGCCGGCGGGCGAGCCGCTCCGGCGAAGGCTGCCGTCAAGAAGGCCGCGGTCAAGAAGGCCGCTGCTGCCAAGAAAACCACAGTGAAGAAGGTCGCCGTGAAGAAGGTTGCAGTGAAGAAGGCCGCTCCTGCCAAGAAGGTCGCCGTGAAGAAGGTGGCCGTGAAGAAGGTCGCGGCCAAGAAGGTCGCGGCCAAGAAGGCCGTTCCTGCCAAGAAGGTCGCCAAGAAGGTCGCCGTGAAGAAGGTGGCCGTGAAGAAGGTCGCGGCCAAGAAGGCCGTTCCTGCCAAGAAGGTCGCCAAGAAGGTCGCAGCCAAGAAGGCCGCTCCCGCCAAGAAGGTCGCCAAAAAGGTTGTGGCGAAGAAAGCCATCAGGAGGCGCTGACGCGCGACGTACCTGCATGCGAAGGGTCGGCACCTGTTGGTGCCGACCCTTCGTGTGCGTGCTGTGCTGGTCCAGTCAGCGAATGGGTTCCGTGTCGCCGATGCCGACGATCCACAGGCGCGTCAACGCGGTCGCGGACATCTCGATGCTGACGCGCTGGCCGGGACGCAGGAGACGGAGGCCACTGGAATCGAGAACGTTGCCGTCAAAGGGAATCTCGCGGCCGTCATCAAGCAACACGCTGCCCGAGCCGCTCTCATCGTCGTATCGGTGAACACTGGCTTGCATGGCGTCAGGCTACCCCCGAGCCTGGTGCAGCGCGGCCGCGGTATGCCTTCCGACTCCGATCGCCAGCGCTTGGCGCAGCGTCTCGTCATCGTCTACGTCGGTGCGCAGTGCGGGAATGTCCAGATCCAGCCGTATGTGCTTGCGCCCGTGCTCGCGTGCGGAGTGGGGGCCAAACCTCGGCTGAAGGTCGTGTGGGGTCAGCGCACTGAGCAGCACCGTCCCGGTGCCTGACGCGTCGGGGACAAAGGCCCGCGGGTGCATCGCGCACTTCGACAGCGTGCCGGCAAGGTCCTCGGGGCGCAAGGTAGGGATGTCGCCGAGCAGGACCGCTGTCGGACCCGGGCCCAGGACCCGCTGGACGTACTCGATGCCCTGGGCAACGGCGGCGTTCAGGCCGTTGCCCAGGTCGGCAACGACGGTCGCACCCTGATCTCGTACGAAGGTGGCCGTGAGCTCGTCGGAGGTCACCACGATGAGGTGATCGTGGGTCACACAGGAGAGAGCTGCTGTGAGGGTGTCCAGGGCCAGCGCATGCGCCAGATCGGCCCGCGCCACCCCCGCAGGCGGATGCAGACGTGTCTTGGCGGACAGTTGGCCCTTGACCGGGACGATCACCCGCCAGTGGTCGATATCGAGGGAGCACATTGAGCTGATCGTGTCAGCACCGGCGTGCTCGCCTCGACACCGACCCGTTGCTGCGACGAAGATGGCGGCCAACCAGGTCGCCACCGTGTGGATGATGGTCTTGCAGGGCACCCAGGCCTTGCGAGGAACCCAGAGCAGCAGAGCGGAGCGTCGGTGCGACGAACTCGACCAGATCGGCGTCTGCCGAGGTCATACCGTGGCATCGCCATGTTCCTGCGCGTGCTGCTGATGCTGGTGACCCGACGGGACTGGAGGGGCGCCGAGAACTTCCCGTCCAGCGGTGGATTCGTGGTCTGTCCGAATCACATCTCGTATGTCGACCCGTTCACGTTCGCCCACTTCCTCTACGACAACGGGCAGCCGCCGTTCTTCCTGGGCAAGTCGGGGGTCTTTGAGATCCCGGTCATCGGCAGGCTTCTGACCGCGGCACAGCAGATCCCGGTCGCGCGCGGCACCAGTCATGCTGCGGAAGCGTTCTCGGCCGCTGTCGCGGCGGTCAACAACGGCAAGTGCGTTCCGATCTTTCCGGAGGGCACCCTGACGCGCGATCCGCAGATCTGGCCCATGACGGGCAAGACCGGCGCGGCCCGCGTGGCCCTGACCACACGATGCCCCGTCATTCCGGTGGCGCAGTGGGGGCCACAGGAGATCCAGCGACCGTATGCGCGCGAGCTACACCTGTTTCCGCGCAAGACCATGCGGATGCTCGCAGGACCACCCGTGGACCTCAGCGACCTGTACGACAAGCCCCTCGACAACGCGACCCTGCGAGAGGCCACGAACCGGATCCTGGACGCCATCACGCGCCAGCTCGAGACGCTCCGGGGCGAGAAGGCTCCAGCGATCCGCTTCGACACTCGCACCGCAGGCGTTGCGGAGATCGGGAATCCCCACAAGCTGCGCCGCGCCAAGGCCACGGGTCCGACGAATGGAGAGTTTTCATGACACGAGTCGCTGTGTTTGGCACGGGCAGCTGGGGCACGGCGTTCGCCGCGGTCCTCGCCGATGCCGGATCTCAGGTCCGGATGTGGGGGCGACGGGCCGAGCTGGTCGCGGAGATCAACCAGTCGCACGTCAACAGTGGCTATCTCCCGGATCTCACTCTGCCCGAGTCGATCTGGGCAACCACAGACCCCAGGGAAGCCGCAGAGGGCGTCGGCGTCGTGGTCCTGGCGGTCCCGTCGCAGACGCTGAGGGTCAACTTGGGCCAGTGGACCGACTTCCTGCCGCGTCAGGGCGCCGTCGTGTCCCTGATGAAGGGCGTCGAGCTGGGCACGACCAAGCGGATGAGCGAGGTCATCGCCGAGGTGGGTGGTGTCGCGCCGGAGCGCATCGTCGTGGTGTCGGGACCCAACCTGGCTATGGAGATAGCTGCCAAGCAACCGGCGGCCACGGTGGTGGCGTGCATCGATGAGTCCATGGCTGAGCGGGTGGCTCTTGCCTGTGCGGCGCCGTATTTCCGGCCGTACACCAACACCGATGTCGTCGGCACCGAGCTCGGGGGTGCGGTCAAGAACGTCATAGCCCTGGCGGTCGGCATGGCCGAGGGCATGGGCATGGGGGACAACACCAAGGCCACGCTCATCACGCGGGGGCTGGCGGAGACCGTGCGACTAGGTGTGGCCATGGGGGCCGATCCAGCGACCTTCCTGGGTCTTGCAGGAGTCGGCGACCTGATCGCCACGTGCATGTCCCCGCTGTCGCGCAACCACACGTTTGGCGTGAAGCTTGGCCGTGGCATGACCGTCCAGGAGGCCGTGGCGGCGAGCACACAAGTAGCCGAGGGCGTGAAGTCCTGCCAGTCCATCCTGGAGCTGGCGCGCCATCACGGCATCGACGTTCCGATCATCGAGAATGTTGCTGCCGTGGTGCATGAGGGCCGCACGCCCGATCGCGTTGCCGACATGCTGTTGTCCCGCGCCCGCAAGGCTGAGACCACGTGACTCTGCTCGGGATCAGTGCGAAGGGCTGACGTGGGTCAGTGCGGCGGCCAGATCGCGCCAGAGGTCCTCGATGTCCTCGACGCCGACACTGAGGCGGAGCAGGTTGTCAGGGACGGTCGATGCTTCTGAGCGGTGTCGGCGGCGGCGTTCGATGAGGGACTCGACACCACCGAGGCTGGTCGCGTGGGTCCACAGACGGACCTGCGCGGCAACAATCTCGGCCCCTGCAGAACCACCGCGTACGTCGATCGCGATGATCGAGCCGAAGCCCGGGTAGCGCACTCGTTCGATGCCGGGATGGCCTTGCAGCCGGTCGGCCAGCTCGGCGGCGTTGGCACTGGAACGCTCGACCCGCAGGTGCATGGTCCGCATTCCCCGCAGTGCCAACCAGGTCTCCATCGGACCGGCGATCGCCCCGTGGATCAGGCGATGCTGGGCCAGAGCATCCTGGAGCTCGCGCCCTTTGTCGGTGTCTGCCGTGACGGTGGCGCCGAGAACGACATCGGAGTGACCGGCGAGGTACTTCGTGACGGAGTGCACCACGACATCGGCGCCCATCGACAGCGGTTGCTGGACCAGAGGAGTGGCAAAGGTGTTGTCGCACAGGGCGATTGCGCCAACAGCGTGTGCCGCGTCAAAGAGGCGCGGCAGGTCCGCTACCTCGAGCATCGGGTTGGTGGGGGACTCGGCCCACAGGAGGTCGGCACCCTCCAGTGCTGCGATCACGGTCGCGGCGTTGCTGATGTCGACGCGCCGCACGATGGCTCTACCGGCCTTCTGGAGAGACTCCAGGATCAAGCCGGTTCCGCTGTACGCATGGGTCGGAGCGACGATCACCGAGCCCTCTGACGCGAGAGACAGCGCGGCCGCGATGGCAGCCATGCCGGAGGAGAAGACCAGTGCCGATCCGCCCTCGAGCGCCCCAAGGAGCTCCTCGAACGCGGTCCACGTGGGATTGCCGGCGCGGGCGTAGTTGACCGTTCCGTCGGCGATGTACGTCGAGGAGAGCTCGAGAGGGGCATTGAGACCGGCTCCCGGAACGCGAGGTTGCCGGCCGGCCGAGACCAGGATCGATGCGGGGGCAAGGCCTTCGTGATTCAGGTCCACGCGCTCAGCGTATGCGTAATTGGACACCGTATTCGCGGTCGGTCGCGTGTCGGGCTTAGGGTCACAGGCGATGAGCGACACCGACAGTTCCAGCCCAACGCCCAACCACGTGCCGATGAGTGAGCCCACGGGTGCGCCGAAGCGCAAGCCCACCGTGGCAATCGTCTTTGGCGGCCGTTCCTCCGAGCACGCCGTGTCCTGCGCCACGGCCGCCGGGGTCATGCAGGCGATCGACCGTGACGTCTACGACGTCCTGCCCATCGGCATTGCGAAAGACGGTCGATGGGTCCTGGAGTCCGGTGATACCGGCGCGCTCGAGCTGTCAGCCGGACACGTTCCGGAGGTCGACGGTTCAGGCGCCGGGGTGATGATGCCGCAGAGCATCACGGAGCGGTCGCTGAGCATCCTGGAGCCGGGAGCGCCGCCCAGGGCGCTGGCCGAGGTTGACGTGGTGTTTCCGTTGCTGCACGGCCCCTTCGGCGAGGACGGCACGATCCAGGGTCTCTTGGAGCTGGCCGACATCCGCTATGTCGGGTCGGGTGTGCTCGCGTCCGCCGTGATGATGGACAAGCACTACATGAAGGTGATCTTCGCAGGGCACGGTCTTCCGATCGGCCCGTACGTCGTGATCACCGATCGCGAGTGGCAGCGTGATCCGTTGGCATCGATGGATGCCGTGGCTTCACTCGACTGGCCCGTTTTCGTCAAGCCGGCTCGCGCCGGATCGAGCATGGGCATCACCAAGGTGTCCGGGCCGTCGGACTTGCGGGCGGCCATCGAGTTCGCCCGCGGGTATGACCCCAAGGTCATCGTCGAGGCTGCCATCGTCGGCAGAGAGATCGAGTGCGCGGTCCTGGAGGGCCGCGCTGGCGCCGCTGTCCGGACGAGCGAGGTCGGAGAGATCGAGGTCGTCAAGGGTCACGAGTTTTACGACTTCGATGCCAAGTACCTCGCAGAGTCCGATGTCGTGCTCTCCTGCCCTGCGCGGTTGCCGGCTGACGTGTCAGACGAGATACGGCGGGTTGCCGCGACTGCGTTCGAGGCTGCCGGCTGTGAGGGTCTGGCCAGGGTGGACTGCTTCTACACCGAGCATGGCGACGTGATCATCAACGAGATCAACACCATGCCCGGCTTCACCCCGCTGTCGATGTACCCCCGGATGTGGGCGGCCTCCGGGCTGGGCTATCCCGAGCTGATCGACGAGCTGATCCAGCTGGCCCTGGCACGGCGTACCGGCCTTCGCTGATCGTCGCCCGCGTGACGTTCTCCCGCGTGACGTTCTACTGACAGCGGTGTTCGCCCTGGGGGATGACCGCCGCCGCCGCACCGAATGCGGGCAGCAGCAAGGGTTCGGGCTTGTAGTCGCTGGGCACGAGGACCTCGATCGCCGGGGACCGGCCATAGGTTGTGAAACGCACGCCGTCAGTGAGCTGATGTGCCACCCAGTCGACGCCGCTGACCGACAGACACTGATCTGTGGTCGGGCCGATGGGGGCCACCCCACAACGGGCGATGATCGCAGGATCTCCCCAGGCGCGCACGGCATCGGATGAGGATGACGTTGTCCGGAGCGACTGCCCACCCACGGTCTTGGGCCAATGATCGGCAGCCGAACGACAGGCTGCGGACCCAGCATCAGCTGGCGTCGCCACGTCTATGGAAGACGAGCATGCGGCCAGACCCCCGAGCATGAGGACAACCGCGCCAACCCGAACAGGCAGCACCTCGGTGCTGCGCTCAGACGTGCACGACCGTGCAGGTCAGCGTGCGGGTGATGCCGGGGACATCCTGGATCTTGGCGATGACCAGCTTGCCAAGCTCGTCAACCGTGCGGGCTTCGACGCGGGCAATGACGTCGTATGGGCCCGTCACGTCCTCGGCCATGGTGACGCCGGCAATCTTCCCGATTGCCTCGGCGACCAGCGCCGCTCTGCCAACTTCGGATTGAATCAGGACGTAGGCCTGGACCACCACGACGCCTCCAAGGGAACGAGACCGGAGCGATTGGCTCCGAGATGAACGGTATTCAAGAGACCGGAGTGTTTATGGATCCGGTTGTGCAGACGCTACCGTGCGAAGCCACGGTTGTCCCACCGGGGAGGTCACATGTCGGTCGAACGCACAGAACCCGCGGGGCCCACGCTTGCCGACCTCGGCGAGGACGAGCTGCTGGCAACGATCTTCCCGCTTCTGCCCGGGGGACCCGCGGTCATGATCGGGCCCGGCGACGACACCGCCCTGCTGAGCACCCCCCATGGGTCGGTGCTGGTCACGACGGATGCGATGGTTCGGGGCCGCGACTGGCTGGACGAGTGGTCGACGGGCGCGGATGTGGGCGCCAAGACGGTGGCCCAGAACCTTGCCGACATCGCCGCCATGGGAGGTGTGCCCAGCGGTCTGCTGGTGACCCTGATCGCGGATCCCCGGACTTCGCTGGCATGGGTCCGGGACTTCACCGTGGGATTGGCCGATGCAGCCGACGAAGTTGGCGTGCCGGTGGTGGGCGGTGACCTCTCGTCCGCACCGAGGGGCGTGCTCGTGGTGTCGGTGACGGCACTGGGGGACTGCGAAGGCCGCCATCCCGTATGCCGTTCCGGCGCGCAGGCGGGCGACGTCCTCGCGGTGTGTGGCAGCTTGGGTCACTCTGCCGCGGGCTTGTTGCTGTTGCAGCGTGATCAAGCTGTGCGTGCACCCGGGCTGGTGGACTACCACCGACGTCCGCGGCCGCCGTACGAGCAGGGACCCGTGGCTGCGCGGGCGGGGGCCACGGCGATGCTCGACATCAGCGACGGACTGGGCCGCGACGCCGGACGGTTGGCCAGGGCCAGCGGGGTTGGGATCGAGCTCGACGATCTGCAGCTTGCCGGTGATGTGGCGCCGCTGCAGCAGGTGGTGGGGGCTGATGACGCGTGGCGCAGCGTGGTCGAGGGCGGTGAGGAGCACTCGCTGCTCGCGTGTTTTCCGCCGCTGGTCGGGTTACCCGACGGTTGGCGACAGATCGGCCAGGTGGTGGCCGGATCTGGAGTGCGACTGCGCGGTGAGTCGGTGGACGGGCGCGGCTGGGATCACTTCAGGGGCTGAGGTGTCTCAGGCGAGGCTGAGGCGTCTCAGCCCCAGACCCTCGGTCCACAGACCTCAGCCGCAGACGGACCTCAACCGCAGACAGCGAAGCCGACCTCGGTGAGGAGGTCGGCTTCGGAAGCATTCGTTGGAAAGCATTGCAGGGGCAATGCGCAGATTGTGCTTAGCGCTTGACCTTGCCGGCCTTGAGGCATGACGTGCAGACATTGAGACGCTTCGGGGTCACACCCGCAACACCGACCAGAGCCTTGATGCGCTGGATGTTGGGGTTCCAGCGACGCTTGGTGCGACGGTGTGAGTGCGAGATGCTGTGACCGAAGCTCGGTCCCTTGCCGCAGACGTCGCAGTTGGCAGCCACGGGTTTCTCCTGAGTTCGATGGGGTGCTGGCGTTTGTTCCATGCACAGCGTATTGCCATGGACAGATCGAGGCCCCTGAGGCAGGCAGACAACACGCACCTACAGAGAGAACGCACCAACCACGGGGAACCGGTAAAGAGTAGCCGAGTCAGTGGTCTGCGCCAAAATGGGCGAGTCGGGCACGCGGGCGAACATGCGTGGATGACGGCGCGCGGGCGCTAGCCTCTCGGCAGACAGGAGAGGTGGTGCGCGTGGGCGGGGAAAGCAGTCGGCTGGAGCGTCTTGATGCCCGTGCGGCCCGGCGCTGGGCGATGGCCACTCGTGCCGCCTTCGCCGCCCACCGGGCTGAGATCGACGATGTCAACGTCTTTCCGGTTCCCGACGGTGACACCGGGACGAACCTCTACATGACGCTCGACTCCGCACTCGAGGCCGCGCGGGAGACCTCTCCGGGCTCGGCCCCGGCACTGGCGTCGACCCTGGCCGGTGACGCCGCGGCTCTGGCGCGAGCCACCCTGCTCGCCGCCCGTGGGAACTCGGGCGTCATTCTCAGCCAGCTGGTCCGGGGTCTGAGCGAGGTCGTCGCGGAGGCGACGACGGGTGGTGACGGCGTGGGCGGCATCGACGGGCCGACCCTGGCAGTGGCCGTGCGCCGCGCCAGCGACCATGCCTACGCCGGCGTGAGCCGGCCGGTCGAAGGCACGATCCTGACCGTGGCCGCCGCCGCTGCCAACGCCGCCGAGCTGGCCGCGGCAACAGGCGCCGACTTGTATGCCGTCGCGCACGCCTCGCTGGCTGCGGCAAGACTGGCACTGGCCGACACCACCGCCCAGCTGCCGAGCCTGGCCCGTGCCGGTGTGGTTGACGCCGGAGGGATGGGCTATGTGCTGGTGCTCGAGGCCCTTGAGCGTGTCATCGCCGGCGAGCTGGCGCCCGACCCGCGCCTGGAGCATGCGGCGCCCGCAACGTCCCTCGCACCCGGTTCTGCGGCTCACCCCGGATCGGCTGGGCACCGTGCGGGTGACCACGGCCAGCCTGACTGGGGCGGGCCGGCATACGAGGTCATGTATCTGCTCTCGGACAGCTCAGAGGCCGCCGTGTCCGGACTCCGTGAGCGGCTGGATGCCATCGGCGACTCGGTCCTGGTCGTCGGGGTTGAGGATCTTTGGAACGTGCACGTGCATGTCGACGACGTTGGTGCGGCCATCGAGGCCGGCATCCAGGCGGGACGACCCCATCGCATCGCGGTCACACATTTCGGCGACCTGCACCGGATGAGGACGATGCCCTCAAAGTCCGGCGGGGTCGCGGTCGTGGCCTGCGCGGCCGGCGAAGGCCTGGCCACCCTGTTCCACACAGCCGGCGCGGTGGTGGTCTTCCCCGCACCGGGCCTGCGTGTCTCCGCCGGTCAGGTGCTCGATGCCATTCGCTCAGCCCGCTCGCGGTTCGTGCTCGTGCTGCCCAACGACGCCGACACCTTGCTGGCGGCGGAGGTGGCAGCCTCGGCAGCCGCCGACGCAGGCATCGAGGTGCATGTTGTGCGGTCGCGGTCGGCTGTCCAGGGCATCGCGGCGCTCGCCGTGTTCGAGCCCGCCGCCAGCGTCCAGAACAACCTGGTTGCCATGAGCGGTGCGGCCGCGGCGACCCGATACGGAGCAGTCACGCTGGCCAGCAAGGAAGCACAGACGAGCGCCGGCTGGTGTCACCCGGGCGACGTGTTGGGCGTGGTCGACGGTGATGTCGTCGCCATCGGCCAGGATCTTGCCGTGGTCGGAGCGGATGTGGTTGCCCGAATGCTCGCCGGCGGTGGCGAGCTGCTGACGCTGATCAGCGGCGCCGGCGCGGGGCCGGAGCTCTCGTCCGCGGTCGCCGCCTCGGCGCGAGAGGGTGGCCGCGACGTCGAGGTCAGCATCATCGACGGTGGGCAACCGACCTATGCGCTGCTTCTGGGGGTGGAGTGACGTGGCAGATCTGTCCACGCCGCTGGGTCAGGTCGTCGGCAAGCCCACGGCCAGCCCTCTGGCCAAGCACCGCAACCTCCACACCGTCGGCGACCTGCTCGACTTCGTTCCCCGTCGGTACTTCGAGCCCGGCAAGCTGACCGACCTGTCCAGCCTGGTCGAGGGCGAGGACGTGACGGTGGTGGCCCGGGTGGACCGCGCCACGACGCGCCCGATGCGTCAGCGCAAGGGCCGGATGCTCAACGCCACCATCACCGATGGCACCCACGAGCTCGACCTGACGTTCTTCAGCGCCTACGGGCACGAGGACAGGCTGGTGCCGGGCGCGCTGGGCCTGTTTTCGGGGATCGTCGGGCGCTACCAGCGCACCTGGCAGCTGACTCACCCGGACTACGAGATCTTCCCCCCTGAGCGCGAGGACGCGGCGGTCGAAGAACACATGGGGCGCCTCAAACCGATCTATCTGCCTGCCGGCAAGCCCATGCCCTCGTGGAAGGTCGCCAAGGTGGTTCAGATCGTGCTCGCCTCCCTGGACGAGGTTCCGGACCACCTGCCGCCCGACGTCCGCACACGGCGCCGTCTGGTCGACCTCATGTCCATGTACCGGTTGTTGCACCAGCCGTCCACGGACAAGGACGTCTCGCGGGCCAGGTATCGCCGCAGGTACGACGAGGCATTCACGGTCCAGACCGTTCTCGCCCAACGCCGGATAGCGGGTGAGGGACTGCAGACGAAGCCGCGACTCCCCATCGCCGGTGGCCTGCTCGAAGCCTTTGACGCCCGTCTGCCGTTCGAGCTGACCGCGGGTCAGCACGAGGTCAGCGCCGAGATTGCCAAGGACCTGGCCAACGAGCACCCGATGCACCGGTTGTTGCAGGGCGAGGTCGGATCGGGCAAGACCGTCGTCGCCTTGCGCGCGATGCTCTCGGTCATCGACTCAGGCGGACAGACCGCGCTCCTGGCACCCACCGAAGTCCTTGCCTCACAACACTTCCGTTCGATCACGTCGATGCTTGGCGACCTCGCCGAGGGTGGCATGCTCGGCGGCAGCGAGATCGGCACCCGGGTGACGCTGCTGACCGGGAGCCAGCCGGCCGGCATACGGCGCAAGTCCTTGCTGGATGCGGCCTCGGGTGATGCGGGCATCGTCATCGGCACCCACGCCCTGATCCAGGAACACGTCCAGTTCTTCGATCTGGGCCTCGTGGTCATCGATGAGCAGCACCGTTTCGGCGTCGAGCAGCGGGATGCGTTGCGCAGCAAGGGCAAGCAGTCCCCACACGTATTGGTCATGACCGCGACGCCAATCCCGCGCACGGTCGCCATGACGGTGTTCGGCGACATGGAGACGTCCACCCTCACTGAGCTGCCCAAGGGACGTTCCCCGATCGCGACGCATGTGGTCAGCAACCCCCGCTGGTTCCAGCGCACGTGGGAGCGAGTCGCCGAAGAGGTTCGTGCCGGGCACCAGGCCTATGTCGTGTGTCCGAGGATCGGCGACTCCGAGGTGGACTCTGAGCCGGGATCCGTTGCCACCAAAGGGGACTGGTCGGACGAGGACGTCGAGGTCGCCTTCGCCGAGGACGAGTCGGCACAGCCCTCGACTCGTGAGCTGCGCAGCGTCCTCGAGATGGAGGCCGAGCTGCGCGACAACCCGGCGCTCGCCGGACTGCGGATCGCGACCCTGCACGGTCGAATGTCCTCCGAGGACAAAGACGAGGCCATGCAGTCCTTCGCTGCGGGCGCGATCGACATCCTCGTGGCCACGACCGTCATCGAAGTGGGTGTGGACGTGGCCAACGCCACCGTCATGGTCATCATGGATGCCGACCGCTTCGGCATCTCACAGCTGCACCAGCTCAGGGGCCGGGTCGGTCGTGGCACATCGACCGGACTGTGCCTGCTGGTGACCGAGACCGAGTCCGAAGCCGTCCAGCAGCGGCTGATCAGCGTCGCCGCCACGAACGACGGCTTCGCCCTGGCCCGGCTCGACCTGGAGCATCGCAGGGAGGGGGATGTCCTTGGGGCGCGTCAGAGCGGCGGTAAGTCGCAGCTACGACTCCTGCGCCTTCTGCGCGACGAGGATCTCATCCTGCAGGCACGCGAGGACGCCTTCGCCATCGTCACTGCCGATCCGGGTCTTGAGCGGCACCTCGATCTGCGCAAGGTGATCGACTCAGCCCTCGACGAGGAACAAGCCGCTTATCTGGAGCGAGGGTGAAGGGCCGATGACGCGCATCATCTCCGGGCTGGCTGGTGGCCGCCGGATACACACACCGCCCGGTAGCGGCACACGTCCGACCAGCGACCGGGTGCGCGAGGCGCTGTTCTCACGGCTCGAGCACCTCGACGCCGTTCACCTCGCGAAGGTCCTTGACCTGTATGCCGGTTCGGGGGCACTCGGGCTCGAAGCCGCAAGCCGGGGGGCGACGAGCGTCCTGTTGGTCGAGTCCGACTGGGCTGCCGTCGCCGTGATCCGCAAGAACATCGCCGACCTCGACCTGCCCGGCGTCGACGTCGGGGTCAGGGCCGACACGGTGGAACGGGCGCTGCTCTCCGGTCCTGTCTCCGAGAAGGCGCGCTGCAATCTGGTTCTGGTCGACCCGCCGTACGACGTCACCGAGGAGGCGCTGGGGGACGTGCTCAGGCTCCTGGTGACCCATGAATGGCTCAGTCCTGACGCACTCGTGGTGGTCGAGAGATCGGCTCGCTCTCCCGAACCGCGGTGGCCGCCGGGGTTCGAGGGGGCAGGGGAGCGGCGTTACGGCGAGACCAAGATGTGGTTCGCCGACTTCGCCGGGCCGCCCAGCGTGGCATGACCCAGTGACTACCAACCAGCCCAAGCGCG
>Ga0075530_1000541_pt1 | contig 17893 bp, 17 predicted proteins | sample NGEPerD_2_FD_75101 | JGI IMG/M metagenome (GOLD analysis project Ga0075530, IMG submission 75101) | Arctic peat soil microbial communities from the Barrow Environmental Observatory site, Barrow, Alaska, USA - NGEE PermafrostL1-D | ecosystem: Environmental > Terrestrial > Soil > Wetlands > Peat ... | reverse complement strand
GGCGGAGCTGCTTCGGGTCGCGCTGCCAGTCCTTGGCGACCTTGACGTGCAGGTCCAGGAACACCGGGACGCCCAGCAGCGCCTCGATGCCGCGCCGGGCGGTGGTGCCGACCTCGCGCAGGCGGGCCCCCCGCCGTCCGATCACGATGCCCTTCTGGGAGTCGCGCTCGACGAACAGCTGCACGTGCACGTCGAGCAGACCGTCGCTGCGACCCTCGCGCGGCAGCATCTCCTCGACCACGACGGCCAGGGAGTGCGGCAGCTCGTCGCGAACTCCCTCGAGGGCGGCCTCGCGGACCAGCTCGGCGATCATCACGGCCTCGGGCTCGTCCGTCAGGGTGCCGTCGGGATAGAGCCTGGGCCCGGCAGGCAACGACTCCACCAGCAACGACTCCACGACGTCGACCTGGTGGCCGCGCGTGGCCGAGGCCGGGACGACGTGCGCCCAGTCACCCAGGGCGTCGACGGCCACAAGATGCTGGGCGAGGCGACCGTCGTCGACCAGGTCGCACTTGGTCGCGATCGCCACCACCGGCGTCCGGTCGAGCCCGGTCAGCTTGGCCGCGATGAAGCGGTCGCCGGGGCCCACCTTCTGGTCGGCGGGCAGGCAGAAGCCGACGACGTCCACCTCGGCGAGCGTGTCCATCACGAGGTCGTTGAGGCGCTGGCCGAGCAGGGTCCGCGGCCGGTGCAGTCCCGGCGTGTCCACGAGCACCAGCTGGGCGTCCGGGCGGTTGACGATGCCGCGGATGGTGTGGCGCGTCGTCTGCGGCCGGCTGGAGGTGATCGCGACCTTCTCGCCGACCATCGCGTTGGTCAGCGTCGACTTGCCCGCGTTGGGCCGCCCGACGATGCAGGCGAAACCAGATCGATGCTGCGCGGTGCTCAACGCGAACCCTGAGCTGCGGCGGGCCCGGCGCGTCGCGCGATCACCGTGGCCACGCGGTTGCGTCGCCCCTCGCGTCGCTCGGCCACGAGCACCAACCCGCCGACGGAGACCTCGTCACCCGGGATCGGGACCTTGCCCAGGGACTTGGCCATCAGCCCACCGACGGAATCGACCTCGTCATCGTCCACCTCGACGTCGAAGATCTCCGCGAGGTCGTCGATCGGCAGCCGCGCCGAGAGCCGGTAGGTGTCCTCCTCGACCCGCTCGACGCCGGGCATCTCGCGGTCGTACTCGTCGGCGATCTCGCCGACGATCTCTTCCAGCAGGTCCTCGATCGTGACCAGGCCCGCCGTCCCGCCGTACTCGTCGACCACCACAGCGATGTGGGTGGAGTCGCGCTGCATCTCGCGCAGCAGGGCGTCGACCGGCTTGCTCTCGGGCACGAACACGGGCTGCCGGGCCACGTCCTCGGCGACCTGGCCGCGCATCCCGTCCGGGTCGGCGTGCGCGCGGCGGGCGACATCCTTGAGGTAGAGCACGCCACAGACGTCGTCCACCGACTCCCCCACCACCGGTATCCGCGAGAAGCCGGACCGCAGGAACAGCGACATCGCCTCGTGCAAGGTCGTGGTGGTTCCTGTGCTCACGACGTCGGTGCGCGGCACCATCACCTCCCGCACGATGGTGTCGCCCAGGTCGAAGACGGAGTGGATCATCCGGCGCTCGCCGGCCTCGATCACCTGCGACTCGCTGGCCAGGTCGACCATCTCGCGCAGCTCGCCCTCGGACGCGAACGGACCCTCGCGGAATCCACGCCCCGGCGTCACCGCGTTGCCGAGGACGACGAGCAGCTGGGCGATCGGGCCGAGGAACCGGGCGGCAGCTCGCAGCGGGGCAGCGGCGAGCAGCCCCATCGTCTCGGCGTGCTGACTGCCGATCGTGCGCGGGCTGACACCGACGAGCACGAACGACACGGCCGCCATCACCGCGGCGCTCACCGCGAGCACCGCGACCCAGCCGGCGTCGATCACCGACGCGAGAACCAGAGTGACGCACACCGCGGCCGCGGACTCGGCGGCCACGCGCAGGAAGATCGAGACGTTGATGGCGCGAGCCGGGTCGGCGACGACCGCCTGCAGGGCCTCGGCACCGCGGCGCTGGTCGGCGACCATCCGAGCGGTCGCCGAGCGGGTCAGGCGGGCCAGCGCGGCCTCGGTGGCGGCGAGGAGCCCGGCGGCCACCACCAGCACCACGGCGATGAACAGCAGCAAGCCCGAGGGGACTGACGTCACGGACGGCCCCGCGTCGAGAGGAACGTCAGCAGCAGCTGGCGCTGCAGCGAGAACATCTCCTTCTCCTCGTCCGGCTCGGCGTGGTCGTACCCCAGCAGGTGGAGGATGCCGTGCGTCGTGAGCAGCAGCAGCTCCTCGGCGGGCGCGTGCCCGGCGGCAGCAGCCTGTTTGGCGGCGACCTCGGGGCACAGCACGACGTCACCGAGCAGGCCCGCAGGGCTCGGCTCGCCCGCGGTGCCCGGGCGCAGCTCGTCCATCGGGAAGGACAGGACGTCGGTGGGCCCGGACTCGTCCATCCACTGCTCGTTCAGCCGGGCCATCGCGTCGACGTCCACGAGCAGGACGGACAGCTCGGCCTGCGGGTGGACGTGCAGGGCATCGAGCACGTGCCTGGACAGAGCGGCGATCTCCGCCTCGTCCGCCGCCTCGCCCGACTCGTTGACGACCTCGGTGCTCACCGGCGACCGCGTCCGCGTGGTGCGCGACTGTCGGTGGGCGCCCGCGTGGCGTCCCAGCGCCCGTAGGCGTCGACGATCTCCCCGACCAGCCGGTGCCGGACGACGTCCGCCGAGCTCAGCATCGCGAAGTGCACGTCGTCGATGTTGTCGAGGATCTCCTGGACGATCCGCAGGCCGGACGTCGTCCCGGCCGGCAGGTCGACCTGGGTGACGTCGCCGGTGACGACCATCTGCGAGGAGAAGCCGAGCCGGGTCAGGAACATCTTCATCTGCTCGGCGCTCGTGTTCTGGGCCTCGTCGAGGATGATGAACGCGTCATTAAGGGTACGCCCGCGCATGTATGCGAGCGGCGCCACCTCGATCGTGCCGGCCGCGATCAGGCGCGGGATCGACTCGGGATCGAGCATGTCGTGCAGCGCGTCGTACAGCGGCCGCAGGTACGGGTCGATCTTCTCGGTGAGGGTGCCGGGCAGGAAGCCGAGCCGCTCGCCCGCCTCGACGGCGGGCCGGGTCAGGATGATGCGGCTGACGGTCTTGGCCTGCAACGCCTGCACCGCCTTGGCCATCGCCAGGTACGTCTTGCCCGTGCCCGCCGGTCCGATGCCGAACACGACGGTGTGCTGGTCGATCGCATCGACGTACCGCTTCTGGTTCACGGTCTTCGGCCGGATGGTCCGCCCGCGGCTGGACAGCACGTTCAGGGTCAGGACGTCGGCCGGCCGCTCCGACCCGATCTGGCGCAGCATCCCGATCGACCGCTCGACGGCGTCCGGGCTCAGGCCCTGGCCGCTCGCGAGCACGGCCAGCATCTCGTCGAACAGCCGCTCCACCTGGGCGACCTCGCCGACCCTGCCCGTCGCCGTCACCTCGTTGCCCCGGACGTGCACGTCGACCCTGGGGAAGGCGCGCTCGACCACGCGGAGCAGCTCGTCGGCCGGGCCGAGGAGGGAGACCATCGAGACGTCGTTCGGGACGACGATGCGGTGCTGGGTGTCGCGCTGGCCCGAGGGCTCGGCATCGGCCCGCGGTGAACCGGTGAGGGAGTAGTCGGTCATGTGACGGGCGCTGGTGCCCTGCTCCTGCTTCGCGCGACGACGGTCGGACCCCGCCATGCTACCCGCGCAGGCTCAGCCGGGGGGCCAGGTCATGTCGCGGCCGGAGAGCACGTGGCCGTGCACGTGGAACACGCTCTGGTTGGCCTGGGCCCCGCTGTTGAAGACCAGGCGGAAGTCGCCCTGCGCTTCCTCGGCCGCGATCTGACGGCCCACCCGGACCAGCTCGGCGAGGGCCTCGGGATCGACGTCCGCCAGGGCCCCGACGTCCGGGTGGTGCTCGAGGGAGATCACCAGCACGTGCGTCGGAGCCTGGGGGTTGATGTCACGGAAAGCGAGCACACGGTCGGTGCGGGTGACGACGTCCGCCGGCACCTCGCCGTCCACGATCCTGCAAAACAGACAGTCGTCGGCCATGGCCACCACGGTAGCGGCGGCGCGCGTCCCCCGATCGGACGCCGGCCTGGGACAACCTGGGGCCGGACCTGCGCGTGTGCCAGGTATGACGATGGCGGTGCTCTGGAGGGAGGCGCGCGTGCGAGACGCTGCTGCCTCGCCTGCTGAGGGCGCCGACTGGGACGCCGACGAGGCGGTCCGCCAGCTCTACGCGAGCCACTGGCCGGCGATGGTGCGCCTGGCGGCCCTGCTGCTGCGCGAGACGGCGACGGCCGAGGAGGTCGTGCAGGACGCGTTCGTGGCGCTGCACCGTCGCTGGCCCTCGCTGCGCGACCCGGGCTCGGGCGTCGGCTACCTGCGGACCAGCGTCGTCAACGGCTGCCGGTCGGTGCAGCGGCACCGGCAGGTCGAGGTGCGGCACCGCGCGCCGGGCGCGCCGCCGCCGGCGGGTCCCGAGGAACGGGCGCTGGACGCCGAGACGGACGCGGCCGTGCTGGCCGCGGTGCGACGGCTGCCGTTGCGGCAGCAGGAGGTGCTGGTGATGCGCTACTACTCCGCCGCCTCGGAGGCCGAGATCGCCGAGACCCTGGGGATCAGCCGGGGCTCGGTCAAGAGCCACGCCCACCGCGGTCTCGCGGCGCTGCGCGTGGCTCTTCACGACGAGGGGGGCGGCGCATGAGTGACGACCGCACGATGCCGATTCCACTCGGGGACGAGCCCGACCCCGAGCACGCAGAGACCGCGCGGCTGCTGCGCCGCGCGCTGACCCGGGAGGCCGACATGGTCCAGCCCAGCGAGAGGCTGTCGGAGATCACCGACCGCATCGAGTCCGAGCGGCGGCCCCGCTGGGTGCCCGCGCTGGCGGCGGTGGCCGCGGTCGCCGCGGTCGCGATCGGCGTCGGGGCCGTGTTCGCCCTCGGCGGCGACGACGACCCGATCACGCCGGCGCAGACGCCGTCGGTGACCGACTCCGCGACGGAGCCCGCCCCGACGACCGAGCCCACGCCGTCCGAGACCTCCGAGCCGCCGCCTCCCGCCCTCGGCGAGGCGCTGCCGGTGTACTGGGTCGGCGAGCAGGGCTCGCGCTTCGCGCTGTTCCGGGAGTTCGGCGAGGCCGGGCCGGCCGATGCGGCAGAGCGCGTGCAGGCCGCGGTCGACGCGGCGCTCGGCGGCACGCCCGCCGACCCGGACTACTCGACGCCGTGGGCCAACGGGTCCGCCGCGACGACCTCGCTCGGTGCCGACGAGATCGGCATCGACCTCAACGCGGCCGCGGCCGGGTCGTCGATGGGCTCGGAGCTGGCGGTCGTCGCCGTCCAGCAGCTGGTGTGGACGGCGACCGCCGCCGCCCAGCAGGACGTGCCGGTCCGCTTCACGGTCGAGGGGTCGCCGTCCGACCTCTTCGGAGTGGTGTCGGCGTCCGAGCCGATCTCCCGCGGCGGCGGCTTCGACGACCCCCGGGCCCTGGTGTGGATCGACCTGCCGGACGGCGCGAGCACACCACTCGGGGCGCTCACGGTGACCGGTTCGGGCGTCAACGCCTACGAGAACACCCTGGTGTGGACGCTCGAGCGCGGAGGGTCGGTGGTCGACGAGGGCTTCTTCGGGGTGGAAGGCCCTGGTGGGGCTCCGGTCGACACCGGCCAGCGCGGCACGTGGTCGCTCGACCTCGATGTGTCCGCACCGGGCGAGTACACCCTCACCGTGGAGGTCCCGGACGCGTCCGGTGGTGCCGAGGGCACCGTCCGCTCCTTCGACACCAAGTCCTTCACGGTCACCTGACCCCACCGCCGACCCACTGATCGTCGGACCGTTCTGGTCGTCATCGCAGCCAGCGTGGTCCGACGATCAGGTATGTGGGGGTGCAGAACGTCCCGTCCACAAGACGCACGCGGATCACACCATCCACAGTCGTCGAAGAGCGCCTGGGCGAGTCGGCTGACGGCGCCGACCCTGGACGAATGGATCTACATCCCGCTCTGGCGGAGACCGCGGGCCGACAACGCGGCATCGTCCACCGTCATCAGCTCTACGCGGTCGGCGTGACCCGAGCCCAGCTGAGATGGCAGCTCGGACGTGACTGGCAGGCCGTCCTCCCCGGCGTCGTTGCGCTGTTCACCGGACGGCTGGACCACGAGCAGCGACTCATCGCGGCATGGCTGTACGCCGGGTCCGACGCCACGATCACCGGCATCGAGGCAGCGCGCAGGCACGGAATCAGGTATCTGCCGCCGCCGGGCACCGTGCACCTGTTCGTCAACGAACGACGCAAGAGCCGGAGGGCGGGTTTCGCGGTGGTGCGAGCCAGCACCCGTGTCGATCCATCCTCGCGAATGCTCGCCGGGCTGCGCTGCGCGTCACCGGCGCGTGCTGTCGTCGACGCAGCCCCCTTCCTCCCTGGTCCCCGCGCCGTCGAAGCGGTCGTACTGCAGGTTGTGCAGCGCCGCCTCGCTACGTTGCCCACGCTTCGGCACGAGCTGGAGCGGGCCCCCAATCGGAGCAGCCTGGCGCTGCGGGCCGGTGTCATCGCGGCAGAGGCCGGTGTCTGGTCCGCCCCGGAGGCCGACTGCCTGCGCTTGCTCCGCAGCAGTCAGGTGCTGCCGGAGATCCTGCCGAACGCCACGTTGAAGGACTCGTGCGGCGTTCTCCTGCCGACGCCCGACTTCTGGATTCAGGACGTTGGGCTCGGTGTGCAGATCCACAGCCGTGAGCACCACACCGAGGGCGAGGACTTCGACAACACGTTGGACGACGACGGCACCCTGACTGCCGCCGGCGCGACGATCCTCGGCATCACACCTGCCCAGTTGACGAAGAATCCGCTTCGACACCTGCGGCGGGTTGAGGCCACGTACCTGTCGCTCCGGACCGAAGGACGGCAGCACAGCATCCAGGTCGTCCGGATCGCCAGCGCATGAGTAACTCTCCACCCATACCCGCTTGATCGTCGGACCACTCTGGTCGCGATAGCAGCCAGAACGGTCCGACGATCACTGGGGTCAAGGGGTGGCGAAGGCGTCAGCGGCCGGCGAAGCGGTCGCGCAGCTTGGAGAACACGCTCGGGTTGGCCGCGGCCATCCGGCCGGCCGGACGCTCCTCGCCACGCAGCGTGGCCAGCGAGCGCAGCAGCTCGGTCTGCTCGTCGTCGAGGCGCGTCGGGGTCGCCACGTCGAGGTGCAGGTGCAGGTCGCCGCGGCCACCGGAGCGCAGGTGCGTGACGCCGAGCCCGCGCAGGGTCTGCACCTCCCCGGGCTGGGTCCCCGGCCGCACGTCGATCGACCGGTCGCCGTCCAGCGTCTCCAGGTCCAGCGACGTACCCAGCGCGGCAGCCGTCATCGGCACGATCATGGTGCAGTGCAGGTCGTCGCCGCGCCGCGTGAAGACCTCGTGCGGGCGCTCTGCGATCTCGACGTACAGGTCGCCGGGAGGCCCGCCCGCCTGCCCGACCTCGCCCTGACCCCCGAGCTGGATGCGCGTGCCGGTGTCGACCCCCGCCGGCACCCGGATCGTCAGGGTCCGCCGGGTGCGGACCCGCCCCTCGCCGGAGCACTCCAGGCACGGGTCCGGGATCACGGTGCCGTAGCCGCCGCAGGCCGGACAGGCGGACGTCGTCATCACCTGGCCGAGGAACGACCGCGCGGTGCGCTGGATCTGGCCCCGGCCGCCGCAGACGTCGCACCGCGCCGGAGAGGTGCCCGGACGGCAGCACGACCCGTCGCAGGTCGGGCAGACGACCGCGGTGTCGACGACCAGCTCCCGCTCCGCCCCGAACACCGCCTGCTCGAGGTCGATGTCCAGGCGGATCAGGGCGTCCTGACCGCGTCGCTGCCGCGACACGGGGCCACGCGCACCCCCGCCGGCCCCCGCGAAGAAGGTCTCGAAGATGTCGCTGAACCCGAAGCCGGGTCCGAAGCCGCCGCCGGTGCCGTTCGGGTCGCCACCGAGGTCGTACGCGCGCCGCTTCTCCGGGGTGGAGAGCACGTGGTACGCCCGCGAGACCTCCTTGAACTCCTCGGCCGCCTCGGGGTTGACATCCGGGTGCAGCTTGCGGGCCAACCGGCGGTAGGCCCTTTTGATGTCCTCGGTGCTCGCGTCACGGTCGACGCCGAGCACGGCGTAGTGGTCGCTCACGAAGTGCAGTCGCTCCTGATGGGTCGAAAGGGGTCAGCCCGAGATGATCCGGGAGACGTAGCGGGCCACGGCGCGCACCGCCGCGATCGTCGTGGGGTAGTCCATCCGGGTCGGTCCCAGCACACCCAGCCGTGCGATGACCTCGCCACCGGAACCGTAGCCGCTCGTCACGACCGAGGCGTCGGCCAGCCCCTCGTGCAGGTTCTCGTGACCGATCCGCACCGACACACCGCTGGCCGGATCGTCCGCCATGTCCGACAACAGCCGCAACAGCACGACCTGTTCCTCGATCGCCTCCAGCACCGGCGAGATGGACGACGGGAAGTCCGTCCCCGACCGCGCCAGGTTCGCCGTCCCGGCCAGCACCATCCGGTCCTCGCGCTCGGTCGCGAGCGAGTCCTCCAGCGCCCCGGTGACCGATCTCACGAGCGGCCGGTCCTCCGGGCGGAACACCTCCGGCAGGGTCTCCAGGAGCGAGCCGACCACCGACAGGGGCCGTCCGCTCGCCGCCGCGTTCAACCGCGCCCGCAGCTCACCGACGACGTCGTCCGTCAGCGCGGGGTCGACATCCACGGTCCGCTGCTCGACGCGCCCGGTGTCGGTGATCAGGACGACGAGCATCCGCCCCGACCCGAGCGGCACCAGCTCGACGTGCCGCACGGTCGACCGGCTGAGGGAGGGGTACTGGACGACGGCCACCTGGTTCGTCAGCCGGGCCAGCGCCCGGACGGTGCGCTCGAGCACGTCGTCCAGGTCGACAGCCTCCGAGAGCAGCGTGGAGATGGCCCGGCGCTCGGCGGTCGACAGGGGCTTCACGGTGGAGAGCTTGTCGACGAAGATCCGGTAGCCCTTGTCGGTCGGTACCCGTCCGGCGCTGGTGTGCGGCTGGGCGATGTACCCCTCGTCCTCCAGCACGGCCATGTCGTTGCGGATCGTGGCGGGGCTGACGCCGAGGTTGTGCCGCTCGACCAGCACCTTCGAACCGACCGGCTCCCGGGTGGAGACGTAGTCCTCGACGATGGCGCGCAGGACCGACAGCCGACGGTCGGTGTTCATCTCGCCTCCGATCCTCGCCTGGCACTCCGCTCGGTCGAGTGCCAAGTCTACGTGGTCGCTAGCCTCCCGCGGTGAGCACGCGCCCGGGTGACCGCTACGGCCGGGACGTCCTGGCGGCGCCGCACGCCCCGCCGACGGTCCCGGAGGTCGCCGCCGAGCCCGGTCTGGTGGTCGAGGACGTCGACACCGGCTGGTGCGGCGCGGTCGTGGGCGTCGAGAAGAGCGGCGGCCTGCACGTCGTGGAGCTCGAGGACCGCCGCGGACGCCGGCGCACCTTCCGGCTCGGTCCCGGGTTCTGGCTGGACGGCGAGCCGGTGCGCCTCGTCCGCCCGTCCGGTCCGGCGCCGGCAAGCGCCCGGGCCCGGACGGCGAGCGGCTCGCGCGCCGTGCAGGGCCAGCGGGCGCGCGTCGCGCGTGGCTCGAGGATCTGGGTGGAGGGCCGCCACGACGCCGAGCTCGTCGAGAAGGTGTGGGGCGACGACCTGCGCGTCGAGGGTGTCGTCGTCGAGGCCCTGGACGGCGTCGACGACCTGGCCGCGGAGGTGCGCGCCTTCGCGCCGGGGCCTACGCGGCGCCTGGGCGTGCTCGTCGACCACCTGGTGGCGGGGAGCAAGGAGACGCGGATCGCCGAGGCGGCGGTGGCCGACAGCGCCTTCGCGGCGCACGTGCTCGTCGTCGGTCACCCCTACGTCGACGTCTGGCAGGCCGTGCGCCCGCAGCGGCTCGGCCTGACCGCGTGGCCCGACGTCCCCCGAGGCACGCCGTGGAAGGTCGGTGCCCTGCAGTCGCTCGGCTGGCCGGACGCGAGCCAGGCGGACGTCGCCCGCGGCTGGCAACGCATCCTGGCCGGCGTCCGCGGATACGCCGACCTGGAGCCGACCCTGTCGGGCCGCGTCGAGGAGCTGATCGACTTCGTCACCGCCTGACAACCGGGGGGTGGCCCCACCGAGAAGAGGAGGGTGGGCACGGTAGGCCGGCGGCGCCGGCGCGCCTAGCGTTCTCGGCATCGAGCACACCCGCTCACCCACCGGAACAGGAGAGTTCGAGATGTCCCAGCCCACCATCGCCGTCCAGCCCGCCGCACCGCTCACGCCCGCCGCGGAACGCAACTGGGGGATGGCCGCCCACCTGTCCAGCTTCGCCGCCGCGTACGTGGCGCTCGGCTTTCTCGGTCCCCTGGTCGTGCTGCTCGTCGCCGGCGACAGGTCCCCGTTCGTGCGCCGCCACGCGGTCGAGGCGCTGAACTTCAACCTCACCTGGCTGCTGTACATCGTCGTGGCCGGCATCCTCGCGGTGATCCTGATCGGCCTGCCGATCCTGGTGGCCCTGGGCATCGGCTACCTGGTGCTGGTGATCGTGGCGAGCGTGGAGGCCAGCCGGGGCGGCGAGTACCGGTACCCGTTGACGATCCGACTCGTCAGCTGAACCTGCCCCAACCCGGCCGTGGGAGGTCTACGGTGGTGATCACCACGTACCACTCAGGGAGGTCTGGAGTGTCCGAGCCACATCCCGGGAACCAGCCGGAGGACCCGCAGTTCCGTAAGGAGGGACCGGCGGACGCCGCATCCCCGCCGCCGTCCTACCCGCCGGCCGGGCAGGGAGCCGGCGCCCCGCAGCAGGGCTACCCGCCGGCCGGCCAGCAGGGGTACCCGCCTGCGCCGACCGGCCAGCCCGGCGTCGGCCAGGAGCTCTCCCCCACCGACCAGCGGATGTGGGCGATGCTCGGCCATCTGGGCGGCATCCTGTTCGGCTTCCTCGCGCCGCTGGTCGTCTACCTGGTCCAGAAGGACCGCGGCCAGTACGTCAAGGAGCAGTCGGCCGAGGCGCTGAACTTCCAGATCACGCTGCTGATCGGATACGTGGTGAGCTTCATCCTCACGTTCCTCATCATCGGCATCTTCACCTGGATCGCCGTCGGCATCGCCGGCCTCGTGTTCGCGATCATCGCGGGCCTCGCCGCCAACAAGGGCGAGAACTACCGGTACCCAGTCAACATCCGGATGATCACCTGAGGAGCGTCCTCACCACCGCATCAGCCAGGAGCCGCCCCCGCCGGGTCAGCACGACCCGGTGCGGGGCGGCTTCCGCGTCACAGAGCCCCTCGTCGACGAGCGCCGCGATCTCGGCCCGGCCGGACGGCGGCAGGTCGGCCGCGTCCAGGCCCTCGACCAGCCGGACGCCGAGCATCACCCGCTCGGTCAGCCGCGTCTCGTCGTCCAGCACCTCCCGACCCTGGGCCGGTGAGTCCCCCGCCGCGAGCCTCGCCGCGTAGGCGGCCGGGTGCCGCACGTTCCACCAGCGGACGCCGCCGACGTGGCTGTGCGCACCCGGGCCCACGCCCCACCAGTCGTCACCACGCCAGTAGCCGAGGTTGTGGCGGCACGCGCCCGCCGGCGTCCTGGCCCAGTTGCTCACCTCGTACCAGGCCAGACCGGCACCGCCCAGCACGTCGTCGGCGATCTCGTACTTGGCGGCGAGGTCGTCGTCGTCCGTGCCCGGCAGCAGGCCGCGCCCCACCTTCGAGGCCATCGCGGTACCGTCCTCGACGACCAGGGCGTACGCCGAGACGTGGTCGGGCTCGCAGGCCGTCACCGCCTGGAGGCTGGCGCGCCAGTCATCGACCGACTCGCCAGGCGTTCCGTAGATCAGGTCGAGGCTGACCGCGAGCCCGGCGTCGCGCGCCCAGGCGACGACGTCCGGGACGCGAAGCGGGTCGTGAGTGCGGTCGAGCGTCGCGAGGACGTGCGGCACCGACGACTGCATGCCGAACGACACCCGGGTGAAACCTCCGGCCGCCAGCTCGACCAGCGACTGCGGCGTGACCGAGTCGGGGTTGGCCTCGGTCGTGACCTCCGCACCGGGCGCCAGCCCCAGCTCGCGCTCGACGGTGCGCAGGAGACCGACGAGATCGGACGACGGCAGCAGGGTCGGCGTGCCGCCGCCGACGAACACCGTCGACACGGGCCGCCGGGGCAGACCGACCTCGTGCAGCACCCTGGCGGCGAGCCGCACCTCGTCGGCGGCCGTCGCCGCGAACGTCGCCTGCGACGCGGTGCCGGTGGCCGGGCCGCCCAGCTCGAGCGCCGTGTAGGTGTTGAAGTCGCAGTAGCCGCAACGGGTCGCGCAGAACGGCACGTGCAGGTAGACGCCCAGCGCCCGGTCCTCGGCCCCGGGCAGGACGGACGGCGGCAGCGCACCGTCGCGTGGCGCGGGGTCACCCGTCGGCGCGGCGGACGGGCTCACTGCTCGGCGTCGGCGTGCCCGCGCAGCGAGCCGGCGTGCGCCCGGGCGTCGGGGTCGCGTCGGACCTTCGCCAGACTGGCGACCGTCGTCACGACCAGCACCACGACGATGACGGCGAGCGAGAACGGGGTCTGGATCTCGGGCACGGCCTCGGAAAGCCCGTGGGCCCAGTGCAGCACCAGCTTGACCCCGATGAAGGCGAGGATGACCGCAAGCCCGGTCGACAGGTACACCAGGCGGTCCAGCAGACCTTTGACCAGGAAGAACAGGGCCCGCAGGCCGAGCAGCGCGAACGCGTTGGCGGTGAAGACGATGTACGCCTCCTCGGTCACCCCGAACACGGCGGGGATCGAGTCCAGGGCGAACAGCAGGTCGGAGCTGCCGATGGCGACGAGCACGATCATCAGCGGGGTGACCACCCGACGCCCGCCGACCCGGGCCACGAGCTTGCCGCCGACGTAGTCGTCGCTGACCGGCAGCACCCGCCTCGTGAGGCGCACGAGCCCGTTGTCCTCGACGTCGGGGTCCTCGTCCCGGTGCCGGTACAGCTGCACCGCCGTCCCGATCAGCAGGAGCCCGAAGACGAGGAACATGAACGAGAACAAGGCCAGCAGCGTCGCTCCCAGCACGATGAAGACGGCCCGCAGGGCCAGCGCGATCACGATGCCGAAGGTGAGGACCTTGTGCTGGTGCTCCTCGGGCACAGCGAACGTCGTCATGATGATCACGAAGACGAACAGGTTGTCGACCGACAGGCTCTTCTCGACGATGTACCCGGCGAAGTACTCGGTGCCGAGCTCCTGCCCGGCGAGCACCGTGAAGACCACGCCGAAGACGATCGCGACCGCGATGTAGAACACCGACCAGGCGGTGGCCTCGCGGAACCCCACGACGTGGGGACGCAGCGCTGCGACGGCCAGGTCGAGCGCCAGCAGGGCGATCACGACGCCCACCGTCGCGATCCACGCGAGCGGGCTGACGTCCAGCATCCGACCTCCTTGGAGACAGCGCGGCCACGGTTGCGCGCCGGGGCCACGATACGGAAGGACGCCGGGAGGCCTGCGCGGTGCTGGCTACCCTCCGCGGGTGCCCACGGTCACCCTCACCCCGATCGGACCGGACGACGACACGCTGCGAGCCGCCGTCGTCCGCCTCGCCCCGACGCCCGCGCAGGAGGTCTGGGCATCGCGCGCCGAGCTCACCCTGCCGGCCGCCGACACCGACCCCGACCGCACCCGGTTCGCCGTGCTGGACGGTGACCAGGCCATCGGCTTCGGAGTGCTCGACCGCGCCGGGTACCTCGACGAGCTCGTCGACGCGCCGGCCCGCGCCGTGCTGCTGCGCGCGTTCTACCTCGACGTCACGGCGCAGGGTGGCGGACGCGGCACCGCGGCGGCATCGGCGGTGCCGGTGCTGGCCGGCGCGTTGTTCGACGACGTCGAGCTCGTCGTGCTGACCGTCAACGTGGCCAACCCGGTCGCGGTCGCGGCCTACCGGCGGGCCGGCTTCACCGACACCGGGACGCGGTATCTCGGCGGCGACGCCGGCCCGCAGCACCTGCTCACGGCCATCGTCCCCCACCACCCACCGTGATCGTGCACTTCTGCGTGATCATGCACTTCCGCGCAGCCTGCGCTCAGCCTCGGGTGGCGACGACCCCGGCCATGTCCAGCATCGAGGTGGCGAGCACCAGGTCGCCGTCGGCGTGGGCCTCGAGCAGCGTGCGTGCAGCGTCCGGGGTGGGTTCGCTGAACCATCCGCCGATGCTGATGCCGTGCCCCGGCCGGTGCACGACCTCGATCGCGTCACCGGCACCCACGTCGCCGCGCTCGACCACCCGTAGGTAGGCACCCGGGTGACCGTGGTCGGCGAACCGCCGGACCCAGCGCTGCTCGTCCAGCCACCGCGCGAAGGTCTGGCACGGGGTCCGGGGCGAGGTGACCTCGACAACCACCTTCTCGCCGATCCGCCACCGCTCACCGATCTCGGCAGCGTCGACGTCGAGACCCGCGGTCCGGAGGTTCTCCCCGAACGAGCCAGGCAGGACCGGCCGACCCAGCTCGGCCGCCCAGTGCTCGGCCTGCTCGTCAGCGAAGGCGTACACCGCCTGGTCGCGGCCCCCGTGGTCGTACCGGTCTGCCTGCACGTCGCCGTACAGACCGAGCTCGCGCACCGCGACCCGCCCCGCGACGGGCTGCTTGTCGATCGCGGTCACGCCCACGCTGCCTGCGTCAGGGTGCAGGGAGGCGACCGTGCAGACCGCCAGCAGCTCGCTCACGCGTAGAAGCCGTCCAGCACGTCGGCGTACTTCTTCTCCACCGCCCGGCGCTTGAGCTTCATCGAGGGCGTCAGGTCGCCCTCCTCGATCGTCAGGTCGGCCGGCAGCACCTCGAACTTCTTGATCGTCTCCCAGCGACCGAGGGTCGCATTCAGCTTCTGCACGTAGCCGTCCACCATCGCGTGCACCTCCGGCGAGGTCACGACGTCCCGGTAGGAGCGACCCGACATGCCGTGGGACGCCGCCCAGCCGGTCACGGCGTCGGCGTCCAGCGTGATCAGCGCCGAGACGAAGTTGCGCCCGTCGCCGTGCACGACGACCTGGCTGGCGAGCGGGCAGATCGCCTTGAAGCGCGACTCGATCGTCTGCGGCGCAACGTACTTGCCGCCCGAGGTCTTGATCAGGTCCTTCTTGCGGTCGGTGATGCGCAGGAACCCCTCGTCGGTGATCTCGCCGATGTCGCCGGTGCGGAACCAGCCGTCGTCGGTGAGCACCTCCGCGGTCGCTTCCGGCAGGTTGTGGTAGCCGTCCATCACACCGGGCCCGCGGACCAGCACCTCGCCGTCCGTGTCGAGCCGCACCTCGGTCCCGGGGAACGGCATGCCCACCGTCCCGAAGCGGTACCTCGACGGCCGGTTGACGAACGTCGCGGCCGAGGTCTCGGTCAGCCCGTAGCCCTCGAGGATGACGATGTCCGCAGCGTGGAACCACTCACCGATCTCCTTCGACAGCGCCGCGGCACCACTGACGAAGTAGCGCAGCCTCCCGCCGAAGCGACCCTTGAGCTTGCTGAACACCAGCCTGTCGGCGATGCCGTGCTGGACGGCGAGCAGCCCGCTCGGCTGCCCTCCCGCCTGGCGGATCGCGCTCACCTGCCGCCCGACGCCGAAGGCCCAGTTGAAGATCTTGAGCTTGACGCCCCCCTCCGCCTCGGCCGTGGTGACCACGCGGCCGTGCACCTTCTCGTAGATGCGGGGCGCGCCGGCCATGATGGTCGGCCGGACGACGGCGAGGTTGTCGACGAGCGCATCGAGGTCACCGTCGACCGCCGTGGCGTAGCCGGTGGCGAGCTGGCTGGCCAGCAGCACCTTGCCGAACGAGTGGGACAGGGGCAGCCACAGGTACTGCAGGTCGTCCGGTGTCAGCACCTCCGCGGCGTCCACCGCGAGCCCCTCGTACACCCACGACGAGTGCCGCAGCCGAACGCCCTTCGGACGGCCCGTGGTCCCGGACGTGTAGATCAGCGTGGCCAGGTCCTCGCCGCGCACGGCGTCAGTGGTGTCGCGGACGGCGTCCGGCCGGTCGACGAGCAGCGCAGCCCCCTTCTCCCGCAAAGCATCGAGGCTGACGATCCGGTCGTCGGCGCCGTCGGTCGCGATCGCACTGGCATCGACGAGGACCACGGCCATCAGGTCGGGCAGGGACGCCCAGTGGGCACGCACCTTCTCCAGCTGGGTGGCGTCCTCCGCGATGACGACGCGGGAGCCGGAGTCACGCAGGATGTGCTCGACGTCCTCGGGTGTCGAGGTCGGGTAGATGGTCGTGGTCGCGGCACCCGCGGACATGATCGCGAGGTCCGCGACGATCCACTCCAGCCGCGTGCCGGACGCGATGGCCACGCGCTGCTGTGGTTCGACCCCGAGCGTGATCAGCCCCGCCGCCACCTCGGCGACCTGGTCACCGGTCTCCTGCCACGTCTGCGGAACCCAGTTGCCGTCACCGTCCCTGCTCCTGAAGGCCTCGGCCGGCCCGCTGAGCTCGACGCGCTCCGCGAACATCGCCGCGAACGAGGCCGGCGCGGTCGCCATCCGGGCGGCCAGCCGGCGCTCCTCCTCGGCGGTCGCGCTGCTGCGCACCGTCTTGGTCGTCTCGCCCACCGCGCAGTCCTCCGTCGTCCGGCAACCCGTGCTCGACCCTGTGGCCGTGGTCACAGTAACGGCGTCCGGGGCTAGGGTCGGTGTTTCTGCTGAGAACGCCGCCGATCCGGCTCGACCGGGTGCCCGGGAGGGCTGCGATGACCATGTGCTGCGAGTTCGTCCCCCGCTACGTGCTCGAGCGGATCGCCGCGCGAGGTCCGGTGCCGGCGGCGGACCGCGCGCGTGCGGCCGTCGTCCTCGATGAACGGCTCCGCGCCGGACGCCCTGGACCGGCACGGTCTCACGTGGCTCCCGGCGGGGCGGGACCGCGGCGCACCGTCAGCGACGCCGGCGGGTCGACGACGCTGCCCGGTCGACCGGTGCGGACCGAGGGCGCCGGGCCCACGGGGGACGCCGGGACGGACGAGTGCTACGACGGCCTCGGCTCGACGTGGCAGCTGCTGCACGCCGAGTTCGGACGTGACTCGATCGACGGTGGGGGCACGCCCCTCGACGCGACGGTGCACTACGGCCAGGACTACGCCAACGCGTTCTGGGACGGCGAGCGGCTCGTCTTCGGTGACGGGGACGGCGTGTACTTCAACCGCTTCACCGCCAGTCTCGACGTGATCGGCCACGAGCTCGCGCACGGACTCACCGACGCCAGCGCCCGCCTCGTCTACTCCGGGCAGTCCGGCGCCCTCAACGAGAGCGTCTCCGACGTCGTCGGGGCGATGGTCACCCAGCGCGAGGCGGGTCAGGACGCCGCCGACGCCGACTGGCTGATCGGCGACGAGCTCTTCACCGACCGGGTGCAGGGAGTGGCGCTGCGGTCGATGCTCGAGCCCGGCACCGCGTACGACGACCCGGTGCTGGGCACCGACCCGCAGCCGGCGTCGATGGCGGACTACGTCACCACGGACGACGACAACGGGGGCGTGCACATCAACTCCGGCATCCCCAACCGGGCCTTCGCGCTCGCCGCGACGACGATCGGCGGCCCGACGTGGCAGGGCGCCGGCGCGGTGTGGCTGTCGGTGCTGCTCGGCGGTGGGGTGCGACCAGACTGCGACTTCGCCACGTTCGCCGACCTGTGCGTCGCCGAGGCCGGACGGCGGTTCGGCGCGGGCTCGTCGCCGGCAGCCGCCGTGGCGTCGGCCTGGAGCACGGTCGGCGTGCTCGAGGGGATCGAAGTGCTTGATCACGAGGGGTGGCAGGGGGCGGGGCGGGCGGAGGTCGTGG
>Ga0075530_1000540_pt1 | contig 17896 bp, 17 predicted proteins | sample NGEPerD_2_FD_75101 | JGI IMG/M metagenome (GOLD analysis project Ga0075530, IMG submission 75101) | Arctic peat soil microbial communities from the Barrow Environmental Observatory site, Barrow, Alaska, USA - NGEE PermafrostL1-D | ecosystem: Environmental > Terrestrial > Soil > Wetlands > Peat ... | reverse complement strand
TCTGATCTGATTCCGGTCAGGCCGGCAGTGCGCAGGAAGGTCGGCATCTGCGGTGCGCCGCCCCGCCGACTCAGGGCACCGTTGTGGCACAACGCGACCACGCCTCGCCTGGACCTACCTTCGCGGGGCAAGGCCGAGTGCGTCCCGCCGGTCCAGGAGGGCCCAGGGGGGCCAGCGGGACGACCCGGACCTGAAGTCAAGCGAGGTCTCGGGCACAAAGTCCAGGAACCGAGACATCGTTCCGCAGACTGAGACGGCTTCCCAGGCTCACTTCCCGCCGGCGCTGGGAAGGTGCTCAAGGGATCTTCGCTTCCGTCCGATAAGTCTGTGACCACATCGTATGCGGCAGGAGCCCGCCGACATGAACGTCTCGGATGCCGTTGCGTTTCGCGGGCAGGAGCGAGCCGGTCGGGCTTTTGAGATCTCGACCCGACTGCCGTTGGTGGCGGCTGTCGGCCTGGTCGTGGGCTGCCTGCTGCTGGCCTGGCAGGTGACCTATGTCGGCGGCGGGTCCCGGACGGTGCTGCCGCACCTGTTCTACGTCCCGGTGATCCTGGCGGCGAGCCGGTTCCGTTGGGCAGGTGCAGCCGCCACCGCCGTGGCTGCTGGAATGCTGGTGGGCCCGCTGATGCCTTCGGACGTGGCCACCGGGGCGAGCCAGTCTGTCGCGAACTGGTCCGGGCGTCTGGTCGCGTTCGTCGTGGTCGGGCTGCTGGCCGCGTGGCTGACCACGGAGTCGCGTCAGTCGATCCTCGGCCGAGTGCAGGACGCCCGGACCGCGGCGGAGCTCAGGACGGCTCTGCGGGAAGACCAGTTCGTCGTCTACTACCAGCCGATCCTGCACCTGGGCACCCGGCAGGTAGTCGGCTTCGAAGCCCTGTGTCGCTGGCAGCACCCGACCCGGGGGCTCGTCTCGCCGGCCGACTTCATCCCCGCGGCCGAGCGCACCGGCGTGATCGTGCCGATCGGCCAGTACGTGCTCCGTGAGGCCACCCGCCAACTGGCCACCTGGACCAGTGGCGGCGACAACCTGAGCGTCGCGATCAACGTGTCGGCGACCCAGCTGGGACACGCCGACCTGATCCACGACGTCCGCACCGCATTGAAGGACACCGACCTGGATTCTTCCCTTCTGCACATCGAGCTCACCGAGACGGCGGTGATCTCCGACCTGGAGACCGCGTCCACCCAGATCGGCACGCTGCGAGACCTCGGGGTCCAGGTCGCGATCGACGACTTCGGTGTCGGTCAGTCCTCGCTGTCGCTGCTGCACCACCTGCCCATCGACATCATCAAGATCGACCGATCGTTCGTCGCAGAAATGGCCACGGAACCGAAATGCGCCAGCATGGTGCAAGGCATCATCCGCCTCGCGAACGCCGTCGGGGCTCGAACCATCGGCGAGGGCATCGAGACCCACGAACAGTGCGGGGCGCTGCAGGCTCTTGACTGTCACTACGGCCAGGGCTTCCACCTCGCCCCACCTGCGCCAGCGAGGGACATCGATCCCCTCCTGACCGCGCGGCCAGCCCACGATCGCCGCAGAACACGACCCAACCCGGCCAGGGTGATGGCGATGGCGGCAACGAACCAACACCTTCACAATCCGCGGGACTGACCCCCAGCCTCCCTGGGGTCCAACCAGGTCCCCCGTCAACCGGATCAGCCGTCGGTGCGAAGCGGGCCCACGCCGCCGTGTACCCGGCCCACACAACCAGGCCAGGCTGCGCCACCAGGGCCGCCGGTCGTTATTCTGGTTGTGTGCTTGCTCAGGCGATCTCCCGCAGCGCGCCGGTGGCGACGTCGTACACGAAACCCCGCACGGACCCCTTGTGCGGGATCGCGGTGTCGGCGTGGATGCGTGCGATGTTCTGCCGGACGTCTGCATCCAGGTCGGTGAAGGTCTCGGCGGCCCACGTCGGCTTCACCCCCGTCTCCGAGGCGATCTCCTGCCGGAAGGCGTCATCTCCGAAGGTGAGCATCCCGCAGTCGGTGTGGTGGATCAGGATGATCTCGGTCGTGCCGAGCAGGCGCTGGCTGATGGCCAGGGAACGCAGCTCGTCCTGGGTGACCACGCCACCGGCGTTGCGGATCACGTGCGCATCACCTTCTGCCAGGCCGAGCAGGCCGTAGACGTTCAGGCGAGCGTCCATGCAGGCGAGGACGGCGACGCGCTTGGCCGGAGGCAGGGGCAGGTCGCCCTTGTCGAAGGACGCTGCGTAACTCTGTGCGTTGGTGACGAGCTCGTCGGTGACCGACATGATGGAGCCTTCCGTTCTGCAGGGGGACGAAGCGGGTTGATGCCTTTGATGGACTGGATTTGCCGCACGCTGCGACGCGAACGCCATGAGCACTCGGCGCGGGGTTGCTGGGCGTCAGCGCCGTCAGAGGGACGTGCAGCTGCGCATCAGGTCGACGTGCCGCCGCCGCACCAGCACCTTGCGTGCGGCAAGCCGAAACACCGTCGCCGTGACCACGACCTGAGAATGATCAGGGTGCGGCTCTCCTGAAGGGACGTCGCGGCACCCGAGGCACGTGGCGTCGTGAGGCTCTGATCGGCTGCTGAGTGGTCTGCTCTGCGGACTCGCCGGACCAGCATCCCCCACCTGATCGACCTTCCTCAGTTCCATGAGTCTGTAGGTAGTCTACCAACAGACAGGAGTAGGGTCATGGTGGTGAAAGCCCGTCCGAGCGCCAGCGGTCGCCCGCTGCTGCGTGGGGCGTTGTTCACGTTGCGCCGCAAGTGCGGCAAGGCCAGTTGCCGGTGCGCCACCGGGCAACCGCACGAGAGTCCGGCGCTGGCCTACCCGTCGGGGGGCCGCACCAAGACGATGACGTTGTCCGAGGCCGACGTGGCGGTGGTCAGCGCCGCCTTGGAGCGGTACCGCCTGGCCCGCGAGGAGCTCGACCTCGCCGCGGACGCCGAGATCGCCGCCCTGGCAGCTCGGCTCGCGACCCGCCGCCAGCACCGGCGGGGCTGAGGATGTCGACGACGGTGGCCGAGGCGGCCCCCGACATCGACGCGTCCGCCGCGTTCACCGGCTCGCGGGTCCGCTTCGAGGCGGTGCTGTCCTGGCTGGAAGGCGGACAGGCTGCGGGTCTGAGTCACGGCGAGCTGGAAGACCGGTTGCAGGTCGACGCCAGGGAGCTGTTCCGCCAGATGCTGCAGGAGCACCTGGACCTGCGTGCCAGCTCCGAGCCCCGGATCGCCGGCGTGATCGACGCCGAGCAGGTGCCGCGGACCAGCACCGAGACCGGGCATACCCGGGCGCTGGGCACCATCTTCGGGGATGTCGCGGTGTCCCGGATCGCCTACCGCGGGCGCCGCCTGGCGAACCTGCACCCGGCCGACGCAGTGCTCAACCTGCCGGCGGAGAAACACTCCCACGGGCTGCGGCGCCTGGCCGCGATCGAGAGCAGCCGGGGATCCTTCGACGGCGCGGTGGAAGGAATCGGACGGGCCACCGGTCAGCGGCTGGGCAAACGGCAGGTCGAAGACCTCGCCGCCCGAGCGGCGGTCGACTTCGAGGCCTTCTACGCCCAGCGACAACCTCCAGCAGGGGAAACCGGTGACCTGCTGGTGCTGTCCTGCGACGGCAAGGGCGTCGTGATGCGCCCCGACGCGCTGCGCCCGGCCACCGCCAAGGCAGCAGCCACCACCAACCCCAAGCTCGCCACCCGCCTGTCCAAGGGCGAAAAGCGCAACCGCAAGCGGATGGCCGAGGTCGGCGCCGTCTACGACACCACCCCAGTGCCGCGCAGAACAGCCGACATCCTGCCCGGCAACGACACCGAACGCGCCGACGCCACCACCGCAGCGGTGGCACGGAACAAGTGGCTGGTCGCCAGCGTCGTCGAAGACGCAGCCACCGTCGTGGCGGCGATCTTCGACGAGGCCGACCGACGCGACCCCGACCACGCCCGCACCTGGGTCGCGCTCGTGGACGGCAACAACCACCAGATCCGGCGGATCGACGCCGAAGCCGAAGCCCGCGGCGCCAGCGTGGCCATCGTCGTGGACTTCGTCCACGTCCTGGAGTACCTGTGGAAAGCAGCCTGGTCCTTCCACCCCGAAGGCGACCCCGCCGCCGAAGCCTGGGTCCGCCGCCACGCCCAGACCGTCCTGGCCGGCGGCGCCACCCGCGTCGCCGGTGCCCTCCGAAGAGCAGCCACCATCACCGGCCTGGACCCCGCCCGACGGGCCAACGCCGACACCTGCGCCACCTACCTGACCAACAAGCGTGCCTACCTGGACTACCCGACCGCCCTGGCCCAGGGCTGGCCGATCGCCACCGGCATCATCGAAGGCGCCTGCCGGCACCTCGTCAAAGACCGGATGGACCTCACCGGCGCCCGCTGGGGACTGGCCGGCGCCGAAGCGATCCTCAAACTCCGCGCGCTCCACAGCAACGGCGACTTCAACGGCTACTGGGACTACCACCTCGCCGAAGAACAACAACGCATCCACCGATCCCGCTACGCCAACGACGCCATCCCACGAGCCGCCTGACATCCCTTCAGGAGAGCCGCACCCGAATGATCAAGCGCGCTCTACCTGTCAACCAGCCAGGCCAGGCCGGTCGAGGCCAGCCTCGCTGCGCGCAGCCGGCAGGCATTCATCGGCTCGCGGCTCGCGTCGAATTTGGGTCCGGTCAGGGCCTCTACAGCGCAGCGCCGCCAAGGCCGTGGGCCGGGACACCGTACGCAGCGACGAGCCGCGCCCGGTCCCACCCGGCCCGCGGCTTCCCTCTGGAACGAGGCGAGAAGCGACCTGAGCATCCACACCGCGTGAAAGTCGGCCTCCGAGGCGCGACAGCCCCCCGATCAGGGACCTCCAGCAGGAGCGAGGTGCCGTCGTCCGCGTGCTCGCCGAACTCGGCGTGCACCGTCTCGGCCTCGCCGAGATGCTGGGCTTGCGCACGCAGCACCAAGCCTCGGCCTCATCGAGTCGCTCACGGGCGACGCCGAGCTCGGCGGAGCCGCCCGCCGCACCCCCACCGACTGCCACGCGCACGTCCTTGGTGGTGCGCTTGACCTGGTAGAGCAGTTCGCCGGGTAAGGGCCGACGAGCTGGCCAAGGCTGTCGCGGTCCGCGACACGAGCGCAGTGGCGACGGTGACCGCGAGGGCCCGACCGCTGGTCACCATGTCACCTAACGCTAACTGGGACGCTGCCTCGTGCAGTGCCGCCCAGGCCGTCGAGAGCCGCGCCGCCTCCTCGTCCAGTCGCGACCGCAGGGACACGCGGAAACCGGGCGAGGGATCCAGTGCGGGGCCGGGCAGAAAGCGGATGCGGGTCGCGACGCCGACCAACTCAGCCGTCCGTCGTCCGTCCCAACTCATGGAGTCCGGCGCCGTGCCGGCGGTCAGAAACTACTCGGCGGCGTGGCGGTTGGTCTTCATCGCGTGCACCTGCCTTGCCGACGTCATGTCCCATCTGACACAACGACCGCGTGAGCATGGCGGTTACGGGGTGTTCGGCACCGGTTCGGGGCTACATGACTTCGTCGAGGGGTGATCAACGCAGAACCGTCAAGCTCGTGGCGTCGTCGACCCGTCACGCACTTTGAGTGAGTACCGCGGTTCGGCATGGCCGTAGACACCCGCGTCGCCGCGCGGAGCAAGATCATACGTCGGATTGCGTCGAGTCCCCGGTGAGAGGCTGCCATGTGGTGGTGGGCGTGGAGACGCGGGTAGGCTCCTCTCAGCAACGCGGGAGCTCACACCAGTGGGCTGAGAGGGTGGCTGAGGGCCGCCGACCGCCCGAACCTGACCGGGTAATGCCGGCGTAGGGAGGCAGATGTGCGAGCCGTGCGATTCCACCGTCCAGGGCGGCCCCTTTCCCTCGAGCACATCGAACGACCCCGGACGACCCCGGGCCACGTGCTGGTGGATGTCGCGGCGGCGGGGGTGTGCGGGACGGAGCTGCACTTCCTTGATGGCTTGTTGACGCCGGCGCGTACGCCGATCACGTTGGGCCATGAGGTCGCGGGCACGGTTGCGGAGGTCGGCGACGATGTCGTCGACCTGGCTGTCGGTGACCGGGTGGCGATTCACTACTTTCACGCCTGCGGGCGGTGCCGGTGGTGCCGCGCCGGGGATGACCACCTCTGTGACGATCCGCTGGGCTTCCTCGCCTTCACCACCGACGGTGGGTTCGCCGAGCAGGTGCTCGTGCCCGCGTCCGCGGCGGTTCGGGTTCCGGCCGCACTCGACCTGACCGCGGCTGCGACGTTGTGCTGCAGTGCCACGACGGCGTTGCACGCCATCGGTGTCGCCGGGGTCGGCGAGGGCAGTACCGCGGTGGTGTACGGCGCCGGCGGGGTGGGGCTGGCCCTGGTGCAGCTGCTGCGGCTGGCCGGTGCTCGTGTGGTCGCCGTGGCACGCAGCTCCGCCCGGTTGGACGCGGCCAGCGAGCTGGGTGCCGACGTGGTCGTCGATGCGTCCATCGACGACGTCGCGGCCCGGGTGGTGGAGGCGACTGGCGGCGCTGGTGCCGACGCGGTCTTCGAGCTCGTCGGAACGCGGGAGACGTCGGCCGCCGCCGTGGCGTGCCTGGGCAAGCGCGGGGCCTTGGTGTACATCGGGTACAGCGTCGACCGGATCGAGATCGACCCGTTGGCTCTGGTGGTTCCCGAGCAGCGCATCCTGACCTCGGTCGGCAACCGGCGCGCCGAGCTGGTGGCGGCGCTGGAGCTCGGAGCGGCCGGATCGCTGCGGACGATGGCCACCACCGCCCCGCTGGAGGACGCGGCCCGGGTCCTGGACGACCTGCGGGCCGGTCGTGTCGTGGGCCGAGCGGTCCTGGTCCCGTGAGGGCGCAGCCGATGAGGACCACGCCGCCGCGGGCCCTGACGATCGCCGGCTCGGACTCGGGGGGAGGGGCGGGTGTCCAGGCGGACCTGAAGACGTTCCTGTGCTGCGGTGTGCACGGCACCAGCGCCCTGACCGCGGTGACGGTGCAGAACTCCTTGGGCGTCAGCGGGTTCTACGAGCTGCCCGCGCAGGCAGTCATCGAGCAGGTCGAGGCGGTCGTGACTGACATCGGCGTGCAGGCGACCAAGACCGGCATGCTCGCCAGTGCTGCGGTCATCGAGGCGGTCGCGGAGATGGTCACGCGGTTGGACGTCGGGCCGCTGGTCGTCGACCCGGTCTGTGCGTCCCAGCACGGCGACGCGCTGCTGCGCGACGACGCGCTGGAGGCGCTGCGCGACCTCCTGGTGCCGCTGGCGACGTTGCTGACACCGAACTTGCCCGAGGCGCGCCTGCTGACCGGTCTCGAGGTCCGGGGGCGGGCGGGTATGTCGCAGGCGGCGCGCGCCCTGCACGCGCGGGGACCGGACTGGGTCCTGGTCAAGGGCGGGCACACCGACGACCCGGACCTCGCCCTGGATGTGCTCTTCGACGGCGACCGTGAGATTGAGCTCGTCGCCGACCGGCACCCCTCCCCGCACACCCATGGCACCGGCGACACCCTCGCAGCCGCGACCACCGCGGCCCTGGCCCGCGGGCTGGCCGTGGAGGACGCCGTCCACGCCGCCAAGGCGTTCGTCACCGCCTCGGTCGCCGACTCCTTCGGACTCGGTGCCGGCCTGGGGCCCGTCGGCCACTTCTGGCCGCTGGAGCAGCACCACCGGCCGGCTCCGTGACCGCACGGGAGCTGTCGCGGCGCCTGGCTGTCTACGTCGTGACGTCGTCTACGGCCGCACCGCCGGCGCGCAGCCACCTCGACGTCGTGGGAGCCGCGATCGCCGGTGGCGCCACCGCGGTGCAGCTACGCGCACCCGAGCTGACCGACGACGACCTGCTGCCCGTCGCGGTCGAGGCAGCCGAGCGGTGCAGGCACGCCGGTGTGCTGTTCGTCGTCAACGACCGCGTCGACGTCGCGGTTACCGCCCGCGCCGACGGCGTCCATTTGGGCCAGGAAGACAACATCGCGGGGGCGGCTGGTCGTCTGCTGCCCGGCCAGGTGCTCGGCGTCAGCGTCAGCGGGCCGCAGGACGTCGCGCCAGCGCTGCGTGCCGGCGCCGACTACCTGGGCGCGACGGTGTGGGCCACCACGACCAAGCCCGAGGCCCTGCCCGGCGGTGTCGAGGTGCTGCGTGCCATCACCGCTGCGAGCCCGGTGCCGGTCGTGGGCATCGGCGGAATCACGGTGGCCAACGCCGGAGCGGTCATTGCCGCCGGCGCTGCGGGAGTCGCCGTCGTGTCCGCGGTGGCTGGCGCACCGGACCCGGTCGCCGCGACCAGGGAGCTCGTGCGCGCGGTGGCCACCGCTGGTTGCCGGACCAGGTCCCTGGGTCCGCAAGCCGACGCCGGACCCCCGGCCCGAACAGCACAGGAGCAGCGATGACACAGGAACGGTTCGGCAAGCTCAGCGCCGCGGAGCTGCGTTCGACGGTGCTCAGCCGGCTGGGCGCCGACGACCCTGACGTGCTCGCCGGGCCCGCCCCCGGTGTCGACGTCGGGGTGCTGCGGGTCGCCCCCGGGGTGGTGATGGCGGTGACGACCGACCCCGTGTTCGTGATGCCCGAGCTCGGCTGGGAACGGGCCGCGTGGTTCGCCGTGCACATCCTGGCCTCCGACGCGGCGACCAGCGGCCTGCCGCTGCGCGCGATGACCGTCGACCTGAACCTGCCCCCGGACCTGAGCGACGAGGATCTGGACAGCCTGTGGCAGGCCTACTCCACCGCGTGCGCCGACCTCGGCATCACCATCGTGACCGGCCACACCGCCCGCTATGCCGGCTGCGCCTGGCCGATGGTGGGAGGCGCGACCTGCATCGCGCTGGGACCGCAGGACGGCTACATCACCCCCAGCATGGCGCGACCGGGCGACCGGGTGCTGGTGACCAAGGGCGCCGCGATCGAGGCCACCGCCCTGTTCGCCGCCGCGTACGGCGACCGGCTCACCAGTGCTGTCGGCGCCCCGGTCGTCGCCGCCGCACGTGAGCTGTTGGGCGCCATGACCGTCGTGCCGGAGGCCCTCATCGCCGCGGTCTGCGGCGTCCGCGACAAGGGTGTCACCTCCATGCACGACGCCACCGAGGGCGGGGTCCTCGGCGGGTTGCTGGAGATCGCCGACGCATCCGGCGTCGGCATGGTGATCGAGCGCGATGCCATCCCGGTGCGCCCCGAGGTCCGCGCCGTCTGCGACGCAGGCGGCATGGATCCCTATGCCTCCATCTCGGAGGGCACGCTCCTCCTCACGACGCGCCCAGCCCACGCGCAGCGCGTCCTCGCGGCCCTGCACGCGGGCGGGATCGATGCCGCCGAGATCGGCGAGGTCCTCCCCGATCCCACCGAGCGGTCCCTCGTGGTGGACGGCAGACCCGAGCCCCTGACGCACCCGGGCGCCGACCCCTTCTGGGCGGCCTACGCCGCCTGGGCGCCCGGCTGAGGCGACCCAGCCGGACGCCGTAGGCTGGCGCAGTCACCGCGAGAGCCCGGACGACCGGGCTGAGAGGACGGCTGGAACGGCCGCCGACCGCCACAACCTGATCCGGGTCATTCCGGCGTAGGGAGGGACCCTCCATGGCGGTTGTCCGCGATTCGTCCAGCAGCAACGCTCCCGGGGCCGAGCCCGTAGGGAGCCGCAAGACCTACCTGACCCCCGCCGAGCGGCAGCGCTTACCCGGTTCTGCGGGTACCGATGCGCGAGGTGGTGCTGACCACCGGCGACTCGGTGGTGCTCTACGACACCAGCGGTCCGGCGTCCGACCCCAACCACGAGGTGGACGTGCGCCGGGGGCCACGCCGGCTGCGCGACGCCTGGGTGCGCGAGCGCAGGGACGTCCAGGAGTACGACGGCCGGCCTCGCACGTTGCTGGACGACGGGGTCCGCAGCGACCGGCTGCAACGCCGGGCCGACATCGAGGAGCTTCACTCCCTGGACGCGGTCTTCCACGACACCGGTCGGCGCCCGATACGGTCCCGCGGCGGCGCGGTCACCCAGCTCGGCTACGCCCGCAGCGGCACCATCACCGCGGAGATGGAGTTCGTGGCGCTGCGCGAGAGTGTGGAGCCGGAGAAGGTCCGGGCGGAAGTGGCCCATGGCCGCGCGGTCATCCCGGCCAACGTCAACCACCCCGAGTCCGAGCCGATGATCATCGGCCATCGGCCGGGAGTTCCTGGTCAAGATCAACGCCAACATCGGGAACTCCGCAGTCGCCTCGTCCATCGAGGAGGAGGTCGACAAGATGGCATGGGCCGCCCGGTGGGGCGCCGACACGGTGATGGACCTATCGACGGGGCGCAACATCCACACCACCCGCGAGTGGATCATCCGCAACTCTTCGGTACCGATCGGGACGGTGCCGATCTACCAGGCGCTGGAGAAGGTCGATGGCAAGGCCGAGGACCTGAGCTGGCAGGTCTACCGCGACACGGTCATCGAGCAGTGCGAGCAGGGCGTTGACTACATGACCGTGCATGCCGGTGTGCTGCTGCGTTACGTGCCGCTGACCGCCAGGCGCAAGACCGGGATCGTCTCGCGCGGCGGATCGATCCTCGCCGCATGGTGCCTGGCGCGCCACGAGGAGAACTTCCTCTACACCCACTTCGCCGAGCTCTGCGAGATCCTGCGCGCCTACGACGTCACGTTCTCCCTCGGTGACGGACTCCGCCCCGGGTCGATCGCTGACGCGAACGACGAGGCGCAGCTGGCCGAGCTCCGCACGCTCGGCGAGCTGACCAAGGTCGCATGGGAGCACGACGTGCAGGTGATGGTCGAAGGGCCTGGCCACGTGCCGATGCACAAGACCAAGGAGAACATGGACCTGCAGCTCGAGCTGTGCCACGAGGCGCCGTTCTACACACTCGGGCCGCTGACCACCGACATCGCGCCGGGCTACGACCACATCACCTCCGGTATCGGCGCGGCGATGATCGGGCTAGTACGGCGCGGCGATGCTCTGCTACGTCACACCCAAGGAGCACCTTGGGCTGCCCGACCGTGACGACGTCAAGACCGGCGTGATCACCTACAGGATCGCCGAAGGCGAGCGCCGCCTTCGTGCGCTCGTCGAGGGCAGCGTCGGGCAGGGCCCCGTTGCCGGCGAGCACCGTCTCCAGTGCCTCTAGCAGGTGTTCGTAGTGCGCCCAGGGCTCCGCGCCCCCCGGCGTCGCACGATCCGGGAGCGGTAGGCCGGTCCTTGTACCAGTTCGGGGGCAGCCCGAGCACCGGCCACGGGTAGCACGAGCAGAGCGTGCAGGTGATGACGTTGTGCACGGTGTCGGTGTTCTCGACGACGACCATGTCCTCGCCCTGCAGGCCACCGATGCCGAGCTCAGCGCCCGCGGCCGTGGCGTTCTCGAGCAGCTTGGCCTTGAACTCCGGGTCGGTCCACGCCTTCGCGACAACGCCTGCCCCGAGTTGCGGGCCGGCCTCACTTTCGTAGATGATCTTCTCGATCATCAACGCTTCGAGGGCCTTGACCCGCGCGGCGATCTTCCTGCGTGCGGACGGCGCTGGTCATCTCAGGCTGCTCCGGTGGTCACGGTGGCGGGGACAGTGGCGGAGACGATGTAGGGCTCCCAGACGTCGAAGTGCACGACGCCGTTGGGCTCGGCGTGGTCGCCCCCCACAGCTCGGCGTTGGTCGCCGCCGTTGTCCGCGCTGTCCGGGTTGATGAAGGTGCCGTGCGCCAGCTCGATGACGCCGGTCTTCCCGCGGACATAACGCGCCTTGCGGGTATGGCCATTCGGACTGTCCGCCACGACGGTCACCCGGTCGCCGACGCTGAACGCCGGGTCCTTGTCCGACTCCCGCCTGGCCGGGGCGCCGTGCTTGACCGCGAGGTCGACGAACGCGAGCAGGTCGGGGTCCTTGCGGCCGGGCAGAGGCTCGTCCGGGTGCTCCAGGTAGTACTGGGTCCTGGCGTCGAACTCCGCCTCGTCGATGACGCCGGCCTTGAGGCGTAGTGCTCGGCGGCGTGCACCCAGTGCTCATAGTAAGCGAGCTCAGGTAGACCGCGGTGCATCTGCTCGATGCCGTACCGGAAGGCGTCAACGCCGAACGGGGCGGCGCGGAAGTTGGTGGCGAACAGCGCGAACGCCGCCTTCGCCCACTCCGCGCTAGAGACCGGCTCGTGCTCCGGGGGCGACGACGGGACCCAGTCCGTCGGTCCCGCCGAGGTCATGGACGCGGCTCACGTGGCGCTCCCCACCGTCGCGGACTGCGGTGCCGGGAACCCGCCGACCGCCTGCTCAAAGGTGTGCGCCACGCGCAGCACCGTCGCGTCGTCGAAGTGCTTGCCCACGATCATCATCCCGGTGGGGAGGCCGTTCACCAGGGCCGCCGGGACGTTGCAGGCCGGGTGGCCGCTGACGTCGAGGGTGGCGGTGTTGGCCAGCATCTCCAGTGCTCTGCCGATGACCTCCTCACGCGGGGCGTCGGCCGCGGGGATGACCGACGCCTGGATCGGCGTCGTGGGCATCACCAGCACGTCGTAGCGCGACAGCGCCTCGTCGTACGCGGCGCGCAGCTTCGGGACGAGGTTGCGGGCCATCGCGTAGTGCTTGCCCTGGTAGCGGTTGATCACGTACCTGCCGGCCAGGAGCACCAGCTTGACGGTCTCGGGGAACTGGCTGCCGTCCTCGCGCCACTGGTTGCCGTAGTGCTCGATGACCTCGGGGTCGTAGAGGCCGTCCCAGTTCATGCCGTACCCGTTGGCGTCTACCATCTGCGCGGTGGCACCCTCGGTGGCGATCACGTCCCAGATCTTGGCGCCGTGCAGGTGCCAGGGGACCGAGACGTCCTCGACGGTCAGCCCGGCGGCGCGCAGGGTGTCGGCCGCGGCGCGGACGGCGTCGTCCACACCCTGCTCGGAGTTCGGGTGGCCGAAGCCCTCGGTGAGCACGCCGACCCGCAGCCCCTCGGCGCCCTGGCCGATCGCCGCGAGGTAGTCCTGCGGCACGAGGTCGCGGGGTTGGCGCGGGTCGTGGCCGTCGGGGCCGACGATGACCGAGAGCATGAGCGCGGTGTCGGCGACGGTGCGGGTCATGGGGCCCACGTGGTCGATCGTCTGCTCGATGGGGAAAGCGCCGGTGTAGGGGACCAGGCCGTGGGTGGGCTTGTGCCCGACGATGCCGCTGTAGGACGCCGGCATCCGGATCGAACCGCCCTGGTCACCACCGGTGGCCATGTCGACGATGCCGCCCGCGACCAGAGCCGCGCTGCCGCAGGACGACCCGCCCGTCGAGCGGGTCTCGTCCCAGGGGTTGCGCACGGGGCCGGTGCGCACCGTGTGCGAGCCGCCGGAGAAGCAGAGGTCCTCGCAGGCAGCCTTGCCGACGATCGTCGCCCCTGCGGCCAGCATGCGGGTGACGATGGTGGCGTCGCGGGTCGGGACGAAGCCCTCCACGGTCTTCGACCCGTTCATCATCGGGACACCGGCGACCATCGTGTTGTCCTTGATGGCGACGGTCCGACCCGCGAGCGGCCCTGCACCACCCTCGGTGATCTCGGTCTTGACGTACCAGGCGTTGTAGGGGTTGTCGTCCGCCTCGGGGCGGGTCCACGCACGCTGCGGGGCTACCGGCGCGGTCTGCCCGTAGAGCTCCTCGACCACGTCCCAGGAGGTCAGCAGGCCATGCACAATCGGGCTGAACGACGCGACGTCGGACTGGGAGAGCGCAAGGCCGTAGTGCTCGGCCACCTCAGCGATCGCAGCCGGGTCTGGAGGTTGAACGGGCATGCGCGGCTCTCCTCGCTGCGGAAGGATGTGATGGCGCGCACACGAACTAACCACGGCTCCCGCGACGTGTCAACGACGACTAGCACGTCCTCAAGGCGCCAAAGAGACCTTGAAACCGCGGCGCCCGCAGTGTCCCTTCAAGAGAGCCGCACCCGATTCGGATAGTGACCGCCATGGTGCAGCCCCGTGATTTCATCCCGACCGAGTCGGCGCTGCGCCGCGCGGTACGCCGCGCCGAGGACGGCGTGGCGCTGGACGCCACGGAGGCGCAGACCCTGCTGCACTCACGGGGGGCGCACCTGGAACGGTTGCTCGACGCGGCATCCCGGGTCCGGGACGCGGGGCTCGCGTCGGCTGGCCTGCCGGGACTGGTCACGTACTCCCGCAAGGTCTTCATCCCGTTGACCCACCTGTGCCGGGACCGCTGCCACTACTGCACGTTCGTGACGACGCCCGGCGCGCTCGCCGAGCAGGGGCGCGGGGCATTCCTGTCCGTCGACCAGGTGCTCGAGATCGCCCGGCGCGGTGCGGAGCTGGGGTGCAAGGAAGCCTTGTTCACCCTGGGCGACCGGCCCGAGGACCGTTGGCCGGTTGCCGCCGAGTGGCTCGCTGCCCGGGGGTATGACTCGACTCTGGCGTACCTGCGCTCGGTAGCGATCGCCGTCCTGGAGGAGACCGGCCTGCTACCGCACCTCAACCCGGGGGTGATGAGCTGGGAGGAGATCCAAACGGCTCAAGCCCGTCTCGGCGTCAATGGGCATGATGCTGGAGACGACCGCCACCCTGTTGTGGTCCCAGCGCGGCGGCCCGCACTTCGGCTCACCGGACAAGGACCCGGCGGTGCGGCTGCGGGTGCTCGAGGACGCCGGCCGCTCGGCCGTCCCCTTCACCACCGGCCTGCTGCTGGGGATCGGGGAGAACAACGCCGAACGGGTCGACGCGATGCTGGCGATCAGGTCGTCGATGCGCCGGCACGGGCACGTGCAGGAGGTCATCATCCAGAACTTCCGCTCCAAGCCCGCAACAGCCATGCAGGGCTCGGCCGACCTGGACGTCCACGAGTACGTCGCATCCATCGCCGTCGCCAGGCTGGTCCTCGGCCCCGACGTGCGGGTGCAGGCCCCACCGAACCTCACCGACCCCACCGAGCTCGGGCTCCTGATCCGTGCCGGGGTCGACGACTGGGGCGGGGTCAGCCCGCTGACCCCGGACCACGTCAACCCCGAGCGTCCCTGGCCGCACCTGGACGACCTGGCACGGCTCACCGCCGAGTCGGGCTTCACGCTGCGCGAGCGGCTCGCCGTCCAACCGGAGTACGTCAAGGCTCCCGAACCCTGGCTCGACCCGCGGATCAGACCTCACGTGGCCGCGCTGACCGACCCCGCCAGCGGGCTGGCCGTCGAGGGCCGCGCACCGGTCGGCCTGGCGTGGCAGGAACCCGACGAGAGCTGGGCGACGTCGGGCAGGGGCCGGGTGGACCTGCACGTCGAGGTCGACACCGCCGGCCGCACGGGCGACCGCCGCAGCGACTTCGACGCGGTCTACGGCGACTGGGACGAGCTGCGGTCCGCGGCCGCCGACACGGCCCGGCACGCGCCGGCGGCCGTCGGTGACCCGGAGGTCAGGGCGGCGCTGCGGCAGGCCGTCGACGACCCAGCTGGCCTGAGCGACCAGGCGTACCTGGCGCTGTTCTCCGCGGAGGGCCGCGACCTCGAGGAGCTGGCCCGGCTCGCCGACGACGTCCGGCGTGACGTCGTCGGCGACGAGGTGACCTACGTGGTCAACCGCAACATCAACTTCACCAACGTCTGCTACACCGGCTGCCGGTTCTGCGCCTTCGCCCAACGACGAACCGACGCCGACGCGTTCACTCTCTCGCTCACGCAGGTCGGCGACCGGGTCGAGCAGGCATGGGCAGCCGGCGCCACCGAGATCTGCATGCAAGGCGGCATCCACCCCGACCTGCCCGGCACCGCCTACTTCGACCTGGCACGAGAGGTCAAGCGCCGCCAGCCAGACATCCACCTGCACGCCTTCTCACCCATGGAGGTGGTCAACGGCTCGGCCCGCACCGGGTTCTCGTTCGTCGACTTCCTCACCGAGGCCAAGGCCGCCGGGGTCGACACCATCCCGGGCACCGCGGCCGAGATCCTCGACGACGACGTGAGGTGGTTACTCACCAAGGGAAAGCTCCCGGCGGCCACGTGGGTCCAGGTGGTGCGTGCTGCGCACCAGGTAGGTCTGCGCAGCAGCTCAACGATGATGTACGGGCACGTGGACACCCCAGGCGCACTGGGTGGCGCACCTACGCACCCTGGCCCGTCTGCAGGACGAGACCGGGGGGTTCACCGAGTTCGTGCCGCTGCCGTTCGTGCACCAGAACGCACCGATCTACCTGGCCGGGATCGCCCGGCCCGGCCCGACGGTGCAGCAGAACCGGGCCGTGCACGCCGTCGCCCGGCTAATGCTGCACGGCCGCATCGACAACATCCAGGCCTCCTGGGTCAAGCTCACCGGCGCGGGCACACGCGCGGTCCTTCGAGGCGGGGTCAACGACCTCGGCGGCACCCTGATGGTGGAGACCATCAGCCGGATGGCAGGCAGCCAGAACGGTTCGATGAAGACGATCGCCGAGCTCGAGGACATCGCCGCCACCGTCGGCCGACCCGCCCGTCAGCGCACCACCGAGTACGGCGTCCCCGCCACCGAGCGGGTGAGCACCGCCCGCTCCGACGACGGACGCCACGCCCTGACCCTGTCCGTCACCCCGCTGCAGTGACCGCCCGGCCAGCTGCCCTACCCGGCCCCTCCCACCCGTGGTCATCCACCTCGTCCGGCACGGCGAGAGCACCTGGAACGCCGAGGGTCGCCTGCAGGGGCAAGTCCCTGACGTGCCGTTGACCCACCGTGGACGGGGGCAGGCGCGGCGTGCCGCGGCGCAGCTGGCCGGTCGCGGCGTGGACGCGCTGGTCACCAGCGACCTCGTGCGTGCGGCGCAGACGGCCCACGAGGTGGGGGTCGCGACGGGTCTGGTGCCGGTGCCGGTGCCTGCCTTGCGCGAGCAGGCGCTGGGCGACCTGCAGGGCCGGCTCGCGCGGGAGCTGCAGGCACAGCCGACCCCCGCCGGGATTCACATCAGCGAGGTTCGCTGGGGCGGCGGAGAGAGCATCGCCGACGTCCACGCCCGGCTCGTCGCCTTCTTCGCCCGGCTTGCTCGCTGACCCGCCGGGGCGTCGGGTCGCCCTGGTCAGCCACGGGGACACGATCCGCGTCGCGCTGGCGGTGCTGCGCGGCGTCTCGGCCAGGGACGTCGACTGGGTGCAGGTCCCGAACGGGTCGGTGACGACCGTGACCGTGGCCGGCGCAGGAGCGAGAAGAGATAGCGACCACTGCGCTTGGGTCGGCGCGCAGCGACTTCCTCCGGCTCAGTAGGTTGCCGGTTGCAGAACTCGGGCCTACCGGCGTGGAACGAACACCGGCATGTGCTCGATCACGTCGGTTGCGGCGTCGACGATCGCTCGAGCGGCGGGAAGGTCCGCCTCGACGTCGTCACGGTGAATGGCGCCCTCCGACGCCTGGTAGTCCCCGCGTCCGCGCTGGGCGCGCAACCGCCGATAGGGCCGCAGGATCTGCCCAGCCGGCGGCACGAGCTGGGCCTCGGCAACCTGGATGACCACCTCGTGGCCACCCTCCCGGGTCGGACGCAGACCCTGCTGGCGCAGCACCGCCGTCAGGGCCTTCCGTGCTGCGGCGTACAACGCGCCGTAGGCGATCTCCGGGTCCAGCTCGGCCTCGCGTTCAGCCGTCTGCAGGTGCTGACCCGCCCGCTCCAGCAAGTACTGCGCCTCGCCGGGGTCGGCCTGCACGCGCTCGAGGTGCCCGCGTCTGAGCAGGTCCTCGACGACATCGACCCCCTTGGCCCAGCTCACGCCACGTCCCTGCCCTCGACGGAGAGCTGCACGAGCGGCCGTCGCTGGATCTCCTGCAGGAAGGGCTCAGAGGCCATGGCCCACCTCTCGGGTGAGACGACAGCGGCGTTGACCTCCCGGCGCAGGCGCATCCCCGCACGTTGGCAGGCATCGAACAGCGCGTCCCGGTCCGGGGACCCCACGACCAGAACGTCCACGTCGCCCGGTGGCCGCCCCTCCTCCCCCTCGTAGCGGGCGGCCCACGAGCCGAACAGGTAGGCGGCGTCGACGCC
>Ga0075530_1000539_pt1 | contig 17907 bp, 20 predicted proteins | sample NGEPerD_2_FD_75101 | JGI IMG/M metagenome (GOLD analysis project Ga0075530, IMG submission 75101) | Arctic peat soil microbial communities from the Barrow Environmental Observatory site, Barrow, Alaska, USA - NGEE PermafrostL1-D | ecosystem: Environmental > Terrestrial > Soil > Wetlands > Peat ... | reverse complement strand
TTAGGGCTATCCATCTGAGCCGACCGGGCACAAGATGTCGTGCCTACAAGCGGCCAGGGACGCTACATGTTGTGGTTCACCAGACGGGCCCAGCGGCCAAGTCGGCTCAGATGGATAGCCCTGATACGTCTACCGAGCCGACCGGCTCATCCAGTGGGGCGGCTGGAGCCGTATCCGAACCATTGACGAGCACACCAAGTTGGCCCGCGTCGCGCTCGACTTCGCGCCCAACCTCGACGCGGCGTTCGGGATCAATATCTCGAAGGCCATCGTCAAACTGCCGACCGATCTGCGAGAGGACATCGAGCTAGTCGTCAATCAGGTCGCGCGCATCGCCGCTCAGCGCTACCGCAAGGGCGCCTCGTCCGGCGGGCGACCAAGTCCTAGGCCGACACCAGCCCCGCCGATCTCGCCAGCACCAGCAACCGCGACATTCACTCCGGTGGTTGACGTCAGTGATCGCGATTTGGGTATCGGCCCGATCATCGTCGGAGCCAGCTCAGGCAACACCGATTACGTCTCTGCCTTCGAACAGACGGCGCGAACGGCAATCGAGGCGGCCGCGCGAGCGGCTGGAGAGCAGGCGGCTTTGGAGCGAATCGTGGCGAGCTTGCGCCGGACGGCTCCGGAGGTGGCCCGTGGCCTCGGATGGTGAGCGCATAGAAGGCCACCTGCAGTTGGTCCGTGTCCTGATGACACGAGACGGTTCGACATTCGACGAAGCGCTGACGACGGCCGGCGCACTGATTCCGTCTGATGACCACGAGGCGGTGCGGCAGCACTACCGCCGTCAAACCTCCACAACCATCCAAGTGCTGGAGCCGGGCGTGCTGTCCGATGGTGGCCCGCGAGCGTGGTTTGACAGCTGCGACCCTTCGAAGGGTTACTACTGGCTGCGTCAGCGCTCCTATGTAGCACATACGCTGGGCCGTAAGGACTTCGAGCTCGATAGTCTCGACCAGTCCAGCAACAAGGTACTCGCGCACCTTGAAGACCCGCGGTCGGCAGAGCCGTTCGCGATTCGGGGTCTGGTGGTCGGACATATCCAGAGTGGAAAGACCGCCAACTTCTCGGCTGTGATCGCCAAGGCCGGGGACTCCGGATACAAGATCGTCATCGTACTTTCCGGTCTGCACAACACCCTGCGTAAGCAGACACAGCGCCGTTTGGAGCGCGACCTCGGACGTGAGAACGTTGCCGGCGTCGGCGAACCAGAGGCCGGACGGCGATGGCAGTGGATGACCGGCGCCGAGTCGTGGGGCGACTTCGACCCGCGAGGAGTCAACGCCGCTCTCCTTCAGGGCAACGAGCAGGTGATCTTCGTTGTCAAGAAGAACAAGACCCGCCTCGAACGTCTGATCGCCTGGATGCAGGGCCGGGTCCCAGCCCATGTACCGGTGCTGGTCATTGACGATGAGGCCGACCAGGCGTCCGTCAACACCGGAGGCAACCGCTCTGCACGCGAGGAGGTCGATCTGGTTGGAGGTACCGACTTCGACGGCGAGGAACCGAGCGACGACGAGCTAGATCCGAGCACCATCAACTCGAACGTCCGTAGGCTGCTGCGGAGCTTCGCTCGCTGCTCCTATGTGGCGTACACCGCGACGCCCTTTGCCAATGTGCTTATCGACCCCTCGGCTTTCGATGCCGATGGCGGCAATGACCTCTTCCCAAGCCACTTCATCATCTCGCTGCCGCCACCTCCCGGGGACATCTATGTAGGCGCAGCCCAGTTGTTCGGTCGTGACCGCCTGCCGGGCGACGCGCAGACCAGTAGCGAGGACGGCTTGGCTGTGATCGACTTCGTACCCGACTACGACGTCGAAATGCTGATCCCATCCCGTGGACAGAGAGCCGGGTTCGTGCCCACGATGCCGCCGAGCATGAAGCAGGCTCTGGCGGATTATGTCCTCGCCGCGGCTGCGTGGTTGGAGCGGTCCGGTAAAGACGAGCCCTGCACGATGCTCATACACACCGCCATGCAGCGAGCGATGCAGAACCCGCTGGCTCCCGAGGTCACCGCGGAGCTCGCCTACATCCGGCAGCGCTGGCTGTACGAAGCCTTGGACTACCGGCCAAAACTCCGGGAGCGCTGGAACACCCGGTTCCGGCCGGTCTCGGCGAATGTTGACCTTGCTCGCGACGTCTCCTTCGAAACGATCGAGCCACACATCGACCGACTACTGCGTGACGGAATCGTCGTCAAGGTCCTGAACTCCGACTGGCCGGACGACATCGACTTCGACGCAGAGCCGAACCTGAAGGCTGTCTTGATCGGCGGTAATAAACTCAGCCGTGGCGTCACGATCGAGGGATTGCTGGTTTCCTACTACGTCCGGGAGACGCTGTACTACGACACGCTCATGCAGATGGGCCGCTGGTTCGGCTATCGCGGGCGCTACGTCGACCTGACCCGGCTTTATAGCACTGAGCTGCTGGTGTCCTGCTTCCACGATCTCGCCACAGCAGAGGAGGAGCTGCGGAAGCAGATCGCCCGTTACGACCGAGAGAAGCTGACGCCGACGAGATTTGTCCCGAAGGTACGCACCCATCCGCTGATGGCAGTGACACAGAAGAGCAAGATGCAGTCGGCCGTCGAGGTCAGCGTCAATTACGCGGGCGAACGAGTGCAGACCCTTCGTTTCCCGGTGATGCCGACCGCCGACCTGTCGGCGAATCTGGAGCTGACACGCGATTTCCTCGGTGCGCTCGGTGCGCCGGACTTCATCGACGGCAAGCCAACGTGGATGGCCGTTGATCCTCGGTCGGTCATCGACCTACTCAACAACTTCCGGGTCATCCCTCAGATTGCCATCGATCCACGATCCGTCGTCGATTACATAGACAAGCAGTTGCAGAACGGTGAGCTGATCCGGTGGCGGGTCATGCTGTCCTGCGCGAAGAAGGCCAGCGACGAGCCGGTCTGGAACGAGGAGCTTGGTGTCTCCGGCCTGCCGAGAGTGCCGCTCATTGCGCGTAGCCGCCTCAAGAATGATCCGACCTCCCTTGGCGTCGTGACTGACCCGGACGACGAGCTACTCGGGTTGAGCGACGCCGATAGGCAGGCGGCTGTTGACGAGGCGAAAGACGGGAAATACGGTTCCCGCGCCGAGGCGTATCGCGCCCACCGTGACCCGGCCGAAGGTTTGCTGATGCTCTACCCAATCAGTGCTGCCGCCCAGCCCCTAAAGAACTCGACGACTCGTATCCCTCTGTTCGCCCATCCAGACAAGGCTGCGACGCTTGTTGCCTACGCCGTCTCGTTTCCGGTCAGCGGAAGCGATGCCACCGTGGAGTACATCTCCGCGCCACCGCCGAAAGGCACGTTGTGACGCCTGAGGAATTCCAGTCGCGCTGGCGGGAGTTACCGGCCCCGGAATCACTTGGTCAACTGGAGGCCGTTGAAGTCGAGCCCGGGTCGGGCGTCTGGGTTGCTCGAGACGACTCGAGCCGCCAGCACCTGCTGGTACGCGTGCCGGAGGGCGTGACTCTCGATGTCACGGGCACGCACGGGCTGGGAGTGGCTGTGGCTCGGCATCGCATCCCCAACGAACTAGATGCCTCCTATGTCGACCTCGTATGCCTCGATCCAGTGGTCGCTGCTACCTTCGCGGCCGTCGCTGCAGACATCGCTTCGGAGGTGGTGCAAGCCGGTCCGGACGCACGCCGTAGTCAGGTCATCTCAGCGCTCAATGAATGGCGCTGGTTCTGGGGTGTCGATCCGACTCGGCTGTCCGCCAGAGATGCCATCGGGCTGTTTGGCGAACTGTGGTTTCTCATCCGATGGGCTGGAGTCTCCGCCGACTCCGTGCACGCCTGGGATGCCTCGAACGGCGCACGCCACGACTTCCAGTGGCCGACGCAATCAGTTGAGGTCAAGACGACATCCCGGGCCGGCGCTGTCGTCCACACTGTTCAGCATCTTGAGCAGTTGGACGACGCCGAGACCGGAGTCCTCTACCTCTACAGCCTGCGGGTAACGCGGGATGCCCTGGCAGCCAACACCCTCAACAGCCTCGTCGCAGTTGCCACTGCTGAACTCAGCAGTCAACCGGTTGCCCGCGCCGAGTTGCTCACCAAACTCGGCCAACGTGGCTACACCCCGGTCGGCCGCGATCAGTCGGCTCTGCCGTACCGCGTTGTGGAAGAGAACCTTTACAGGGTCACCGGCGATTTTCCACGACTCACACGGGATTCGTTCCCTGACGGGCTTCCGAATGGCATCACGAGCGTCTCCTACCAGCTCGACATGAACGCCTGCAGTCACTGGCGGGTCGGGACATCTCCGAGCGTTTGGCCACCATCCTGATGGGCGCTTGCACACGGGTCGTCCGTGTGATGTCCTGGTCTTCAAGACACTCCAGAGAAGAGGAACGGTGCGCCACTACCGCGTCCGCGTCCAGCGAAGCGACGGACTGAAATTGTCCGACCATCCAGAAGGCCCCACAGAAGATACCCTCCAGGCTTGGTGTGCCTCGGAACGCGCAGCAGGAAGGCCGATCGCCGTTGACCTGTTTTCCGGCGCCGGTGGTCTGAGCGCTGGCGTCGAAGCTGCTGGGTGGACTGTTGCCGCGGCTGTTGACCACGATCAAAGGTCGCTGGAGACTCACCGTCACAATTTCCCGGGTCTTGCTCTTGACCTTGACCTTGGTGACCACCGCGCGCGGAACACCTTTGTGAGGCTGTTCAAAGACATTCCGGTTGACCTGGTCGCCGGAGGGCCCCCGTGTCAGCCGTTCAGCCGAGCGGGTAGTAGCAAGATCCGCAGCCTTGTGGCTTCCGGCGCTCGGGAAGCAATTGATCACCGACGCGAGCTGTGGTCTGCCTTCTTGGACGTGGCCCTCCGACTCAAACCGCGTGCCATCCTCATGGAGAACGTCCCCGACATGGGGCTCAATGACGATTTCCGAGTTGTCCGCATCATGGTCGACGAACTGGAGAATGCTGGCTATGCCACGAAGGTGCAACTTGCAGACGCGTGGAATTTCGGAGTCCCGCAACACCGCAAACGACTGATCCTTCTGGCCCGCCGGGACGGTCAGGACTTCAGCTGGCCTGAGAAGCAGACCTTGCCCACGACGCTGCGTGAAAGCATCGGTGACCTGCCAGGCCTCGACGCAACCTCTGGTTTCCGCGAAATGGCCTATGAGGCACCGAACGAGCCGTCTGCCTTCAGTGTCAGCATGCGCGAGGGAGCCATCCCTGGCGTTCTGCACGATCACATGACTCGTGCCGTCAGATCTGATGACCTTGAGATCTTCAAGCTCATGGACTCCAAGACGCTGTACTCCGATATCCCGGAGCACTTGCGCAGGTACAAGGCAGACAACTTCACTGACAAGTACAAACGACTTGCTTGGGACGATCTCAGCCGCTCGATCACAGCTCACATCGCAAAGGACGGGTACTGGTACATCCATCCGAAGGAACACCGCACCCTAACGGTGCGCGAGGCTGCGCGGATTCAGACGTTCCCCGACGCTTTCCGCTTTTCTGGTGCTCGCAGCGATGCCTTCCGGCAGATCGGCAACGCGGTCCCGCCGCTGCTCGGAGAGGCGGCAGCGCTCGCTCTTGCTTCGCAGTCACAGCCTGCAGGGTCCAAACCGGCTGACTGGCTGGGCGCACGTAAGAAACTGACCAAGTGGGCCGCGAAGCAGCGTGCGTCTTCTTACTGGTTCATGCTTCCCGGGATATCCGTGACGTCGCCGGTCGCCTTGGCTGCAGCACTGATGAACGTGTCCTCGAAGAATCTGGTGCCTATTAACGAAGCACTGAGCCAGATCCGAGGACTTGCCGATCTCAACAAGGCCGCTCTCGACTCAATGCAGGAACCACTGGAAGGAACCAGGGCCGGCAAGGCGCTGGATCGGCTGCGGCCGCTGTTGAGTCGGAAGGCGGCTTGGCTCGAGCCCGCGCTGCTTCCAGAACTCATCGGGCTTAAACCGGCGGAGGGACGGATCTTCACAATGCTGCAGGGTGGCGATGTCCTTCTCCGTTCACAGGGTGTCCTCAGGGTCGCGGCTCGCGTGGCGGGGAGCAAGTCAGACGAGAGCAACCGGCTGACTGACGGTCGTATTGACCTGGCGCGCCTCGTAGGCAGCGGCGAAGAGGCCCCACTGCGGATGGCAGCGCTCCGTCTTATCGGAACGACGCTTTGCACAGCCGAACGGTCGGACTGTGCCCACTGTCCGCTGGCCCCCTGGTGCCATACGGCTCAGAACGAAACAGCTTCGCCAAACTCCGTGTGAGCTGCGATCAGCACCTTCATGGCGGCGACACCGACGTCGGTTCGGGTCTCGCATTCCCAGATGCGCAGCACCTGCCACCCCGCCTGGGCCAAAGCGGTATTCGCTGCCAGGTCACGGGCACGATTCGCGTCCTTCTTCGATTGCCAACGGGAAGCATTTGGGCCTCGAAACTCCCGCGGCCCGTGCTCTGGACAGTTGTGCCAGAAGCAACCATCGACAAACACTGCTAGGTGATGTCGCGGCAGCACAAAATCTGGCTTGTAACGACCAATTCGACGATTCAGGCGGAACCTGAGCCCGCGGGCGTGCACCGCCTTCCGCAACGCGACTTCCGGCTGGGTGTTGCGTGTGGGGCGACCGCGAAGATGTTCACCAGCAGCAGTGGGCTTCCAGCCGGACTTCCCAGCTTGAGTTGCGTCTGCGCCGCTTGGTGCTCTTGCCACCCACCTAACGTAGCGCGCGAGGATCTTGTCGACCGTGCCGCTGGGCGTCTTCAAGGGGACAACCCCGGCCGACGTCACAGACACCGTCGCAAATGCGACGGCACCTAACGTCTGTCAAAGGCCCCTGATCTCCAAGTCACTTGGGGTTGCCAGCATCCACGTGCCATCGCCGAACTGGACTTCCACGATGGCTTCGTCGGCTTGGCTTCCTAGTCGGTTGAGCGCGTAGAACGCCTGGCCGTCGCGCGCCTGAGCTTCGCCGTCTCGAGTCGAGACCGCGTTGAAGACTCCGAGAGCCTCGCGATTTGGTACGGATCGCAGCACAGCTGCATCCTCGCATGCCTGGTCTGTGAGGAGCTGCCGCATGGTGGGGAAGCCGTTCCCGCTCAGCCAGCGCATGTAAGCCTCATCCAAGGTGTCGGCCGGGTCATGGCTGTAGGGGTAGTTGGTCATGAGACCAGAGAACGGCGGCGGCCGCTCCGGCGCAATACCGCAGCGGCCGCCTGTGGACAACTGCTCAGGCGTAGTGGGGACTTTCTCATGGCCATGGACAACGGTTGCGGCTGTGCATGGCCTTCCATGTTCCAGCCCGGCGTGCGTTCGCAGCCCGGTCCTCGCCGAAGATCCTGTCGCCGACCACGGATGCGCCGACGATGGCCTCGACGAGTGAGGTCAGGGCCTTGGTGTCCTCGAAGTAGATGAGCATGGTGCCGATACGGACAGCGACGGCCGGCTCACCGGTGGTGGCGGCGCCGATCCGCACCGAGGTGTCCTGCTTGCCTGCGATAGTCATACTCGCGGCAGCTCCCAATGGCCTTGAGAGTTCAGGGATCCAGCTTGGCTCACCTAGGGTGAACCGATGACTTGGACGCCCGCTCGAGCGCACGAGGTGGCCGAGTCATGTCTTGGTGACATGGGGGATCGGTGGCTGCATGTCCAAGCAGTTGGCCGATCAGCAGAGCAGCTTCAGAAGCGTGGCCACGACGTCTCGAACGCGGTGATCATGTCAGCTTGGCTCCACGACGTCGGCTATGCAGACACGGTCGCCAACACTGGGTTTCACCCGCTCGACGGTGCTGTGTGGCTCCGTCAGCATGCGGCACCCGAAGGGGTCGTGGCTCTGGTGGCGTATCACTCCGCCGCGCAGTTTGAGGCGGAAGAGCGTGACCTGGGCGACGAACTGGCACGCTTCCCGGCTCCAGATCAGGACCAGTTGGACCTCCTGACGCTCATCGACATGTCGACCAGTCCCACAGGGGAGCGGGTCGCCGTCAACGAGCGACTTACCGAGATCTTGGCGCGCTACCCCGTGGAGCACCCCGTGCACCGGGCTGTGAATCGATCCCGCGGCTATCTTTCGGAGTCGGCAAACCGCGCTGCCAATCGGCTCGGCCTAGCCGATGTACGGGCTGGCCTGGTGCGCTAGGTGTACCCGACCCGGCAAGGACGTTGGTGACGGCGGGTCGCCTGGACATCAAGGAGACCTTCGAGTGCGCGGCGATGGTCAGCCGCCAGTCGGCCTTTGTCCTGCCACCGCTGGCTGCGCTCCTACATTGACTGCGACAGTAGAAAGCACAGGGTCAAGCCCGTGATCATTCAGCAATTGTGACGCTCTCCGCTGTGAGGTGGCGAGGCTGGACCAACGGCAGCAGGGGCGCGGGAACACGCATCCGGGATGCCATAGTCATCAGCGACTCGCGCAGGTACGGCATGAGTATGGCCATCGCGGTATGGCTTGCAAACGCTACCTGGACCTCAGACGATGCCTCGAGGGCTTCCGTCAAGACGAACTGAGCCCCCACGTCCACTCGAAAGGTGGCCTGAGGGCTGGCTACCTCCGTGAACATGCGGATGAGTAGACGCTCAAGACCTTCGCTCTGGCCGATCTTCACCTGGATCGGAAATTCTGCCGCCGCCGGCACAGCTGGCGCATCTGCGCTCTCAGGTTCTTGGCGTTTAGCAGAGGTCTCGAAGTAGATGACGTCCTCGAGCTGAGCAATTCCGGCTAGACGATCTGCCTCATCGAGCACAGCCTGTTCGTTGGTCACTGGACCGTGCCCCCGGTCAGTGCTGTTTGCATCTGCTGCTGCCAAGCTACCGATGCTGGCCTGGCGATGTCGGCCTTCCACGAAACGAAGACTTTGGCCGACGCAGCTTCAAGCCACCCTTTGCTGGGCGCGGGTGAAGCCACCATGCAGCCGTCGACGAGCCAACCGTTGATCCGGTCGTAGTCGGCCCGCGATGGATAGTTCATCCCGTGTGTGTCGTAGGAGCTGTGGACTTGGGCCCAGCGCGCTACGTCGGCCCAGAGCCACACGCCACCGGCGACATCATTGCCAGGAGTGGGGAAGCTATCGCCGCGTTGTCCCCGAACCCAGTTGCTGACGGCCTGTCGGGTCACCCCAAGCCTCTCTGCGATCTCGTTGCGGTTTACCAGGTCCTCTTGCAGTCTGTGAACGATCATGCCCAGCGTGTGCAACTGTGTAGTCATCGCCTTGGCCGCTGCGAAGCAGGTGACGCCGTCGGCAGTGATGGTGATGTACTGCTGACCGCCGTGATCTGCACCTATGACGCAGTCGAGGCGGTCGAGGAGGTCGTCAGCCAGGTCATCGGGGATCTCTGCGACGTGGAAGGTCAGTTCATAGTTGTTCAAAGTGTGTGGCTCCCCTCGTCTCGAACCAGTGTCCGGATCGCAAGTGTCAAGCAATTTAAGGTCTGTTGTCAATTGTAAACGGTTCATTGGATAAGTTCGTGCCGATCTGGACAACGGCTCTTCGCAGCCAGCAAGCGTCGAGCGTGGTTGCCGTCGTTCTGTGGCGTACACGACACCCGTGTGTCTGCCTTTTCGTCCTGGCAGGGACAGTAGGCGCGATAGTGCTTGCCCTGCTTGAACACCTCCCAGCCGGCGTCGATCAGAGCCCGAACGACGCGCTTGGTCTCTTTCGAGCCCTTCCAGATTTGTGACGCTTCGGCCTTGGTGATCGGCAAGCCATCGCTCATCGCCTCTCCGATCCCCGCCTCAGCGTCGTCATCCTGATCACGACGCGCCTGCTCCCCCATACTCGGGTGCCTGCTGAGCACCCTACCTGCGGTCAGCCGACGCGCCGTCACCAACGTCCTGGCCGTGGGATGTCTAGGCAGTGCGCAAGTCGCATCCACATGGACGGGTGCATCTGCAGCCCTTCGGTGTCGGCCGGCGTCACCCACGCGATTACTAGCGTTGCTCGAACAAATGTTCGATACACTTGGGCTCGTGATCGACCAGCGTCGCTTTGCGCAGCGTGAGCCCAGGAGCCTTGAAGCTGAGCAACTGGGAGACATGCCGGTGACCCGGCCGATCGCGCCGCAGAAGGTCCGGGCGTGGGTTGTCTGGGAGGACGGGGTCGAGGAGCTCATGGATGGTGTCGCGATCGCGTGGACAAAGCGAGCCGTACGAGTCCGATTCGGGATCCCCGGTCACATGCATGAGGTCTGGGTGTGGGCCGGCGCCGTCGAGAGGGCCTGATCGGGTTTGGCCGACTGGCGGATCCGAGGGGGCTGCAGGGGGAGGGCCAAAATAGGAAAATGAAAGAAAACTACGTCAAACACACGAAATTGGTGGACAACGCAAACAACCGTCCCTAGTTTGGGTGGTGATGTGAATCATCACCAATACGACTAAGGGGACAAAATGCACTCCGTCAGCACGGTACTTGCGACAGCTGCCACCACGGGTGGTCTCCAGGTATGGATTCGGTCAAATGTGATCCCGCTGCTCCTGCTGGTCATCGCCGTGATGCTCTTCGTGATCGCGCAGCGAGGAGACAACGCCAAGGCCATGAAGGTCGTGGCTGGCGTGGTGATCGCTCTCGCCGTTCTTGGCCTGGCCACCAGCGGCAAGGCTGAAAGCGTCGGCGGATGGATGGCCGCGCTGGTGACGGGCTAACCCGGTGAGGTTGCCCGTCGATGACGAGATCTACAACGTCAATGCAGTCTGGCTGGGTCCTCCACGCAAGACGCTTCCGTTTCGGGCCCGGTATGTCGCCTACGGCGTGGGGCTGGTCGTCTTTGTCCTGCTACAGGCGGTCGAGCGTCGGCTCGGGATCGGCTTGGGGTTTTTCGCGCTGGCGTACAGCCTCCTGGCCACAGTTGGCCTGACCCGGCTGATCCTGAGCGTGGTGGACCACGACCGCCCACTGGGCTCGGTTCTGGCTGCGTTCGCCCACGAGGTTGACGCGCCTCGCGAATCCACGCGGGACGCGGCCCACATATACCGCCCGGTTCGGGTTCAGGCCGTCCCCGCCCGCCTGAGCCGGGCTCAACGTCGCGCCATCCGCAAGAAGGAGACGACCCGATGAGCTCCAAGTCCGGTTTGGCACTGCGCCGCATCAGCGGCCACTGCACCGTCACCGCCGAGAAAATCCACGCCTGGTACCTCCTTGACCCCCAAGGCTGGTCGTTTCGACCCGAAGCCGTCCGCGAGCAGCTGATCATCGACGCCGCCGACGCCTACGCCCAGCTGGTCAAGCGAAACATCCACATCCGGGTCACCACCCGGCCCTACCCGGTAAGTTCGTGGGCCGCCGCCCATGACGCAAACGCCCCAGCCCCCTTGCCCGGCTGGCGTGACTACCTGATGAAGGACCAACGCCATCTCGCCGGGCGCAGCATGGCCGACAAGGAGGTCTACATCGGTGTCGAGATCACCGCACGCAACGGCCTGTACAAGGCATTGGGTGGCCTGGCGGGGTCGATCTCCGACCGTGAAGTTGCGGCCCTGTCCAATGTGATCCGCGAGACCGACGAGATCATGGCCAGCCCCGGCATGGAGGGCGCGCCAACCACCCCGCGCCAGCTCGAATGGTTGTTGCACCGTTCGTGTTCTCTGGGCCTGCCGGCCCCGTTGACCCTCGGAAGCGTCGACAGTCCGGAGTGGGAGAGCGAAGATCTGGCCGAGTTCACCGACAGCATCCACTGGTTCGCAACCCCCTACGGCCGCACGATCCGCGTCGTCGGCGAGAACGAACAACAACGCATCGAACGACACGTGTGCGTCTTGTCGGTCGGACGGATGACCGACCTCGAGATCCCCGCTGGTGTCCCGTGGATGCAGCGCACCGACCAACTCGGCTTCCCGGTCGAGTGGTCCGGCCGGGTCGAGATCGAGGACTCGGCCAAGGTCGGGGCCGCGATGCGCCGCAACATCCAGAAGATCCGCGCACAGAAGGACCACTATGAGGTCGAGCACCAGGAACCCGCCCCTGGTGCCCTGGATCGACAGGCCGACAAGGCGCTCGCGGTCGAGGACGACATCTCAATGGGCCTGTCCGGGCTGAGCACACGCACCCGCGGATGGTTCCGACTCGCGGTCTCTGCCCCCACGCAGGAGGAGGCGCTCGAGCGAGCCAGCGCGGTCCGCAAGCTCTTCGCGCCACAGATCACCATTGCCCGACCCGCCGACCAGTACGCCGTGGCACGTGAATTCATCCCCGGAGAGAAGCTGGGCACCACGGCATACAAGCGTCGTATGCCGGTCACCACCCTCGCCGCGGCCGTCCCCGCCGCGACCGCGAAGGTCGGCGACAGACTCGGCATTCACCTGGGGGAGACCTCGGGGACCTCGACCCGTGTCGTCACCTGGGAACCCTGGGAGGCCACAGAGCGAGGCGAGGAGTCCGGTCTCGCGGTCCTGTGCGCTGGTCTGGGTGGCGGGAAGTCCACCGCCGGCGGGAACATCATCTACCGCTCGCTGATGCAGGGCGTTCCGTGGACGGTGCTCGACCCGTCCGGTCGGTTGACTGCGTTGTGTGCCCTGCCCGACCTTGCCGGCCGGGCCGAGGCGATCGACCTGCTCGACGCGCCTGCCGGGGTGCTCAACACCTATCGGGTGATTGCGGAGCCGGTGCGTGAGCACTACGACAGCGAGCTCGACTGGAAGGTGGCCAGCGACCACGCGGGCGAGACCCGTCGCATGCTGACGTCGAACGTGCTGCGCTCGATGCTCCCGCGGCAGATGCAGGACCATGTCCTGACCGAGGTCGCGCTGCTTCGCGCCGTGGGCAAGGTGCACGCCACGTACACGTCCTCCACGACGTACGTGGTCGACGAACTCGCCCGCCTTGACGGCGATCCCGAGCTTCGTCGGCATGCCGGCTACATGGCTGACTTCTTGCGTGAGGCGGCAAAGACCAGCCACGGCCGTCTGATCTTCCCCTCGGGCTACTACCTTGACAAGGGTTCGGAAATGCCGCTGTTGACCGTTTACAGCCTGCGCGGGCTGGCCCTTCCGGACGAGTCGACGCCCTACTCCGACGACCTGGACGAACGCCTCAGCATGTGCGTGCTCTACCTCGCGGCGTGGCTGACCCAACGAGCCATGTACTCCGGCGACGTGCACGCCCGCAAGGGCATCTTCCTTGACGAGGCGTGGGCGCTGTCCACGTTCGGAAGCGGTCGCCGTTTCATCGACCGGGCATCGCGGGACAGCCGTAAACACAACACGCGGGTCCTGCTGGCCAGCCAGAACCCTTCTGATCTTTTGAAACTGGACCTGGCCAACCTCATCTCGGCTGCGTTCATCGGCAGGCTCACCGATGAACAGGCCCAACGGGACGCGCTGCGGTTTCTTCCCGGTGTGCCCGAAGGCGTCGGCTATGAGGCGATCTTCGGGACCTTGTCCCGGCCCTCTCGGCAGGGCAAGCGCGGAGCCCGCGAGTTTGTGTTCAGCGACGGAACTGGAAGCATCGAGCGGATCCGCATGGATATGTCGGCCCACCCCGAGCTCCTGGATGCGCTGAGCACCACGGCCGATCCGGAGAAGGCCCGCAACCGTCTTGCCCGTCATCGGCTGGAAGCCGTTGCGGCCGACGCGACCTCGATGCAAGACACCGAAGAGTGCCGCGACGTGGTCGAGGAGAGTGCGTGATGCTGAGGCGCCGCAGAGCGATTCGCTTTGGCAGCATCGTCGGGCTCCTACTCGGTTTCCTCCTGGTCATGACCACGTCCGCCTCGGCCTCGCCCATGATCCCCGGTTTCCCGGACTGCAAGGACGCCCCGATGGCACAGCTCCCGGGCGACGGACTCACGGGATTCCTTGACGGAAAGCCGAATCCCCTTCCGCCGCAAGGCGATCCGTTTGCCAAGAACCCGACAACCAGCGTCTATGAACAGTACGGGTATGCCGGCCTGACCTGGCACACCTACGACCTGGGCTGCGGCGGCGACCTCAGGGACGTGAACGCCTCCTCAGACACCATGATTGGCAACGCGGCCCTGGCGTTCGCTACCTGGGGCGTGGCCGGGGTCAACGGTCTGCACAACAAGATCGCCCACCCGTCCGAGTACATGGCACCTCTGGACGATGTGGTGGGAGCCGTCAGCACTCGGATCAAGGACGCGATCTGGAGTCCCTGGGGCGGGGTGGCGTTGCTGGGCGTCGTGGTTCTTCTCCTTTGGTACTCCAGCTCTGGGCGGCTGTCCTCGGTGACGAAAGCGGCCGCGTGGGCCGTCTTGGTGCTTGCCGTGATGTCCGGCGTGGCCCAGTACCCTGCCCGCATCTCCGCCTTCTTCGACCAGACCGTCACCAGCTCGATTGGCCAGGTCAACGCCGCAACGGCCGGACTGTCCAGCGTCCCGCAGGGGTCCGACCCCGCCCGAGCCCAGGGTGGACTGCTGGTGGATCGGCTGCTGTACGACTCGTGGTTGCGCGGCGAGTTCGGTTCTCCTGACTCTTCAGCGGCCACACGCTGGGGTCCTGCCCTGTTCAAGGCCAGCGCGTACACCTGGGCCGAGGCTGAGCAGGCAAAGGACCCGAACAAGGCCAAACAGCTGGCGCAGGACAAGGCGAACGACTGGAAGAACATCGCGGCGCAGATGCAGGACAAGGATCCCAACGCCTACCTGGCGCTGCAGGGCAAGGCAGGCAACCGGGCCGGCGTGGGGACCATGGCCGTCTTCGGGGTGGCTTTCACCAGCCTCTTTCGGATCGTCGCAGACCTGTTCATGTTCGCTGGCATGGTCATGCTGCGGTTCCTGGTCATGTTCTTCCCTGCCGTGGCCGTGCTCGGCGTCATGGCGCCGATGTCTGCGATCGTTCACCGGGTGGCCAACATGGCCGGCGCCTCCGTCGTCAACGTCATCGCCTTCGCAGCGGGGGCAGCCGTGCACACAACCGTCGTCTCGGCATTGCTGTCACGCGCTCAGCAGGGCGGCATGAACCTGTTGGTCCTGGTTCTATGTCTCGTCTCGACTCTGGTCGCGTTCGTGCTCCTCTTCCCGCTCCTGTCGCTGACCAACATCGTCGGGATGTCTGCAGGCGGTCGTGGAGTCCACGCCTTGCGACGCGCTGGGCGAGTGGCGAGCCGGTATGCCACGACCAAGAAGGCGGTTGAGAACGGGGAGCGAGACGCAGACCTTGTCGGGTCCAGCGGGTCGGGCGAGCAGCTGGTGGGGGAGGCGAACCCTGGCGGATCCGGCTCGGGAACGACGGGGCCCCAGCGCCATCGCAGGATCAACCTGCCCGCGGAGAGCTTCGGGCGGCCAGAGCAATGGTCGGCGCCGCGAAACGTCCCGGTCGCGGCAGGAACTTCGATCGGACGTGGACCTGTCCGCTTCGCCGCACTCACCGCCGGCCCCTCGGCTCCCGACGCCCGCCCGCACCCGTCAGCGCCGAGTAACGCCACCACCCGCAATCTCGTGCCGATCGAGGGTGTTGTTGTTCATCACCCGCCCAGTCGTATGCCGGAGGCGACCGTCGTGCACGACTTCGAGACCATCATCGCCTCCGACGGTGTCGGGCCGCGTCTGTTCGATCCCGCCACCAAGTCAAGCGTACGAATTGATCGCAACGGCAACGTGATTGACGAGAGCGGGGAACAGTGAGAGGCCAGGCGAGCTCGGTCCTGCAGTGGCCCCTGTGGTCTTGGCGGAATCTTTCCATCACGGCTGCGGCGTTCTTGCTCGTGCTCTACGGGCTGGGCCTGGTCATCGGACCCGCCAAGATCACCCTGACCGCCGGCCACATGCCGCTGGTGACGGCGGGTCCGACGCCTTCGGAGCCTTCGCCATCGGTCTCGTCGTCGGCCCCGGCATCGTCAGCCGGGGCAACGGTGCCCAGCATGACCCCGTCGACGTCGGGAACCTTGAGTCCCTCGGCGAGCGAGTCCGTGACACGGGTAGCAACGGCCTTCGCCAAGGCATGGAGCTCGTCGGGCAGATCTCAACGGGAGTGGACGCGCGGCATACAACCGTTCGTCACTCCCGCTCTGGCAGCTGGACTCGCCCAGACCGACCCCGCCCGCGTACCAGCCACCAAAGTCACCGGTGAGGCAGTGCTGCTCACGACGTCGGCGACCTCCGCTCAAGTCAGAGTGCCCACCGACGGGGGCAGCATCGTGGTGACACTGAAACGGGCTGGGTCCGGACCCTGGCAGGTCTCCGATGTCGCCCCCGCGGGGCAACCTCCCGGCGCGCCCACGCCGGACCTGCACCCAGCCAGCCCTGCCCGGAGTTGACGATGGTCGCCCCGTTGGTCGCCGTTGCAGCCCAGGTAGCGAAGCGAAAGCTGATCCGACGCGTCGTTCGTACGCTCCTGGTGGCCACGCCATTTCTGATCGCGGGGGTGACCTGCGTTGGTCTACTTCTGGTCATGTTGTTCACCAGTGGCCAGGCAAAGAAGGAGGCGGCCCTGGGTGGCAACGGCTGCGTCTCGGTTGTGCCCGCCTCACAGACCTCCAGCACAGGACTGGACCGCGAACAGCTGATGAACGCTCAGACCATCGTCGCCGTTGGCAGACAAGCAAAGGTTCCGGCCTACGGGTGGGTGGTCGCTGTTGCCACGGCGATGCAGGAGTCCGGGCTGCGCAACCTCGATCACGGCGACCGCGACAGCCTCGGACTGTTCCAGCAGCGCGCCGGGTGGGGCAGCGTCCCGCTTCGGATGGATGCGGCCACAGCTGCCCGGATGTTCTACGCCGGCGGGCGGAACGCTGCGCCAGGTCTTCTTCAGATCCCGGGATGGGAGTCGATGCCCCTGACCGTGGCGGCCCAAGCGGTCCAGCACAGCGCCTTCCCGGATGCGTACGGCAAATGGCAGCTGGTCGCCGAGCAGGTGGTGGCTGACCCGAGCGTGCTGTCGGCAGTCTGCACCGGCGGCGCCGGGTTCGTCAGCGATGGATCGCAAGGCGCCGCTGTGTTTGTCGCCGCACTGAGGTACCTGGGCACGCCATACAGCTGGGGTGGCGGAGGACCGAACGGTCCCGGTCCGGGCTTCGGAACAGGCGCGAACACGATCGGCTTCGACTGCTCATCTCTGGTGCAGTACGCATGGCAGCAAGGCGGCGGGCTCACCCTCCCTCGGGTTACTGATGCGCAGGCCGCAGCCACGGCGCATCTTCCACCTGGAGCGAAACTCCGCGCGGGTGACCTGCTCTTCTTCCACGATCCAGCCGACCCCCCTGGCAGCTATCACCACATGGGCATCTACGACGGGAACGGGAACATGGTGCACGCACCCCGGACCGGGATGACCGTCGAAGTGGTGCACAACGTGTTCAACGACCCGTACTACGCCGCCCAGTTCGCCCTGGCCACACGCCCCGGAGCGGCCTCTGTCGTGGCCGTAGGAGCGCATGGATGAGCGATCGCATGAGAGCACTCAGCGGTGGACTCCGGTGAGCTTTCCACCCCCTGAGCCCGATTCTGAGGATGGCGCTGCCCAAGTCGACGACTTGGATCGAGCGCTCCGCGAGCTGATCGAACATGAGCATGGCGCCGGTTCCTCCGGTGGCGTCCTAAACGACCTCGAATTACCCGAGGACCTGACGCTCCTCGCTGGATGGGAGGTGCAGCAGCACAAGCCGCCTGCGGTGCTGTGCATTCGCGCGGTCGACTTTCGCGAACCTCTGGTCGGTCGCCGTGCACGATTCTGGCTGACCAGCTTCGACGAGTCCGGCGACCTCATCGCCCTCGGCTGGCGCGACGGGCTGCGGATCGTGTCAGAAGTGCAGGACTTCCGGGGCCAGCTTGACCGAGTCGTGGAACCGACAGTCTCCGTTCAGGAAGAGGCTGACTACTACCGAGCCCTGTCGGGGGTGGAGAGCACCATGCGCTTCGCCGCCGGGGTGTCCCGCGTCTGGGTTGAGCAGTACGTCAGCCAACCTGACCTCGACAACGACCTGGACGCCGCTGACGAGATCGCTCCGAACACCGACGCCTGGCTCTCAGACGTCGTCGACGAT
>Ga0075530_1000537_pt1 | contig 17908 bp, 9 predicted proteins | sample NGEPerD_2_FD_75101 | JGI IMG/M metagenome (GOLD analysis project Ga0075530, IMG submission 75101) | Arctic peat soil microbial communities from the Barrow Environmental Observatory site, Barrow, Alaska, USA - NGEE PermafrostL1-D | ecosystem: Environmental > Terrestrial > Soil > Wetlands > Peat ... | reverse complement strand
GTAAGGACGAGATGGAAGTTGGACGATTCGGTGCCCGATCCGTTCCCAGGGCAACTGAATCTGAAGTTCAACTGAAAAAACGGGGGATGGCTAACTATTCTTAAAGACCGTAAATTACAAAAGTTTTCTAGGCAACCGTTTAAAACGTGTTTATTTTACACTTGTAAATAAATGAAAGATTTTTTATATAAACAAGTATTGGACTAAATTAAGTGTAATTTTAACACATTCGGATATAATGCGTTTGGATACAGGTCCTTATGCTTATTTGAATATCCGTTGCTTATACTCGTCTTTATTCGGTCAATTTCTTCAAATTTAGGTAGAAATAACTACTTTTTTCGAAAGACCGCAACCTTGCCATTATTACGGCCGATCAAAAGCCACTTTTCATTTCCTGCATTTATGGATTGCATGTCCCTTACTTCCCCCTCCACGGCGAAGCCGCTTTGGTAGGGCTCAATGTTAACGAAATCGTTTTTTTTGTCGCCCCTTAGAAGATTACCATAGGATGCATCAAAACGACCCAGTGCCGTAGCATTTCCAAAAAAGTTTCCGGCGGATAGAATATCGATACTTCCGTCTGAGTTATAATCGTCGGCAAGAAAGGCATATATCGGTGCCATTTGCACCTCTCTTGGCAGGGCTTGTATTTGGTAATTACCGGGGCCATGGTTCAATACTTGTATTGATTTAAAGATTACCGCATTTTTTTTAGGGGTGGAAATCAAGTCTTTTTCCGAAAAAATCTGATGTAAAGTATGTCCGGCAAATGCCGAGTAATTTGGGTAGCGAATGCTGATTTTGGGCATTTGCTTTTTCAGCTCATCAAGTCCATTGAACAGCCATTCTTTGTCGTGTTTTTGATATACCAGTAGGGGATCTATACTCCCATTCCTGTCCCAATCCTTGACTAACAGTCTTACAGGGGCTGAAACAGTGGCTTTTAACTCGGAATTTTCGCCGAGATTGCCCGCCAAAAAATCCACATCGCCGTCATTATCCAAATCTTTGGCATAAATGGTGTTCCACCAGCCAAAGGAATCCGGCAACTCATATTTTTTCAATTTTTTCCCTGTAAAAGTCAAAAAGGTGATAGGCATCCATTCGCCCACCACCGCCAATAGTTTTTCTTTGTCGTCCCAAACCGCATCGGTTACCAAGCCGAACGACTTTAAAACTTCATTATCTTCGGAGGTATCCAACGTAAAATTACCCGCACCATCGTTCCATAACAAATAACTATCAGGGGATACTCCGTAGCTGCCCGGCACCGATCGTGATCCGATAAAGAGATCCACTTTCCCATCATCGTTAAAATCACCGGCTGCAACACAGGAACCATTTGCCTCAAAGACTGGCAGTTGATCGGATTTGATAAACCGGCCCTTCCCTTGATTAAGATACAATCGGTCTTGGTTTCTGGAGTTTGATGGAAATTGTCCGCCTCCGCTCACGACATATAGATCATTGTCACCATCACCGTCAGCATCGAAAAATTGGGCATCGACATCCTCAGAGGCTTTATCTTGTTCAAAAGGATTGGTGTTCGATTTTAAGAAACGTAGTTTTCCATTTTCATAAGTTTGCAGATACAGTTCGGAAATCTGACCGACGGCTCCACCCACATAAAAGTCCTCCCTACCGTCTCCATTCACATCGGCTACCGCTATTTTCGGTCCTTCGGTCGAAAGTTTATGAGGGATAAGCCTTTCTACATCAAAATCTACGAATTTATTTTCGGTATGTTTAAAATCTATCCCGGTATCCAGTACCTCCTGAAACCATTTTTGGTATTTGCTTTCATTAGCATCTGGAACTATCGCATCATTATATTTTAGCGCTAGCGTTTGGTTGGCAGGGCTATTTTCCAATTCCTGGGTTTTTCCATCGTACCACTTGACCTTTACCTTGTCGATGCTATCCGATTTTCCCAATCCGAAATACAAAATAGGCTCCGAAGAGGAAAGCCACCCTCTTACAGGATTCAGTTCTTGAGTTACTATTTTATCTTTCAAGTGTACTTCCACCTTGGCACCGATTCCGTTCCTATTTTTAGGATTTCCTTGCAAAACTACTTTGAGATACTTGTTTTGGGTAACCGCTTCCGCATTATTTTTGTAAATGGAAGCGGGCCAGTCGAGGTTGTTTACGACCAGATCCAGATCGCCGTCATTGTCAAGGTCCGCATAGGCCGAACCCATGGAACATCCCAAGAGATCTAGACCCCATGTCTCGGATGCGTTTTCAAACACCAAATTCCCGGTATTGCGATATGCATAGTTTTTAGCTTTTCCGCCGGGCATTTTTTGGGCAAGCTCCAAAGATGATTTATTCTTTGACGCTTCGATATTGTAGGTAAAATTGATATAGTCGAGATTGTTGGGCCTTCGTAAAATTCCGTTGGTAATGTGGATGTCCTTCAGCCCGTCATTGTCAAAGTCCGCCAGTAAAACGGACCAGCTCCAGTCCGTAGCATCTACACCTGCCATTTGGGCCATTTCACTAAATTGGGCGTGCTTTCCGAAGAGATTTCCCCGATTGAGTTGAATCATATTTCGGGGGTACTGGTCTTGAAAACCGAAACTCTTTTTGAATTCATAGATACCATACGCATCTGTACCTGCCGAACTTTTGCGGATCACCTCATCCTCGGGTTTCATATCCAAAGTCATAATATCCAAGAGGCCGTCATTGTTCAAATCGGCCACGTCGCTTCCCATGGAAAAGTAGCTGGTATGGCCCATGGTGTTTTCCACATCCTCTTTAAAAGTGCCATTGCATTGATTGTAATACACATAGTCGTTGTCATGAAAATCGTTGGAAACATAGATATCAGGACATCCATTGCCATCGAGATCGGCCACTGCCACGGCGAGGCCATATCCTGTTGCGCCACCATATATTCCAGCGATTTCGCTTACATCGGTGAATTTTTCCCCGTCATTTCGGAACAAACGGTCACCCGCTAGGCTATCCCTTTTTATTCTGTTTTCCGCTTTTACATACACGTCCAATTCGTGCACGGAATGGTTGAGTTGGTACATATCTAGATCACCATCTAAATCATAATCAAAAAAGGCAGCTTGTTGTGAATACCCTTTCAATGCCAGCCCATATTGTTGTGCCCTCTCGGTAAAGGTATTATCGCCGTTATTTACAAATAGCTGGTTTTGCCCTTGAAACGTTTTGTTGTCGGAAACCTGATTGACATAAATGTCCAACCAGCCATCTTGGTCAATATCTACCACCGCCACACCTGTTGTCCAATTATTTTGTCCAATTAAACCTGCCACGCCCGCCGATTCGGTTATGTCCTCAAACTTAAAATTGCCTTTGTTTAGATAGAGTTTGTTGGTCTCTTGATTAGCCGTAAAATAAATATCGGGAAGACCATCGTTATTGATATCGCCGATACCAACTCCGCCGCCATTAAGTGCATATAAATATTGATTGATGTTAAATTCATCCGTCTCGGTGACGGTATTCGTAAAGTAGATATGGGTCTGTTCTGAAGCAAGGGCAGTGAAAAGCTGCGGTTTTTCCGTGCATCCGTACACACCAAAAAAAAGTGAGGTAATTATGAACCCGAATCTTGCAATGCCCTTCATTTGTTATACGGCTTATGGATATCATCGGTATTGATTTGCAATGCCTGTACCTTGGCATTGTTCCGGGCTACGAGGAGCAATTTCCGTTGCCCTAGTTTAATGGGTTTTATGTCCCTCACTTGACCGTTGATGGCCAAGCCAATAGTACGGTTCGGTACCGCTTCGAAACCGCCCTTTCCATTACCCAATAAACAAACCCCGTAATTTGCGTCATATTTTCCGATTTCGGGTTTTACCTCGAATAAATTCCCGGCGAGCAAGAGATCTAAAATACCATCGCCATTAAAATCATCGGTGGCTATGGCATAAACAGGAGCAACTTGAGCTTCTTGGGGCAACGCGGACATAGTAAACCCTGAACTACCATTGTTCCACAGTACGGCATTCTCCATAAAATTAGCCTCCAGTTTAACGGATCCCTTTAATTGTTCCTCATTAAAAATATCGGTGATTTCCTTCAGTTTATAGTCTTCATATTTTAGGAACCTTTTTTTTAAATAGGGTAACTGTGCGGTCATATCGTGGCGCAAAGCAAACGGATATGATTTTTCGCCCTGATAAGCACATAAAACCTGCTCCACAGTTCCGTTTTGGTCAAAATCGTTTACAAAACAAGATATGGGTTTATCCTGACTGGCTTTAAACCGGCTGTTCAAACCGTGGTTGCCCAAAATAAAATCTGGGTCGCCATCATTATCTAAATCGGCTGTTTCTATGGTGTTCCACCATCCGGAATACTTTGAAAGTCCCATTTTTTCGGTAACATTTTTAAATTCGTTTTGGGTATTTTGGAACAGTTGAACGGGCATCCACTCGCCGACCACGATCAAATCCATTTGACCGTCCTTATTAAAATCGGACCAGACCGCATCCTTTATCAAACCTAAATTCATTAATTCCGGAGCAAGTCTATCGGTTACATTTTCAAAAAAACCTTTGCCATCGTTTTCGAGCAGATATCCATTCTGGGGTTCGCCGTACCGACGGTCTTTTAAGCGCACGCCAACAAATAGATCCTGGTCGCCGTCATTGTCAAAATCACCTGCTTCAACACAAGATGTGCTTTCAAACGCACTGGTCGGAAGTAGCTGCGGGGATTTCGTAAAAATCCCCGTTCCATCGTTAAAATAAAGACGGTCGCTTAAAGCGGAAGAACTGGAAGGATATTCATTGCCCCCGCTGACCACATATAGATCTTGGTCGCCATCCATATCCGCATCGAAAAAAAGGGCATCCACATCTTCGGAGCGTTTGTCATTTTCAAAGGCAGGGCTGCTAGCCGGGGATAGTTGACCGCCTGATTTTTGCAGGAACAATTTCCCCGAATCTCCCAAGGCGCCACATAGATAGACATCCTCCAAACCATCACCGTTCACATCGGCAACAGATAATTTGGGGCCTTCGGTGGAATTCATTTGAAATAGCATGCCATCTTTATCAAAATCGCTAAACTGATTTTCTTGATGCACCAAGGAATCCGAAAGCTGTTCGGAAACCTCTTCAAAATAGAAGTTGGATTTTTGAAGATCCTTAAAAATATAATTCTCCTGACTTGCTTCCGAGTGTTCCTCATCGATTACCAGGTGTTGATCAAGGGAAACATTTTTTAGAACAGTTGATTTTCCATCGGGCCATTCGATGAAAAGGGTATCGATCGGGTTTTCATTTCGGAAACCAAAGTGCAGCGCATAATCTACGGAGGACTGAAAACCCCTTGTCGGCATTTGTTCCATCATTTGGTAGGATCCACCTTGGGTGGCGGTCACCTTCGCCCCAATGGCATGCGTGTTTTTGCCTGAGCCTATCAGGGTTATCTTTATACTATGCTGTTTATGTGCTATTTTTTCTGATCGGTTTCTATAAATAAAAGCATCCATATTTACATTATTGACTACTAGATCTAGGTCACCGTCGTTGTCAAGATCGCCGTAGGCAACCCCATTTGAAAATCCAGGATGTTCCAATCCCCAAGTTTGGGTGCTGTCGGCAAACATCATATTTGAGCTTCCCGAATAAGCAACGTTCGAGATGGGTTGGGATGGAATGATATCGATCAATTTTTTATAGTTTACCCCATGCTCTGTAATCATGCTCCGCGCCACCACTTCACTTGAAATATAGTTCAGATAGTCCTGATTTAGGATGTCTTGATACACGCCATTGGTTACGTACATATCTTTATACCCATCGAGATTGAAATCGGCCATGACCACCCCCCAGCTCCAATCGGTTGCTTCGGTGCCGCTTAACCGCGACTGTTCACTAAAGGTGACCTCGGCGGCATTGATAGGGCCGTTGTTGACCTGCAACATGTTGCGTGTAAACTGATTGTAATAACCGTTTTTGATATTGTACTGATATTTGTTCCAGTTTTCGAAGGACATCGAAGTCTTGAGCCGTGCCTCGTTCTTGGGAAGCATCTCTGTAACGAATAGTTCAGGAAATCCATCGTTGTTAAGGTCCGCGGCATCAACGCCCATGGATGCCATACTAATGGAACGCATTTGGTCGGTCAATTTCTCCCTGAAAGTACCATCGCCATTGTTCATATATATATAATCGCGTTCAAAAAAATCATTGCAGATATACATATCCTGCCAACCGTCTCGATCCAAATCGGAGACCATGACCCCAAGGCCAAAACCGATGGTACTTCCATAAATTCCGGCCGATTCGCTTACATCCTCAAAATGGTCCTTGTTGTTCCTGTAAAACCGATCCCCATTGATTGTGTCGCGCATATCCCTTTCGTTATCCTTTAAATTGAAAGATCCTATGGCCCGGAAAGAATTGTTGAGTACATAAGCGTCCAAATCTCCATCGCGGTCATAATCGAAGAATGCGGCATGTGTAGATAAGCCTTTATCTGCAAGCCCATATTCTTCTGCCCGTTCGGTAAACGTATTATCCTTGTTGTTGATGAACAATTCGTTCTGTTTGTCGTCCCCATCAATATCACCGGAATTACATACATAAATATCCAACCACCCATCGGCATTGATATCGACCATATTCGTTCCGGTTGACCAAGCACGTTCGCCACCGACTCCCGCTTTCCCTGAAATATCTTCAAATTGAAAGTTGCCCTTGTTCAAATATAGTTTGTTGGGCCCTAGGTTGGAAGTAAAATAAATATCGGAAAGTCCGTCGTTATTTATATCCCCGATGGAAACCCCGCCTCCGTTATAATAGTTTCGATAAGTATAGACATTGAACTTTTCGTCATATTTCAAGGTGTTCTTAAAGGAGATACCCGTTATGTCGGTGGGCATTAGTTCAAAAAGTGTATCTTTTTTTTCGGAGGATGTATTATGGGTGCAGCCCATCATACATAGAATAATCCCCAATATAATATACATCCTATTGCCCATTACCGAAGTTTTTGTTGTTTATCGCTGTCAGATCTACATACCAGAGATTGATCAATTGTCCGCTGGCATCGGGATAAATGGTTATCCTTCTGTTCCCATTAACCTTTACGTAAACGTCTTCCTTATAAAAAAGTGGACTTTTGATCTTGAACGTTTCCCCACCATACCATTTGTCCAATATTCCCAAAACATCTTGCATCAGGCTGTCCCTTTCAAAAGTACCGTCTTTGAATTTCGCATTGTCATAATAGATGGCTGCATTCATTTCCGAAATGGAATCGTTTTTAAAATTGGGGTAGAACGTAATCGCCGCAGGGTAGTCTGCCCCGTTCAATTTGCTCTCTACCCAAAATGAATTTTTCTGCCCCCCCTGTTTGAACCTCCCTTTCAGGTTCATGTTATAACAGTATTCCCTGAATTTCTTTTTTGGCATTTTTAAGTAGAGGCCCATGAACAGACTATCGCTTCTTATGCCCTTGGCCATTTCTTGTTTTTCATGTTCCGCATAACGTTCTTCGGACGTTTTAGTGCACCCAGATGCAAGGAGGCCTAACACGACGAACAAAATCCAAGAAGCTCTGTTTTTGAACATCCTATCTTCGATTATTTTTTAAGACTACCAGACTGTCGTTGATACGGGAAAACAAAATCGCTTTTTCCTTACCGATGGCAATACTTGCCATGTCACGGACTTCCCCATTGATGAAAACGCCCGATTCGTCGGTATTTATAACTATAAAAGTGCCATCACCCTTTCCTTTTAAAAGGGTTCCCTTACTGCCGTCATAAATGCCCATTTCCGGTTTTGACCAGTGAAAATTGCCTCCCAAGAGCAAATCCGGAATGCTATCACGGTCAAAATCCGAAACCTTTATGGCGTAAATCGGCGAAAATTGGGCTTCGGAAGGAAGCGGCCTTTCTTCAAAAATACCGTTCATGTTCATAAAGACTGATGACAAGGTGTTGTTTACCTGAAGTTTTAAGGATTTAGAGATCAACTCCTTTCCAAATATATCTTCAACCGTTTGCTCTTTGTAGGCATTGAATTTTAAGTACTTTTTCTTGAGATAGGGAAGTTGGGCCACGAGCTCGCTCCGGCCCACCCAAGGATATGCCTTATCGCCTTTGAAAGAGGTGATTATTTGTTCGGTCTTGCCATTTTGATCAAAATCGTTGACGTACATTTCCACGGGTCTTGCGGGAGAGGCTCTAAGTCTTGTATTGGTGCCAAGGTTTCCGGCCACTAGGTCCATGTCGCCATCACCATCTAGATCGGCCACCTCAACGGTGTTCCAAAATCCGTTGGTATTTTGCGGTCCCATCGCATCGGTGGTTTTCACCAATTTCCCATTTTTGTTCTCAAACCATGTGATGGGCATCCAATCGCCCACGACGACCAGATCTTGATCGCCATCACCATCGGAATCGAACCATTTGGCATCTGTAATCATTCCTAATTCAAGCAGTTCCGGGGCGAAAGAGGCGGTTACATTTTCGAATATGCCCTTTCCATTGTTACGGAGCAGATAGCCGTTCCCGGGAATACCATACAAAAAAGGTTTTGATCGCACCCCTACAAAGAGGTCCAGATCGCCATCTCGATCAAAGTCCGCAGCCTCCACACAGGAGGTATTTTCATATTTTTGGGTCGGCAAAATTTGTTCGGATTTGGTAAAATTACCTTTTCCGTCATTGCGATAAAACCGATCGACCAAAGATGCGGAACTGGCGGGAAACTCATTTCCTCCGCTGCAGACGTACAAATCCATATCCCCATCATTATCGGCATCGAAAAAAGTTGAACCGCTATCCATACTAAATCTATCGATCGTAAAACTTTCTTGCGAAAAATTTTCAAATGTCCCATTTGCCGTCTGCACGAAAAGCACACCGGGTTCCCCTTTGGCACCTCCAAAATATACGTCCTGTCTGTCATCTCCGTTCACATCTCCGACGGCTATTTTTGCACCTTCGGCGGAAAGCATGTGAAAAAGCAGGGGGTCGCGATCAAAATCGTTAAAGGCGGATTTCCGATAGAAATTTTCAATTCCGGTTACCTTCCCTTCCGCGGTAAACCATGTTTTTTCAGTAGTTCTATTTTCCTTTGCATTTCTATCCTGTGAATCAATACCGACTGTATCCTGGACAACTTTTAAAAACTGGTCAACGGCTATTTCGGTCAGCTTCTGAGTGGATAAATCAGGCCATCGAATCAAAACGGAATCGATTTTTTCAATCTTGCCAAGACCAAAATGCAAACGGGTATCGACGCTCGATTGATACCCGCGCATGGGAGCGAGTTCTTGATACGATTGTTTGCCGTTCATAAAAACGGTTATCTGGCTTCCTAAAGCTGCTCGGTTCCGGTCTTTTGCTTGAAGTTGAATGTTCAAATAATGGTTTTGGGGCAATAGGGAATCGGAATTATTGCGATACACAAAGGCATCCATATTAACATTGTTGACTACAAGGTCTAAATCGCCATCGTTATCGAGATCACCATAAGCGGAACCGTTAGAAAAGCTTTTACAGGCCAGGCCCCAATCTGTGGCCTTGTTTGTGAAGGTCAAATCGCCATTGTTCTTAAAGGCAAAATTGGCAATAGGATTAGAGGGAATGCTATCGATCAATTCCTTTAGGTAGCTGCCTCTTTCCTCGAACAATCTTTTGGTAGTCATGGGGTCGGCGTAAAAATTGATATAGTCCAGATCGATCAGATCCTTGTAAATACCGTTAGCCACAAAAAGGTCTTTTAGTCCGTCGTTGTCCAAATCGGCTATTAGGGCTCCCCAACTCCAATCGGTAGCCTCAACGCCCGAAAACCTTGAAATTTCTGACATGGAAATTTTCTCTTTGCTGTTGGAGTGTCCCCTGTTGAGTTGCAACACATTTCTTGAGAACTGTCGGTAGTATCCGGTATTTACGTTGGCCCTATATTTATTCCAGTCCTCAAAAATTGTTTTTGTTTTTAGCCGACCTTCTTCTTGTGGAAGCATTTCGGTTACGAATATTTCGGGGAAACCATCATTGTTGATGTCCGCCATATCGGCTCCCATGGAGCCCAGACTAATTTCCCCAATAACATTTTCAAGGGATTCGGTAAAGGTTCCATCGGCATTATTGAGGTAGAGATAGTCCTTTTCAAAAAAGTCATTGGATACAAAAATGTCTTGCCAGCCATCTTTGTTCACATCGCCAATGGTCACCCCAAGGCCAAATCCGATGGCACTGCCATAGATACCCGCTTCTCCGCTGACATCTGTAAAATGATTTCCGTCGTTACGATATAACTTGTTTCCGCCGTTGGGGTCTCGAATCAACCGCTGGTCTTTTTTCAAATCGTAATTACCGATTGATCGTATGGAATTGTTGAGCAGGTACATATCCAAATCGCCATCCTTATCATAGTCAAAAAAAGCCGAATGCGTGGATAGTCCATAATCGGCTATACCGTACTCTTTGGCCATTTCCATGAATTTTGGTATTCCGCTTTCATCCACACCTTGATGGATAAAAAGTTCATTATGCCGTTTGTCGCCTTCGGGTTTTCCCGATTTGCAAATATAGATGTCCTGCCATCCATCCCCATTGATATCGACCAGACTAACACCCGTTGACCATACGCCTTTTGAATTTAAGCCACAGGCTTCCGTTACATCCACAAACTTGAAGTTGCCTTGATTGAGGTAGAGCCTATTGGAAACCATATTCCCCGAAAAGAAAACATCTTGCAGGCCATCATTATTGATATCTCCAATGGCCACACCGCCCCCGTTATAGAAATTACGATAGGTATAGGTGTTGAATTCCTCGGTATAAGTCAGGTCGTTCCGAAAATGTATGTTCGTGGAGGAAGATGGCAATAAAGAAAATAATTTTCCCTGCTGCCAGTAACAATCCTCATATTCCGCGGGCCGATTTTCACATGCAAAGACCAGCATTGTCAATAGTAGGAAAAAAATATATGAATTTCTGTTTTCCATACGTGTCCTAAAACAAGGAAAGACACAGATTACATTGTGCCTTTACCTTTAAATACTGATTGTTTTTAAAAGACCTACATCTTAATACCCTGGATTTTGGGTCAAGTTAGGGTTTCCATTCAACTGATCGGTCGGAATAGGAAAAACATTTTTATTGGGATCCGAAATAGTCTTCTCCCACCATTGATTTGTAAATCTACCGAAACGAATCATTATGGTTCGAGCCTGGGCTTCGAATGCCAATTCCCTTTGTATTTCGTGGTAAAGGGCATCTTCGGTCATTGACGAAATGGGGGGCAAACCGACCCTTTCCCTAACCAATCTGACAAGTTCAACAGCTTCTGCATTCGCATTGTCCATTCTCCAAAGTGCCTCCGCCCTCATCAAAAGCACATCCGCATATCTGAATATTGGGAAGTCATTGTCCATGGCCAGTGCGATGCCGTTCTCGAACTCGTACTTACCGATTCTGGCACCGGATTGGCTAAATGCCTTTGGGGTAAGCTCATTGATAAAAGGGGTAAATATCAAAGGTTCGCCATCTGGATCGGGATTGCCCTGTGAATCGATTTCGATACCTCCGTTAGGATCCAAGATAGGCTCCCCGGTTATCGTATATTGCTGTCCAACGATGAACATTTCTTTACGCGAATCGGTCTCATCGAATGAATTATAAAATTCTTCAAGGGCGGTATACCCATTCCACGGGCCATCCGTAAAATTATACGTGGCCTTGTTGAGCGGATGCAGTGTCTCCATATGCAACTGAAAGGCCCCACCACTTGTTTTAGAATACGTAACTACCAAAATATTTTCAACGGAGCCTTCGTTTTTAAACGTAAAGTTTTCCAAATACGTAGGTTCAAGTGAAAATTGACCGCCGTCAATAATCTGTTGGGTCAGCGCTGCCGTTTTTTCCCACTCCGCTGTTCCGGTATAGATTTCTGCGTTGAGATAAACCCGGGACAATAATGCCATAGCCGACCAATTATTAAACCTGCCATAAAATTCTCCTTTAATCGTTGTCGGTAAAACAGGAATCAACGATTCCAATTCACTGACGATGAAATTGTACACTTCTAATTTTGGAACTCTTGAAGGATTGGTTTCGGCTTCGGCAAATGAATTAACAAGCGGAACATCTCCCCATAAATCCAGGGCCATGTAAAGATAAAATACCCTTAAGGTTCGCAGTTCATTTATTGCCTCTTGCGTATCATCCGCTGTAGCATCAAATTGTTCAATGAGCCTATTACACGTAGATATGCCACTAAAACACATATTCCATGCGCCATTGATACTTCCGGAATTATTTTCCCATTCGTGCCTATGCAATCGTGCCCAGATGCCACCATCGTCCCATGGCCCAAATTTTGCAGGTGCGGCACTCGTTTCCGTTGAAAGCTCCTGAATGTTAAAATAACTGCCGGCATAGCCCGTTAACGGTGCATATGCCGTTAAAATGGCCGCCAGTTGGGTATCTGTTGTCGTGTATTCCGTTTCGGGGGTCAGATCGCTATAGAGGGTCGTTTCCAGATCGGTACAGGAACTGCCCATCAGTACACCTACCGCTGTCGAGAAGATTTTAAATTTTGTAAATCTATTTTTCATCATCATTTTTTTAAATTAAAATCCAATATTCAGACCCAAACTTAAGGTACGTGTCCTAAAATAGGAGTTTCGGTCGTCTATACCCGGGGCTAAGGGAGAATCACCATACGTATAATGCACCTCTGGGTCCACACCTGTATAGCCGGTAATCACAAACAAGTTCTGACCTGAGGCATACACACGTAAATTCTTAATCGCTGAACTCTCAAGATCAAAACTATACCCCAGGGTCATATTGTCCAATTTAACGAAATCCGCGTCTTCCACATAATAACTGTTCCAGCTTTCACCTTCGGTCAATTCGGGTAAATAATACTTTGTCCGGACTGGATTATAATTATTGGAGGCAGCCGGCGATTCGTAATACGCACGATTAATATTTACCAAGCTATGTCCGAAGGCACCCCTAAAGGTGACACTTAGGTCAAAGTTTTTATAGCGGAACGAATTGTTCCAGGCCATTTCGAAATCGGGCAATCCGTTGCCTACCACGACCGCATCATCCTCTTGGGAAATGGTACCATCCCCATTTTGGTCGGTTATAATTCGAGTACCGTCCGGTGCCAGACCTTCAAAGATAGGGGCCACGATTTCGCCGATTTTTTCTCCTTCTGCCACCCGGATCACATTGATACCGTTTAGGCCCGGAGGACCCAAATTTCCAAGGAAAATTTCCTCACGCTCTCCATCGAGTTGCACCAGTTCTGTATTAAAGGTTGAAAAGGTAATGCCCGTTGTATAGTCAACATCCGTCTTTTGGATTACCGCCGCGTTCAATGCTATCTCAAGCCCGTTGGATTTTAGTTCCCCAATGTTCAACAAGGTGTTTGGGAAAAAATTCGGGGGAACAGGCACACTAACGGATTGTAACACGTCGGTAGTGTTTCTGGTATAGTAATCCACCGAACCGTACAACCTTGAATTTAAAAACCCGAAATCGAGACCCACATTGGTTTCCGCCTTTTCTTCCCATTTCAGATCCGGATTCGGATTAGAGGCAAAATTGACCCCTTGCAGATACCTTGTATCATTAAAAAACACCCTGGAACCTCTGATCAACCGGCTGCGATATTCATAATTTTCAGTAGGCAGGTTTCCCGTAATCCCATAACCGGCCCGTAATTTTAAGGTGCTAACGGGCAAATTGAAAATCTTGGCAAAATCCATCCCGCCACTGATGGCGTAAAAATTTCCCCATTGATCATTCGGTCCGAACTTTGATGAACCTTCGCGGCGATAGGAGCCGCTTAAAAAATATTTGTCGTCGAAATTGAACATGGCACGTCCGAAGAAAGAAATCAAACGCGATTCTTCCTTTTGGCTCCCCAAGCCCACTAAAGCATCATTACCGGTAGCCGTGCCCAATCCCAGTTCAAGAGCGTTGTAGAGCAGTTCGTCCGTGATAAAGTTGGTGTTAAAGGCATTAAAATTCTCAAAGGTAAATTCCTGCCAAGAGTAGCCTCCCAAAAGGCTGATCTTTAATTTTCCAAAATACTTTTCGTAGTTGGCGGTAAGTTCAAACAGTTCATTTTCGCGATCTTCGGCAAATTTGGTTGCTCTACCGTTTTGTCCGGCTGCGGAAGAAAACCTCGTGCGTGAACTAAAATACTGCGAACGTACATCACTTTCGTGCTGAAGGGAGTAGAAGGCTGAAACATTCAAGTTATCCGTGAGCTTATACTCGGCGCGCAAGCTACCTAGTAAGGTCTTAAAAGTGCCATCGTCGGCAACCTCTCGGGAAATAGCGACCGGATTGTGGTATTCGGGAGTGTTGGGTTCCCAATAGCCATTGACTTGGTCACCACCATTAAAAATAGGTGCGGTGGGATCGGCTATTATGGCAAATCGCAAACTTTCGTACGGAACGAACTGGGCCCTTCTTCGGGTCAATGCACCATTGAGCGTCAATGTCAACCGATCGTCCAACGCCCTTTGCACTAAATTAAAACGTGCGTTGAACTGGTCAAATCCGCTACCCAAGGCAATTCCCTCCACATCGCGGTAATTGACGGAAGCCCTATAATTACCACTTTTTATGCCATTTGACAGTGCTAGGTTGTGAACCGTGGTTACGCCCGTGTGTGTTACCAGATCCAACCAATCCGTTTGATAGCCATTATCTATGCCACCGGCCTCTACAAATTGTTCCGGGGTTGAGTTTTGGACGAACTTGGCGGCCTCTTCCACCGCAACATATGTATTGTAATCCACCTTTGCGGCATCTAAACCGACCGCTCTTTTTGTGGTAACCAAGATGACTCCCGAGGCGCCCCTTGTACCATAAATTGCGGCGGCTGAACCGTCTTTCAGCACTTCGATGGATTCGATGTCATTGGGATCGATCGATTGTAACGACCCTCCCAAAACCCCATCGATGACGACCAAGGGCTGAGAGTTTGCGCCAAAGGTCGATAGTCCCCGAAGGCGAATACTAAAACCGGCATTTGGATCCCCTCCTGGCCTTGCGATGGAGAGTCCAGCGACTTTGCCCTGTAACAATTCTGCGGGGCTATTCACGTTTCCTTTGTTGAACTCATCAGAATCTACGCTGGCCACGGCGCTGGTAATTTCCCTCCTTTCCACTTTGCCGTATCCGATGCTGGTGACGGTAACTTCGCTGAGTTGGGTAAAATCCTCACTTAGAACAACATCTAGGGTAGTTTGCTCTCCAACTGGAATTTCCTGGCTTTTGTAACCCACATAGGAGAAGACGAGAATATCTTCCGAGGTGGCCTCAATGCTGTACTTCCCATCAAAGTCGGTTGCAGTACCATTGGAGGTACCCCTTGCTATAACGTTTACGCCGGGTATGGGCATCCCATCTGTTGAGGCGGTAACCGTTCCTTCAATAGTTTTTTCATTCTGGGCAAAGCCGAAAGAAAAAGCCATAAGGGAAAAAAGCATCATCAATTTCCAAGGTGAAATTAGAAACCGCATTTTTCCTAGGTCATAATAGTGGTTTTTTGTCATAATGTTCAGTTTTCAGGTTATAAGTGTAATACAAACACGTGTAAATAAAATAAACATTTCTGACATAACCTAATTTTTTGAAATGAAAAAATTTAAGTTTAACACTTATAGGTTTGATAGTCTCTCTTGGACACTAACCTTCCAAAACGATTTCCATCATCCAAAAGTGAAATAGTCTATTCAAATTCAACTTTTTTTGGCCAATTTGATTGGTCCCATTCCAGTTTGGCGATTTTTAATTTTGACTTCCCCTCTTCTTTTGCATCATAGGCATGAAAGAAGATATAGTCCGTCCCATTAAAAGTATACACGCTGTTATGACCCGCACCATACCAATTTTCGTTTCCCTTGATCATTACTGTCCTTCCATATACACTAGGTATGGCCAACGGACGGTACCTGCATCCACGACAACGACCTCGTCCAAGTTTTATGTATTTTCCTGCAGAACTACATCAACGGTAGTCTGTTCATCTTAGATGATTTCTTGATTTTTATAACCGATATAAGACAAGAATATCCTCTAAAGTGGCCTCAATGCTGTAATTACCATCAAAATCGGTAGCGGTACCGTTTGAAGTACCTTTTACCAAAACATTTACACCGGGTATGGGCATCCCGTCAGATGAGGCCGTAACCGTTCCTTCAATAGTCTTAAGCTCCTGGGCCAGACCTGAAGAAAAAACAAGGGAAAACAACGCTGTCAATTTCCAAAGTGCATTCGGAAATGGCAATTTTCTTTGATTAGAATGTTGGTTTTTTGTCATAATATCGAATTTTCATTTAATAAGTGTTCTTTTAACACGTTAAAATAAATAGAAGATTTTTCAAATAACCTAATCTTTTGAAAAAAAACGTGTAATTTTAACACTTCAAAAATTATTGTTTGACAAAAACAAAAAAATCTTGCCAAAAACGTTAGCCTAGTTACAATTGAATAATAGTGGGGAAGTTTATAAATTGCGAATCTAAATCAATGTGTGTTACTGAATAATTATAGTACAGAGGAGGTCTTATTACAGAGCTGATGAAAACGGAAAGATTATATGCATTCCAATGTTTTTTGAAGTGGATGATTCCGGTGACAAAATTTTAGTTGGCAAACCGTATTCCAAATAAAATACAGTGCTTTCAAAGAAAATTAAAATAGTCAAATGAATTCCTTGTTTTAAGCTGCCCCCCCTATTCTATTCCTTTTAATGTGGGGACCACCTCAATTATGTGACCTCGATTGTCAAATGCGAGGCTATCTATGCAAATCTCACGATGAAAGCCTGCTGCTTGGCCCATCGCTTTGCCCTTTGGGTGGGTAAATCTGTGATATACAAGAAACCAATCGTCTTTTTCAGGAACCTTCAGAACGGAGTTATGGCCAGTGGCAAAAATTTCCTTTTCCTCATTTGAACGAATAACGATATTGTTTTCAGGAATTTCTAAGGGACCTAGTGGGCTTTTTGAAATGGCGTACCTCACTTTGTAATTAGGGCTTCGCGTATCGTCTTCGCTCCACATAAAATAATAGTTCCCATCCCTGTAGACTACTTCGGTACCTTCTCTGTAGGTATTGTCCGGGGTAATTACTTTCAACGTATTCCTCTTTATAGATATCATATCATCGCCTAATTCTGCCGCCGCCATGTAACCGTTGCCCCAATAGAGGAAAGTTTTTCCACTTACGGGATCATTAAAGACATCGGGGTCTATTTCTTGCCCACCGGTAACGCCCGCCGGCTTCCAATCGATTAGGGGTTGGCCACTATCAACAAATGGACCTGTGGGGTCATTCGCAACTGCTACACCAATTTTTTGTGCAGCGGTAAAATAATAGTAATATTTATAGGCGGCCCCTTCTTTTCTTTCGATGATACAAGGTGCCCACGCATTGCCGTCTGCCCATGCTACATCCTTTTTTAAATCTAAGATAATGCCCTCATCCTTCCAGTTTACCAGGTCCGTTGAAGAAAAGGTCTTGAAATAGTAGCCAGACCAATCCAAGAAGCCATCTGTAGTTGGGTATAGGTAATATTTTCCCGTTTTTTGGGAAAACAATACTTCTGGGTCGGCATAGTATCCTTTGATAACAGGGTTGTGATCTTCCGAGGCGGTAAGTTGGTACGTATTCTCACCTTTTCCTTCAATCGAGATGGTATATGCTACAGCTCCTTCACTAAAATTTTGTGGCCCTTTGGGCACTATTGTCGTTCCAGGGAAGGATTGTAAATCAGGATTAAATGAACTAAGATCGGTGCCGTTTTCAACCGGAAGTCGAATTTTATTAACTGCTTATCCACTTCGCACATGTAGGATTATTTCATAATTTTGGAGATGTCAAAGATAGAGGATTATCCGAAGAACTATCAAG
>Ga0075530_1000536_pt1 | contig 17925 bp, 14 predicted proteins | sample NGEPerD_2_FD_75101 | JGI IMG/M metagenome (GOLD analysis project Ga0075530, IMG submission 75101) | Arctic peat soil microbial communities from the Barrow Environmental Observatory site, Barrow, Alaska, USA - NGEE PermafrostL1-D | ecosystem: Environmental > Terrestrial > Soil > Wetlands > Peat ... | reverse complement strand
TCCTTCTCTCATCCCTACGAGACCTACGAAATCAACGTGGGGGGCACGGCGTCGCTACTCGAGGGGCTACGGCGAGTCGCGCCCAATGCTCGGGTACTAGTGACGAGCTCCGGGCACGTCTACCGCCCCCCGGATCCACCGCCGTCTGGCACGGATGTTCCTCCTCTTAGCGAGAGTTCTCCCCTGCTTCCAGATAATCATTACGGTGCGAGCAAGGTGGCGCAGGAGCTCGTGGGGCGCATGTTCCACGAGCGCGATGGCCTCCCGGTGATAATTGCCCGCGCCTTCAACCATGTGGGGCCGGGCCAAGCCGCAGGCTATGTGGTGAGCGACTTCGCGCAGCGGGTGACGGAATTGGAGCACCGGGGAGGCGGCAAGCTGGAGGTCGGCAACCTGAGCACTCGGCGGGACTACCTAGACGTGCGCGATGTGGTGGCAGCCTACCTCACCCTGATTGAACGGGGACTGCCGGGAGCAGTCTACAATGTGGCTTCGGGCGAGGGTCGTTCCGCGCAGGAGTTCCTCGACCTGCTCCTGGCGCACGCCCGGGTGCCTGTGGAGGTTACGGTCAGCCGGGATTTGCTGCGGCCGATTGACGCCCCGGTCCTGGTGGGCGCGGCCCAGCCTCTACGCGAGTTGGGCTGGCATCCGGAGCGCGACCTGGCAAAGACGGTGCCCGAAGTGCTGGATTACTGGCGAAACCGGAGGGACGAGGGAGAGACGAATGGCTGAGCGCACCGCGCTGATTACCGGCATCACCGGGCAGGACGGCAGTTACCTAGCCGAGTACCTGCTTGCACAGAACTATCGGGTGGGGGGAGTGGTGCGACACTCCGCCACTGAGAACTTCTGGCGCATTAAACACATCCGGGGCGATATCGAGCTCTTCCGCGCCGACCTTCTCGACCAAACCTCACTCGACCAAGCGGTCAAGCAGAGTTGGCCCGACGAGATCTACAACCTAGCGGCCCAGTCCTTCGTACCCATGAGCTGGCAGCAACCTCTGCTGACCGGGGAATTCACTGCCCTCGGCGTCACCCGGCTCCTGGAGAGCGTCCGCCGTCTCGAGCTCGACTGTCGCTTTTACCAGGCCTCCTCCAGTGAGATGTTCGGCAAGGTGCGCGAGGTGCCCCAGAACGAGGAGACACCCTTCTACCCCCGCTCCCCCTACGGTGCAGCCAAGGCTTACGGCCACTTCATCACGGTCAACTACCGCGAGTCCTACGATCTGCACGCCAGCTCGGGCATTCTCTTCAACCACGAATCCCCCCGCCGCGGCCTAGAGTTCGTCACCCGCAAGATCACCTACGCGGTGGCGCTCATCAAGCACGGCTTGGCGAAGGAACTCCGCCTGGGCAGTCTCGACGCTCGTCGCGACTGGGGCTACGCGGGCGATTACGTGCGGGCCATGCACCTGATGCTGCAACAGCCGGAGCCTGGCGACTACGTGGTAGCCACTGGCGAGACCCACTCGGTCCAGGAGTTCGCGGAGCAAGCCTTTGCCCACGTCGATCTGGATTGGCGAGACCACGTGGTGCAGGACGAGCGCTTCATGCGCCCCGCGGAGGTGGAATTGCTGATCGGGGACCCGGCCAAGGCCAAGCGGGAACTTAACTGGCAGCCCGAGGTGGGCTTCCAGGAACTGGTGCAGCTAATGGTCGAGGCCGATCTCGAGTGGGTGGGGGGAAAGAAACGGCGAGGGGGTGCGCTGCTCTAACGCGGCGCACGATGGCTCTTCCGCTCCGCTCCTGAAACCGCAACGCTGACAGGTGAAGGTCGAGACCCCGTCCGAACACGTACTTGCGCCGTACCCGTTCCACTTCGGCCGCGGCCGCGGCTCGAGCCTGGACGAGTATCGGGCTCAGCAACTACAACTGGTGGCTTGAAATCAGCGGAGCGCTACACTGGGTCGCGGATGTCTCCCTTTCGAAATCCGAAGTTGGGTGGCTGAAACGGCGCCGAGTGCCTTGATCAGCCATCCGCAGGGCACCTGCAACATTCACGATACTTAATTGTCCGTTCACGTGAACGGACAGACTGGTTCAGCCCAGGCCGAAGCGTTTGGCATGCTCTAGTGAAAGGGGGCGATTGAGGTCGATCGCCGTGAACAAGAGATCGAAATCCTCGCTCTGGAGGATTGCCTCGAGACCCTCTCCCGTCCATTGCCGGAAGTTCACGGGAGTGATTCGCGTTGGCAGGAAATTGCATCTTTGAGTGAGGAAATAACAGCGCCATGCGATATGACGCTGCTGCTCGCTTACCTCCAGGTTCCCGGCTACTGCGGCAGCTAAGAGTGTGAAGTACTCTTCCAAGGTATGGCCGTGCCAAACGAAACCGAGTTTGGCGTAGTAGCTGCTGCTCTGGGTGACAACCGGCTTGCCCATTGCTGCAGCCTCTACACCAACGGTTGACGTGTGTGTCAGGACGGCTCGGGCGCCCGCGAGAAGGTCATAGGTATTGACCGGGTCTTCCGCTCGGACGAATCTGATTCGCGATGTGTCACCGAAGCGCGCAGTCAGGAGGCCCTCGTAGTCGTCCTTGCTGTGCATTGACGGCCTCTTAGCCTCCACCGGATGTCGGCGAATGACGATGTCTTCGCTGGAATGCTCCAGCAGCCACGCCACGGATTCCAGCATCCATTCAGTCTGGTTCTTGAACACGCAATGCCGGCCCAAGGCAGCGGTGTCAAAGCTTTGATTGAGCGCCAGTAGGACGCCTCCGCCCCACTCTGTACCGTTGGCCGACACTTGTTGGTAGGAAAAGATGTCTCTACCGCTCATTCGTCGTCGGAGTTCCGTCTGCGCCTCTTCAGCAACGGTCTCGCTCTGGGGAAGCGCTTCAAGAGCTCGCGGTATGTCGTCGAGTTGAGCTGCGACGCCGCTGGTGCTGACGAGTGCAACCGGCCCGTCACTGTCGAAGGTGGCTACTCGTATGCCTAGTCTCTTACCCAACTTGACGAACAGCCCACTCGTTCGGTAAACGCCCCCAGGTACGACGACATATTCAAAAGCGTGGTTTCCAAAGAGGCGTTCAATCCTCCGCGCCGTCTCGCTCATTGTGGTTCTGACTGCATCGAGGTACTCGGGGGCTTGAGGAGGCATTGTTTCGGTGCGGAAGTGTTGGATAGCGTTCTGTTCGACCAATGCCTCAAGTTCAGGATGCGAGAGTGCAGGTCCCTCCGACGGTGTGTAGTGACTAAGGCGCAGAATCGCTGCCTGCGCTTGCACACCTTGGAGGAGCTGGTTAATCCGGCGCTGCTGCAGACGCTGAGCTATGCTGGAGTGGCCAAACGGGGTGTCATCCCATATCAGCGTGATCTTGCGTCCTCTGAAGCCAAAGCCCATGGCTAGGGCGACGGTGTACTCCGGCAGCAGGGTGAATGTCGGCCAGGGAAGTATTACGAATGCCACGGACCCACCTTCCCCGGTAGGGATGTCAATGTGGGGGGTCATCCGTTCGATGGTTTCGACTAAGCGGTGGCTGAGGCGAAATTCCGCCCGAAGTTGTCGGATGTCCCTAAGCGGCTGTATAAGAGCGGCTACTCGAGGGGCCATCATTTCCTCGTATGCTTTAGACGTCGGCACAAGATTCGCCCTACCCCTCGGCCCGGCCACCTAGACCACGAACCTGCATCTCCGAGCGAGCTGCTTTCCAAGCTGCTTGCCGTTCTTCTCGCGTCCAAGCCCCGGCAACCAGGAGAAGCACCGGATAGGAGACGAGTATTGCGATGCGTATTGAAGTGTGGACGAATCCGACTTCCGCCGGCACGAGAACCGACTCCCCCACTACCAGCACGGTAGCAATACCTGCAATCATGCCGAGACCCTTCCAATCATAGTCTACGTAAAGCGAGCGCTGAGCCAAGTAGTAGCTCATCACAATCATCACAATATACGAAAGCAGCAGGGCCGCGGCGGCCCCTATGCGTTGGAAGTGCGGAACGAGCGCAATGTTAAGAATTAGGTTAAATGCTACAGACACCAGAATAGTCATCTGCACAAGACTGGCTCGCTTCTTGTATAAGATGGCGGAGTGATTTAGTGTCCCTATAACATATATGAAGGAAGCATAAGCTACAATACGCACAATAACGCTAGCAGAGAAATACTCCGGTCGGGCAACAATCTCAAGTATTTCGTGCGACAGAATCGTAAGAAATAGCATCGAATACGCCATAACTGCGACAAACACTTTAGAAATTCGGCGTATCGCCATCGAAGCATCGAAGTCGGACTGGGAAGCGTATACAACCGGCTGCCACGCCTTACTGAAAGACATTGACAAAAGAGTCAACACGCTACCTAGCTGTAATCCCAGGTTATATATCCCGACAGAGGATAAGCCGCTGTATCCTTGAATAAAGAAGAGCCCGGATTTATTCAATAGGAATTGTCCAAAGGTGCCGAACACGATCCATCCGCCAAAAGCCAAGGATGGACTAATCAAGGGCATATCCAATGTCCACTCAGCTTTCCTTCCTAGTGCAACAACTGCAATCACCGCTCGGACGGCAATCGAGCCGACAAGAGCGGCGAGAACACCAGCCGCCCCTCCCCGTAAGAGGACGAGCAGCATGAGTACGAGAAGTCCAAAGGAACCAGCCCCCACGAGTTGGATAGTCACGAACCCCCAAGGTCGCTCCTGGACGCGAAGCCAAGTCGAATATAGGTTTGAGCTAAAAGCTAAAAGCCCGCCCAAAGCTAGAAACCAGACATACGGGTTAAAGGGGATATCCGGCGTTACAAGACGCCAGATAGGGCTTCCCAGTAGCAAGATAAATGTGAATAGAAAAATGGCGAATAGGGACTGGACAATCCATATACTACCTAGGTATCGGCGTACATTGCCCTGGTCCGCGTAGACGAAGTAGTAGCGGCTTACCGCGGACGTAAGACCTATAGACATCAGCACACTGACCATATTGATCATTACGGAAATGGTTCCGTAAATTCCGTAATCTGCCGGCGTCATGTACCGGAGGTATAGGGGAATGAAGACGAAACCGGAAAGGGCCGTCGTGAGAAGGTCCCCGGCAGTGTAGACAGCCGTTGAGGACAGAAGCCGCTTCGCGGATACCGGCTGTGTCATTCAGCAGCGGATCGGGAGAGGGTGGGCCGTGCGAGAACGAATGGTCGGAGTCCGGGCAGATGTCGCAGTGGAGACTCCACTCGGTTATTCCATTCCCCTCTGTGGGTGACCGCGAAGCATGCTGTGGTCATTTGCTGTGCCAAGCCGAGCAAACTCATGGCTACATCGGATGCGTGGGCCGAACTCGTGAGCGGTCGTCGGTAGCCGCGCCGATATGATGTACATTCGAAACCTTTGTGCCGGGGCGGTCGCAATGAAAGTCTTCTTCGTTAATGATTCAACCACAAACCCCAATTGGGGCGACCGAGCGGCGGCCGTAGCGCTCATGTCCATGCTTCGTGAGAGCGGTGCAGACATAGTCGCGAGGCTCACTGAGGATGACCTTCTCGACTCATCCTTCTTGCGGCGTGACCTCAATGAGGCCGGCGTGCGGAGCGAAAGCACCAAAACCCGTATCAAATCCTTTGTTCCTCCCATTCTGCTAGACATCAGAGGCCGACTGCTCCAGTGGGCGAGTAGATATCGCTCAGGTGCGCCCGTACCCGAGAAGTGGAGTGATTTTGACCGGGCGGCGACCGGGATCTTAGCCAGCAGACTTGACTTGCCGTCTTTCTTCGGCGCAATGGATGAAACGGATGTGGCGGTCATTAATGGTAACGGGGCCATGGTGGGCACAGGGATTATCCCTCGCACCGATCTTTTCTTGGCCTATATATTCAAGAGGTACTTGGATATTCCGACAGTAATTGTAAATCACACAGCAGATTTCGATAACAATGTCCTGAAAACGATGGCGGCAAATGTATACCCTTTGTTGGATGACGTCGTTTTTCGTGATCCCGTCTCGGTCGAACGGTGTGCAGAGTTTTGTGACGGCAGGTTTGCACCTGACACGGCCTTCTGGTTCAAGCCGGCAAGAAAGAGTGGTTGGTCTTCGCTGGCTGCTCGCCCCACATATTTCGACGTCTGGCCTGACAGCGCGGCCTTCAATCCCTCACAGTCGTACGTTTGCCTCGGTGGCTCCTCATCACTGTCGCGTGCGAGCAGGCCGCAAGAGATAATACAAGGCTACAGAACGTTGATAGACCAGATCAGAGCCGTGTATCAGGGGCAGATAGTGCTGACCGTGTCGGCACGGACAGACGAACTCATCCTGCGAGGCGTCGCTGCTAGAGAGGGACTACCGTTGTTGGGCCTTTCCACGCCGGTGCAGCAGGCGATCGACGTCGTGGGGAATGCCGATGCCTATATTGGTGGCAGGTGGCATCCAAGTGTGTTTGCCCTAGGTGGGGGGGTGCCAATTGTTCCCCTCAGTGCAGGGACCTTTAAGATGCGAGCGCTTGGGGAAATGGCGGGCTTGACCCATCAACCCTTTGATATCTTCAGTCTACAAAGTTCGGCCAAGAATGTCGCTCAGCAGTTCGTGTCTTACTTGGAACAAGGCGACGAACTGAGACAACGACTGTTGACCTGGGGCGAGCATATGAGGAGGGCCAGTTGGGCCAATGTTGACTATCTCAAGGGTGGAGCGGGCTAATGCCGGGTAATCCATGTAATTCGTGCAGGCATTTTGTTTTCGATCGGGAAGGCATATTGCTCCGGTGAAGCTTCTACTATTGGCCAGTCGATTCCCTCCGCCTGCTGCGGGAGGATCGGTAGTCTATTTATACAACCTGGCTCAGAATCTCCCTAGGGGCTCCGTCCGAGTGGCCACAAACAGGTCCGTCGGGCAGAAGGATTTCGATGCCGACCTACCATTCGGGACATGGCGTTCTGGCATAGATTGGGGTGATCCGGGGAAGCTCCGGCAAATCGTCGCCTTTCTAGTGTGGCTGACACGCCTGGTGCCCCGTGTGCGCCTCTGGGGGATAGACGTATTGCTGGCCGGAGATGTCTATCTTCCGGGACTCACAGCGCGAGTAGTCAAGGCGGTATTCGGGACTCCCTATGTCGTCGTGGTGTACGGGGAGGAACTCAACAAGCTAATCAACAGACGCCAGGGGAGATGGGCGGACCTTCGGTGGTCTATGTGCCAACGTGTGCTGCAGAAGGCCGATGGCATAGTAGGCGTGTCCGATTACACCCTGTCTCTCCTGCCTGCATTCGGCGTCGATAGTGGGAAGGCTTGCAAGATCCGTCCCATGGTCGATGTGGCTCCGATGCCGGCACCCGAAACTCAAGCGGCAACCCGAGACCGTTGGGGTCTACAGGATAAGGATCGAGTGGTCTTGACGTCCGGCCGACTCATAAAGCGAAAGGGCCATGACCAAGTGCTTCGTGCGCTGCCCCTTGTACTGACCGAAGTGCCTGATGCAAGGCTGTTCATCGTCGGCCGTGGTCCCGAGGATCCGGCGCTAAGGGACCTTGCTTCCAGATTAAAACTCGATGATCGGGCGGTCTTCACCGGATTCGTGTCTGGGGAGGATCTTGCCGCTTTGTATGACATAAGCGAGGTGTACGTGATGCCCCACCGCCTCCTGGCTGACGGGGACACGGAGGGGTGCGGGACCGTGTTTCTCGAGGCCAATGCACATGGAAAGCCAGCGATAGGGGGTCGAGAAGGAGGGGTTCGAGACGCAATCATCGACGGTATGACAGGCCTGGTAATCGACGGAGAAGACTACACGGCCGTGGCCTCGGCGATTGCCCGCCTTCTCGGTGACCCGCAGGAAGCCAGGACGATGGGCAGAAATGGGCGGCGCCGAGTCAATGAGGAGTTATCACCCGAGAGGGGAGCAGCTGCCCTCTATGCGTACTGCATGGCACTTATATCCACCGAGTAGTCGGCGGACAGCAGGTGGCGCTGGTTTCGTTGGAGTTCATTCGACAACTCACCTCGTGGGAGCGGGTTGTGGGTAGAATAGATTAGTGTCTGGACTGTTGCAGCTATACCATCGACTTCCCGCCTTTCTTTGGCCCATAGTAGCTGGAGTAAAGGGTTGGCAGCTCAATCGTCTACGCTATGGAGCTGATGCGGATAGACTCGTTTCGACTGCACTTGAACGCGAGGCGTGGGGAGAGGAAGGCTGGCAGCGATATCAGCAAAGCCATCTAACTGCCCTTCTTCGACATGCTGCCCAGAACGTTCCGTTCTATCGAGAGCACTGGGAAGAACGGCGGCGCCAAGGCGATCAGTCGCCGGTGGACGACCTCGGGAATTGGCCTATTCTTGAGAAGGAGGTCTTGCGGGCGATACCGGGGCAGTTTGTGGCAGAGGAAGCGCGTCCCGGCCGGATGATCGTGGAGCACACCAGCGGTACGACTGGTAAACCGCTTGAGCTGCTGGTTAGCAAGGATGCTTTGCGGGAGTGGTACGCGTTGGTGGAGGCGCGCTGGCACGGGTGGTATGGGGTCTCGCGGCACGATCGTTGGGGCATCATTGGCGGTCAGCTTGTGGTGCCTGTATCCCGCCGTGACCCGCCCTTTTGGGTATGGAACCGGCCCATGCGTCAGCTATATCTCTCCGCCTATCACCTCGCCCCTGATCTGATGCCGGCCTACTTCTCGGCAATCCGCCGTCATCGGTTGGTCTACCTCTACGGATACTCCTCAGCCCTTTTCTCCCTCGCCAGCTTTGCACTAGCGCATGATGTCGAGCCGCCACCACTCAAAGTTGTTATAACTAACGCCGAACCCCTACTTGACCATCAGAGAGGAGCCATCGAGGAGGCCTTTGACTGCCCGGTGCGGGAGACGTACGGCATGTCAGAAATGGTTTGCGCAGCATCTGAGTGTGAGGCCGGATCGATGCACCTGTGGCCAGAGGCTGGCCTTGTGGAAGTCGTTGCAGATGGGCGACCGCTGCCCCCGGGTGTATCGGGAGATCTGCTCTGCACCGGCCTGCTGAACAAGGGTATGCCGTTGATTCGCTACCGCGTGGGCGACCGCATCGCGCTGGCTCCCAGATCTTACAGCTGTCCGTGTAAGCGTAGGCTCCCTGTTCTGGATCACATTGAAGGCAGAAGCGATGACGTTCTCCACACAACGGATGGCCGACAGATTGGCCGTCTAGATCCGGTATTCAAGGGAGGCTTGGCCGTAAAGGAGGCCCAGATAATCCAGGAGAGCTTGCAGTTTGTGCGTGTGCGCTATGTTCCAGCGGAGGGCTTTGACCTCGAGTCCGAGAGAATTTTGATCAGGCGACTTCAGGAACGCCTGGGTCCCGTTAACGTGAAGCTCGAGGAGCGGAGCGAGCTACCGCGGGGTCCAAACGGTAAATTCCGGGCTGTGGTAAGCAGGGTACGTTTCGAGTCAGAGAGACAAGTGGCCCTCCCACCTAGCGAGCATTGCGAATGAAGCGGTCGTATGAAAACGATTACAGTCAGGAGGAATCCGAGCGCCCGCGGTTGCTTGTGTTGGGCAACTTCCTTTCTGCGTACGGGCGTACCCCCCAAGTGTGCGAACAACTTGCACTAGCGCTCAAAACTCGCGGCTGGTCCGTGCTAACGGCAAGCGATCGCCCAGGCCGGTTGCCGCGATTGTGGGACATGCTCCACACAGCGTGGGCTATGCGTCGAAGATATGACGTTGCTCAGGTAGACGTGTTTAGTGGACCTTCATTCTGGGCGGCTTCGGCGGTATGTCGAGCGCTTCGAGCCTTGGACAAACCCTATGTGCTCACGCTACATGGCGGACGGCTTCCAGAGTTCGCCCGACGCTTTCCAAGACAGGTGCGAAAACTGCTCGCGCACGCCGCCGAGGTGACAGCTCCATCTAGGTATCTGGTCGAGGCGATGTCCCCCTACCGCCCGGATATTGTGCTATTGGCGAACCCGGTAGTGATCGGTTCTTATGCGATGCGCCTCAGGGTAGATCCTCAACCCCGACTCCTATGGCTTCGAGCCTTCCACCGGGACTACAATCCCTCCCTAGCACCGGCTGTTCTCGCCAGCCTGCTCCCCGATTTTCCAGGCGCCAGTCTGACGATGATCGGCCCAGACAAAGAAGATGGGAGCTTCGCCGAGACGATTGCCCTAGCCAGGCAACTCGGTGTCGAGCACCGCGTTCTCACCCCGGGCTTCGTGGAGAAGGGTGCGATCCCCGAGTGGTTAGATGATGCGGACGTGTTCTTGAACACTACGAACGTCGACAATACCCCCATAAGCGTACTCGAGGCCATGGCTTCGGGGCTGTGCGTGGTAAGCACAAAGGTTGGTGGCATACCCTACTTCATCGAGAACGAGCGAGAGGCACTACTCGTGGCTCCGGCTAATGCCGGAGCCATGGCACAGGCCGTCAAGCGGGTGTTGACCGAGGAGGGGTTGGCGCAACGTCTTTCAGCAGGGGCCAGGCGAAAAGCAGAGCTCTTTGAGGCGGGATCAGTATTTGACCACTGGGAGCACCTCTTCCTGTCTCTGGCCAGCCAAGACCCGACCGCATAGGGCAACGGATCCATGCAGGAGCGACCAGATGGGGAGACAGCACCTCCTAGCTAGGGCAGCCGGGCCAGAACCGGTGAGGCGGTTTCCGCAAACGGTGCCGGTGCCCTCAGGCCGCTCCGCGAGACGATCAGGGCGTATACGAGCCAGGTGGCCTTGAAGAGTTCGAGGCTGGTAGTGATTGAGGCTAGAATCCAAACTCCCATTACGCCTGTCCATAAGAGTCGCTCCTGCCGAGGAAAGCGAGCGACAGACCCAACAATGATGATCCATGCAACCATCATTATCAACGCACCAACCAAGCCGTTCTCCACTAGGATTTGCACAAAGGTGTTGTGCGCCACTCTCGGTAGATAGCCATTGCCTTCGAGGGCTGCCTCGAAGGATCCAGTTCCGACCCCTGTTAGCGGCGTTTGCTGCCAGGAGTCCAGCCCGGCCCTCCAAATCATTTGCCTAAGCTGTAGCGTACCGGCGCTCGTCCCTTCGGTGACACGATCGAGAAGCGAATCAGGAATGTATGTGGTGATCAATACGCCGGTAACTCCCACTACCACGAACGCTACGGCAACTGATTTCCTGCTGCGGAACCCGGTCATGACGAAGATCATGGTGACTGCGAACGCAAGCGCAATGGTTCCTGAGCGAGATCCGGTAAGTAGCACAGCAACGGAGGCCACCGGCACGAAGTACCAGTAAACAGCACTACCCGGGGAACGAGTGCTAAGTGACAGGTAGACTGCGAATAGAAGCCCGATTACCAAGAGGAGTGACAGGTTGTTGGGGTTCATTCCCGCGCCGGTGAATCTGTCTGTGTCAGACCCTAGTACTGTCCGGCCCTGTAGGTAGTTTGAGAATAGCGCAAGCAGAGATACGCAGCAACCCAGCACGTAGCTGGCGACTATCAATCTGTATTTGCTCATGCTGTCAACAAACTCCCATATCATCCAAGTCAAAACGAGTAACGACACGTAACTCATGATGTGACTCGTGGTGCTGTCGTTGTCTAGGGTCCAAAGAACGGAGGCAAACGTCCAGATCACGAATGCGGCCAGGGCTACTAATCCGACGGGGACCGGCCTAACGGTCGACGTATGGACCACCGCAACCAAAGATGCGCCCAAGGCGACGCCGGATACGGCGAAGATACCCGTCCGAAGCCCAGGCAAAGCCAGCAGTTCTTCCCAAGGCACCATGAAGGCGACCAAGCAGAGGAGCGCAAACACGATTCCTCGGAGTCCCCTGAACACGTCGCCCTACACCGACGGCCTGCGAATTATCGACCGAAAAAAATCGTCATATCTAGTGGCTATACGCTCCTCTGCGAAAGAACGGCGCACGGACTGGTAAGCATTTGAGCCCAGATATGCCCGTGCATCAGGATCAGAGATGAGCCGCCCTATGGCCTGGGCCAATCTTTCGGGCTGATCTGGTGGTACGAGGAGCCCGTTCACGTCATCGTGAATGATCTCTGGCGCGCCTCCGACCGACGTCGCTACCACCGGCAGGCCTTCAGCCATGGCCTCTAGGATCGTATTGCTGAGCCCCTCACTCCTAGAGGGATGTACAGCTATGTGTGCGGCGGCCATGAGCTTCGGAACGTCACTTACGTGGCCCAAAAACCTAACCCTGCCCGCCAAGCCGATCTTCTTGCACAGATCTTCCAACTTACCCCGCTCTGGCCCCGAGCCAGCGATGAGCAGTTCGAAAGGCTGTTCTGCGCGAACTAGGGATTCCATCGCCCGTAGGAGCACATCGTAGCTCTTTCTAGCATTCAGCGTTCCGGCTGCGACGATTCTAGGGCGCGGGGTCTGTTCACCGGGGTGCGCTCTTCCAGCGGCGAACACGATGTTCGGGATCACCCGGGAACTGGGAAGGTGGACGCCAACGCGTCGTAGCGGCTCCAGATTCCACCAGGAGTTACTGACGAGGTAGTCGGCGTGCTCCAAAGCCCTGCGTCCCCAGCGAAGAGTCGTTCCGGGTCGTCCTGTTTCGTGTTCGGTCGTGTAGTCGAACCGTACTCCGAGTACCCGAACCGGCCTTCCAATGCCGAGCAGCGTCTGGGCATACGTTCCTGCGTGGAGAGACCAGGCCATCACGATGCTAGGCCGTTCTCGGGCCGCAAGATGGTGCAGTTGCCACACGCGATAGGGCTTGAAACGAGTCCACTCGACCTCCGCGACCGGGATCTGGTTCTTGAGAAGAAAGTCTTTCCAGACGCCTCCGGAAGACAATGAGATCACCAACTGCTCCCACCCCCGCCGGCTGAGAGCCCGAGCGAGATATCCGAGTTGCCTCTCACTGCCACCCGCGCCCAGCTGACCGATGATATGGAGAATGCTGGTCCTGCTTCCTGGATAGTTGTGTGTCACGTCTGGAAGGACCGCACTATTCCCGTCTCCTAGTAGATACTGGTATTGGCCATGCGCCAAGTCCAGACCTGCTTCGACCATCATCCTCCCCAATTCAGAGAAATCGACCTTTTCTGCCAGCCGAGGCGTGTCCTTGCCTTCCCCGAATCACCGACGAGGAACTCCACCCCGCAGTCCTCACGAAACGCTTGTTTTGAGTGCGAATTCCCCCAGTCAAGTTCGGCATGCCAAAAAGCCAGTTCCACAACTTCTTGGAAGGGCTCGTAGGTAGCCGCTACGCGGTCGTCGGCCTCATAGTACTGAAACATGAGGTGCATTGCCCAAACGTAGGCTCCGGCAACTTCCCCCGATTCACCTAAGCTCCGGCTAGAGACCGATGGTTGAAGAGGATGCGCCCGGAGCCCGGATTCCGTGGGCCTCGGGACAATCGACAGAGACGAAGTGACCATAAGCGAAATGGGGACGAAAAGGCGTGAGCTCCATCTGGGGCACTTTGCGCACCCTCCTCGAAATCTCAAGTGGCCCTCCTTGTCGAGCCGACCTGCCTCCCCTCCAGCAAGCGCGTAAGCTAAGCGGGGCGTACCCACTCGTGAGCACCGGATGCTTCACCTGGTGGGGCACGTAAGACCGAGTGGCAAGTCTGGGGCCCCATCCAAGCTCGCGCGCATACAGCCTCATCAAACGACGTCCGATCGACCAGGTCCGCTGCCTGAACTGTCTTTCCGCCAGGAGGGCAACCGACTCAACCGCCAGCACGTCGCTTCAAATCGGACGTAGGGTTGCGGAGCAGCAACTCGTAGGCCCCGAGGACTAAGTCTTCCCACTGGGTGCCCGTCTCACCCGTACCACGTATACCCATCGAGATCTCCGCGAAGGCTCGTTGATGAGATAATGATGAGGGCCAAAGGCAAGGAAGACGGCTGCGGAAGGCATACGAGTGGACGCACAACAAGGGCAGAGTGGCCGGTGATGACGAGTGTCTGGCCCAAGGGAGTCCCGGCGTTAGTGTTAATTATGGCCGTCATCAGCCTTTCCTGTGCGTCGTTTTCGGAGCCCGCTGCTACCGAACCTCCGGCAGCCGCCGTGTTTGACATACGCACGTTCGGCGCTCGCGGGGATGACTCCACGGACGACACTGCCGCCATACAGCGAGCTATTGACGCCGCTGCAGAAGCGGACGGAGCCACGGTAAGGCTCTCGAAAGGTCTGTTTCATGTCAATTCGACACTCGAGCTCAAATCCGGCGTCACCTTGACCGGCCAGGGAGGGAAGACCGTTCTCTTCATGCCGGCAAGAGAGCACTCAACACCCTTGCTCTACGCAGACAGAGGAGAAAACGTAACCGTGGAGGACCTCGTCCTCCGGTCCGAGGGCCCGCACAGCGAGGTCTACGCTATTTCGATGACCGGGCAAAAGGGAAGCACTCTTAGGAACCTGCGCATCGAGAACGTTCAAGTGGGCGTGAAGCTCGGGAGCGGGGACCTGTCAGCGAATTGGGTGGTTTCGGATCTGGTCGTGCAGAAATCCAGACTTCCATTTTTCGTTGCCGACGTTCATGACTCCACATTCAGGCGCATACGGCTGGAAGGAGGAGCTCCGCCTGGAGAACGGCCCGTTAATGCATATATTCACAATAATGTCCAGGACTGCGTGTTTGAGGACTTCAGCCTTACCCGACCTGCGGGCCACGCTCTTCAAGTCTGGCCAGAGGGAACCGAGACCCTTACGGCTCGGCTTGTCTTCCGCCGCGTCCTGGTTGATGCTTCTGCCAGCGGGTATCCCCTGGCTTTGGGCGGGGACGGCTCTGCTAAGGTGGAGGACATCGAATTCCACGATTTGACCGCCGTCGGGGCAAACCGACGGGATCGCGCCATATTTATGCTTTCTGAGCCAGCAGGAATATTAGTCGACGGATTCAATGCCCGAGGGTCTGACTTCTTGGTCAGGCAGTACCGCGGTGCTAACGCTAACGAAGTTGTCTTCATGAACGGCAATTTCGTAGGCGAGCGGTTTGAGTATGGAAGCCCTGCAATCACAAATCTGACAATCGATGGTTCCGTGAGTCTGAATGGAAGTATCCGGTCATCCGTGGAGTTACCCCGTAGCATCACACCCTTGCGCTGAGGCACTTCTCATACGAACCCGACGGCCGGGTCGTGGCCACTCATGTGGACTCATTATCGCTCCTAGCGGAATCGCGGGAGTTTATTCGTGGTATGGCTCCGGTAGATTCAGCCCCTGCGCCTCGAGCGAAGATTTTTTGATTGGGCCATCGGAAGTTCGGGTGCAGTGGGTAGAATGCCGACGACTCATCCCACGATGGGAGTAGGTGATCGATCTTGAACGCGAGGATACTGGTTACGGGCGCGGCCGGCTACATAGGCTCTGTCCTCGTCCGCATTCTCCTTGAGAACGGCTACATGGTCCGAGCCCTCGACAACCTCAACTTCGGCGGGGAATCGCTCATCCCGGTGTACAACCATCCCGAGTTCGAGTTTGTGAAAGGGGATGTGCGGGACGCCCGGCGCTTGGAGACCGCGCTTATAGATGTCGATGCCGTGGTTCATCTGGCCGCCATCGTGGGAGACCCCGCCTGCGCCAAGCAACCGGAACTCGCGCGAGAAATCAATTGGGAAGCGTCGCGCGTTCTCTTCGACCTCGCAAGCGCTGCCGCCGGAGTCGAGCGCTTCATCTTCGCCTCGACCTGCAGTAACTACGGGAAGATGGAAGGGGATGGATTTGTCAACGAAGACTCTCCGCTAACCCCGGTTTCCCTTTACGCCAAGCTGAAGGTGGAATTCGAGCAATACTTGATGGGAAGTGATATCTCCGAGACCTTCGTTCCGACCGCTCTGCGTTTCTCCACCGTTTATGGGCTTTCCCCTCGGACCCGCTTCGACCTCACAGTGAACGAATTCGCCCGGGACGTCGCGCTCGGACGCGAGCTTGAAATCTTTGGCGAGCAATTCTGGCGCCCCTACTGTCACGTCGACGACCTGGCGCGGGCGTGCATATTCACGCTGAAGGGCGAAGCCGCGAAGGTGCGACAGAACGTGTTTGGCGTGGGCGACACCGATGAGAACTACCAAAAGAAGATGCTGGCAGAAGAGCTCTGGAAGATCGATCCCGATGCGAAGATACGCTTCGTGCACAAAGACGAGGATCCGCGCGACTACCGTGTTGACTTCTCGAAGATAAGAGAGCAGTTGGGATTCAACATAACCAAGCGAGTGCCGAACGGGCTCAGAGAGATCTACGACGTCGTCTCTGAGGGCATCATTTCCGACCCGGACGCCAACATCTACCGCAACACCTAGCACGGGGGGGCGAAGCAGAGATGATCCCGCTATCGGTTCCCCACATCAAGGGCAACGAATGGAAGTACGTCAAGGAGTGCTTGGATACTGAGTGGGTCTCCACCGCCGGCAAGTACGTCGGCCAGTTTGAAGACTCTCTCCGGGAGTACACCGACGCAGGTCACGCGGTGGCCTGCGTGAACGGGACGGCCGCCCTGCAGGTCGCGCTACGCATCGTGGGAGTTCTCCCGGGCGACGAGGTAATCGTGCCCACCGTGACCTTCGTAGCCACCGTAAACGCAGTGTCGTATCAAGGTGGCGCCCCGATCTTCATGGACTGCGACGACTACTACAACATCGACTCTGCCAAGGTGCTGGAGTTCCTGGAGAAGCAAACTGAAACCAGAGACGGCTCCACCTACAATCGGATCTCCGGCCGAAGAATAGCCGCAATCGTGCCCGTCCATGTTTTCGGCAATGCCGCGCGACTGGAAGATCTGCTCGACACCTGTCACGAGCGCAACATCAAGGTCGTCGAAGACGCGGCGGAGAGCCTGGGCACTGCGTACACGGAGGGCCGGCTTGCGGGCCGCCACACAGGCACCGTGGGCGACTTCGGTTGCTTTTCCTTCAACGGGAACAAGATCATTACCACCGGCGGGGGCGGCATGATCGTCACCGACAACCCCGAGTACGCCGAGAGGGCACGGTACCTGACCACCCAGGCCAAAGACGACGAGGTCCGCTACATTCACGAGGACATCGGCTACAACTACAGACTGACCAACGTGCAGGCGGCGATCGGAGTCGCCCAGATGGAGTGCCTCCCTGAGTTCCTCGAGGCCAAACGCAGGAGTTTTGAGAGCTACGACTCGGCTCTCGAAGACGTGGAGGGACTGCAGCTGGCTGCCAGCCCCGCCTATGCTCGCAACAACCATTGGATGTATCCACTCCGCATAGACAGGCAAGCCTACGGCCGCGATCGTGAAGCGCTCATGCGCGACCTACAATCCAAGGGAGTCCAGACCAGACCGCTATGGCAGCTCAACCACCTGCAGACCCCGTTCCGAGACTTCCAACACTACCGCATCGAAAGGGCTCCAAGGCTGCTGGAGGAGACGCTCAACCTCCCGTGCAGCGTCAACCTGACCCAAAGCGACGTCGACTACGTGGTGCAAGCTCTAGTCGATGAGTAGGGTGGTGGTAATTGGAGGTGGCGGGCACGCCAAAGTGGTCGTCGCCGTTCTCAAGAAGCTTGGCTTCGTCGTGGCCGGCTACACCGACCCCCGCGACCGGGGTCCGCTTCTCAGGGCGGCCTTTCTAGGGAATGATGAGGTGCTGGAGGATCTGATTCGCAAGGATCCTTCCTGCCTCGCGGTTCTGGGCACAGGCAAGCTCGATACCTCTCCGTCCAGGATGGACCTCCAGCGAGCGGTTCGCTCCCTGGGATATCGCTTCCCCACGATTCGTTCTCCTCAGGCGATAGTGAACGAGGAGGTGGAACTCGGCCCAGGAACGGTCGTCTTCGATGGAGCAGTCGTCAACAGCGGCACTACCGTGGGCGGCTGGTCCATTCTCAACACGAGCAGCACAGTGGAGCATGACTGCGTAATAGGGGAAAACGTCCATGTGGCTCCGGGCGCCACCGTGAGCGGGGGTGTCAGGGTCGGTGATAACTGCATGATAGGGGCGGGAGCCACCCTAATACACGGCATCACGGTCGGTGCCGATTGCCTGGTGGGAGCGGGCTCAACCGTGGTGGACGATCTGCCTGGACCCGGCGCCTACGTCGGC